>Ga0187771_10003960_pt1 | contig 10415 bp, 9 predicted proteins | sample 0116_SJ02_MP15_1_FD_133139 | JGI IMG/M metagenome (GOLD analysis project Ga0187771, IMG submission 133139) | Tropical peat soil microbial communities from peatlands in Department of Meta, Colombia - 0116_SJ02_MP15_10_MG | ecosystem: Environmental > Terrestrial > Soil > Wetlands > Peat | place... | reverse complement strand
CTTAGCTATTTACAAATCGAAAGGCGCTGCGCATTTTGCCGCAATCATCATCGTCGGGGGCATGACTGGAACGTTTCTTGGCGTTTCCATTCCCACCTTGACGGGAATCGTGCTTTTGCTCGCCTTAGCCGGATACGATCTCTTTGCCGTCTACAAAGGCCCAATTGGGAAAATGGCTGAATCAACAGACCTAGAAGAATTCACGGGCGCCGTCTTCACTTACGGCGACCTGACGGTTGGGATGGGGGATATGGTGTTTTACTCGATGCTGGCGAGCATTTCAATGATGAACTTTGGCCTGCTACCCTTCGTTGCAGCAGCTTTCGGCGTCGTTATCGGAGCCTACCTTGGATTCAAGATGTTAGAGGGAAGAGATATGTTCCCTGGGTTGCCCTTCGCGATTGTTCTCGGCCTAGCCTTGATGTACGTTACCTCCCAGCTCGTGCAATTTCTCAAGCCTACCTGACTCTCCGAACATTGTGGTCAGAGAAGGGACCTGACATTCATGAAAATGCTAACCGTAGTCTTGGTCGCGGTTCTAGCGCTCACGCTCCGAAGCGCCGATTCAACATTTGCGGAAACAGCGACTCCGATCAGCCACGTCATTGTGATCGTCCAAGAAAACCATAGCTTCGACAACTACTTCGGAACCTATCCCACGGCCAACGGCACTCTCGTCAACAATATCACATCTCAACTGCAAACGGTGGATGGCATTCCGAACGGGACCTGCGTACCTTATGGCAAAGGTTGTCTTTCACCTTATCATGCGAATGTTAGCAGCATGGAGAGTCCAGCAGAAGGACAAGTCACGTACGAGAACGACTACGACAACGGCAAAATGGACGGATTCGCGACATATTCCGGCCCCCAATCCATGGCTTACTTCGACTATACTCAGATCGCAGCATACTGGGTTTATGCCGAGGAGTACGGATTATCTGACAACTACTTCTCACCTGTCCTTTCCACTACCAACCCGAACCGGCTGATTTTGCTAGCGGGCGATACCCCTGTTTCGCAGAATTACGGCCCCCCACCATACCTGCCGTACAATCTAACGATCCTAAACCAGCTCTCAACTCACGGAATTTCTTGGGGCTATTTCGACTTTCTCACGCCGGGTCAACCTCTAGTTCCTCCAATCAATTATCTTTCAGGTCTTAACACAACCACTCTCAACCAAGTTCAGGATGTACAAGCGTTCCTCCATGACTTAATCCAAGGAAACAATCTACCATCCGTAAGCTTCGTAAACGCGATAGGATCCGACGGCCTGGACGAGCATCCCCCCGCCAATATCACGGTCGGAGAGGCTTGGGTTGTGTCGCTCGTTGACGCTGTCATGGAGAGCAGTTACTGGAATTCTTCTGCGATCTTCCTAACGTACGACGAAGGCGGCGGATATTACGACCACGTTCCTCTACAACAACTTTTGAGTATAGATCACGAGTTCGACCATGCCTTACATGGTTACGGCCAAAGAGTGCCTCTCCTAGTCATTTCACCATACGCCAAAGAAAACTATGTTTCAAGGACTCTCCTGAACCACATGTCGCTTCTTCGGTTCATAGATTACAATTGGAATCTTCAGCCATTAAACCAGAACGTTGCGAACTCCAATAATCTACTCGACTTCTTCTACTTCAGCGGCCCGCCCAGATCCCCCATAACCCTCGGGGACAATCGTGAGTATTCAGCGAAAACATATCCTGCCCCAATACAGATTGCGCTCAGCAGCCTTCCCTACACTCGAAATGGTACGACAATTGGAGTAAGAAACACAGAGACGCCTCTAACGCAAACAATCGCTCCAATCGTCGCGGTCTCTCTCATATTGGCAATAATTGTAATAGGCTCAAGATCAAGGCGAACGCGATCAATCTAATGCTCTAATGTTTTTTCTCAGTTTGCGGTTCAAGTAAAATAGGCCAATCACCGCTGCAGTGAATGCTGCAACGAGGGCAACACCGTAGTAAAGTGGTGCGGTATTCGCGAAGACCTCTCCAGTTGGGCTGTGATTTGAAACCACAAAGAAAGAGTACAGCGTAGTGTTCCATTGCATATTGTAGCCCTCAATGTTGAGGTATACGTACGAGATAACCGGATGTTCAGCGCTTGAGGGAACGAAGCCCAGAACATTGAGTGTGTCTTCGAGATAGGGCGACAGGTCGACAGTGATCGTTTGGTTTCCATCGTATGCATCCGTCATTTGGAGTGGATGATAGACGACTACGTGTGAGCCTGCAATCATTCGATCCGAAGATGACCCGGGGAGTTTCATGAGCACGTTTGAACTGTTCGAGTCCATCCAGAAATTCACGACGGTGTAAACCAACTTGTTTGGTGCGCTTGGCACGTATTGCGTAGCCGCGATGCCTAGCGCAGCCCATTCGTTTCTCGCGCTGAGAAGCTTCGGCGGCTTCCAATCAAGCGAGATAGAGACAACCCAGTGCCAATCAGTACGAAGACCCACGTTTGCCGGGGCAGTGAAGGTGCTCGTGAAATTGGGGATATTCACGCCAGGAGACGAAAAACCTGCTTTGACATAATAATAATCGCCCCAATCCTCGCCCCTGTATTGTTGGGTTCTGGGAATCTCTACAAAGTTGCAACACTGCGGGCCGACAGCCATATGAGGTAAGGCAACTTGCAAATTCTGCCATGGCCCTATAGAATAACCCACGTGGGCGTACCCGAGACCAGAGTCCCAACGCAACGAAAAATTCGTCAGACCAGCACGAAAACCTGGTATAAAGTTCGGATCGTAGATTTCATTGTTATCGAGCGAGTTCAATGTTGGCGCGAAGTTGTAGGCGTAGAAACCCGATTGAGGCTCCAAAGCGATTCCAGGAGTCACATCCACAACTGGAAGAGAGAGTGGAGTAACTATAGCCAGATACAGAAAAATCGAGACTGTGACAATCATCCTTCGGATCTAACCTCGTATACAGTTACAGTAAGAACGCCGTCAACGAAAGATGAGCCTTTCAAGCCGTAGATGTAAAAATCTGAGAGGTTTGCCCAAGCTATTGGGTAATTGGAAACCACGACGGTACTGCCGACCGTTACGGTTAGGTTGCCGTTTGGGTATGGAGCAATTTGCGGGTTCACTTGCGCGGGTGGCCCATAATTAAGGAAAGTGAGAGTGACATTTTCGCCGCCAGTCCAAGTTGGAAACGTTGAGTTGTACAGAACCAAACCGTAACTGTTGTTCCAATTCTGCGCGAAGTATTCGATCCTAAGAAGGCCATCGCCTCGTTCCTGTACAATGAGGGTTGGAATTGAAAGGTTCTCGCTACGGTATTCCGGCGCGATTGCGATCTGAGCCTCAGTTCTGCTCATATCATCTTGCGATGGGACGAGATGGCTCTGAATCACGATCTCCCAGGAGCCCTCCAAGCCCCGATCGAGTTTGTATTCCGTGTCATTGGAGATCGGTTGATTGAACACGTTGAATCCGGCTTCGAATGACTTCTTCAAGACCTGAACATTCTGCTGCGGGGAGGCCATACTGGAAGTTCGACTCAGATAGAATGATGCGAATAGAATCGATTCAATAATCAAAGCCAGAGCGAGCATCGCGATAATCAACTTGGTCTTGTTCAAGGCTTCTGCCCTTCACTCGCGCTGCATCACGACATCCGCCAGATATTTGACGTTTAAGAATGTGAACGCTGTTCCTGCAAGAAAATTTACCGCATACCTCACTGGCCCGATCGTCAAATACAACCCGTTTTCAAAGTCGACGAAACCTGGATAAATCGGGGAAAGAAATCGCACCAGAAAGTAATTGTTCATTACCAAGTAAATCATGGCCACCGACATGGTTCCAATGAGCAACAACTTCCTCTTCGGGCTCCATAATGCCACGTCGATCGCGGCTAAGGCGAATAGGTAAAGTGCATACTGCTCCGTCACCTGTGCCTTAAAGATTAGAAAAATTAGGGTACAAACGAGTAGGATTTGGATAAGCCCGTAATCCGTTTCGGTCTTGAAGTGCCTAATTGCCAACCAAGTACAGATCACCAATATGGGAATCCACAGTATCCCCAAAACCTTGTATTCTAATGGCGTAAGCGCGGGGATAAGCCCGACGTAATTCAAATAGAAAAAGCCGTCCCAGATCGACATCGAGGCACCTCCCTTCCTCACGGTAGAAGACAAGGTCGCATCCAGCGTTGAAAGGGGCCACTTCATGATTGCAAAAGTGGCGATGGACAAAACTGCCGGTATTGCAAGGGCTAGGATTAGTGCCCAGGCGTCCTTGAGGGCTTTCATCGTGGTGGGTGCTGCGTATATGATCGGAATGGATTTGGCAAATATCCCCAGGCCCAACCACCCGGCCTTACTGACCTGAGTCCTCGACATTACTGATGTGAGAATGAGACAAATGGCGATGCTATCGAACATGCCCCAAATGCCTGAGATGATTATTGTGAACGGAGAGAATAGCCACAAGGAGAGCACCCAGAACGGCGCCGAACCTGGTTTCCGATGGGACACATACGAGAACATTAGATACGCGAGAGCAACATCCCCGAGAATGACAGGTTGCTTCAAGAGAAAGTAGTACACGAATCGATCGTTCAATCCAATAAGCGAATACAAAGCGTAGATTAGACCGGTCAATAAGGGCCACAAGGGAAGATATGCTATGGTGGCCTGGTTGAGATTACCGAAGACGTTTGTAAAACTTAGACCCGAAACGGGCGGAAGCACGCCGTAGGGGTCACCTCCATGGTTCATCGCATACCCTAGCCTCACCCACAGCTCGAAATCGCTGGGGTGACCAGTCCAAAATGAAAAGAATTCTCGGACCATAAGCCCCAAGAGAATCAGAATAATCATTTTCCGGCGATCGCCTTCGAAGAGCGGGAATTGCACGATTAAGCCTCTTCCTTTACGGTGTAAACCTAAGAGTTTTGAAAAATGAAGAGGGTTTGATCTCCTAAATGGTTGAAGGGAAAATGGTCGCCGAGAACCAGTTCAAATTTCTCTAATACAGAGGCGACGTTCTTGAACTTGACATAGTAATCACTCAGGTATGCTGGTGGTAGGAGGGCTGGGAGTCCTATGATTTTTCGAAGCGTAAATTTCGCTGCGAAGAATTTCGCAAATGCTGCGGGGGGGTAGTAGAAAGCGGGTATGTCCATACCCCCAACTGAAACCATCACAGGCTGTTTCTTCCGGGGCGTCATCCTATCAAACTGTAAGACTGCAGCGTGTGAAAGCGCTTCGCCCAGGCAAAAGGAGTTCCTTACGGAACAAACAAAGTATCCTCCCGGCGCGAGTACTCTTGAGAGGCCGTCGACAAATTGGTCCAAGTCGGGCTCGCAGTTAAGAGCACCGTTAAACGAATACGCTCCTTCAACCCTGCCCCTTTCGATAACCTCGCTTGCCTTCCTTATGTCGGCCGCCCTTGTTTGAAGTAGAGTTATCTTATCACCTAGGTTCTTCGCTTGAATCTTCCTCCTCAGTATCTCCAGCATTCTCTCGGAAATGTCTGTGGCTATGATTCGGGAAACGTACTTTGACACCTCAATCGCTTCTGCGCCAGTCCCGCAACCTATCTCGATTAGTGTATCTTCGGGTTTCACCATACTCAGAAGCTCGGAGATTGATCGCTTCCTGATCCATGTGTTAATGTAGTTGTGACTGATGGTGAAATCATACTCTTCGGAGGCAGAGTCGAAAGCGTCCGATATTCCACGATAGTATTCTTTGTTCTGAACGAGCCACTCGCTGTAAGTACTCGTTGCTTCCCCTTCACCTTTAACGGCGCCCCGTTGTGTCGGCGGTCCATCTGGAGCTAGGCGCAGACATATCGCTGAATGAGGATACCAATCGTTTACAACGCGCGACCCGTACTTTGAAGCGAAAGCGTCGAATGTACTATTTTTCTCCTCACTGGTGGCCTCCGCGGCGACCGTGTTGAATACGAGGTCCTTCACTCTAACCTTGGCGATGCCCGACCTCAGAGCGTTCAAAGCCCAATCACTCCTCCGCGCGCCGAGGACAAAGAAGGATCCCTCGCGCAGAACAAACCGAACTTGTACTATGTGCGGAAGCTTGCTAACTCGCCCCTCAGTGATTATCTTGATTGTAGTTTCAGATTTCGCAGGATCGGCCTGAGTCCGCTGCAGAGACAAAGGGTCTTCCTAGCTCCAACCTTCAGGCTTGGCTTCCGACCCTGGCCCACGGAACATGTTTACTGGCGGAAGTTAGATTATCGCTGATTGCCAAAGCTATTGCAAACACTTCGCCGATAACTGCGACAGGTAGGGCGAGTCCCAATCTTCGGTTCTTAACGATTGTCCTGAGGAGGATAATGAAGCTAAGCCAAGGGGTACTGAAAAGCATTGATTCTGCGGTCCTGGGCGATTTGCCCATCGATCGAAATATCTGGAGATGCCCGTAGAGTATTCTTCTGCGCTGTGCAAGTAGGTCGCAAAACGTGTCAGGAACATCGATCCTTACCCTTGCTTCCTCGCAGAACCTGATGGAGTACCCCGAGCGGTAAGCCGCTCCCGCCAGGAAGGCGCCATCGTTTACCGTATTTCTGGGCAGCTTCCGAAGCGCGTCGGACCGGATAATGATGAGTTCGTCGCAGCAGTGGTTGTTCTTGTCCCCTTCGTTCAAAGTGAGCAGACATTCGTTATGAACTCCCCACATTAATTGTAGAACCGCCCCAGTGACTCCTGCGTTCTCTCTAACCACCGGAGACGCGGAGACCATACCGATATGGTCGTCACTTGAAATCGTTGTAAGTAGTTTGGAAATAGCTCCTCGTTCAGGATGAGCATCGGAGTTAACGAGCACGAGGAACCGTCCAGTGTACGAGTCGATTATTCGATTAATCGCCTCGGCTTTGCCTTGTCTGATTGGCTCTTCTATCAAGACGACACGCCTGTGACTGTTTGTAAATGCTCTTACAAATTCCAGAGCTTGGATGTCTAGTCCAGACGCAACAATCACGACTTCATTTAGAACCAGACCTTCGGGGTACGGTTCAGTCTCTACAACTGTAAGTAATTCCTCGAGGTTTGTAGCATGATCAGCTGCGCAGATGCCGATGGAAAATTCTGCTCCAAGTAACCTAGGTTGAGGCACAAATAGACGTTGGCTCAAGTACTCAATACCCCTGCGCTCCGGTAGTCTGTTATCCACCCCAGAGTGAACGCAGCCACCTGTAGAAGTTCGAAGTGTAGACACACGATTCTGAAGTCAGGATGGGTTCGAAAACGCGGCGGTTTTTGCCCTCGGATTTCAGTTTGAGGTTAGTAAGATAAGCTCGGAGCCGAAGGTATCGGCTCAGAACCGCATATGCCATTTCTTCCACCCAATCCATCAAGAACGACAAGGCGAATGAATCAGCCCCCGCGGAGATAGTTGTACCATTCAGATTTCCGCTCAAACTCCTAAGTTTCGTACGATATGATTCTGAATAATAATCGGCCACCCAATAATTCTCTTCCAAAATCTTCCCATATTCTTTCTTACCTGCAACTGGTTTTGCTTTGAGTAGCTCGCGTGCGAAGAGGGCGTTCGATCTGTTTCTTTGAGATTCCTTCGAGAAACCGTGTTCATCATGCACATAACTTAGGCAGAAGTGGGAGAGATGAGGAGGTCTCAGAATTAGTAACTTGTTCAGCCTAACTAGGACCAAGGTTAGTAGTGCAGATATCCATAGTCGGTTTCTTTTCGTTACTATGAAGAGGTCAATGTCGTCCCATTTGTCTGCACTTCCGTATGCAACGCTGCCCGTGACGGCGACGGTTCGAATAAATGGAATCACTCGGGTTAACAAATTTGCGAAGCTACTTGCGGAGTTTAGTTTATCCGCGGACATTTGTTCTGTTTCGGAACGAGATTGTAGAGTCTGATCATCATTCGTCGTGAGGTAGCCGTCTCTAATCTTGAATCCGAGGTCGTCGAATTTCTCATTCGTTAATATTGACTCGAGTTGCTGAGGGGTAAGGTTTGACTTAGGCAGAAAATAGTTTGCAACTTCTTCTACGGTGAAGGGGAATTTCAGATATTCGGAAACTTCATAGACCTTCCTCAGCCCATCGTGGATTGATTCCGAGTCGTATTGTTCGTCGTCTGTCAAACTTCGGATGGTTTGTCTCCCCTTCTAATTTCTAATATTTTGGCTTGGCTAGTTGGGCTCGCACAGCTGCGTCTGTATAAAAGAATTACTACTATCGGTGTAGTAGCTTGCTAGCGCCTCTTTACTAAGAACGCTACAATCGCGACGATCCCAAGCCAAACCGCAGCGACCATTACGTTCCAACCACTTACAAACAGATATCCCGATGTGTCAACAAGCTGCAGTTGCAATGCCATAATCCTACCCCGCAGGTCATCCATTCCCGTCTGGTAGGCAGTACTGTTCCGCGGCAGACTCTCCAAGATTGTAGCGCGAGCGATTATTCCGCTAATGTCATGCTGAATTTCGCCAAAATCGGTCTTGTCTGTTGGGAACCACCATACAGGATTTCCAGACTTGGGCAGGAGCACCCTTCCTCGTTGCATATAGGCGATCATGTCCTCCGCGAAGCCCGCTGTTTCCGCGCGGCTGAAAAGAGCGTTAGCCCGGTTGATTGCGTAAAATGAGTTGTAGTATGCGTAGTAAAGCATTGATCCGCCTACAACGATTATGAGCAATAAAGCAACTAATCCTAGAGTTACTCGCCTATTCAAATCAAATCTTCCCCCGGCCAGCTAATGAGTGCACGATTGTTAATCCGGCAACGTAAACGAAACCCAAAGTCTGCGCCGCCAGATTCGGTATTAGTAGAAAGCTGCCTTTGATCAGAGCCATCAGAATGACCACGACCCCATAAGCCGCAAGAGCGATTTCCCCACTCGCGACCCACGAGAATGGAACTGAGTATCTCTTCCCCTTCCATGTCTCGCGGCCCTCCGTTATTCCATACTTTGGTGTACGATCAAAAGTACCCTTGTAACCCAGCAAGCCTTGGATGAATCCAATCGAATTCGTCAATGATATTCCCTCACCGAAGAGTAGGAGGTACATGTAACGCGGCACCATCGAACGCCAGTCCTTTCCATACATTTTCCTGATCGCATAGACGTAAGCTAGAGGCCCAAGGGTCAACTGCGAAACTATTCCAGTCGTTGGTGAGACGTCAAAGCCCCAGGCTATTAGAAACGGGAGCAATAGCAACTGTAAGATGCTGAACGGAAAAACAACGTATCGCGTTAACTGAAATAGAGCCTGAACCTTGGCGCCCAACTTAAGGCGACTCTCAAGGACTTCTGCGAGAAACTTTCGCACACACTGGGCAGTTCCCTTTGCCCACCTGTACTGTTGCCTTCGCGAAGCGTTCATTTGGACGGGAACCTCAGCGTGAACCAACTGGTCATCTATCAGGATGAACTTCCACCCCTTCAGTTGAGCTCTGAAACTAAGATCCAAGTCTTCGGCGAGCGAGTCTTGCCAACCGCCCGCATCTAAGATACAATCCTTTCGCCAAACTCCTGCCGTCCCGTTGAAGACCATGAAGAGCTCAGAGAAGCTCTTTGCGCGCTGCTCAATTAGAAAGTGAGCATCTAAACTCAGAGCCTGAGCTTCCGTAAGACTCGAATAATCGTCGTTCAGGTGCCCCCAACGAGCTTGAACCATTCCAACTTCTTTGGACGTAAAGTAGGGTAGGCTTTTCATGAGGAAGTCTTTAGGAGGAAGAAAATCGGCATCGAAGATGGCGATAAAATCCCCGGTCGCAGTCTTCAAGGCTTCGTGTAACGCACCCGCCTTGTAACCCGTTCGTTGGGAGCGGTGGATGTAGACTAGGTCCATTCCTTTGTTCAAAAACTCCTGTACCGTCTCCTTGCAGATACCCGCTGTTTCGTCTGTTGAGTCGTCTAGGACCTGCACTTCGAGTTTTGAGTGCGGATATTCGATTTGGCATATTGTTTCGATAACGCGTTTCGCAACGTATCTTTCGTTGTAGATTGGTAGTTGGACTGTTACGCGGGGTAAGGCTGAGTGCGAAAGCGTCACGGGTTTCGGCTTTGATGCATTTCTCGACGACCTAAAGGTGAGGTAGTAGAAGTTCGCGCCGTACGCGAACATGAGGGCCGAGATGCCCGTGTAGACACCGAACAGAAGTTCACCAAGCAAACTTACCAATCCATCCAGTCAGGACCATGTGAAGACTGTCCGCTTCCCACTAAACTGATTTATTACTATTGTTGTAGTAGCAACGTACGTAACTTCTCAAGACAATCAGCAAGACTTGTTAATACGATTCGTCCCAACTTGGCTGCGGCATGACGTGGATTGACCTGCACCGAGGCCCCTCACGCCAGATGAGGAGATGCATCTCCGCTGACCGCAAGAAATACTCGAAGGGATATCTGAAACTCCTCAATTCTGAAGGTATCCT
>Ga0187771_10003959_pt1 | contig 10415 bp, 6 predicted proteins | sample 0116_SJ02_MP15_1_FD_133139 | JGI IMG/M metagenome (GOLD analysis project Ga0187771, IMG submission 133139) | Tropical peat soil microbial communities from peatlands in Department of Meta, Colombia - 0116_SJ02_MP15_10_MG | ecosystem: Environmental > Terrestrial > Soil > Wetlands > Peat | place... | reverse complement strand
TGAACCCCAGCGACGCGCAGCAGGGATACGAAGGCACCAGGTGGTGTAAGAGCAAGAACAAGCCGTGTGCGTCGTCGCAGTTAGCGCTATTTAGCTGGGGCTCGAACGGTCTGACCGGACCAACGTTTGTTCCGGTGGTTCCTTACACCCCGGGCTGCTATGACACTTCCGGGACAGGCAGGGAGCTGAACACCATTTGTATTCCGGAACCCAGCACGAATGTCAACGATATCAGGCCTTATGGCAAACCCTCGTGTCACTGGTTTAACACCCCTTGCGTGGACTCGTTGGGGGACCGCCTAGCAAACCGGCTGACCTACAACAACCTGTCTTCCTCCGGCAGCGGGCCCAACGGAGCGTTTCTGACGACAGCGCACGTGGTCATGGAAAGCACCAGCAACCAACGCACCGGCATTCGCTATTACATCCTGCAGGTGGCAAACGGCTCGGCGTCGGTGCTGGTCAACAGCGGGGGCAGTTCCGGACCTCCGGACCTGCAAGATCCGAATGCCACGCTGTTCTACTTCATGCCCAGCCCGGCGCTGGACATGAACGGCAACTTGGGAATCACTTTTACCACTTCCGGAGCGTATTGCTCGAGCTGCCAAAGCCAGAACTATCCAGCGCTCAATTTTGACTCACTGCCTTGGGGCAGTTCCAATCTCGCTTCTCCAACGCTCATCATCCAAGGCACGGGCGACGAAGAGAATGCCTCCAACTGGGGCGAATATGCCGCCACAGTCATCGACTCCACCGACGACCTGACATTTTATGGCGTGGGTCAATACTTCAATACCAGTCAAACCGGGACGGCCAGCTGCGCCGTGCCGTCGAACAACTGCTTCACCTGGCAAAACCGGATTTTCCGCACCCAAGCGGGAAGCCGATAGCAGTGCGGGGCTGAAGGCTTCGTGGAAAGTAGGTGGGGCGCTGCGTCCAAAGCCAGAGGGGGTACCTCGCTCACTCCGTGAGGCGACGGAGGAGCGCTAGGAAGGACTCTGCACGCCGCTGTGCAATTGTGCCCAACTGCGGAAAAGCATGCCGTTAGTCACTGGGGAAAGGCTGCTCTGAGCGGCTGAATGCAGAACGGAGTCGAGCGCCTCCCACTGTCCAAGCTGACCGATCTCCCAGCTGTGGAAGTACAAGTGGACGATGCCTCCGTGTTGCTCGACGTGGCGCAGACCGTGGAAGAAATGCGCTTGCCAGTCGACCGCGCCCTTGTAGACGGTGAAAAAGTTGCGAAGCCCCGCGAAGTTGCGTTCCAGAAGCGCATGGCGGGCTTGAATCAGCGGGCTGTGATTGCAGGCGTGTGTGCTTAGTCCCCAAAGGAAGGGATTATCAGGGACGTCGTGGAGGTTAAACAGGCAGGTTCGAGCGCCCAAAAACCCCGCTCGCTTGACGAGCATCGGCGTTCTGCCATTGAACTTACCTTGGGGATAGCAGAAAGAGACTACCGGTTCTCCCATCAGGTCTTCCAACCATTTCTTCCCGTCGCAGATTTCCGTTGCAGCGGCGTCATCGGAAAGCCGCGTCAGGGGCGCATGATTGTAGGTATGGCCACCGATCTCGAAGCGGCGGGAAAGTTCCCGAACCTCACTGGGCGCCATGACACTGCGCTCAGGATTGCGGGTGGGAACGTAGAAGGTTGCCTGCAGCCCATGTTTGTGCAGCAGGTCGGCAGCCTTGGAATCGTCCGGGAAGCCGTCATCTATGCTGATGGTGAGATAACGATAAGGCATCGAGCCAAGTCGGGAGCGAATCGAAACCGAGCGGCGGGAAGACCTATGGCGCTGTGGGAGCGCTTCCTGCGAGGCTCTCCGAGGTTGCCACCTTAAGTGCGGCAGAAGTTGGCGATCGTCGGTCAATCACCTCTTGGTAGATCTCCATCAATCGGCGATAACTGACCTCTGCGGTGTACTTGGCCTCGAACTCCGCGCGGGCCTCCTGGGCCAGGCGATTCATGTATTCGGGACGTTCCCAGGCCAGCGCCATGGTACGCGCCAGGTCATCAACATTACCCGGCTCAAACAATAGTCCGGTGCGCCCGTGCTCGACAACTTCCTTCATGGCGCCCAAGTTGGAAGCAATGACCGGAACGCCGCTGGCAAAAGCCTCAATAATCACCAGGGGCAGGTTTTCGTACCATTCGCTGGGAAAGACCACGAAGCGCGCGCCCTTCATATGCTCAAAGACGCTGTTATGGGGCAGCCATCCGGTGAATTCCACGTTGGGATACACCTTGGCAAAGGCTTCCGTTTCCCGCCGCAACTGGCCGTCTCCCAAAATCCGCAAACGGTGGAAGTGGGACATCTGAAGCCAGGCTTTCAGCAAGGTGGGAATGCCCTTCTCGGGATCGAGTCGCCCGGCGAACAAGGCGTACGACCCATGGCCGGTCCGGGGGCCCGGATCGGGATCGACGAAGTTCGGTTTCACGCGGATTTTGTCCTCGGGAAATCCGAAGTCCACGTATCGGCTCCGGGAAAAATCGGTGAGCACGATATAGCAATCCACCATCTCCGTCCAGGTCTTACGGGCATGGTGCACGGTCAGCATGAGTGCAACCGCAGCCGACTCGGCATGGGAATCGCGATAGCAAGCATGTAGTGCGCCTTGCCAAAACTTGCCCGTAATGCAGTCTTCGCACGGCTTGCCATTGCGGCAGAAGTTGCCGCCCGGGCAGAGCAGGCGGTAATTGTGCAGGGTCTGGATGATGGGGACGTTTTCGCTCTTGCAGGCGGAGAAAATCGAGGGAGAAATCAAGGGAAAGGCATTGTGGACGTGGACGATCGCTGGCCTGTGCTGCTGTAGCAAGCGGGTCACATCGCGGTGCGAATCGGCAGCCCATACGGTGCGGCCGAGCAGCCCGATGCGACGCACGATGGAATAATCCCTGATCTCATCATTGAAGCGCCGGTACTCCAGCACTTCATGCCCGGCAGCCCGCAACATGTCGCGTTCCAGCTGAAAGACGACATCCTCCCCGCCTGGCTGCTGATACGCGTTGTGCACCATGAGAATCTTCATAATTGAGCCGGTGCTGTCACTTCATTCCTCTGCGCCTTGCCGCCCGGCAAACTGTGCTGCTAGAGCACGGCCGGCCTTGCGCCCGTACACTACCAGGTTAGTCCCGAGTGGGCCGATCGATTTCACTTCCGCGTCCGGAAACATCTGGCGCAATTCTGCCGCCGAAAGCATGCGCAACGGTTCCCAATGACGCATGTGCCCGAAGGAAAAATGAATCGCGACTCGTTGCACTCCCACCGGGAAAAGATGATAGAAGGGAAAATAAGTGTGGGGATCGAGGAAAAAATGCTTGTTCGGTGTAGCCATGAAATACCCTACCCTGGCCACCCGCTGCATCTCGCGCGCGAACGCCTCTTGCTTGCGGCGATCGCCCACGTGCTCAATCACCGCGTTGGAAAAGACCCAGTCGAAACTTTCGTCCGGGTAGGGCAAGGCGCATCCATCAGCCACTTCGAACTCCACGTTAGGCAGAAGGGCTTTTTCATTGTTGGGGTCGAGATTGACCACCAGAACCCGGCGAAACAGGGAACGCAGCCGGTCATACTCGCCGGCATACCCAGCAGCGCCGCCGATGTCCAGCAGCGACATGTAGGGCTCGGGCTGCATGATCTGAACTGCGAGGTCGGAACGCTGGGCTCGCAGCCGGCCATGGACGGGTTCGGTTGCCTTGTGGATCAATGAGCGAAACATAAGGGATTAAGGTTAAGTTCGCAGTCGCGACTTTTCTGCGGGCCGGGTAGCTAATCGCCCCTCAAAGCACATGAATAAAGGCCAGTCGACGTGACCCCACCCCGGTCCAAGCTCACTCCCCGTCTGCAGCAGATTCGATCATAAAAGACAGCAGGGAAGGTGACAAGGCAGAAGAGCTTCCGGGCAGAAGCGTCTTTGCGCAGAACGCCCTTTGACTCTGAGTGCCTGGATTTTCCCCACACAAATGAAAAGCCGTCAGCAAGCCAGCCCGAACTACGAGCTCCTCCTGGAGCAGCCTTCTTCGCCTTCACCAAAGCTGCCAGCAGGCGAAGTTCGCACTAAATATGAGACGGGGCGAAGGATGCGGATGCTTCCCGTCCCACTCGCACCCGCCCGGGTTCGGCGACTTCCAGAGCCTTAAACCTTCGCCGCAGAAGCTCAGCAAAGCCGAGGACGGCCAAAAACATGAGCGGAGGGTGCATGGAGAATTCGTCGTTAAAGAACGAATGCAGGGTCAACATCGCCATGACTCCAGTGCACTCAATGCTCAGGTCTCGTTCCAGATCGCTCAAGTGCCGCGACACACAGCCTCGGAGCAAGTACCAGGCGGTGCCAATGACCGCTGCTGCCATGGTCAAAACACCCCAAAAACTCGTGCCTACCAGGATCTCCACCCAATCGCTATGCAAAGACCCGGCATCAGCCCTGCCGAGTTTGTCCAGCACCCCAAACCTCCCGCCGGCCCAAGATCCCAGCCCGGTCAAGGGGTGGCGGCTAAGCTGTTCCCAGGCTAATCCCCAGAATTCGGTTCTGCCAGTCAATGCCCGAATCTCGGCGTTGTCCTGGCCGCGCCGCATGTAGGTTTCAACCGTGGGACCGATGGAAGTGAGCATGAGCAGGGGAACTACAAAGGAGGTTAAGGCAAAGAGAATCCACTTCTTGTTCTTCATCATCAGGACAACCGCCAGCCCCAGAACAATCATGCCCACGGCGTGGCGAGTGTGGGAAACCACCAGGGATGCCACACCATAAACGATTACGGCCCAGTACCAGCTTCGGCTTACTCCCCTGCGGTCATGCCATAACAGGCGGGTAACGCCCACCAGAATCAAGACCGCTCCAGTACTGCCGATGCCATTGGGGCCGACCATGGGAAAAACGCCGGACAGCCGCCCCAGATCATCCCAAGCCGTGGAGGGGGAAACCACCGCCCGGATCCATGCCGAGCCCGTTTCCAAGGCGTACACCGTCCAGGTCCAATTGACGATCCTCAAGTAATCTTCCGCGGTCGGGGCAGATTCAAAGACCAGTGCCGCTGCCATCACGCCCAGTGCGTACTCCGCCGACCGGACAAAACTAAAAAACGGCGCAACAGACCAGGTGGTCGACACCAGGCAGACCAGGCTGTACAGCGCTAAGGGCGCGAGCAATCCGTGGGACAAGTATTTCAGGGAATTCTTGCCGGAGCTAATCCGCCAAGCCATGATGACCACGACAATTAATTCCGCTCCCACCCGTACCGCCACCCATTGATCCAGCGGTTGACTCATGGCTTCGTGAAGATTGCGCACCTCAAAAGTCATAGCGCTGATGAAGAGCAAGGCCCATAACCACTCTTGCCAGCCGAAGCTCCGGCTCAGCGAGCGTGCACCCCGGACCAACTCAGGGAGCGCGCCCGCACCGATGACGAGGGCAAAGGGGATGGCCACGACCATCGCAGTTGTCCCGGCAACGCCGAAGCGCGCAAACAACTGGAAGATGGCCATGCTCAACAACAATCCCAGCACGGCAAAGCCGGCAAAAGCGGTTGCGGAACGGAAGGCCACACCGCCTAGCCGCTGATTATGGTTTTTGACCGTTACGCCCATCTGCTTGCCAAGTTCTGCCCTATCGGACTACGCCCGAAGCGGAAACCACCTCTGGCTCCGGGGAATGCGCGTCTAGCGGATATCCCAATCTTGCCAAGACGCTTCCCGCGTGCCGCTCAATCAATTCTAGCTCCGATGACGTCAACTTTCCCCGCCAACCCTGGACCAGACCAGTCCGTACGAAATCATTGGTTTTCAATTGCGGCTGGCTGCGTTCTTTCTCGCGCATCTGTTTCAGCGAGTTGTTCGCTACAGCCTGCTGGATTCTCTCCGGGCGCACGCGGACGCCCAGGAAGTCCGTGATGCGTCCGAACCATTCTTCGGGGTCATGCCGCAGATCTTCATATCTCACCAGCAGGAAATTGGGGGTGCCTGCGATTGGAGAATCCAGCCACGAAGCTACGTGGTTTTGCCAGGCTCCGTAGCCATTGACTTTTCCCCGAACGCCAACAAATCCCGCTAGGAATTCCTCCAGGCTTCCGTCGAAGAAGCCCAGACCTTTCAAGTAGGCGTATTCCGAGAGCACGACGTCGCGCGCGTCGCGAACCAGACAGATGGCCCGCTTATATTCCTTGCGGTAGGACTCATGAGTATTGACCAGGCGGCCGCCATCCGGCAGCACCGGCATGCCGTGGTCCAAGCTGTAAACTCCTTGCAGAGTGCTGTTCACAGCTTCGAAATTGGATTCGCGACCAGTCAGAATCTCGTAAAGAACGAAGCGTGACCAGGTGCGCCCGGACCTGGGATACGAACCGATGAACACGTCAGCCGGGCGCAGCCCGGTGTGCCGGATCCATTCCAGTGGCACACGCAATTTGGTTTTGGACAGCACATAACGGAAGCGGCTCGTAGGAGGCCGTCCGCCTTTTTCCCTCGCCTTCGCAGGCTCAGTCGGTTGCTGGCTCGGCATCGAAGTATCAGTCATTTATCTTAAGACTCCCCGGTTCTACGAATGAAGGTTGAGAGTGCGATCAGCTTTCCTGATTTACTGCCGCTACGACGCTTGATTCCGAAAGGTGAGCGGCGGCATGTTCATCGATCTTGCGATAAAGCAGAAAGGATACGGCGCCGAAGGACGCGATGTCTGCAACGTTCATGCCCCAGATGCCGCCCGACAATCCAAACGCCCAGGTTGCCGGGATCCCGATGACCAGGGAAGCGACGGCAGCTATGGCGAACGCTGTAAATACGGATGTGGGCGACTTCATAGCGCGTAAAGCCATGGCTGGTCCATAAGCCGCGCTCCAGAAAATCGAGCCAACCGCCACCACCGGAATCTCGTAAGCGACGTCCATATACCCGCCGGAGTAGAGCATGTGAAACAGTGGCTTGCTGAAAGGAATGATAAGCGCCCAATAGGCAAGCCCCATGCCGGCTCCGAATAGCGTCAGCCTCATGCTCAGGATCTTGGCGGCAGACGCGTCTTTGCTGTGCTGCACGCCGGCAGCGTAGGGGAGCAACAGCATGGTCAGCGCCGACTTGGTTTGTTCCAGCGGGACAGTGAGGTTCATCAGTGCTTTCAATTGTCCGGATTGCGCCATGGTGCCGAAGCTGCTCAGGATCGGGAAGTAGATGTAGGCTGGAATCCAGCTGGCCACGCAGGCGGCCAGCGCCCAGGCGCCGTAGTTCCAGTGCTGCCGCGCCAGATCTCTAGTCAGCGGCCTCGGTCCTTCCGCCCTTGAAAGCAGGCGTCGCCGCACCATGAGGAACGATCCCGTCGCCAGCGATCCAATGGCCACCAGGATGAAAGCAATGAATGGCGAAAGTAAATGCTGGCGGTAGAAAGCCCAAAGGGCGACCAGGATCACGCCGGAGTAAACGAATGCCCCCGCCAAAGCCTGCCCCGGAACAAACTCCAGATAACACGAGCGTCGTGCCAGCCAAAAAAAGAACACGCAGGGAGAAGCGATGGTCACCCCGGCTAGCGCGGCAGGCATTCCGGCGGCTGCTCCAAACAGCTGGCTGACACCGGCGGTGGCGCCAAACAAGAGAAAAATCGCCAGCGACAAGATGATATGGATCCACATGAGCGAAGCAAAATATGCGCGGAAATTGCTTCGATACGTGGAACCTCCAAACACGGACATCGGTTCCAAAATCAAAGACTGATAGATCAGCGAGAGCAGGACAAAAACGCTCCAGGCAACTGCGAACGCTCCGTATTGCTCTGCGCTCAGCCACCGGGCCAACAGAACGCTCACCAGGAAATGTGAGCCATAAACCAGCCCGTACTCAAAGACTGTGAGACCGCCTTTGTGGGCCCAGGGCAGCAGACGCTCCAGCAAGTTGCCGCGATCGGTGCCCAGGATGCGCGCCATTAGCGGAGTGCGCCCAGCAGCGCTTGCGCCGGCGCCGGCAGAGTTTGGTTGGATCTGTTGATCTGTCAATGGCAAGGCAAGTCCGTGCTGAGATTAAGTCGTCGCCAATTCGCAACTGTCGCTGATTTCGTCGATGCGTGTCCTGAGTCGCTCCGCCAACTGCGCCACCCGAGGTTCATAAAGAATGCCGCGGTGGTCGCCCGGAATCACATGGGATTCCAGCTTGGGAGCCAGCGTTGTCCAGAGCGCGTACGCATCACCTGAGTTCCGCCACGATTTGTCGGCGGCGCGGAATAACGCAACCCGCCCGTCATAAGGCCGAAGCACATAGCGATTCGCGGCTGCGGTGTTGTTCTGCAACACGTTCTTCAGTGCGGGATTCACGCGTCCTCGTTTAATCTTCCGCCGGATCGAATCCATGGCCGACTGGGGCAACTCGACGAACAAGCGCTGCGGCGAGAGCAGTATATCGAGCCAGGGGTGAGTCTCTGGCTTAATGTTTCCGGGGTATGTGTCGAGCAGAGCAACCAGGGCGACCTCTTCACCGCCGGCGCAGATTTGCTGGGCCATCTCGTATCCGATGATTCCTCCGAGAGAATAACCTCCCAAGAAGTACGGCCCCTCCGGCTGCACGGCGCGGATTTCCTTGATGTAGTGCGCGGCCATTTCTTCAAGACTGGACAAACAAGGTTGCTGACCATCTAGACCTTGCGCTTGCAAACCATATAACGGGTAGTCCGCTCCCAGTCGGAGGGAGAGCGGCCGCAGATTGAGCACGTTGCCGCCTACGCCGTGCACGAAGAACAACGGGGGTTTCGTCCCGGAAGGTTGAATCGCAACCAGCGACGACCAGTGTCTTGACCAACCGTCGCGCTGCAGGATGCCCGAGAGCTTAGCGATGGTGGGGGCCTGGAAAAGCAAGGCCAGAGGCAGCGTCGTTCCCAACGTCTGTCCGATACGATGCATCAAACGGGCAGCCAGGATAGAGTACCCCCCCATTTCGAAAAAGTTGTCGTGGATGCCAATATCCTTGCGCCCTAGAACCGATTGCCAAATGCCGACGAGTCGGGCCTGGAATTCGTCCTGCGGTGTCGCGGAAGGCAAGCTGGAAACCGGAGCCAGCGCCGGTTGGGGGAGAGCTTTGCGGTCCACTTTTCCGTTGACCGTCAAAGGCAGCCGGTCCATGGTGATGAAAGCTGCGGGCACCATGTACTCCGGCAATCGCTGCTTCAGGAAATCGCGCAGCTCATCCGGGGATGCCGGTGTGTAACCCGAAGACCATACCGTGTAGGCCACCAGGTTCTTATCCCCGCTATGGTGCTCGTAGCTCACCACTACTGCTTCAGCCAGGTGTGGGTATTGGTGGAGCACAGCCTCAATTTCTCCCGGCTCCACGCGAAATCCCCGAATCTTCACCTGAAAATCCACTCGGCCCAGGAATTCGAGAACGCCGTCTGGCGAGTAGCGAGCCATGTCCCCAGTTTTGTAAAGGCGGGCTGCGGGGTCCTGACTGAAGGGATCGGGGATAAATTTCTTCGCCGTGAGCTCCGGATGGTTGAGGTAACCGCGAGCCAGCGGAGGTCCGCCAATATGCAACTCACCGGCTTCCCCATCGGCTACGGGTTTCAGGTTCTCATCGAGCAGGACAATCCTAGCGCCGGCGACGGGAGTTCCCAACGGAAGGCTGTCGCCCAACGCAACCTGAGGGAAGCGAGCCGGCTCGAACGCACTAACAATCACGCTGGCTTCGGTGGGACCGTAGGTATTAATGAGCCGGACCCGTTCCCCAGCGAACTTCTTCCACACGCGATAGACTTTCGCCGACGCCTTCTCGCCGCCGAGAATCACCAGACGCAGGCAGTCGGGCAACTTGGTCCCATCCGACGCATCCAACTGGTGCACCAGTTCGTGCCAGAAGGCGGTCGGCAGGTCGAGCACGCTGACCCGGCGTTCCTCGATGAACTGCAGGAACTCGCCAGCCTGCAAAGAGAAGGGATCATTTTTCAGAACGATCGCGGCGCCGCACATGAGAGCAGGGAAGATTTCTTCAATCGCGATGTCAAAGCTGATGGAAGAAAACTGCAGAACCCGATCCGTCGGCACCATGTCATAAAGGGCAATGGCGCAGCGGTTGTGATTCGCCAAACCGCGATGAGGCAGCAGCACGCCTCGCGGCCTGCCGGTGGAACCGGATGTGTAGATGACGTAGGCCAGACTTTCAGCCGTGAAAGAAGTCGCCAGATTGGACGCTACGCCGCGGAACACCATGTCCGCTTGCGTGTCCAGGCAGACGAGCTGGCTGTTGGCGAAAGGTAACACGCCGGCCAGACTCTCTTCCGTGAGCACAACCGTGGGCTGCGAGTCCTCCAGCATCAACGCAAGCCGGTCACTAGCATAGTTCAAATCCAGTGGTAGGCAGGCACCCCCAGCCTTCAGTACTCCGAGCAACGCAATGGGAAGATTCAGGGAAGGTTGCAACGCCACGCCGATGCGGTCTTCGCGTTTGACACCGGAC
>Ga0187771_10003958_pt1 | contig 10418 bp, 10 predicted proteins | sample 0116_SJ02_MP15_1_FD_133139 | JGI IMG/M metagenome (GOLD analysis project Ga0187771, IMG submission 133139) | Tropical peat soil microbial communities from peatlands in Department of Meta, Colombia - 0116_SJ02_MP15_10_MG | ecosystem: Environmental > Terrestrial > Soil > Wetlands > Peat | place... | reverse complement strand
GCGGCCCTGAAGGAAGGCCTTATAGAAATATTTATCGACGCCAACGCGGTGGTCAGCACGCCCACGTGCGGCGCCTGTCTGGGCGGCCACATGGGGGTACTGGCGGAAGGCGAGCGGGCGGTTTCCACAACAAACAGGAATTTCGTCGGACGTATGGGCCATACCGGGAGTGAAGTATATCTTGCCGGTCCTGCCGTTGCCGCGGCATCAGCGGTACTTGGGCGTATCGCCGGTCCGGAGGAATTGTCAGGAAACAGGGATTAGGATTTAGAACGATGATGAAATTTAAAGGAAGAGTCTGGAAATTCGGAGATAATATAGACACCGACGCTATCATTCCGGCACGTTATCTGACAACATCTGATCCAGAAGCCCTCGCCGCCCATTGCATGGAAGACGCCGATACTGAATTTGTGAAAAAGATCAGTGCCGGAGACATCATAGTGGCAGGAGAGAATTTCGGCTGCGGCTCATCAAGAGAGCACGCACCCATCGCCATAAAGGCTGCCGGTATCTCTTGCGTCATCGCGAAGAGTTTTGCCCGTATATTTTACCGCAACGCATTCAACATCGGACTTCCCATCTTTGAATCGAAAGATTTGTGGGATAAGGTTTCAAATGGCCAGGAGATCGAGGTGGACGGAGATAACGGGAGCATCCGGATTTTGGACAGTTGTATAGCGCCTCTTCAGATTCACGCCATTCCGCCTTTCATGCAGGAACTCATCAAGGACGGCGGCCTGATGAAACACCTGGCAAAGAAAGGTGTATAATGCCCGTTCTGTTTTTCGAATCGATATCGATTCCCATACCGCATAAAGAAATATACAGACGTCTGGGATTCACCAGCGGCGTCACAAAAATATCACCCTCTCAAAGAGAAGAGATAGAACGGTATATCCAGGATGCCGTATCCATCATTCAATTGAAAGGTGTGGGTCTGCGCGTACCCATCCTGGGAATAAAGGGATCTGAAGTTTCACTTGGTGACGGTTTGGTATTTGAAAGTCAACACCTGGCCAAGTTCCTTCGCAATTGCGACGAGATCGTTCTGATGGCAGCCACAGCAGGAGACGGCATTATCAACGCTATCGAAAAAGATATCACGGATGACAATGTGACTCATGGCGTTGTGCTCGATGCAACGGCAAGCGAGATGGTCGACGCTTCGCTGGATTGGATTATGGACTATTTCAACAGAACCCTGTTGCGGGAAAACCGGAGATTGCTCCGGAAACGCTATTCCGCAGGCTACAGCGACCTGCCGCTGGAAACCCAGAAAACGATGTACCAGCTTCTTGAACTTGAAAGGATCGGCATTCAGATCACTGAAACCTGCATTCTTGTCCCGGAGAAGTCCGTCACTGCCATCACCGGCATCAAGCAAGAATGACAAGCTGCCAAAAGCTGACATTTTGTCTCTTCCGGCACATGACAGGAGGAAAATGATGAATAACTCATTAAGCAGACCGGGAGTCTTCATTGCGGGACTGGCGCTTCTTGCCCTGATTTGTGGATGCGCCCACGGAGCATACAGCGTGGACATGAAATACTATCCAAAACCCTTGGCGGAAATGAAGGGCCCGGAAAAGGATATCAAGGTTACCGTTTCCACCTTTGCAGATCTTCGGAAAACAGATGACAAACAGCAGATTGGATGGGTCTGGGATCACTTTGGAGGGAAAACACCTGTTTTTCCCAGATCAGTGAAACCATCCATGGCTGTGACATTGCCGGTAAAGGAAATATTCCAGAAGACAGGTTATCAGGTCGCCGCGGACATGCCGGTCTGGAACCTCAAGGAAGACAGCATCCGGAAGGAATGGGGGCCGATCCTCGTCGGGGGCAGCATTGATGAACTAGATGTTTACTGCGTGGATGATGTTGCCGTCAAGAAGTACAGGGCAAAGGCAAAGATCACGGTTATTCTGGCTAACACACAGACTGGCAAAGTTTTCTACAAAGTGTCGGCCAATAGCACAGCCAGCCTTGATCATATCCTGTTTTCCGAAGGAAAGCTCGCACAGCAAATAAATTCTGTGCTTTCCGATGTGATGGATAAGATATTTGAGGGAAAAGAGATTAACGATAGAATTCTCGCTGAGGCTGCGGGAAAGCTATAAGCTCTGATTTGGAAACTGACAGGCAAACTTATTAATTTGTTATTTTATGAAAATAGATTTACACCCCCTTTTCTAAAGGGGGCCGGGGGGATTTTTTCATTCTCTTTGCAAAATCCCTCTTAATCTCCCTTTATAAAAGGGAGATTAAATGGTTCATCCATGTTTCCCCGTTTCCACGGGGACGACGTCTGGATTCCCGATCGGGGTCGGGAATGACAGATGATGTCATGACATACTTAGGTATTTACTTGTTGAAGTAATATTATAAATTGATATCAGGACGAAGGACGTTATATTATAAGTCATGAATCCAAAAAGGAAGATTATAAACCTCTTAAATAAGAGGGTCGTGATTCTCGACGGCGCCACCGGTACGGAGCTCCAGAGGCGCTTGATGCCCGCGGGTGTGTGCCCGGAGGTTTGGTGCCTGAAAAACCCCCAGACGATTCAGCGCGTTCATGCAGCCTACCAGAATGCCGGTTCGGATATCATCTACACGGGCACCTTCGGCGCAAATCGCATTAAGGTTAGCCAATATGGTGAGAAAAATATCAGAGACATAAATAGGCGGCTTTCCCTGCTGGCAAGGAGCGCCGTAGGAAATAAGGTCCTCATCGCAGGCGACATCAGCTCGACCGGTCATTTTGTTGAGCCCTTCGGCGACTTGATGTTTGAAGAGGCCGTTGACATTTTCAAAGAACAAGCGAGGGGATTGCTTGAAGGCGGTGTCGATCTATTTGTCATCGAGACCATGATGGATATCCAGGAGGCCCGTGCCGCGCTCATCGCCGTCAAAGAGCTAACAGACCATTTTACGATGGTCACCATGACCTTCGAGACAAACGGATATACCCTTAGCGGGACAGACCCTGTGACCGCCCTCATCACGTTGCAGAGCCTCGGCGCCGATGCCGTCGGCTGCAACTGCTCAACAGGACCGGACGCGATGGTGAATTTCATCGCCGCTATGAAGCCGTATGCTACTGTTCCGCTCGTGGCAAAGCCGAATGCGGGAATGCCCAGACTGAAAGGAAAAGATACGGTCTTTGATATGGGACCAGCCGATTTCGCTTCGTTCGGAAAACAGTTCGTCGCATCGGGCGTAAATCTGATAGGCGGTTGCTGCGGGACTACACCTGAACACATCAAGGTGTTAAAGAAAGAGGTAGGCAATGCCCCGGTGATTGCCCCCGCGCGGAAGTCCATCAGCGCTGTGAGTTCCGCCAGGGACTTCAAGATATTTGACCCAGGAAGCCCGCTGTTCATCGTCGGTGAGAGGATCAATCCGACGGGCAAGAAGGCCCTTCAGCAGGAGCTTCTTGAAGGCAAGACGGCCATCGTGCGGCAAATGGCGAAGGACCAGGAAAAAGATGGCGCCGATCTTCTCGACGTGAATGTTGGGGTTCACGGCATTGATGAGATTGCGACCATGAGAAAAACCCTTCATCTGCTCTCTACGAGCACTGATCTCCCGCTGGTCATCGACTCCCCCAATGTGGAAACGATAAAGGAGGCGCTCAGGATCTATCCCGGCCGCGCCCTTATAAATTCTATATCCGGCGAGAAGGAAAAAATAAAAAAACTTCTCCCCATCGCCGGTAAGTACGGCGCCATGTTCATACTCCTGCCCATAACATCTAATGAGATACCTGAGTTTGCTGCGAGACGAAAAGAAATCATAAAAGATGTGTACCAGGCGGCGCGTCGTTACGGCTTTACGAAAGACGACATAGTCGCGGACGGCCTCGTGATGACGGTTGCCTCAAATCAGCAAGCGGCATCAGAAGCTCTGAAGACTGTGGCCTGGTGCGCGAAGAGCTTTAAGATGAGGACGATTCTTGGGCTTTCTAATGTGTCTTTCGGTCTGCCTGGGAGAAAATGGATTAATACCGCATTCATGGCCATGGCTGCTTCTTCCGGACTGACGATGGCGATAGCCAATCCCACCGACCGGGAGCTGATGAGTGTAGATATGGCGGCAGATGTGCTCACCGGGAAAGACCAGGGTGCTGCCATGTATATCCGTCATTTCTCCGAACAGCCCGCAATCGATAAGGCCGCACCTTCAGCGGAAAAGCACTCGCCGGTCCAAAGGCTGTATGAGGCCATTCTGGAAGGAGACAGGGAAGATATCACAAACATAGTTGAAGCCACCATCACATCAGGAGCAGACCCCACACTGCTCGTGGATGACATCATGATTCCCGCGATGACCCGTGTCGGTGTGCTATTTGATCAAAGGAAATACTTTCTGCCCCAGTTGATGGCCAGTGCCGAAGCGATGAAGGCCGCCCTCGGACGCCTGGAACCCTTGATCCGCCATGAAACAGAAGAGGCCGGAATAGGGGTTATCATTCTTGCAACAGTAAAAGGGGATATTCACGACATCGGCAAAAACATAATCGCGTTGATGTTAAGAAATCACGGCTACAAAATTATCGACCTCGGCAAAGACGTGCAGGCTGAGGTTATCATTGAGGCGATGAGGAAAGCGAATCCTGATGTGGTGGGCCTTTCCGCCCTAATGACCACAACAATGGTGAACATGAAAGAGGTCATTGATTTCGCAAAGACTGAAGGTTTCTCATGCCCGTTTATCGTGGGCGGTGCTGTTGTCACTAAAGCCTTTGCCGGCTCTATCGGCGCATCCTACGCCAAAGACGGTGTGGAGGCAGTACGTGTGGTGGAACAATTGGTAAGATCAAAAAGGCAGGAAGCAAAATGACCCATGGCGATATGAAACAAAGACTGGCTGAAATAATTCTGGAGAAATCTTTCCAGTACAGAGATGATCCACCCTTCACGCTGGCATCTGGGAAGACAAGCAACTATTATTTTAATTGCAAAACGACAACCATGGACCCTGAGGGCATGTACCTCATCGGGAATATCATCTTTGATATACTTACCGATGCCGATATATCAGCCGCCGGAGGGTTGACACTCGGTGCGGACCCCATAGCCAATGCCCTGTCTCTCATCTCATACCAGAAGAAAAAACCGATTAAATCATTTGTTGTGAGAAAGGACATAAAAGATCACGGGACAAAGAAGGCCGTTGAAGGCAATATCACAACAGGTGAAAGAGTCGTAATAATAGAAGATGTGATAACCACAGGAGGATCGGCTATCACGGCAATAGCGGCCGCAAGAGAAGCCGGTCTGATCGTCGATCGCGTAGTCGCGCTCGTTGACCGCGAAGAGGGAGGAAGGGAGAACATAAAAAAACACGTTGACCGGGTCGATGCTGTTTTGACGAGATCAGAGATCATGGGTCTCTACAGGAAACGTCAAAAGCCGGTAAAGTGATTGCAATGAAGAAATTTTTTACTTTAGTTATTTCTCTGCTGCTCTTCATAGCATTGATTCATGCAGCAGGATGCAAGAAGGCCGAAGAGCCAAAGCGAGAGGTATCAGCCGTTCCGCGTGAGGCTCCAGTTTCACCCAAAACATCAATTCCTCCATCAACACCGCAGAAACCAGAAGCTCCCATCCCGTCTGAAACTGTGATATCCGCTCCGCCGCAGGTGCCACCGCCTGTTGCTCCCGCGGCCCCTGGCGTGCCAACAATATCGGCAGATAAAGGCGTCGTCTATGTTGCCGGGTTTGACTCTGCCAAGACAGAGAAAGGTGTTCCCGTCGGTTGGCTGCTGGACAGAAAAAAGGGGGCTACTTTTCTTAGACTTGAAAGGGGATCTGATATCTATTGTCTTCACATGTACAGCAACGAATCATCTTTTGGTTTAAAAAAGGGGATAAAGGTTAATATTAAAGAATACCCTTATTTGAACTGGAGGTGGAAGGTTACCCGGCTTCCTTCTGGTGGTGATGTCAGGAAAACCGGTACGGATGACCAAGCGTTTCAGCTCTATGTCGCTTTCACTCCCACAGGATATCCGGAGAAGTTATTCACTCCGGTTCTTGGTTATATCTGGGATAACAAAGCCCCCAAAGGCTGGACGGGCAGAAGCACACAAATCGGCGGAGGGAAATTGAGATACGTAGTTGTCAGGAACAACACCGATAAGCTGGGAGAGTGGTATACGGAAAAAAGAAATATATACGATGATTACAAAACGCTGTTAAAGGACGTCAAGAGTGCCGATCCTCCCGGTGTTACCCATGGCGTCGAATTTTACATAAATTCACAAAATACCAGGAGCGTGTCGGAAAGCTATATCTGCGAAGTTTATTTCAGCAAGAAATGACGGCTCCGTCATAATTTTAATCAAGCAGTTGCTTTCAACCGCATCCTGTTAACCGCGAGGTGCGCCATCCTGACCGGTTCGGGGAGTCTATAGCCGCGGCAGCACGAAAGAACTACTTCCACTGCTCTCGACAAGCTTATTTTATGCCCTGGTGATACGAACACCGGTTTCACCTTTTTCTTGGTGCGTACGGCGGTTCCGACAACCTGATCGTCCAGTATGAGATCCGCATAATCTCCAACCTCATTACCGACTTCGCCATATTCGCCGACCAGCCTTTTTTTGGCACAGCCTATCGCCGGTATATCCAGAAAAAGCCCCATGTGCGATGCAAGGCCGATGCCGCGCGGATGTGCTATCCCCTGGCCATCGAAGATGACCACATCCGGAACGTTGTGAAGATTTTCAAAGGCCTTCAGAACAGCCGGCCCCTCGCGAAAGCTCAGGAGTCCTGGAATATATGGGAAGGAAACTCTTTCGATAAAACAGGCCTCTTCAATGACAGCCATGATTGGGTATTCCAGCAGGACAACGGCCGCAAAAAACAGGTCGCTCTGCCTGGAATAAGATATATCCGCTCCGGCAATGGTCTTGATCCGCGCGGGAAAATCATTATCATGAAGGATGATTCTTTCCTTGAGTCTCTGCTGGAGGCCGACAGCTTTTTTATACGATGCATCCCAGCTATGAAGGTGTTGGATCTTCATGATGAAAGGAAAACACGGTTTAAGCAAAAAGTCATTCCGGGCTTGACCCGGAATCCAGTGTATTCATGGATTCCCGCCGGAGCTTGCTCCCGAATGTATATGTCGCGTGCGGGAATGACTTGATACGAATCAAGCTTCGGGGAATTAAACCCTGAGAGATTAAAAATATGGCTCCAGGATTGTTTTCGTTTGATCAATGTCTTTTTTGATCTGCTCTATTAACTGCTCAGGATTATCAAATTTTACTTCATCCCGTATTCTTTCGATAAAAAGGATATTTAACCTTTCCCCGTAAATATCACCCGTAAAATCGAGCAGAAAAACCTCCACAGAAAGCTCGTTATCAGAGAAGGTGGGATTGAAACCTATATTCAATACACCCTGGCGATGTTCTCCCCGCAGATCGACGATGACTGCATATACACCCTGTGCGGGAAGTAATTCTTTATCCGCTTTTACATTTGCCGTTGGTATTCCGAGAGCGGTACCCCGACTCTTACCCGGAACAACGGTGCCGCTGATGTTGTAAGGTCTTCCCAAAAGCCTTGATGCCATTTTCACATTGCCGTTAAGAATGGCATACCTCAATCGGGTAGAGCTCACGGTCTCATCGCCTAATTTGACCGCATGAATGACATCAACGTCAAAACCGAGTTTCTTCCCGCGGCTGAAAAGAAATGCTTCGTTGCCCGCTTTGTTCTTGCCAAACGTGTAGTCATGACCGATGAAGATTTTCCGGATATGAAGCTTGTCCCAGAGGATCCGATTGACGAATGCCTCGGCAGTGGTCTTGGCAAATTCAAGGTCAAAGGGGATGAGGATCAAACCGTCAATCCCCACATCTTCAAGAAGTTTGATTTTTTCTTCGAGAGAGGTTATCAGATAAAAAGGCTTGATGTCCGGGTGCAGAACCCTTTTCGGATGCGGATCAAAGGTAATCACCAAGGCCTTATGGTTTTCCTTGTGGGCTTCGTCAATTAGTTTCTTAAGTATGGGAATGTGGCCCAGGTGGACGCCGTCGAAATTGCCTATCGTTACATATGCGTCCCGGAATTCGGGTGGTATATCATTCACGTCTCTTATGACCTTCATCCGTCGATCTACCTGTGTCCAGCCTTCCATTAATTTTTGAGTTAACATAGCACTTATGTGGCTAATTTCAAGTCCATTTTTACTTGACAATGCACTTTGTCTCAGTGTAGACAAGCATAGTAATTCTTTTTAATTAAAAATGTGCCGAAGTGGCGGAACTGGTAGACGCGCTAGGTTCAGGGTCTAGTGGGCAATGGGCCTGTCCGGGTTCAAATCCCGGCTTCGGCACCAAAGTAGAAGTGAATATCTTGTCCGATTACGGGGAATTAGAAATCTGGTCTGATTCCCCATTTCTGTTTTGGGTTCATTTTGGGTCGTTTTTTCACGATGTGAGGGACACATTTTCATCTTCTGATTCTCTCCTCGCAGCAGAATTGAAAACCCTCTCCATAAAAGCACTGCCATCATCCCTCTCGTAATTCCTGATGTGGGAGTAGTACTTTTCGTAGATCATTTGCATCGTCTCGTGGCCCAATATCCTTTGTACCCACCCAGGATGTTCGCCCGCATCGAGCATCAGAGTAGCAAATGTATGACGCGTCTGATACATCGACCTCGGTTTCAATCCGGATTTCTTCAAAGCCGGTTTCCACACGTGAAAATTCGTGGACATCGGATCGACAGGTATTCCGTACTGATTGAGAAATACATAGTCGGATTTTCCAAATGTCTCCTTCCTCTGATCCCTGAGCGCCTCTGTCACGGGTGGAAGCATTTTAATGTCCCGGGTCGACTTCTTTGTCTTGGGACGCCCTTCTTCTCCCATCACTCGTGTTTCCCGAACTTTAATTACACCCAAACGAAAATCCACATTGTGCCACTTGAGACAAGCCATTTCGCCGAATCGCATACCTGTAAAGAACGCAACCGTGAAGAAATTTTTGAACCTGAGACTTACGTTATCCAGGAACAACCTGACTTCTTCCATCGAAAGAGGATAGATATCAGGCTTGTCGATTTTGAGGTTACGAATCCTCGCCATGGGGTTCTTCTCGATGATCTCGTCCATGAACGCCATCTTAAAGACTGATCTCATCGGTACAAGAACATTGTTCTTCCTCTTGTGAGCACAGGTCAGTTCAGCGACGAATTTCCGGATAGCAATGTGACCGATTTCTTTAATCGGTGTATTCCCGAATCGCGGTAATACATACCGGTTCATAGAATACCTGTAATCAGTCAGGGTTGAGAGCTTGATTTCCTGGGAAATTATCTTGATCCATTCCTGCGCCACTTCCCCAAATAAAGGGTTTCTTTCATTTACGGGCTTCTTATCCCGAATATCTCCGTATGTCTCGATTTCCCTGAGGAGATCGTCTCTTTTGCTTCTCGCCTCGGTGATGGATTGAGAAAGAGCTTTCTTAATTAACCTGCCTTTGACAACTTTTCTGAAGTGCCAAACGTTGTTACGTTTAACCAAATGGTGATCTTTTGTCTTCGCCATGAGTTACACCCTCCATTCCCTGTGAGGTTTGCTCGGTGTCTCCAGCTTTTTCCCTTTTACTTCAAATGATTCAGGGTTCCCTCCTTTCTGCTTTATGTATTTACTCTCAAACTCCTCGATAGCTTCTACCGGGTATAGGACCTTTCTTGAACCAGGAGCTTGAAAATATCTTAATAAACCCCTCTCTCTCCAATTTATAATTGTGGAAGGAGTTGCCCTGAATCTACACGCAACTTCGCGCTGTGTCAAAAATTTTATTGATTTGTCTGACTGAAGACAGTCTTGAGACAAATCCATTTTATGCGGCATCAACGTTCTAATGATTTTATTCATTCTATCTATATATTACTCCCGGACCCTTATTAATCGGGTCGAAAATTTCGAACTTTATTTAGGATAAATTCCGGATACTCAAGGGCCATGGTTTATTTAATTCAGGAAAACAGAAATGGTGTCGCTTGTGAGATATCCTCATGGTGGCTTTTACAGGTACTAGGTCGATTTTTATGATTCTGTTATTGCGGGAAGAATGCTGCAATTTAGACAAGACAAAATAAAAAAGAATAGAAACAAGGGTTAATATTGGACGGTTAAATATTAACACTTAACATATGAGTAATCGATAAGTGTTAACTTATCAGTAATCAATCATATGCCCATGTTAGCCAAAAGGCCTTCAACTTACCTTGAGGTTATTAGGAACAGGCATCACCTCACTGAGGCAATATGCAATCGTCAATGCCTCACTGAGGCGACATGTAATCGTTGATGCCTCACTGAGGTAATGTATGATCAGTCACTGCCTCACTGAGGTAATGTATGATCAGTCACTGCCTCACTGAGG
>Ga0187771_10003956_pt1 | contig 10422 bp, 7 predicted proteins | sample 0116_SJ02_MP15_1_FD_133139 | JGI IMG/M metagenome (GOLD analysis project Ga0187771, IMG submission 133139) | Tropical peat soil microbial communities from peatlands in Department of Meta, Colombia - 0116_SJ02_MP15_10_MG | ecosystem: Environmental > Terrestrial > Soil > Wetlands > Peat | place... | reverse complement strand
GGGAACCCGGCCCCGGGGAACTCCACCGCCCGGACCCTGGAGCAGGAGGTGGCCAGCGTCAACGTTCCCGACCCCTACGCCAACAACGACGAGGGCGGCACCGTCCCGCTCGCCGACTCGATGGCCGACCAGGTGGAGGAGGGCATCCTCCACATGGTCACCGCCGACCCGGACCGGACCCCGACCTTCACAGTATTTGCCAATCCCGACTTGTACGTGGAGACCGGTGGGGCCACCTGCGGCAAGCCGGCGAGCTACGAGACTCCGACCTCGGATCCCTGCGTGGTCGTCGACCCCTACTACGCCTGGGACCATGGTGATGTCGCCCCGGAGATCAACACCAACTGGGTCGGCTTCGCCGGGCCGGGGGTGGCGGCGCGGGGCACCGACGACCTCTGGCTCGACGAGACCGACGTCCGGCCCACCCTCATGTCGATCGTCGGCCTGGAGGACGACTACCGCCACGACGGGCGGGTCGTGTACCAGATCCTGGCGCCCTTCCTGCGCCCCGCGGGGCTGCGCAGCCCGAGCAGGCTCCAGGACTTCATCAACCTCGCCGCCACGTATAAGCAGCTCGACGCCTCGGTGGGCAGCTTCGGCCTCGACACCCTGGCCGCCTCCACCCGAGCCCTGGAGAGCAAGAGCCCCGGCGACGGCACCTACACGAACATCGAGGCCAGCCTCCGGAAGCTCGGGGAGGATCGCGACGCGCTCGCCGAGACGATCTCCGCCGATCTCGAGAGCGTCGAATTCGGGCACAGCACTCTGGGCCATGGCCAGGCCCTCGCGCTGATCGCCCAGGCCTCGAAGCTCCTCAGGGAGGCCGCCCAGCTCGCCGCCGGGCACAGCTAGCCAGCGCTCTCGCCACCCGTGTGCAGCGCCCCCGGGACCGCCACGGTCCTGGGGGCGTTTTGCACCCGCCGGCCGGGAGCGGCTCTCGTCGCCGCAGCCCCCGCCGGCCCCCGGGTGACCGGTGCCCGGACCGGCCGATCAGGTCGGCAGAGGACGCTGCGGGTGAGGCTCTCCGACCGGCCGGACGGACGCCACTGAGACCGCCGCGAGCGGGAGCCAGACCGTGACCGTGGTGCCCGCGCCCTCGGTGCTGGCGATGGCCACCTCCCCGCCCTGGGCCCGCACCAGGCCCTGCACGATGGCGAGCCCCAGGCCGCTGCCTCCCTCCTCGCGGGTCCTGGTCTTCTCCCCGCGGAAGAAACGCTCGAAGACCTGGGGGAGGTCCGACGCCGGGATTCCCGGCCCCTGGTCGTGGGCGTCGACGCGGCCGCGCCCGCCGTCCATCCGAACCGACCACACCTGCGGGGCCCCCGGCGCGTACTTGCAGGCGTTGACCAGAAGGTTGCGGAGCACGGTGGTGAGCGCGGAACGGTCGGAGCGGACGACCACCGGGGTCGCGGGAAGGTCGCGCACCAGCTGAGCCGGCATGCCCGGCACTCCCTCGTCCAGCAAGCGGGCCACCGCCTGCCCCAGGTCGACGTCCTCGGGGCGCTGCTGCGCGTGGGCATCCAGCCTGGCCAGGGTGAGCAGGTCGAGCACCAGCACGCGCAGCCGGTCCGCCTCGCGCGCCATGGCGCCCAGGGCCGCGGAGAGCGCGCCCGGGTCCTGGGCCGCGCCGCGCCGGAGCACGTCGATGTACCCGGAGAGGGCGGTCACCGGGGTCCGCAGCTCGTGCGAAGCATCCGCGATGAACCGCCGCACCCTCCCTTCCGACTCCACCTGGGCGGCGAAGGCGGCCTCGATGCGGTCGGCCATGTGATCGAAGGCGCCGGCCAGCTGGCCCACCTCGTCGCCGCGGGGCAGAAGCCGGCTCCGGGCGCGGAGGTCTCCGCCGGCAAGCTCGCCCGCGGTCACGGTCAGGCGGCGGAGAGGCCGAAGCGCCCGGCTGGTCAGGAAGAGCCCGATGATCAGCACCAGCAGGAGCACGGCGCCTCCTCCGATGGCCAGCTTCTGGAGGTCCGATGAGAGGACGTCGTCGACCGGCGTGGTCGGCTCGGATATCTCGATGACCGCCGCCGCCCGTCGCAGGGCGAGGTCGGAGCTGGCCAGGGGGAACCCGGCAACGAGGTCGGTCCCCACCGGCGTGTCCACTATCTGGTGCTGCTGGGTGGCGCTGTCGAGCACCCGGTTGAAGGTCGCGTCATCGAGCTGGGGCGGGTCCGCTCCAAAGGGCCGGACGAGCAGCCGGGCGCCGGCCGGCCCGTAGACCGCCACGGTGGTCGAGGCGCCCGACGTCTGGCTGACCAGCAGGGCCAGCAGGGCTACCTTCTGGCCGGGGGTGAGGACCTTGGCCGGCGAGTAGAGCCTCTCCGCCGTGCTCAGGTCGAACTTCAGCTCGCTGACCCGGTTCGAGATGAGGCTTCCCCGCAGGGTCAGGTACTGGAAGGCGCCCAGCCCGGCGAGGAGGACCGCGATCAGGACCAGGTAGGTCAGGGTGAGGCGCCAGCGCAGGCTCCGCAGCGCCGCGCCGAGGCGCTGCAGCACGGTCAACCCCCGCCCGCCTCCTTCGAGGGCGGGCGGGAAGGATCGGTGAGAGGCCCGTCCGCGGGCCCGCTCGCCGGCGGCCTCCACGTCGACCCGGTGCTGACCGCGCGGAGCCGGTAGCCGACACCCCTCACCGTCTGGATCCGGCTGTGGTCCAGGTCACCGAGCTTCTGGCGCAGATAGCGGATGTAGACCTCGACGTTGTTCTCATCGCCGAAGAAGTTGTATCCCCACACCTCGTCGAGGATGCGCTGGCGAGCCAGAACCTGCTCGGCATTGGAAGCCAGGAAGTGAAGCAGGTCGTACTCGCGGACGGACAACTCGATCGGCCGGTCAGCGACGGTCACCTCGCGAGTTCCCGTGTCGATGCGCAGGTCGCCGGCCTGCACCACGCGGTTCAGGTCGGGATGGCGCCGCCGCAGCACGGCCCGGACCCGGGCCAGCAGCTCCCCGAACTCGAAGGGCTTGACCAGGTAATCGTCGGCGCCCAGCTCGAGGCCGTGGATGCGATCGCCGGTCTCGTCCTTGGCGCTCAGGATGATGATGCCGCGCTTGGCCTCGCCCGAGATCGCCCGGGTCATCTCGAAGCCGTCGAGCCTGGGCATCATCACGTCCACGATCACGAGGTCGGGCTTGAAGTCATCGACGGCGCGCAGACCCTGGCGACCATCGGCGGCGGTGGCCACCTGATATCCCTCGTGGCGCAGGCCGAGGGCGATGAAGTCCGTGATCGAGGGTTCGTCGTCGACGACCAGGATCCGGCCACGTTCGGACATGTCGTCCCGAGTATATGAGCCGATTGAGCCGAACAGCGACAGCGTAACCGCTTCTCATCGAGCTCTCAGCAAGGGGTGACCGTCGGCCGTCCCAAGCCGTTGGGGAAGCCCGACCGCCGCGGCCCGAACCTCCTCGCCGTCCAGAGCGGCGGGGAACGTGGCTTCCAGGCGCCGGGCGCGACATAGGTCTCGTCCCGCCCGCCTTCATTCAATCAAATGAATGAAAGGCTGCCCAGCGGATACAACGGGCGCGCTGGACGGAATGTCCGGTTCGTGTCCGGGCTGACCCCCTAGCCTCGGCGGCGCGATGGGAGACGGCTCCGCGTTCTTCCTCACCAGGGCCGGGGATGTCCTGGGCGACATCGGCAACTGGTTCACCGGCCCAGCCGGCGACCCGAGCCGGATCCGCCAGATCGCCGGTCAGGTGGACGCCGTCAACGCCGAGTACCAGGGCAGCCGTTCGGCGCCTGGACGCACCCGGCAGATCCCTTCTATCGGCTTGTTTGACTTGATTACAGCGATCAGGCGAACCGACTTGCACGTCCCGGTGCTGCCCAGATATCCTTCCGGCCGCTCCAACCCAGCCAAGGATCCAGCATGACCAGCTCTGCCACGCCTAGCCTCCCCCAGACCGTCCCAGCTGGCTCCACGGCCAGGTCGCGCTGCTCGATTGTCCTGGCCTTGGCAGCGCTCCTCGCCGCGTGCGGTGGGACAGGCGCCAACACCGGACTGCCAACCGGCAGGCCGAGCAGCTCGCCCGCCGTCGCACCATCATTGAACTCGACTACCAGTCCTACCGCAATCGCAACTGCGACTGGGAGCGCCACCGTGCGCATCAACGGCAGTCTGGCGGTTGCTGCCGGCTACTGCGAGCCAGTGGACACACCAATCCCAGGAGCGGTGCCCGGAGGCAGCCTACCCCCCCATGACCTGACCGTGGTAGAGGAAGCATGGCTCCAGGTCCAGGCGACGCTCGTGCCGGCGTGTTCTGAGGTCACCAACCACCCACTGCCGGTCGAGATCAAGAACCTAACTAACGGGCTCATAACGGACGCTGAGCTGGCCGGTTGGGTAGACCTCGACATCAACAATCAAACCATCGAAGAGTGGGCGTCGCGCCATGCTCAGGGACCGTTCAGGCAATTCCTCTATCCGCCGGGTAATCAGGCGATCGCCTTCTTAGAAGACGGAGGAACGATAGCTAGCAGCAACTCCGCCTGCGAGTATCCCCGCAAGATCTACGCGGTGGCCGTAGATGCCGCAAACATGGCTCACATAACGGGGGGCCGAGTAACAACCGCCGGGGTGGGATACGCACAAGCCTGGGCTGGCCCGTGCACCTACCGCTGGAAGTCAGCCGACGGCCAAGCGACCGACTACCCGATCGCCGCAGGGCAAGAACTCCTCGAACTCGACGTGACACAGACGGAGGACGCAACCGCGTTAGGGCCTTACCTCGGGTTCATCGCTTCGGTGGATCCACGCGCTGATCAGGTCACCGGCAACATCCTTCTGGCAAGCGGAATATGAGAAACGGCTTTCTTATTGCTGCCGTTGGGGTCATCGCCAGTCTGCTAGGCCAGGCCACAACAGCCCTGGCCTCGTCTCAAGGCGACGGAGGCACGTCCCCGCCGCCTTGCCAGCAAGACGGCAGCTCGAGCACGAGCGGGACGACCTGGGAGATCACCGCCTCGGGCCAGTGGGTTCTCGTGTGCGCCGGCGCCTCGGCTGGCGGGCTCTCGGGAACCTACTCCCAGGGGACGAACGGGAGCGGCTACACCGCCGACAAGACCCCAGGCAAGCCCTGCAGCGTCGACATCAGCTGGGAGCCGGTGCAGGTCATGAACGCTCCCTCGACCGTCACCGGTGCGACGGAGATGACGGTGTACCCGGTCGCCTTCTGGACGGGGACCTCAGGAGCCACCTTCCCCCCGGTCGCGGAGAGCGACCTGGTGTGGGCCAGCGACACCCAATCGGTTCCCGGGGTCAACTGGAATGCCCCGTCCACGAGCCTCCCCCAGCCTCCCACCGACAAGATCGGCGCGGGACTGGCCAACGGCGAGCTGGTGATCTCGTCGCTGGGCAGCGACACCCTCTGGGTGAGCCTCTCCTCCAGTGACACAACCCCCGGCAAGTGGGGAGCCGACGGCCTCTGCGACGACCCCGGGGTGGTCTCGGTCGTCTTTCACCGCGTCCCCGACGACGCCCCGCCCAGCCGGACCCCGGGGACGCCAGGGGCGGCGGCCCCTCCCAACGAGCAGCAGGCAATCAGCCAGGTTCAGGCGGACGCAGGGCAGATCGTCAGCGAGGCGCCCGCCAACCTCGTGGTCTTCGCGCCCACCTGCTTCTGGATCAGCCCCGCTCCCGATGGCCCGACCACGATCCCCGCCACCGTCACCGAGCTCACCGGCCCCCCCGATGCCAACGGGGTCTCCATCCACTACCTCTACTACCTCCAGATCGCACCATCAGCAACCCTTACCTGGTACTTCGGGGACGGCGCGTCCGCAACCTCCGACGCGGCGACGTCGGGGCCGGGCAACTGCGCGCCCAGCGGTGGTCACGTGTACAAGCAGGTGGATGGGACAGGGCCCGGCGTCGTCAACACCTGCCAGGCTCCGGACACCACGCCGGGCGTGCCCACGGGAGGCGCCACGGTCATCGCCTGCCAGGACGTCGACGTCACCGCCTTCATGGGCTGGAGTGACACCGAGGGCGTCTCCCACTACCAGTGCGTCACCGCCGGAGGTGGGACGAGCGGGACCTACGCCACCTTCGACCAGGCCGTGGCTGGCTGCACCGTCGATTACCCCCGCGCCCTCCAGCACGGCCCGACGACCCTGCCCGTCTATCAGATCCGGCCCGTTCCGATCGCCTGAACAGCCACTCGTCGGGGTCGCGCCAGCGCGGGCAGCGTACCCCCGACAAGGAGGATGAGGGAGCGTTGGCGCATCACCTCCGGTGGCAGTCCGAGCGCGACTCCGGGCGCGCGTCCCGCCGGCAGGCGGGGCGCGCGTCTCACCGAGATCGCGACAGCACCTCCACGCGCTCCCCGAAGTCGATCGGGAAGGACCGCTCCGGACCGTTGAAGATGCTGAAGTCCGCGGACGTCATGTGGGTCTGCGCGAAGCCGGCATTGAGGATGTGCGGCCGCCGTCCCTCGCCGCGGTCTGGAGCGAAGGGAGAGATGTACAGGGCAAGGTCGCAGCCCAGCAGATCGGCATGCATCCGGCCGACATTGCCGTTGTAACGCACCTCGCGAAACACGTAGCTCGCAGCGCGCTCGTCACCGAGGTAGGTGAGGGTATTGAGGTTGATGTCGGGGTCCGTCTCCAGCACGCAGACGACGGCCGGCGCGCCGGTCGCGACCTCCGACGCCGCATCGAGGTACTGCATGACCGGCCGCATGTAGTCCGTGACCTGGGGGACGCGCTCGTACCCGAGCGCGGCCGGGGGTGAGATCGGGTAGTAGACCCGCCCGATGCCGGTGTCGACGGCAATCCGCGACGGCAGCACCGGCACCGTAAACGGCCAGGTCATCCCCACGGTGAGCACCGTCCCGGCCACGCAGAGGATCGCGGAGAACAGCCAGCGCGCCTGCCAAAGCGGAACGGCGACCACCAGCGCCGCCACGATCAGCGCGACGGCGGGGAGGGATGCGGCGAGGAGCCGGCTGTCCTGGTTGTGAGCGGTGGCGACGATCAGGTACGGGATGACCGCCCAGGTGACGAGCAGCGTGGCGACCGCCCAGCCGCACCGGCCGCGACGGGTGGGGCGCCGGCGCAGACGGGAGAGCAGCCGAGCCGCGGCGACCCATGCCAGGGCCAGCAGGCCCACGCAGGCGACCACCAGCGAGACCGCGGAGACGATCACTCCGAGGGTGAAGGCGCTGAGGTTGTGGATGGTCAGGGGGTTCGACGGCCCGGTTCCCACGGCCAGTGGTCCGCTGCTCGCCGACTGGATATAGACGACCGTGGCCGCTAGATGGGGGATGTACCAGCCGAGGGCGAAGAGGAGAGTGATCGCAAGGGCGCCGGCCGCATTCGCGGCCCGGCGCCGCGCCTTTGGCCGGGTTGCCGGGTGACCGAGCTCATCTCGCACGGCGAGCGCCGTCTCTGCGCACACGACCAGAACCGGACCCAGGACGAAGATGGGGTACGTCGACTTGCTCAACCAGCCCAGCCCAGCCACGACGCCGAGTGCCAGGGAGGCACGCCATGAGGAGAAGCGGTCGGTCCGCAGCAGGATGGCGACGGTCAGCGCGACCACCGCCGTGGTCTCGAAGTCCTCCAGGACCTCGTGCGACAGGCCGACCATGAGTGGCATGGTCGCGGTGAGGACCATGGCCAGCAGCCCCGCGCGCCGGCCCAAGAGGCGGGCGGCAATGTCGCCCACGCTGAGCAGCAGGACCACCCAAACAAGCAGGCTGAGCAGGAGGGCGCTGGTGGGGGTGTCTCCGAACACCAGGAAGAAGGGGAGCGTGGAGAGCTGGAAGAGTGGCGGATGCGAGGGATCCCCGGTCCACACCTGCTGAATGAGGGCGCCGAAACCCCCGGCGTGGAGAGCGGTCAGGTAGTGGAGCGTGTTGTCCAGGTAGTAGGCCTGGTCCCACTCCGGGGTCCGGTGATCAGTGGCTATCCACGCGCCGCTGACGACGAGGACACCGAGCAGCACGCTGGCGCGGCCCAGGACCCATCCCACGGGTTTGGAGCGGAGCCGGACCAGTTGGGATCTCGCCGAGCCCACAAACCGCGGCAGCGCCTGCGCGACTGCGAAGGCCCGCGCCGCGGCGCCGGTATCAGTTCGAACCGGTCGGGCCGTCGCACCACCCCCTCCAACGCGGGAGCGGCCGGCGCTCAGCGCGTCGATCATCTCCCCGTATGCATGCCCGTACCCCTCCGACCGGTGGTTCCGCGCCACCACCTCGCGGCCGCGCAGACCCCTGTCGGCACACTTCGAGAGCGAGCCCGCGGACCCGGCGCAGGCCGACGAGATCCCCGCTGCGGTCCCGCGCTGGGAACAGCCACCCGGGGTGCCGTCCTCGACCAGCTCTGGCCCTCCGAAGGCGTCAAGCGGAGAGCACCGGGACCCCCAGCGCGATCGCCTCCAGCATGGAGCGCGTCAGCGACTTGATGGCGGAAGCGGAAACGAGAACGTCGCTCAGCGCGTGAGCCCGTCAGCAACAGCACCCGCATGCCCTGGTCGGGCATCCGCGATCCGATTGCGAAGCCCGGAAACCGCCAGCTCGCCACCAGGGTCGGGTGCAGTCGGACGGGTGCGCTCACACTGGTCTCCGGTGACCTACGTTGGCTGTCAGCGGAAGTATGAGGGGATCCAGATCCTGCCTCCCCTGCCTATCGCGACGGGCCAGCTGCTCGTGCACCCTCCGGGTGATCCCGGAGAAGGCGGGCGTCAGCAGGTTGGAGCCGGCCCTGGCGGCTGTGACCCAGGCGACAGAGGCTGCCCAGACCGTCTCGCTAGACTGCCCAGGATGAGCTCAGAGATGGGCGCCGCGGTCGAGGGCGAAGGCCAATCAGCAGGTGGGCGCCATCCCGGCGGGCTGCATCCGGTCAGGGCCCAGCTGCTGAGGTTGCGCAGGCCGGGTGTGATGGTGAGCATCAGCCTCGGCTACGTCATCGTGGTCTGCGGAATCATGATCTGGCGGGGCGTCTCGGTCTCACCCGACTGGCTGCTCCTGCTCTTCGTGCCGATTGCCCTGCTCAGCGGGCGGCTGCTCGGCTTCCTCCGCGATTGGGTGCCGTTCGTCGCCATATTCCTGGGCTGGGAGGCGATGCGCGGCATCGTCGCCAACGATGGCATCCCGGTCCAGGTGGCCTCGATCACCCATGCCGAGGAATGGCTGTTCGGCGGCCGCGATCCCACCGAGGTGCTGCAGCACGCGTTCAGCGGCGCCACCCTGAACGCGCTCGCGCTGATGGCAACCGTCGTCTACTTCTGCCACTTCGTGGTCCCGCTCCTGGTCGGCCTGGTGCTCTGGCTCAAGGACCGCACCCAGTACCTGCGCTTCGTGACGGCGCTGCTCGGCATGTGCTTGGTCGCCTTCGTCTTCTTCATGCTGGTGCCGACCGCGCCGCCCTGGTATGCCGCCAGGCACGGGATGCTGCCGGGAGTTACCGACCTCATCAGCTCGGCGCTGCCCAGCTACATCAGCCCCTACTATCACGTCCTCAATCCCAATCCCACCGCCGCCTTCCCATCGCTCCACGCCGCCTTCCCCTTCCTCGGCTTCCTGGCCCTGCGCCGTCCCTATCCGCGGGGATCGTGGATCCTGCTCGGATGGAGTCTTCTGGTCTTCTGGAGCGTGGTCTTCCTGGGTGAGCACTGGGTGGTCGACGTCATCAGCGGCGTGTTCCTTGCCCTCGGATCCTGGTGGGCATTGAACCGCTTCCTCGTCCCCCATGTCGCCTTGCTGCGAGCCGCTCGACCGACGCTGGTCGAGCGCGCTCCCTCCGCGGACGCACATGCCTGACCACAGCACCCGGATGCCGGAGCGCTCCGAGAACGGGTCGGCCCCCTCACGGCTCCGGCTGGGGCCAGGGCTGAGCGCCGCCGAGACCCACAGTCACACGATCGCCAGCGACGGCATGGTCACGGCGGTCGAATTGGTCCGGGCAGCGGCATCCATCGGTCTATCGGTCATCTGCGTGACCGACCACGACACCCTGCAGCCCCTGGACGAGGCCACCGAGATGGGGGCCGCGCTGGGCATCGACGTGGTGGCCGGGGAGGAGGTCACCTGCAGGTTCCCTCCCGGCATACACGTGGTCGGCCTCTTCATCCGCCGGGCGATCCGGATGCACCTCTCGGTCGAAGGCACCGTGGACGCCATCCATGACGCCGGCGGCCTGGCGGTGATCGCCCATCCCTTCCTACCGACCTGGTTCGCCTCGATCACCGAGCGGCGGCTGGCGCGGTTGCTCGAGACCCGTCGGGTGGACGGCATCGAGATCCGCCACACCGCCCCGGTGCTGCCGGGAACCTGGAGGCGGCTGGATGATTTCTACACCCGGCACCGGGACGGGCTGGGGGCGGCGATGGCGGCCGGGGACAGCCACTTCGGGGTGCACGACCTGGGGCGGAGGGTGACCGTCTTCCCGGGGTCAGGAGCCACCGACCTGCGACGGGCCAT
>Ga0187771_10003955_pt1 | contig 10422 bp, 14 predicted proteins | sample 0116_SJ02_MP15_1_FD_133139 | JGI IMG/M metagenome (GOLD analysis project Ga0187771, IMG submission 133139) | Tropical peat soil microbial communities from peatlands in Department of Meta, Colombia - 0116_SJ02_MP15_10_MG | ecosystem: Environmental > Terrestrial > Soil > Wetlands > Peat | place... | reverse complement strand
TCGTGGCACGTTCGTGCGCGTCTCTGACTCCGACCCCGGCATGCTGCGCTACCTCGCGCAGTGCGGCATCGCGCCGGGCGACCACTTCGAGGTGACCGCGCGCCAGCCGTTCGGCGGGCCGCTCTTCCTGCGCTTCGCTGAGCACGAGCAGACGATCGGCGGCGAGCTCGCGCGCGCGATGCGCGTCGAGCTCGAGGGGAGCGCGCGGTGAAGCCCCCCGCGGACGCCGGCGGCGCGACGCTCGCGCTCCCCGGCCTGCTGACGCCGGAGGACGCGGCGCGCTCGCTGGATCGCTCGCGCGTCCACCACGCGCGGGCGGGCGGCCGCCGCTGGTATCTGCTGTGGCTGCTCGTCGGCCCGGGGATCCTCGCGATGCTCGGCGAGAACGACGGGCCGAGCATGATCTCCTACGCGACGACCGGCGCGACCTACGGCCTCGGCTTCTTTCTGCCGTTCATCGTCGTCACGTTCGCGATGGCGATCGTCTGCCAGGAGATGTGCATGCGCGTCGGTGCTGTCACGCACCGCGGCTACGGCCAGCTCGTGCTCCAGCGCTACGGGATGGTCTGGGGCTGGTTCGCGGCGATCGACCTGCTCTTCACGAACCTCGTGACGCTGATCGCCGAGTTTGTGGCGATCCGCGTCGGTCTCGCCTTCTTCCACCTCGGCGCCGGCGTCGCCGCCGCGCTCGGCGTCGTGCTCGTCCTGTTCACGCTGTCGGGCGGTCGCTACTGGCGCTGGGAGCGGATCGCGCTCGGCCTCGCGATCTTCAACGGCCTCTTCCTCGCCGCGGCGATCATGGCAAAGCCCGGGTGGGGCTCGGTCGGGCAGTCGATGGTCACCTTCTCGCCCTTCCCCGGCGGCAGCTTCAACACGCTGCTGCTGCTGCTCGCCTCGACGATCGGCGCGACCGTCACGCCGTGGATGGTCTTCTTCCAGCAGAGCGCCTCGGCCGACAAGGGCCTCACGCCGCGCGACCTGCTCCATGGGCGCATCGACACGATCATCGGCGGCGCGCTCGCCGCGGTCTTCGGCTGCGGCGCGCTGATCGCCGGCGCGGCGCTGCTCAGCCACGGCGGCGCGAACATCCAGGGCCTCGCCGGCGCCGGCTTCCCGGGCGCGCTGCGCGCGGTCGCGGGCCCCGGCGTCGCGACGATCTTCGCGCTCGGCCTGGTCGAGGCCGGCGCGGTCGCGGTGCTGACGATCTCGGCCTCGACCGGCTACGCCGCCGCGGAGGCGATCGGCGTGCGCAGCTCGCTGAACAACTCGCCGCGCCACGCCGCGCTCTTCTACAGCGCGACGACCGCGGTCGCCCTGCTCGCGGCCGGCATCATCCTGGTCCCCGGCGCGCCGCTGCTCTCGATTGCGCTCAACGCGAATGTGCTGGCGACGGTCCTGCTCCCGGTGACGCTCGTCTTCATGATCATGCTCGCCAACGACCGCCGCCTGATGGGGCGTCTGCGCAACACCAGGGCGATGAACCGCACGGCGATCGCGATCGTCGTCTTCGTGTCGGTCTGCGGCGCCGCCTACGGCATCGACTCCTTCCTCCGCACCACGCACCTCATCTGATGACTGACGAAGAGCTCATCACCTACCTCGAACGCGACCAGCTGGTCGCCGACAAGGAGCGCCCCGTCCCGCGCGCCCCGCTCAGCCGCAGCGCGACGCTGGGCCTCTGGGCACTTCGCGTCTTCGTCATCGTCGTCAGCGCGATGGTGATCTACACCTTCGCGACGCAGCTGTAGCTCAGTGCTCGAGGGGCGCGCCTACGCGATGCGCGCCGCGAAGTGAACGCGCTCCGAGTGCTCGTCCGGCTGCTCGCCTTCCTCGTCGATCGTCTCGAGCAGCGCGAAGCCGGCCTCGCCGAGCGCCCGCGCGATTGCGTGTAGCTCCACGCCGAGCTCCCAGATCGGCTCGTGGATGCCGCTCAGGCGGCCGTTGCGGTGGCGCTCGATCAGCCACACGTTCCACTGCGAGAGCCCGTCGGCGTCCGGCGGGTCGACGTTCATCGCGACCGTCACTGCGCCGGCCTCGAAGAACCACGGACCGTGGCCGGCGAGGCCGTGGATCTTCGTCACGGTGTTGACGTCGAAGATGAAGAGGCCGCCTGCGAGGAGATGGGCGCGCGTGCGGGCAAACAGGGCCTGCCAGAGCTCGAAGCGCGGCAGGTGGTTGAGCGTGTCGAAGACGCAGATCACTACGTCGAAGCGCTCGCCGAGGTCGAAGGCCGCGATGTCGCCTTCGATCAGGCGCGCGTGGGGAACCTTCTCGCGCGCGATCGCGAGCATCTCCGGCGAGCGGTCGATTCCCGTCAGTCGCTCGAACGATCGCAGGCCGGCGAGGATCGTGCCGGTCCCGCACCCCAGCTCGAGCAGGGAAGCCGCGCGAGGGTGATGTCGCTCGACGAGCGACATCACCCTCGCGATCTTCGGGCGCGGGTCGTCCATCACCGCGTCGTAGACGCGCGCGAACTCGCGGTAGGTGCGCCCGCTAGGCTTAGGCGCGATGGGACTCACGGACGCCTTCGAGGAGATCGTCGGCACGCTGCCCGACGACTGGACCGACCTCGAGCTCGACCTGCGGATCGACGACATCGAACGCTACGTCGATGCCGCGGTCTCGCTCGTCGTCTGCAACGCACAGCCCTATTCGCGTAGCGACTGGCACTGGCGCATTCTCGTCGCTCACCGCTTCGGCCACGCTGCCGCGGTGCCGGCGGTGCGCAGTGCGCTGACGCTGCTCGACGACAACGGCATCACGGGCGAGCTCGTGGTGCGCGAGGTGCGCGAGGGGCGCGCCCCGGTCGAGCAGATGTGGGGGCGTCCCTACACGGTGCGCGAGCAGCAACGGCGCATCAACGCGCAGTAGCGAGCGCCCGCTCGACGAGCGCGACGGGCTCACGCGCCATTCGCGAGCGCGGCACGACGAGCTCGATCCCGGCGGCGAGCGCGCGCTCGCGCACGTCGGTCTCGACGTGCGCGTAGAACGCGACGGTCGGCGTGCCGGGCGTCCGCGCGCCGAGTCGCGCCCGCGCGTCGACTGTCAGGTCGAGCACGAGCGCGTCGACCGACTCGTCCGGCTGCGTGCCGAGCGTCACGACATGCCCGGCCGCGGCCAGCTCGGCCTGCAGCCGCGAGCCGAACAGCAGGTCGTCGCTCAGGATGTGGACGCGCCCCACCGACCTACGGCTACGCCGGCCAGTCGAGCTGCTCGCCCAGCTGCGCCGGTCCGAGCGCGATCAGCGCGCTGCGCTCGGCCGGCAGATACTTCTCCTCATGCAGCGCGAGCCAGTCGACGTGGCGCTCCCCCGGGTCGATGATCACTACCTCCTCGACGCCGTGGGCGGCGTAGAACGGAAGCTTCTCCCAGGTCTCGTCGCCGGGCGAGACGATCTCGACGACGAGTGCCGCCGTCGCAGCGTACGTACCCCAGCCGCCGCTGTGATGCAATCCGCCGTCGGGAACGCGGTAGTCCTCTTCAAGGCCGAGGTTGAACTCGCCTGAGATGGCCAGGCCGGCCGCTTCCGCCAGTGGCATCAGTACAGCCGGCACCTGGCCGGCGATCAGTGCGTGTCTATCTGCCGGTGCCGGAGCCATGTGCAGGACGCCTTCCCACACCTCATCAGATCGGTCGGCCCCAATCCGGCGACGGCGATCGAGCAGCGCCTCGATGTCGGCGGGGGGCGGGTCCGGCAGCAGCGTGCGCACGGACGAAGCGTAGCGGCCGCTGGCGCGCATCTTGCCGTCCGCGAAAACGGCTGCTCGTTCGCGTGACGCGTCGGCGTGCAGCGTCGGCCCGACGCGATCACGCCGCGCCGAGCGGCCTGGTTCAGTGTGTTCATGCCTTACAACCGGTTGCACGATGGTGTCGGATCGTGTATCTTGCAACCGGTTCCAACGATGACCAGCAAAAGCGTCCAGACGATCGCCGACATTGCCCGCCTCGCGGGTGTCTCGAAGGCGACCGTCTCGCGCGCCCTCAACGACAGCCAGCTCGTCAGCGCCGCGACCAAGGCGCGCATCAGCGCGATCGCGCAGGAGCACGGCTTCGAGATGAGCGAGGCCGCGCGACGGCTGAGCCTGCGCCAGAGCAACGTCATCGCGCTGGTGACCTACCCCTACCAGCCGAGCGAGAAGGTCCCGGATGCCTTCGTGCTCGAGGTCATGAGCGGCCTCACGGCCGGCCTGCACGGCGGTGGCTACGACCTCCTCGTGATCCAGGTCGCTCCCGGCGACAGCCGCTGGGTCGGCCGCTACCTCGAGTCAGGGCGCGTCGACGGCTTCGTGCTGCTGGCCGCTAGCTGCACGCAGGAGCACCTGAGGACGCTCGAGGCACGCAATGCGCCATTTGTCATCTGGGGGCTCGAGGCCGGGAGCCACAACTTCTGCACGGTCACCGGCGACAGCTTCGCGGGCGGCAGGATCGCCACCGAGCATCTGCTGAGCGTTGGCCGTCGGCGGATCGGATTCCTCGGCGGTCCGGCGCACGAGGCGGAGGTCAAGGACCGCTATCGCGGCTACGCTGCGGCGCTGGACGAGGCAGGCGTTGCGCTCGACGAAGCGCTCGTCGCGCACGGCAACTGGAGCCCGACGTCCGGCGCGGCGGCGATGCGCGAGCTGCTCGCCCGGGCGCCCGACCTCGACGGCGTCTTTGTCAACAGCGACGTCATGGCGATCGCGGCGCTTGAAGAGCTTCACGACCACGGACGGCGCGCGCCGGAGGATGTCGCGGTCGTCGGCTATGACGACATCGCGCTGGCCGCCCACAACGATCCGCCGCTCACGACGATCCGCCAACCTGGGCCGCTCATCGGCCGGCTGCTCGCCGAGAGCCTGATTCAGCGCCTGCGAACGGGCGCCGTTAGCAACGTCTCGATTCCCGCCGAGCTCGTCGTGCGGAGGTCCGCATGAGGGCGTTTCTTTTTGGGCTTCTTTGCAACCGGTTTCAGACACCGAGGAGGGCACAATGATCCATCCACAGCCGACCAGGACCCTGCTGCTGTTGGCGCACGAGCGCGCGCCGCGGCAGGCCCCGCGAGACATCGCGCCGGTGATCGTCGGCGCCAAGCGCTGGCGGTCGCTGCGCACACTGGTCCGGCGCCCGGCGCGCTCCGACGCACTCACAAGCGTCGTGCCCCCACGTACTGCACGCGCGGACGCACCAGGCGACCAAGCACCGGATTGGCGTTGTGGTGCGCGGGCTGACCAAGCGAGGATGGCCGGCGAAGCCGGCCACCGCAGCTAGGTGAACAGGTCCTCGCTGCGCGCGCGGATCAGCGCCGCGGCCCCCGGGCCGTCCTCCGCAATGACGTAGCGTCCGACGCCGGTCACGATCACGACGGGCTCGCCGGAGTCCTTCGCGCGGGCCAGCTCGGCGGCGGCCGCGATCGCGTCGGCGACCGCCACGACGCTCGCCCGCAGCTCGCGCCCGCGGCGATCGCGACGCCCGCGCCAGTCGTCGAGCGGCGCCACCCCGGCGCACCCGATCGCCGTGTCGAGCTGTCCGACGCGCCAGGCGCGTCCGAAGCTGTCGCTGATCACGACCCCCGGCGCACGGCCGCAGAGCTCGCGCAGTCGCGCGCGCAGCTCGCGGGCTGAGCGGTCCGGGTCCGCCGGCAGGAGGGTCAGGACGCCCTCCGCGGGGGCATTCGACTCGTCGATCCCGGCGTTGGCGCAGACGAAGCCGTGATGCGTGCGGACGATCAGGATCCCGCGCTCGGCGCGCAGCACCTCGCTCGCTTCATCGAGGATCGCTTGCACGTGGCGCGCGTCCTTGCCGAGCGCCCTGGCGAGCTCGCTCGCTCGCTGCGACGGCGCGATCGAGTCGAGCTCGCGGACCCGCCCCTCCGTCTTCGAGACCGCCTTCTGTGACACGACGAGGATGTCGGCGTCGCTCGGCATCACGCCCGCGTCGAGGATCAGGGCGGCGAGGTCAGCGCCGGCGCTGAGCTCCGGCAGGCCGCTGACGGCGGTTGCTGCGAGCGAAGCCATCATGCCGCCGAGGTTGCGGCCAGGTATGCGGCGCGCGTGCGCGGCGCACGCTGGCGCGGGTCGGCGAGCAGCGCCGCGAGGTCGGCCGGCGTGTCGATGTCGAGCAGCAGCGTGTCGGGGCGTGCGATCTCGCAGCGCGCGCCTGCGGCGGCGGCGAGCCGGCGGTGTCGTTCAAAGCTCTCCGGTCCGAACGCTGGCGCGATCACGTCGGGTGGCGTCAATAGCAGCGCGTTGGTCCCGTGGCCGTGGCGGTCGGGCACGATCACCACGCGCGGTCCGGCCGCGCTGTCCGCCAAGAGGTCGTCGAGCTCATCGCTGTCGAGCGCGGGACAGTCGCCGGGTACGAGCAGCACGCGGGCGAGCCCGGCTCGCACGGCCGCGACGACGCCGACGCTTGCCGCCGCGCTCTGGCCGGCCTCCGCCGGATCGGCCACGACCCTGGCGCCGAGACGCTCGGCGATCGAGGCCACCACGCGCTCGTTGGTGATGACGAGCACGCCCGCGAGCTCGCGCGCGCCGACGAGCGCGGCGAGCACGTCGCTGACCATCGCCTCGGCGAGCGCCACTCGCGCCGCCACGGGCAGGCGGGCGCCGAGGCGCTGCTTGGCGAGCACAAACCGCTTGACCGGCAGGATCGCGAGCGTTTCCATCGCGTCAGCGCAGCGATGCGGCGAACTCGAGCACGCGCTCGGCGAGCGCCCGGCGCTGCTTGCCGCTCGACATCAGCGTGGCGCAGCGTAGCGAGGCGATGCCTTCGACCTGCTCGTCGGCGACGATCCCGTCGAGCAGGCCGTCGTAGTAGGTGAGCACGCCCTGCGCGTCAGCCGCTAGCCCCGCCCAGGCCATGCAGGCGGCGGTCGGACCCTTGAGCACCGCGCCGCCGACGATCGGGCTCACCGCGACGACCGGGGCGTGGGCGGCTGCGAGCGCCTCGCGCATGCCGGACAGGCCGATGATCGGGCCGATCGAGATGACCGGGTTCGACGGCCCGATCAGGATCGCGCTGGCGCCGGCCAGCGCCTCCGAGACCGCTGCGCTCGGCGTCGCCGCGGCGAGCCCGTCGAGCTCGATCTCCTCGATCGGGACGCTCGCCCGCAGGCGGACCATGAACTCCTGCAGCCCCACCCACTGGCCGCTCGTGCGGATTCGCGTTCGCACCGGCTGCTCGCTCATCGGCAGCACGCGTGCGCGGACACCGAGCGCCCTGGTGAGCCGCGTCTGGGCTTCCGTTGCGCTCGCGCCCTGATCTAGCAGGCGCCGCCGCTCGAGGCAGAGCGCGAGATCGCGATCGCCGAGGTTGAACCACGTATCGACGCCGAGCTCGCGCAGCATGCCGACGACCGCGAAGCTGTCGCCGGCGATACCCCAGCCGCGCTCGTCGATCAGGTCGGCGAGCCAGTAGCTGACGAGGTCCGGGTCGGGGGAGACGTAGGCGCCGTAGATCTCGATGTCATCGCCCGTGTTGGCGATGACCGCGAGATCCTCGCCAAGGATGTCGTAGAGCCCGCGCGCCAGCTTCGCACCGCCCGAGCCGCCGGAGAGCAGGACGACCGTCACTCGTGCGTCGCCGGCAGGCCGGTCACGCGCAAGCCGGCGTGGGCTTTGTAGCGGGCGTTGATCGCGATCAGGAGCGCCGTCAGCGACTCGGTGATCCGCGCCATCTCGAGCCTGCCGCAGTCGATCGCGCGAAGCCCGTCGATGCGCTCGATGAGCGTCGCAACGCGCTCCTTGTCGCTGCGCCGGTCACCGCAGATCAGGACGTCCTCGTCGAGCGGGTGCTCGAGGTCGCTGAGCGATGCGGCGCTCACCGTGTGAAACGCGGCGACGACGTGTACGCCCGTGGCTGCCATCTCCTGCGCCTGCTGGGCTGCCGATCCCTGCCAGACACCGAGCAGCCGCGTCGCCTTGCCGCTGACCGCCGCCGCAAGCGGCACGGTCGCGTCGATCAGCAGCTGGCCTTCGCGCATCGCGCCGCGAATGTTGGTGAGCGTTTCGGAGTGGTTGCGAAACGGCACGCTGAGCACGACGAGCTCGTTGGCCGCGGCGGCGGGTGCGTTCTCGAGACCGCTGAAGCGACCGTCGGCGACGATCGCGCGCGCCCGCTCGGCCGTCGCCTGTGCGCGACCGGCCTCGCGCGAGCCGATCGTCACCTCGACGCCTGCTCGCGCGAGCCGCAGCGCGAGGCCGAAGCCGAGGGCTCCGCTCGCGCCGATGATCGTCACCGAGTGCTCGCCCGCGGGCACGGGCGCGAGTATAGGTCGCGCCGGCCGGCGCGAAGCTAGTCTGCTGGAGCATGGACGACCTTCGCATCTCCGACGCCGACCGCGAAGCCGCGGCCGCGGAGTTGCGCGAGCACTATGCCGCGGGGCGAATCACCGACAGCGAGCTGAGCGAGCGCCTCGACGCCGCCTACGCGGCGAAGACGTCCTCGGAGCTCGTCGCCGTGCGCGCCGATCTCCCCGATCCGCAGGCGCCTAAGACGCGGCGAGAGCTCGCTCGCCGCCGCTTCTACCATGACGCCGGCGCCATCGCGCTGATCGATGCGGCGTGCGTGGCGGTCTGGCTTGCGACCGGTGCCGGCGGCAGCTTCTGGCCGATCTGGGTGATCCTCGTCACCGCTTTCCGGCTCGCCCAGGACGGCTGGCGGCTCCTCGGACCCGCGGCCGACCAGATGCCTCCCGAGTACCGCACGTGGGTCGAGCGGCGCGAGGAGCGGCGCATCGCGCGCCGCGCGCAGCGACTCGAACGGCGCGAGCAGCGGCGCCTACACCGCTAACGTGGCCTCGAGCGACCCCCAGGAGCTGCTCGAACTTGCCGAGCAGGCCGCACGCGCAGCCGGCGGCCTGCTGCGCGAGCGCTTCGAGACCGGCATCGCGCGCGGCGTCGAGTCGAAGTCCTCGCCGACCGACCTCGTGTCCGACGCCGACGTCGCCGCGCAGCGCGCGATCCGCGAGCTGATCAGCTCGCGCCGGCCGGCCGACGGCTTTCTCGCCGAGGAGGAGGGCGCGAACGTCGCGGGGTCGAACAGTCTGCGCTGGATCGTCGACCCGCTCGACGGCACGGTCAACTATCTCTTCGGCATCCCGCTGTGGTGCGTGTCGATCGCGGTCCAGGATCCGCACGGCACGCTCGCCGGCGTCGTCTATGACCCGATGCGCGACGAGGCCTTCACCGCGCTCCGCGGCGGCGCCGTGCTCCACAACGGCGCGCCACCCTCGCCGTCGCGTCCGCGCGCCACGAGCTTGGCGCAGGCGCTGATCGCCACCGGCTTCGCCTATGACGCGGCGGTCCGCGGCGCCCAGGCCGAGACGCTAACGCACCTGCTCTCGAAGGTCCGCGACATCCGCCGCTGCGGCGCTGCAGCGCTCGACCTCGCCTGGACGGCTGCCGGGCGCTTCGACGCCTTCTTCGAACGGACCGTCAAGATCTGGGACACGGCCGCCGGCGCGCTGCTCTGCGAGCGCGCCGGGCTCGAGGTGCACCGCCTCGCGGACCGCCCGGGCCTCCCGGCCGGCATCCTCGCCGCACCGCCGCAGCTGGCGGCTCAGCTGCTCGCGCTCGTCGGCTGAAGCTGGGCGAGCTCGCGGAAGAGCTGGCGCGCCGCGGCGGTCCCGAGCTCCACGTAGTCGGCGACGAGTCGCTCGTTCGGCGCGTGGATGTTCGAGTCCGGCAGGCCGAAGCCGGTCAGCACGCTGGCGATCCCCTTGTGCGAGAGCGCGGCGATGACCGGCAGCGTGCCACCAGAGCGGATCAGCACCGGGCGCACGCCGATCACGCGCTCGAACGCGTCGAGGCTGTGGCGGATGACTGGCGAGCTCACGTTGACGAGCCCCGGCTCGGCGCTCGAGAGACGCTCGATCTCTAGCTCGATACCTGCCGGCGCCGCCTCGCGCACGAGCTTCTCGAACGCCGCCGCGATCTCCTCCGGGTCCTGTCCCGGCGCCAGGCGCAGCGAGACGTTCGCGTCCGCACGCACCGGCAGCACCGTCTTTTGTAGATAGGGCGAGCCGCTGTCAAAGCCGTTGACGTCGAGCGACGGCTCGGCGAACGTGCGCCGGTGAAACTCCTCTGCGGCGCGCGGATCCGCTGGGCGCGCGCCCTGGCTTTCGAGCTCATCGGCGCCCGCCGGCAGTTGCGCCCAGCAGGCGAGCTCCTCCGCGGTCGGTGGAGCGATCCCAGCTCGCAGCGGGGCGGCGAGCCGCCCGTCGCTCGCGACGACCCGCGCGATCGTGCTCGCGAGCGCGTTCGCTGCGTTTAGCGCCGCGCCGCCGTAGAGGCCCGAGTGCAGGTCGCCGGCGCCGCTTCGCAGCACGAGGTGGTAGTAGAGAAGCCCCCGCGTCGCGACGTTGAACGCCGGCAGGCCGCGGCGGATCATGTCGCTGTCGAAGATGATCGCGCCGTCGCCGCCGCGGTCGTCCGCAGCCAGGTA
>Ga0187771_10003954_pt1 | contig 10422 bp, 8 predicted proteins | sample 0116_SJ02_MP15_1_FD_133139 | JGI IMG/M metagenome (GOLD analysis project Ga0187771, IMG submission 133139) | Tropical peat soil microbial communities from peatlands in Department of Meta, Colombia - 0116_SJ02_MP15_10_MG | ecosystem: Environmental > Terrestrial > Soil > Wetlands > Peat | place... | reverse complement strand
GTGGCGGCGGCGCTCGCCGGCGGCGTGGCGCTGTCAGCTCTCGGCGAGCCGAACGACCCCGAGGGGCCCGTGACGCTGCCGCGCCTGTCCCCCGCCGAGGAGAGCGCCGGGACCGGCGAGGAAGCCGACGACGGCGAGCACCACGGCTACGTACTCGTGGCGCGCGTGCTGTCGATCGACAGCTACGGCAACGTGGCGCTCAACGCCACCGGCCAGGTGTTTGGGCAGCGCGCTAAGCGAGGCGCGCTGGTGGTGCTTGAAGTCGGCGGCGAGCACCGCGAGGTAGCGATCGGCGCGACGTTTGGCGACGTCGCCGAAGGCGAGCTCGTCGTCTACGCCGACGCGCGCGGCCAACTCGCGGTCGCCGTCAACGGAGGCTCGGCCGCCGAGCGTCTCGGGATCCAGGTTGACGACGTGGCGAAGCTGCACTTCCGATGACCCTCGGCTCGCCGCGCGTCCACCATCGAGTGACCGGCTCGACGAACGACCTGGCGCGCGAGCTCGCGTTCGCGGGCGCGCCACATGGCACGCTCGTGACCGCCGCCGAGCAGCATGCCGGCCGTGGCCGCCACGGGCGGCGCTGGCACGCTCCACCGGCAAGCGCGCTCCTCTGTTCGCTCGTGCTGCGGGACCCGCCGCCGCTCTTGTCGCTGCGGGCGGGCATCGCGGTGGCGGAGGCGATCGGCCCAGGAGCGCGACTGAAGTGGCCCAACGACGTGCTCGTCGACGGGCGCAAGGCCGCTGGCATCCTCGTCGAGACGCGGCCGCGTGAGCGCTGGGCCGTGCTCGGGATCGGCGTCAACGTCGCGGTCGACCTCGCGGAGCTGCCGGCGCAGCTCGCCAGGACCGCCGGCACGCTCGGCCTCGACCGTTCGGCGATCGAGCCGCTGCTCGGGCAGCTCCTCGTGCGTCTCGAGGACTGGCTTGCACGGGCCGAACGCACGGTGCTCGAGGGGTGGCGGTCACGCGACGCGCTGCTCGACCTCGAGGTCGCCTGGAGGGGAGGCGCCGGGATAGCACGCGGCATTGACGACGCCGGGTCCCTCCTGGTTGAGTCGGCGGGCGCCGTTCACGCGCTCGACGCCGGCGAGGTTCACCTACTCGAGCGGTAGCGGAGCCTCGCTCGGAGCGTTGCCGGCCGACGCTGGCACAGTGCTCGCGCCGTTCGGGCTGGGCTCGAGCTGTGCGTGCTCACCGCCGGACGCGACCAGCTCGCGCGTCACGACGCCGTTCGGCGCGAGCTCGGCGCCCTCGACACCCTCGCCGGCGCCGCGCCGGCGGCGCCGCTTGCCGCGCCCGCGGCGCTTGGGGAAATTGCGCAGGAGCTCGCGCGCGAGCGCCGGCGGCTTGCGCGCCATTCGCGTGCGGGCGGCGCGCAGCACCTCCTCGGCCTCCGGCGTGTGCGCGAGCGCGGCCGCGAGCAGAGCGGCGGCAAGGCGGCGGTCCTGCTTTCGCGAGGCGTGGACGAGGCGGCGCGCGTTACGCGCGTGCGCGGCGCCCGAGGAGTTGACGAGCAGGCCGAGCAGGCGCTTGGTCTCGGGCCAGCGCTGGACCGCGTACTCCTCGTGGACCTCCCGCGTGTACTCGGCGATGCGCCAGATCCAGGCGTTCGCCTGGTCGCGACGGCCGATCCGCTTGTCGACCATGGCCTGGAGGATGATCTTCGCGCCCTCGCGCCGCTCCTCGCGGTTCCAGCCGCCGATGATGTCGATCGCCGTGTCGAAGGCGTCGGGGTCGCGCGCCGCGGCAATCTCGGCGAGTGCCTTGAGGCGCAGCTGCGGGTTGCGGTTGCGCTGCACCGCGGTGATCAGGAAGCGCCGGCGCAGCTCCCCGTCGCGGTCGAAGTGCAGCATCGCGCGCGCCCGGCGCCAGCCGTTCGGCTGCACGCGCGCGCCGGCAAGCGCGGCCCAGACGTGCTGCTCGCCGTAGTCGAGGTGCTCGACCGCGATCCGCCACAGCTCACGCTCGAAGACCTCGGCGCGGCGCTCGGGCTCGGCGCAGACGGGCAGCACGCGGCGCTCGACGCGGACACGGCGCCCACGGCCGCGGCGCACGGGCCCGACAACGATCGCGCCGCCGCGGTAGACGTCACGATCGAGCAGTGAATGCAGCGTTACGACGGGGTCGTCGTGCTTGGTGGCGGGGTGGACGAAATCGACGACGAGACCCGCCTCCTTGCCCGGATGGCGGCGCGTGACGCGCCCCACGCGCTGCTGGTAGACGCGCTTGCTCGCGGTCGGCGCGAGGTGGATGCAGACCGTCGCGCGCGGCGAGTTCCAGCCCTCGGCGAGCAGCATCGCGTTGATCAGGACGTCGATGTCGCCGCGCTCGTAGCGCGCGAGGATCGTCGCCAGCTCGCGCTTCGGCGTCTCGCCCGAGACGGCCTGCGCCTTCAGCCCCTCGGCGCGGAACGCCTCGGCGAGGTTGTAGGCGTGGCGCACGCCCGCGGCGTAGACGACGCCGGGGACGCCGTTGAAGCGCGTCTTGTAGAGGTTCGCGACGGCAACGTTGAACGGCGTCTGGTCGAGCAGCTCGGCCAGCATCTCCTGATCAAACTCGGTGTCCACCTCGCCGCGGCGCAAAGGCACTTTGGCGATCGTGCGCACGCCCGGCCCGGGCGGGATTCGCACGCAGCGCAGCGGCGCGATCACGCCGCGCCGCGCCGCCTGGGCGAGATCGAAGCGCGAGGTCTGCGTCGGGAAGAGGTCCGTCACGTGGCGCGCGATCAGCGCGCCGGTCGCCGTCATGCCGATGAAGACGGGTCCCGTCCAGTTGCGGATCGCCGCCGAGGTCTTCTCGCCGAGCGCCGTGTGCGCCTCGTCGCAGACGACGATCGAGTAGGCGTTCGAGATGCGGCCGGCGTTGCGCACGAACCACTGGTAGGTCTCTACCGTCACCGGGCCGTTGGGGCTGTCCTCGCCGACGAGCAAGGGCCGCGAGATCCGCTTGCGGTAGCCGCGGTCGCGCAGCTCGCCCAGGAACTGGTCGACGAGATTGCGCCGGTGGGTCAAGATCAGGATGCCGCCGGTGCGCGAAGCCTCGACGAAGCCGAGCGCGGCGACCGTCTTGCCGGCGCCGGTCGCGTGCTCGAACCAGAAGCGCTTCGCCGCGTTCGGATCCTCCGGCTGCTCCGCCAGCTGCTCCTCGTCGGCGGGGATGTCGGCGTCCTCGGGCTCCTCGTCCCAGTCAGCGAGCGGCGCCTCCGCCTCGGCGCGGTCGAGCTCCGCCTCGAGCTCGGCGGTGAGGTCGTCGTCGTCGTCCTCCTCCTCAATGTCGGCCGGCGCGCGGGAGAACTCCTCCTCATCGAAGTCGTCGTCGTCGTCGTCGTCGCCCTGCTGCTCCTCCTCCTCTGGCTCAGCCGCGTCCGGTGGCTCTTCGGTGACGTTCTCGACCGTCTCCTCGCGGTCTTCGTCCTCGTCATCGAGACCAAGGATCTGGGCGTCGGCGAGGACATCGCGAACGGCGCTGCCGTTGTGCTTGCCGTTGCCGTTGCGGGCGAGCGCCTCGGCGAGCAGCGCGGTCAGCGTGCCCGACAGAGCGTCGACCTGGTGCGCGGAGAGCAGCGTCTTGTCGGCCAGCTTGGGCTCCTCCTCGGAGAGGACGCGCTCGAGGCCGAGCAGCAGAGAGAAGTCGCGCCGCCAGGCCGGCGACGGGACGGTCAGCCCGGTGTCGAGCTCGACGAGCGCCTGGTCGAGCGCACGCCGCCTGGGCGCGCCGGGCGCGAGCGCGACCATCGGGTCCTCGCCGGGCAGCACGAACGGCTCGCGCGTGAACTTCTCAGCGCGCGCGATGTCGGCATCGCTCGGGAAGGCCGTGGCGGCCACTGGACTCGATTCGGCCATAACTGGCTAGCTGAAGAAGAGGGGCGTCGCTGAAGCGATCGAAACGACTCGGCGTCCCGGCGTTTTGGCCGGTCGCGAGGGAAGCCAGCACGTAGGCGTCCGCGTTACATACGAGAAGATAGCGCACGTGGGGTACAGAATCGGCCTCGCCGGCGCAGTCGTCGCTTCGCTCCTCCTGGCCGGCTGCGGCGGCTCGAGCGTTCGCAGTGGTGCGCCGAACGCCGCGACCCTAGCCGCGGACTATCGGGGCGCGCCTGCGCCGCTCGCGGGGCTGTTTGCGAAACGCAACAGCCTGCTCGGCGGCGGAACGCCGGCGTTCGCGCGCGAGCTGCGCGCGCTGCGCGGGTATCCGGTGGTGGTGAACAAGTGGGCGTCGTGGTGCGACAACTGCCTCGAGGAGTTCACGGTCTTCCAGGAGGTCGCGCCGCGCTATGGACGGCGCGTCGCGTTCCTCGGCGACGACTGGGACGACGGCGGCGGCCACAGCTGGCTTGCCAAGCACCCGCTCAGCTTCCCGAGCTACGAAGACCACTCGGGGTCGATCGATCAGCTGCTCGGGCCGGCCTCGGCGAGCTATGCGCCCGTGACGTACTTCTACGATCGCCGTGGTAAGCAGGTGTACTTCCACTACGGCCCCTACCTCTCGGCCGCATCGCTCGCGCACGACATCCGCCTATACCTCGGTGCCTGAGATCCGCGTCGACCCGTTGAGCGGGCTGCGAACGATCATCGCGCCGGCGCGGGCCGGGCGACCATTCGCCTGCGCCGAGCCGACACGCGTCGCGCGGGACGCGGAGGACCCGTTCGCGGTCGGCCACGAGGACCGCACCCCGCCCGAGCGCTATGCGGTGCGCGAGGCCGGCGCCTGGCGCGTGCGCGTCTTCGACAACCTCTACCCGGCGCTCGACGGCGCGCCCGGCGAGGTGGAGCGCGACGCGAAACCCGACCTCTTCACGACGGCGCCCGCCCGGGGGGCGCACGAGGTCATAGTCAACTCGCACCGGCCCGTCAGCGCGCTCGTCGAGCTGACCGGCGGCGAGCTCGCGCAAGCGGTCGCGACCTGGCAGGCGCGAATGCGCGAGCACCGCCACGCCGCATGCCTGCACCTGTCCGTCAACGAGGGCTACGCCGGCGGCGCGTCAATCCCGCACACGCACGCGCAGCTCTACGCGCTCGACTTCGTGCCGGCGCTGGTCGCGCGCGAGCGCGAACGCTTCGCCGCCTATGCGACGCGCACGATGGGCGGGAACCTGCTCGGCGACCTGGTCCAGGAGGAGGTGCGCCGCGGCGAGCGGACCGTCGCGATCGACGAGGAGACCGTGCTGATCGCCCCGTTCGCGTCCTGGCTCCCCTACCAGCTGCTGCTCGCGCCGCGGCGGCCTCGCGCACGCTTCGAGGACGAGGGGCCGAACGGAGCCGAGATGCTGCACGATGCCCTCGTCCGGCTCGCGCGCCGTCATGGCGCGGGTCTGCCGCTGAACATGTGGGTTCGCACGGCGCCGCGCGGCGCCGAGCAGTTCTGCTGGCGGATCGACATCCTGCCACGCCTGTCGGGGCTCGCCGGCCTCGAGCTCGGCACCGGCCTGCACCTCAACAGCGTCGCGCCCGAACGCGCCGCGGCGGAGCTGCGCGAAGCATGAGAGCGCTCGTCCAGCGCGTCTCGCGGGCGCGCGTGAGCGTCGCTGGCGAGACGATCGCCGAGATCGGCTCCGGCCTGCTCGTGCTGCTCGCAGTAGCGCAAGGCGACGATCGCGAGTGCGCCGAGCGACTCGCCGCAAAGGTGCGCGCGCTACGCGTCTTCGCGGACGCCGAAGGACGCATGAACGAGCCGCTCGGGCAGCGCGACGTCTGCTGCGTCAGCCAGTTCACGCTGTATGGCGACACGCGGCGCGGCAACCGGCCGAGCTTCGTCGCCGCCGCCGAGCCGGAGCTGGCAGAGGCGCTCTACGAGCACTTCTGCGAGCTGCTCGGTGCGGCACGCGGGCGCTTCGGCGCGATGATGCAGGTGGAGCTCGTCAACGACGGTCCCGTGACGCTGATGCTGGAGGTCGAGCCGGCCGGGCGCGGCGGGTAACCTGACTGCGGACATGGCAGCGAGCGAGGAGCTTCGCGGCGGCATCGACCTCGGCGGGACCAAGATCGAGGCGATCGTCGTCGACGCCGACAACAACGTGCTCGGGAGCGCCCGGACGGCGACACCGAACAGCGGCGGCCCGACGGAGGTGGCGGCCGCGATGGCCGCCGTGATGCGAGAGGCAGCCACCACGGCGCAGCTCGACGTCGGCCAACTCGCCGGGGTCGGCGCCGGCTCGCCGGGTGAGGTCGACCAGCAGACCGGCACCGTCACGAGCGCGCGCAACCTCCCCGGCTGGGAGGGCAGCTTCCCGCTCGCCGCCAAGCTCGAAGCCGAGCTCCGCGTGCCCGTCACGATCGGCAACGACGTCGAGCTCGCCACCAACGCCGAGCTCCTGCTCGGCGCCGGACGGCCCTACAGCTCGCTGCTCGGCGTGTTCTGGGGCACGGGCGTCGGCGGCGGGGTCGTGATCGACGGCAAGCTCTGGGCGGGGCGCGGCGGGGCGGGCGAGATCGGGCACATGGTCGTGCGTCAGAACGGTCGTGAGTGCACGTGCGGACGGCTCGGTTGCCTCGAGGCGTACGCCGGCCGCGGCGCGCTCGAGCTGCGGGCGCGCAAGCTGCACGACGAAGGTCAGCCCACCGTTCTCTTCGAGCTCATGCACGAGCACGGCCGCGACCGCCTCTCGAGCAGCATCTGGGAGCGTGCGCTCAAGGCGCAGGACAAGCTCGCGCACGAGCTGATCGATCGCGCCGTGTCCGCGCTTGGCGCGGGCATAGCCTCGGCGATCAACCTGCTCGACGTGGAAGCCGTTGTGATCGGCGGCGGGCTCGGCGTCCGCTTCGGGCAGCCATACGTCGATCGGATCGAGGCAGCGATGCAGCCGCACCTGTTCGCGAGCGAGCGGCCGCCGCAGGTCCATCTCGCGGCGCTCGGCGACCTCGGTGGCGCGCTCGGCGCCGCGCTCCAAACGCGGGCACGGCGGGCGGCGGCCGCTGGAGACAGCCGTGCCTGACGGACCCGACGCCGTGCTCGCGGCCGACGCCGACGATGGTCGCCCGCCCGGGCCGCCGCACCCGCCGCTCGGCCGCGACAAGCGCGGCTGGCAGGTCTCGCCCGCCCCCGACGGGCGCGGCGCGCCACCCGGCGAGCAGCCGCGGCCGCCGCACCGCAGCCGCTGGTTCCTGTGGTTCGTGCTGGGCCTGCTCGCGCTCAACTGGCTCTCGCTGCTGCTGGCGCAGCCGCCAGGGCAGACGCGCGTCACCGTTCCCTTCAGCGTCTTCCTGAGCGATCTGCGCGCCGGGGAGATCGTTTCGATCTCCGCCAAGGGCGACGCGGTGCAGGGCAGCTTCAAGCGCAAGCAGCGCTACCCGGCGAGCTCGAAGACCGCCACGCCGACGACGCTCTTTGCGACCCAGGTGCCCGCCTTCTGGAACGACGCGCAGCTCACAACCGAGCTCGAGGCTCAGGGCGTCGAGGTCGGCGCCACCTCCCCAACGAGCTCGCAGTCGCTGCTCGAAGAGCTCCTGCTGGGTTTTGGTCCGACGATCCTGTTCGTAGCGATCTTCATCTGGATCTTCCGGCGCATGGCGCGCGCCGGCGCGGGGATGGGGGCACTCGGTGCGTTCGGACGCTCGCGCGCGCGGCGCGTCGACGGGCAGAACATTCCCGTCACCTTCGACGACGTCGCGGGGATCGACGAGGCGAAGGCCGAGCTGTCCGAGATCGTGGACTTCCTGCGCGACCCGACGCGCTACGCGCGCCTCGGCGGACGAATGCCACATGGCGTGCTGCTGTCGGGGCCGCCCGGGACTGGCAAGACGCTGCTCGCGCGCGCCGTCGCCGGTGAGGCGCACGCTGCGTTCTTCTCGATCTCGGCATCCGAGTTCATCGAGGCGATCGTCGGCGTTGGCGCCTCGCGCGTGCGCGACCTGTTCGTGCAGGCGCGCGGCGCAAAGCCGTCAATCGTCTTCATCGACGAGCTCGACGCGATCGGACGCTCGCGCCAGGGGTCAGTCTCGGTCACCGGCGCAAACGACGAGCGCGAGCAGACGCTCGACCAGATCCTGACCGAGATGGACGGCTTCGAGTCGACCGAGGCGGTCGTCGTGCTCGCCGCAACCAACCGTCCGGACGTGCTGGACCCGGCGCTGCTGCGCGCGGGCCGGTTCGATCGCCGCGTCGCCGTGCAGCCGCCCGACCGCGCCGGCCGGCGTTTGATCCTCGAGGTTCACACGAAAGGGATTCCGCTCGCGGACTCCGTCGACCTCGACGCGATCGCGTCGAGCACGCCCGGTATGGTCGGCGCGGATCTGGCGAACCTCGCGAACGAGGCCGCGCTGCTCGCGGCGCGGCGCGACCACTCGGACGTGGAGATGGCCGACTTCACCGACTCGCTCGAGAAGATCATGCTCGGCGCGCCGCGCGGCATCGTGCTCTCGGCGGCGGACCGCGAGCGCACCGCCTACCACGAGTCCGGGCACGCGCTCGTCGGGATGCTCACGCCGGGCGCCGACCCGGTGCGCAAGGTCTCGATCATCCCGCGCGGCTTCGCGCTCGGCGTGACGCTCTCGACGCCCGATGCCGACCGCGTGAGCTACTCGCGCGAGGAGCTGCACGCGAAGATCCTCGTCGCGCTCGGCGGACGAGTCGCCGAGGAGCTCGTCTACGGCCAGCTGACGACCGGCGCCGAATCGGACATCCAGCAGCTCACGCAGATCGCGCGCCAGATGGTCGGCCGCTGGGGCATGAGCGAGAAGATCGGGCCGGTAGCCGTCCTACCGAGCGACGACGCGGGCCCCTGGCTGCCAGGCGCTAGCGAGACCTCATCCGAGACCCAGCGCCTCGTCGACCAGGAAGTCCACAGGCTGATCGCGGAGGCGCACGCCGAGGCCACCGAGCTCCTGCAGGCGCACCGCGACCAGCTCGATTCGCTGGCCCACGCGCTGCTCGGCAGCGAGACGCTCGACATGGTCGACGCCTACGCCGCCGCCGGGTTGGGCGCACCGGAAGCGGAGCCCGCGCCGGTGCCGGTCGCCTGATCAAGCCCGCCGTGCGGATCGCAGCCTGCGGTTGTGCGCTCGCCGCAAGCCCGGAGCGGCGCAGGACGGCTACCGGCGCTCGCGGGCGCACCTCGCTCGGGTCGATGCGAGGCTGGACACACAGCGAGCGGCGAGCCAGCGAGGATGACCCCCCGTGCGGGGGGCAGGCGGCTTTGCACGGGCGGCCCGATCACCCCGCCTAGCGGCCGTCACCGCAGCTATTCTCCGCGACGCAATGCCGCCGACTGGCCAGATCGTGCCGCGCTACGTCGCCGAGCCCTCCCAGGGGCCAACCCCGTACGGCCGCTTCGCGGACCGCCTGCGGGCCGAGTTCCTCGACGCTGTGCAGCGGCTCGACGAGGTCGAGGAGCCTGGCGTGCTCTCGTTCTTCCCCGACCGCAGCTGGCACGGCTACACCTACGTGCCCGTGACCGCGTCGACCCCGAGCGGCCTCGAGGTCTACGGCTACGTGATGTACTCCGTGCCCGTCGAGGACGCAGAGCCGACCGACTTCGCGGCCTACGCCGACTACACGGACGAGACCACCGAGCGCCACCCGCAATGGAAGCTCGACCTCTGCGACGAGGTGATCGGCGGCTGGCGCGGCGCCGGTGGCGACGTCGCCTCGATGACCCTCGTCTGGGGCCGCGCGCTCGTCTCCGGCGGCGCCGTCGCGACCGCCGAGCTCGGTGAGCTCACAGTCGACGAATGCGCGCTCAGCGACGACCGCTTCACGCTGCTCGCGGCCGACGACATCAACGGCCAGCTGCTCGAAGTACGCCTCTACACGGCCGCCGGTGAGGAGCTGGCGCGCGAGTCGCTCTACGAAGACGACGAAGACGAGGAGTGAGGCGCACTCAGGCTGGGCAGGGCAGTGCCCCCGCCAGGAGTCGAACCTGGATTTGCCGCTTAGGAGGCGGCCGTCTTGTCCGTTGGACTACGAGGGCGCGCCCCGCAGCATCTCATGTCCGCTAGCGGGAGATGGCGTCCGGGCTGAAGCGGGACGGGGTGCTCACTCCGGGCGGTCCGGGTAGATGTCGTCGATCGTCGTGAGCGCGACGTAGGGGGCGTCGCCAGCGGCCGCCTCGATCGCCTCGCGGCCGCCCATCAGGCGATCGAGGATGCTGACGACGCCGCAGATCCGGTGGCCCTCCTCGCGCAGAGCGTTGATCGCGGCGACGGTCGAGCCGCCCGTCGAGACGACGTCCTCGACGACCATGCAGCGATCGCTCGGCTCGAGCAGGGGGCCCTCGATGCGACGGCTGAGCCCGTGCTGCTTGACCTCCTTGCGAACGAAGAACGCCTTGCAGCCGGCACCGCCGGCAAGCGTCGCGCAGGCCGGCGCGTCAGCCCCCATCGTCATCCCGCCGACGGCCGTCGCGCCCCACTCGCGCGCCTGTGCGGCGAGCAGCTCGGCCAGCGCGGCGAAGCCCTCGGGCCGGAGGATCGCGCGCTTCGCATCGAC
>Ga0187771_10003953_pt1 | contig 10423 bp, 10 predicted proteins | sample 0116_SJ02_MP15_1_FD_133139 | JGI IMG/M metagenome (GOLD analysis project Ga0187771, IMG submission 133139) | Tropical peat soil microbial communities from peatlands in Department of Meta, Colombia - 0116_SJ02_MP15_10_MG | ecosystem: Environmental > Terrestrial > Soil > Wetlands > Peat | place... | reverse complement strand
GGTAGAACACTCGCTCTCTGGGAACATTCACTACAAGAGGCTGTTGCTAGGGGCTTCAAGGGGCTCCGCGTTACAGGCGAGATGAGCTGCTTCTTTAGGAATCACATGTTGAATGAGCTGGTCATATACGAGAGAGCTTTGCACCGAGAACTCACGACTCCCATGGAAGCTATATGCGCATACGATGACAGCATTGTCCTCAAAGGAGCCGAGGACGACCGTTACCTCAGAATTTACCTGGACCTCATAACGGCCCACGGCACGATCCTGTTCGTAGGGCCGCAAGATGCAGGGGTAATCAGAGCCGTCTAAGCAGACTACATCTGACCCCCCATAATCACCTAGTCTTCATTTCTTCCACGGTGTGTTGCAATTCTCTAACCATCTTTTGTGGGAGACTAGTGTTCTTACCATAGATAGCGAGGAGTGATTCATAATATCACAAGTGGTCCTCGCCCCCTGCATTGAACGTATTCCAGAAGCGGTTTCCACGCTCAGAATCTCATCATTCTGAATGAGATCGTTCTTCAACGTTACGCCACCACTTCTCTTCAGAACGAAATTCTCCCTGGCGAGAAGTTAACATTTCTGACCAGTCCAATGCGTCATCCATGAAATCCAAATCCACCCTCCTTACAAGGAGGTGCACTGGTGGTCAAGTTGCTGCATTTGCTTCTTGAGTGATCGGATCGTAGCATAGATGTGGTTCTTCGGTCTGCCCTTTTCTCGCCAATCTTTCATCTCATCGTCTTCCAAGTAATCTATGATTCTCTGCAGATCGTGTCGTTTAGCTGAAACCATTTCTCTCAACGTTTTCCTCTCACTCTTGCTTACCTTCGCGTTCGCCGCACTATAACTATGATCCAGCCTTACATGAAATACGGGAGGAGTCAATCGTTCAAAGCATTCTGCAACGACGGGAAATAATTGTCTTTGATAAATCCAATACCGATCAAGCAATCCCTTCCTGTAGTTGACCATTCGGAAATCCTTTTCATCTGGCTGCATCTCGCGACCTCCTCTCCCTTCGTATTCTCATTGAGCTTGAACAAACTCAAGAAGCGTGTTAACCAAACGTAACTCTCCAGAATCGTTTCTTCGTACCACCATGTTAATTCGAGGTTCCAGTGCTCCGAGCATCACTCTATCTTGGCGAGTTTTTCTAAGTTATGTTTAGCGCATAGGATCTGTACGTTCTCTGCAACCAGTGATGACCCTCCTTTGGAGTATGGGATTATGTGGTCGAAGTGCAGATTCTTCGTGCTGCCGCATTTGACGCATTTTCCCTTATCTCTCGCCCATACTTCGATCTTCACTGAAGTGGGAATTATCCGATTGTGGTCAAGCTCGACCTGTTGATAGCTGGGCTTTGCCGTGCCTGTAAGTTCCAGCTTAAACTTGAACACCTTCCGTCCATGAGAAGTCTCTCTCCAGGCATCTATTAGCTGGAATAATCGATTGTACGTCCAGATACCGGGTCTAATCTTCTCATACACCTTGACAATCTCCGCTTCCGCTTCCCCTTGTTTGAATCGTTGCACGGCTTCGAAGAAGAGACCGTTCTGCGTCCATCTCCCATTTGGATAAGCAGCGGGCTGATCTACTGTCTTAGGATCTAAGCCGGCCTGCTTACCGATATTATGCCCTTCATAGATGAGCGTTCGGCCTTCATCCTCAACCCGGTCAGCATACGGCGCACCCGACCTTAGGCTCATTAAGATGACGCTGGCTTTCTTCTTGAGCCTGAAGTTCATCCCACGCTGTAGATTCACTCCTTCCTCTGAACACATCTTAAGGTATGAGACGACATCACCTTGTTTGATCAACGTCGTTCCCTACCATCCGGCGATAGAACCATAAGACTCAAATTGTGTCAACCTTGCGACGCACTGCACTGATCACACCAATTCGAGCCAACTGGCAGAGTAGCACCTCACTTCACACATGCTTGCCGGTCAGTTGAAATGTGACATGTGATTATCCAGCGTTTGTCTATAGGGTGGAAACGGTCAGCTGTTTAGAGGTTTCATGTGCCCGAGGATCTGAAGGACCCTAAAGGCAGGGTTACCCGTGTCCTGTGCTTCGCTTCTTGCTTTTTGGCGTAACTCCTCAATTCGTTGGGTGTAATTCTCGTTGATAACCAGCTCGACGTTTGGGATCCGTCGCAAACTAGTGGCAAGACCTTTAGGTACCACTGGTGACCATAGCATGAATCTGTGCGTCTTGAATTGCGATAGCTGCAAACGTGCGTAGGTCTTCTGTCGTTTAATTTTCTTTCGAATGCGTTCGACAGTACCTTTGTAACCTTTGCCCTTCCCGTATAGGAGTCCTCGGACATGGGTCACGACCTCACAAAGATAGGCAACTCCCTCGTCCATGTCGAAAGCCACGACATCCAACTCTCCTAGTCCCTTGAGACCGCCTCCGGGGAAGCGGACATTGTAGTCAACATAATCGCAACCCTCGACGATCTTTAGGTAAGCACCCACCAGATACTCTCCCATTTCCGGTGCGGTCAAGTAAGAAAACTCCCTAGATAACTTACATCAAGAGACCCAACGTTTAGAGCTTTTGAGACGTGTACCCATTGCCAAACGGGTCCACAAACCAGAATAGTCGTTCGAGAGCAGTTCCCACAGGCAACTGCCATGAGACAAACCCGGAAGATCGGCAAGCTGCTCATCAGTTATGGTCGACAACTCGACAAAGATTGGGACGAGGATGAGTGGGACGCCAGCAAATTTTCTCCGATTGAATTCTTTTATGGCGTTATCTTCGACCAAGGCATCCGCGCGGATCTAGCTTGGAAAGCACCGAAAGAACTGAGAAGGCGAATCCACACACTTGACCCCCGCAAGATAGCGAAAATGAAAGAAAACACCCTTCGAGAGGCCGTTCGTTATCCATGGTCCCTTCATAGGTACCGTCGCAAGTTGCCCAGTTGGCTAATTCAAGCTAGCAAACAACTTGTCGAGAAATATGACGGAAACCCCAAGAAGATATGGGATGACAACCCAAGAGCCGACGACCTTCAAAGAAGATTTGACGAGTTCGAAGGAATCGGCCAGAAAAAGGCCTCAATGGCCACTAACATTCTTGTCCGGGATTATGGGATACGTGTGAGAGGCGTAGACCTCAGCGGAATCGATGTGTCCAGCGATGTTCATGTGAGAAGAGTCTTTCTCAGGTCCGGGCTGATCAACGAAGACGACGTCGAAGCTACTTTACAGGCGGCGAGACGTCTAAACCCAAAGTACCCAGGAGCTTTGGATCTGCCTGCATGGTATATCGGGAGAGAATTCTGCCATCCTAAGAATCCCGACTGTCCGAAATGTCCGCTAACGAAAGGTTGTCAGAAAAGAATTCAGCTCGACGCAGCATCCGCATGAGAATTTGCACGCGCAATCTAGCGGTTCTCTCTTCTCAGGATGTCTGTAATATGAGTGAACCGTTTCACTTTTTGTTTCAATCTTGACTGATCCAAAAGTTTGCGATATATCGGATGAAATCGGCTGGGGTTGTAGTAGAACCAGATCTCAGCGTAATTCCTGAGCTGGTTGTCGAAATCCGACAGAAGCATCCTGAATTCTTGTTCGGTTACACTATTTGGTGGCTTATCATACCACTCATGTTCTCTTGTGGGGAACCAAACGCCGTATAAGTCGGACAGAATCGCCCAATGCACGCACCTTTCTTTGCACACATTCATGAAACGTTGGATTCGTTGACTGGTGTACAGCCTATCCGGACTGACCCTCTCCCCGGTCCTCCTAAGTGAGTCATCCTTCTTAGCCGAACAATGTGTAATGTAGATCCTCAAACGCCTCGCTCATCTTTATTGGTGGCTGCGTCGGCAGATAAAATCGATACTTGACCCTAGAGGCGTCGACCTATGGCATATCTCGAAGACCACTGGTGTGGATTAGAATGGACACCGTGGGTCAAGTTCAACAGTTCAAGATCTGAATGGAAGAGACTCCAAGCTAAGTCGGGTGTCTATCGTGTTCGACCAGTGGATCGCCCTTTTCTGATGTATATTGGCCAGACAGGTCGCAGCCTACGAGTTCGGCTAGGCGAACTCCGAAGTAATACTCTGTCTGACGTGATGCCGTACGATGATCCTCACACGGCCGCTCCGGGCTTGTGGGCTTGGAGACAGGAAGAACACTGGGACTATGAATGTTCAGCAGCCCCCACTTCGTTATCTGAGAGGAATCGCAAAGCGCTTGAGTGCTATCTGCTCTGGCAATACCGCTTGGAAAAGAATGAGTCAACCTCCTGTAATCACGGACGTTTTCACAAGAACTACATTAAGTCCAGCCTTCGTGCGAAGCATCTTCGAGGAAGACGGCTTTCTCCATCAGAGAAACGCAACCCATCAGGAGGACCAAGCCATCCTCCGCTGCGAATCAGGGGAGAACCATCAGACTGCAACTGGATGGGAATCGAATGGACAGAGATGCGGCCGCTTGACTCCGGGCTAGGACTGGTTCCAGGCTCCGCTAGTCTTTACAGGCTTCGGAACCTGAAATTTCGGTTATTGTACATAGGGGAAACCACGAATCTTAGAAATCGTCTGGCCGCTCACCGAAGGAATTACAGAGAGGACCACGAAGTAAAATTCTCGTACGCCCTACCTGACACGAGTCGTGAGTACGAGCTCAGAGAACTTGAAAATGACTTAATTGGTGGATACTACTCGTTCTCAAAGTCGGCCCCAGATGACCAGTTCGGACGTAACCGGGGCTAATCTCCAATCTCCTACAGACTAGATTGCTTCTCAATTGGTTCGGACTACTTTCGCTCCGTCTTGGGTGTACTATTACAGGGATGATCCTCTTCGTCTGGCGTTGGTACTCAGCGAACTTGTGGGTGCTATTCAATCTGCTCGATCAGCAGCTGTTCAACTCTCTTCGGCAGCAAGGTTTTCGAATACCCTTTCCGGAAACTTTGGAGAGATACGCAGAATATCTCCGATTTCAAATAAAACTCGTTAGCGACATCTATCAGCTGAGCAACCTTTTCCCGGGAATTGGTGGCGACGTAACCACCCTAACAATTTCACTTCATACGAGACAGGTTAATTGACCCATAAGGCAATGTGAAAGCCACAATTCTACCTTGCGCCTTTCCTTCTCTTAATCTGTACTCGACTTTCAAATATCATTTCCAGTTCGGGGTCAATGTATTGAAGAAGCCTCTCGAGAGTCATCCTGTATTTCTGAGCAACCTGCTCGGCAGCTACAATCAGCTCCTTGTCGGACTTCGTCAGTGCTTGCCTGAATGCCTTCTCAACCTGATGCTTACGCCACTCTCGTCCAATCTCCTTTGCCATTTCCTTGAATGCCCATAGGGAGGTGATTATCTGTACAGCGTCAAGAATCGTGGAGCCTGCCTGTAGGATAAACGTCAGATCTGAGCCATAATGGACTTTCGAGACGACAAGTGGTTCCTTTGGTTTCGGCACAGCTCTCTTCCTATACGTTTCAAATGGACTTTCGCCTTCCACAAGCAGCTCCATCTTAGCGTAGATGTTAGAAACCGTCTTAGAAAGGTCGGAAAGCTCTAGTAATTCAAAATCAGGAGGGCATTCAAACGCTAGTTCCGCTGTTTCCCTCTGCGACATGACTAATGATTCTCCGAGATCGCATTTAATCCTTGATATCAGTGCAATTGTTCGAAGTCCGTCGCGTCCAACTCGTAATGCTCATCAAAAGCGCAAAGCACAACTCGACGAACAGTTTCTCATTATCGGCATGCAGCAGACGCCTGCGGTTGAGGAAGCGATTTTGCTCGGGGCGCAATCACATCTAGGGAGGAAAGACAAAGCCGGATATCCGTACGTTCTCCATGTGTTGCGAGTTAGTTCAGGTTGGAATCCGACGAGGAAAGAATTGTCGGGGCAGTCGAACGCGATCCGATCCTAAGGTCGAAGATAGCCCAGGAGCTTCCTTGAGACCTAGGCGAATTCATTCTTGATTTCCCTGAAGCATGAGCATGCCAAGAATTGGAGATGAGAGTTGTGTTGCGAAACTAGGCGATGGGGAGCGACAAAGCAAAGCATGTCCAACGGATCAATTCTGAGTCAGAAGTTCGATAGAGTTCTGAATCTGGTCGCCGTTGATGGATATCGAATCGTCCGGTCTAGAGTAATCATTATCCAATGTCTGTTCAGTCGGCGTTCGTACTCCCAAGCAAATTCTTAATGCCATCATGGCGAATCTCTCTCTGGCTCATCTTGGCATCCATTGCATATAATGAGCGTTGGGCTCAAGGAAGGGTTCTCCTATGGATGAATGAGATTATCAAGGAAAAAGGGATGGCTCGGATGGAGTCGATCAAGAAATCAAGGTCCAACTGAAACAACTCCGCAGGTATCCTGACCTTGTTGTTTGGATTAGCAGGGCAAAGGAAGAAATTGCGGCTGTCATCGAGCTCAAACAACCCTTTGTGGACGCCTACGATGATCAGTTGGTGCAAGACGCCGCTCTGAAGGCCACCGAACTAGGCTCCAATTTCTTCGCCACATGGAACATCAACAAACTCGTTCTTTGGGAAACCTTTAGACCTGGCACGCGTCTCATTGATCGTCGCCTCAGGTCATGGGATGTTGTCGAGGTCAAGACCGTCGAGGATCTCCTGAGACCCGAAACCGAGAGAAAAGTCAAAGAAATCATTTCACTGTTTCTCATCTCGTTAGTTTCTTACTTACATCTGAAGTCTCAAAGCCCTGCTCAACCTGTCCTTCCGAGTCTGAGACCCGATGAAATCTTGGCCATGAGATTGAAGGGAGCCGTCGACACACTCTACATTCCATTCTCGAATCGCATTGTTGAAGAGAAGAACAGAAACCCGGCCTTTCTCAAAGAACTGCGTGAATGGTTTGCTCGACAGGCATGGTTGTTCACAGGAGAAGACGAGGACTTTGACCGAGTCGCCCGACAAGCCGTTTACCTACTGATCAATAAGATTCTCTTGTACAATGTTTTGAGAAGTAAGTACGGACTGTCTAGAATCGATGTTTCAAACGCAACTAGCGGCGAGGACGTCAAAAGAAAACTACAACAGAGTTTTGACTTGGGTACCCGTTTAGGATACGGTGTAATTTTTGCATCGGATTTTGTTGAAAAGATACCGATACCGGACAAGGCAGTTCTCGAGATATCGAAAATTGTCGATGAACTAGAACGATACGATTTCTCACAGATTGGATACGATGTCGTAGGTGGCATATTCGAGAAGCTTACGCCCAGGCTCGAACGCCACAAGCTTGGGCAGTACTTCACCAATGGGGACGTAGTCGACCTCATGCTTGGTTTCGTTGTGAAGAAAGGTGATGCAAATGTCCTAGACCCTGCCTGCGGGAGCGGAACATATCTATTGCGTGGTTATTTCAGGAAGAGATATCTCGACCCGAAACTCTCGCACGGCGATCTCCTAGATCAACTCTGGGGAGTCGACATATCGAAATTCCCTGCGCATTTGGCTGTCATGAATCTTCTAGCTAGAGACCTGGCAACCGTTAAACGTCCTAACGTCGCAGCTCGTGATTTTTTTGAATTGGAACCCGGAACTGAAATCGAGCTCTTCGAGATTGCAGAGGAAGCCCGAGAATTGATCAAAGCCGCAGAAGCCCGAGTAAAAGTGCCTTCACGTTTCGATTGTGTCGTTACAAACCCGCCTTACACGAGACAGGAGGAGATCGAAGACCTTCTTCAGGAAGGATACAAGAAGAAGATAGGCAGAGGAGTGGATTCTATCGGCATTCAACTAGGCAAAAGGTCGAGCATATTCTCCTACTTCTTCTTCTGGGGCTCACTCTTCGTGAGAAACGGTGGACGCATGGCCCTCATTACAAGCAACTCTTGGTTGGACGCGGATTTTGGCAAATACCTTCAACAGCTTTTCTTACGCGACTTCTGGATCGTCGCAATAATCGAACCACGACAAGAAAGATGGTTTGCAGACGCTGATGTTGCAACGTGCATAACCGTTCTTGAAAAAAAGAACCAGAATCAGCGTGATCACCGCGTGAAATTTGTTCAACTCAAGAAGGATTTAGCTCAGCTTCTGGACTCTGAACAATCGACAAAGTCGGAGGAACTACGCTGGAGGACAGTTGACAGCATAGTCGATTCCATTGAAGGTACCGATGGGTATTTCGAAGACGAACGACTCAGGGTCTATCCAAAGGATCAAACCGAATTATTCGACGAAGGATTCGATGACGAGAAGGACGAATACGTAGGCTCAAAGTGGGGCAAATACGTAAGGGCGCCTGAAATCTTCTTCAAAATCCTAGCTCGAGGAGATCAACTTGGTTTCTGGATTCCGTTGAAAAACTATGCAAAGTAAGAAGAGGATACACTACTGGGGCTAACGAGTTCTTCTATCCCACTAAGGAAGTCATAGATCAATGGAGAATAGAGCAACGATTCTTGTCTCCCTTGATCAAGTCTCCACGTAATCTCAACCGACTAATCGTTACGAAGAAAGACCTCAGGGCAAAGGTATTGAGAGTCAATAAATCGAAAGAGAAGCTGAAGAACACGAATGTCCTGGACTACATTAGATGGGGCGAAGGCAAACACTATCATTTGCGACAAACCTGTGCTAGCAGAGTTCGGAGTCAGCGGCCTTGGTATTCGTTAGAGAAAAGACAAATCGCCCCTATGCTCTTCCCTGCAAATTTGTTTTCACGTTACCTCGTTTTCTTGAACCGATCAGGTGCATCCCCAGACAAACGACTCTATGAGATTCACCCTCGCCGAGAGACTTCAATAAGACTCCTATCTGCCATCTTGAATAGCACCGTTTACGCTCTACTCTGTCTGCTTTATGGTCGAAGCCCGGGCGGAGGACGATCAGTCGAAGTGACAGTGTACGAAGCAGCCAACCTTCCAATTCTCGACCCTAACAAAATACCGACTCAGAAAAGAAAACTCATTCTGAAGAGATTCGCACCTCTACTCAAACGTGAAATTCATGATGTCTTTCACGAAACAAGGGAGAACGATCGTCGTGAATTGGATCGGGTGATTTTTGACCAACTTGGTTTCACCGACCGCGAAATTGAAGAAACGTACTCTGCGATTCACGAAGTAGTGCGAATCCAAATCGCACGGGACAAGATGAAGGCAAAGATCAAGAAAACAAAGGTTGACCCAAGCCAGTTGTCGAACCATGTCGTTGAGCTTTTGACAGCCAGACCGGGGAAATTCCCCCAGCAATACCTGCCCTCTGAGAATGCAACCGCGTCTTTCGAGGTGAAAGAGGACCCGACCTTCGTGGAATTGCTGACGGATGTTTCCAAAGGTTACTCAGTCACAGTAAACGACAAAGTCGTCTACAGAGGATGGGATGCCGATCGGGCAAAATTCATTTACCGAGCGCTACAGGCCGGGAATAGAATATTTGGTATTCCAACGAGTCCGAAAGCAGTGCAAGCGGCTCTAGCTAAGTATGAGTCTGATCTACGAGAAGCTATGAACAAGGCTACTATGCTACTTGGCGACCTGGTCAGCGACCGTAAGACGCGTGAGAAAGTTGTACCGCTCATAATGAATCAGCTAACAAGAGGAACATTGCCCCGCGATGAGGAATGACCGCCTGAGAACACCCTTCAGGTGCTTGAGGAACCATGGGCAAGCATCTAGCGGCGCGGATTCTCTGAGACTAGATGCCAACGCTGGTCTGTCGTTCACATCCATGATTAGGAGATCCTGAGGTTTACATACGGGCTCAATCCTAACGCCGGGGGTCGGTTGTGGCGTTGAAATTGGAGATATTCTCCGCGGCCAAAAACTCCGTTACATCTTTGAGGTTTTACCGATTCAACACTTTTGCTGCCAATTGCTCGAGATCTGTTGTAGTCAAGTTTTGACCGGTCATTTGTTGGTTGGCTTGACTTTGAGCTGCTTTTTGCCAAAAGCATTTTCCTTTCCCGATTTCTCAACGTATTGGCTGAGAGACGTGTAACGTCGGACAACGATATGGTAGTCCTCTTTTCGTATGCTTTAGCGGGAGTATGCAACCTTGGACCTCCCGCCTAAGTCGATCCTGCTGTTCTCGTTGGTGGTTATTTCTAGGCTAGTAGAATCCGGGTTGGCCTGTTCTGCCTTGGATAAGTTTCCTAATGGTTGGTAGCCAGCGTTCGAGGTAGTTGTCTATCCTTTCCCTTCTCGCCCCGGCCCTTGCTTCTTCATCAGCTTCACTCGGGCGCCCCTGGATCCATCCGTACCGTTCCATTCTCGGCTAGCTCACTCTTCATCTCGGTTCTCTGTGTCTCCTCCTTCCTCTGTTGGGTCGATGCGTATCAGTCCCTTCACATCATCGTACGCTCGATCAAACGATATGATCCTTCCATCGAGCTTCAGAGCCGTCGCTGCGTAGTGGGAGTCAAAGAAACCAAGGTGAAAAGTTT
>Ga0187771_10003952_pt1 | contig 10423 bp, 11 predicted proteins | sample 0116_SJ02_MP15_1_FD_133139 | JGI IMG/M metagenome (GOLD analysis project Ga0187771, IMG submission 133139) | Tropical peat soil microbial communities from peatlands in Department of Meta, Colombia - 0116_SJ02_MP15_10_MG | ecosystem: Environmental > Terrestrial > Soil > Wetlands > Peat | place... | reverse complement strand
TGTACTCACGCAAAATCACTGAAATCGGTCGATCAATAGACGAAGAACTCATTCTTACCGAAACAGATGGCCCAGTGAGTTACCGGGGGATATTTGGCGGTGAACTGACGAAGCCATGGTTCGTAGCTGAAGTAGTGAAGAAACTCGCAGAGGTAAGAGGAACTGATTCAGAAACCGTCCAATCGACTGTATTCTCTAATTTCAAGAGGTTTGTAAACGGCTAAGCGGCCGTCTCAGAATTGCTTGGATCATCGGATCCGTAAAGACCAGCCCAATCAACCGCTTGATGGCCTGGTACTAGGGTAAGGCTGCCATAGATATCTATAGCTAGCGTGTTACCCTTGGCAATGAACAAAATAATGGTAGCCATGTCAGACGACATGGTAAAAGCCCCGGAACAAGAACGAAAAGCACGCAAACCAGAATCCATACCTGAAGCCGTAAGAGCAGTTCTAGGAGAATACTTCAAAGCTAGAGAGAGCAAGTAATGCGGCTCAGAAAAGCCATCAAGAAACATAAGAAAAGGATCATCGGATTCGCACTGCTTGGCATAATTCTGGCGTTTCCCCTGTCTTATGTTGCGGCTGTAACTTGGGACTGGTACTGGTTTCCTGGCAATCCTGCACCCCTGTCTGCTTCCTTCATAATTCCTATGATGATTCCACCCGCCATAACTAACTCGACATTTCCTCGACCCGACCTCTATCTGGCCATCTCTTTGCGTGCGAACGGTACGATTGCGGAAGGCGTCGAGGTAATCCTTGCGGCTACTGGAATGATAGCCCCCCACGACTATTACTTGAGATTCTATGGCGTTGAAATCTTCTTCCGAGACGCTATAGCGTGGCAGTTCAAGAATTCTCCCAGTCTGTCCAAGGCAATAGGATGGCCACAAGTCATAACCCTCAATCGGGACTGGAAAAACCAAAACGATCCGAACCTTGTAGCTTACTACAACAATACAGAAATTTATTTTCCAGTCGCAGGAGATTACTCTCCCACTGTGCTCATTATTTTCAAACTTCAGCCACCGATAGGGTACACCTATGATGACATCAAAATTCATGTAGCATCTAGCTTCGATATTGCGAATGCTAAGGCTGCAAAGGTCAATAACCTCCTGACCTTTGCCCTTGTCGTCTTTGCAATAATTGAAAGCGTCTCCATCACATGTTATCTTACTGAGGATAAGACAAGACCAAAGATCATTATTTCCAATACCAAGACTCGTATTCAACGCCCGCGAGTCCCCCCATCAAAGCGAATCCTACGACCCAAATAATCAGCCCTGAGAGGAATAGGCACCACCACCAGTCAAAGTGATTATGACCATCACCGAACACAATACCAAGCGCGATGCTGAAACCGAGCACGGTTACTCCGAAATACGCGACTTTCCTAAAGAATCGGCTTGGGTGTGCTTCAATAGACTTGTTGAGCCGATGAAAGAACCGCTTGAGCGGTGCTGAGCATCTCGTAGCTCATCCACCGCACCCCGAACTGCCGAAATCTTCAGCCGACAATTCCCAACCGACGACTTTTGACAGCCTCCAAAAGCTGTCCAAAAGGCTCGATTTTCTGGATTGCCGACGAGGACTTGACAGTTCCTAAGGTAGCAAAGTTTATGTTGAGTGGAATCGCATGGCGCGTTTCGCATCATAGGCGGTTCAAGTTGGGTAAGGTTCGAATTGAGACTGTGAAGAGGACGTCCAGGGAGTTGCTTAGGAGGTACCCTGAGCGCTTCACCGGCCAGTTCGAATCTGATAAGCAAGCAGTAAACGAACTTGTGATAACGGAATCGAAACGACTGAGAAATCGGATTGCCGGCTATGTAACCCGTCTGAAGGTTGTCGAAGCGGAGCGTGCGGCGGCGACCCAGGTGTCCGAAGAACCACCCGAACCGGAAGACCCCGGGCTCGAAGAATAGGCTTTAGCGTTCGGTGCTTCACGGGTTTCGAAACCGTTACGGGAAATCCTAAAAGGTTAGGTCACAGACTCGGCTGAACGCCGATTCAATAATGCATATGGGGACCAGCGGAATTCATTGCACGTTATAGTTTGCGTGAAACATGTCCCCGACGCATCCGACATTCGTTTCGACCCTATCACGCTCAACCTAATCAGGGAAGGCGTTCCTTCGATAGTCAATCCGTTCTGCTTGAACGCGATAGAAGAAGCCGTGAGGCTGAAGGAGACGCAGGGCGCGACAGTTACCGCCGTGGCAATGGGACCGCTTCAGGCTCAGGAAGGCCTGCGGGAAGCGTTGGCGATGGGTGTTGATCAGGCGATAATGGTGTCGGACAGAGAAATGGCGGGCGCCGACACCTTAGCCACCTCCTACACGCTATGGAGGAGCATTGCAACGATTGGCGAACGCAATCCATTCGACCTCATCCTGACCGGCAAAGTCGCAATTGATGGAGAGACGGGCCAAGTCCCTCCTGGACTCGCTGTAAGATTCAACATACCAATAATCTCCAACGTCACGAAGATCGAAAAGATCGATCCTGCGTCCAAGGCGGTGATTGCAGAACACAGGTTTGACGATGGCATCGAGACCGTGTCAGCAAGCCTACCCGCCGTTCTTACGATGACTGAGGAGGTAAACAAGCCGCGGAAGTTCACTCTCGAAGGGATGCTCAAAGCCAAGAGGACCCAGATAGAAGTTTGGAACAAGGACACAATAGGCGCTGACTCAAACTTACTTGGCCTCAAGGGTTCACCTACAATCGTAAAGAAAGTGTTTCCTCCGCCCGGAAGGAAACAAGGGGAAATCTTCGACGGAACCAAAGACCCGCAGCAGGCGGCTAAATGGCTGGTAAACAAACTGGACGAGGCCCACGTATTCCAAGCTGCCGCTCCAACCGGGAGCGACCCGATCGCTCCGTCACCTACATCCTCCCCACCCGATGAAAAACCGCTTAACGGAAAATACGGAGAGGTCTGGGTCTTTGTCGAACATTTCCACGGAAAACCCAATTCGGTTTCATGGGAGCTCTTAGGCGAAGGGCGAAGGTTAGCGAACATCTACGGAACAAAACTCGGGGCTTTAGTGATCGGCAACAAAGTTGACCACCTAGCTAAAGAAGCGTTCGTGCACGGCGCCGACCGAGCCTACGTGGTCGAGGACGAGAGGCTTGAAGATTACCGAACGCAACCATACGCCGTTGCTATGGAGGAAGCTGTCCGGAAATTCAAACCAGAGGCACTTCTAGTCGGTGGAACTATCAGAGGGCGCGACCTCGCGGGTTCCGCGGCCACTTTTCTTGAGACAGGCCTCATTGCAGATTGCACGGCTCTGGATGTGGATGTGGAGACGGGTACGTTCTTGGGTACGAGACCAGATTACGGAGGCAATCTCATGTCCACGATAATCTGCCCCAAGCAAAGGCCCACGATGGCAAGCGTCCGGCCAAGAGTAATGAAGGGCCTCCCACCGGAGGAAGGAAGAGAAGGGGAAACAATTAGAGTCAATCCAAACCTCGACCCAAATGACCTCAACACCGACGTTAAGGAGTTCGTCCCCATTGAGCGGGTAGGCGTTCGACTCGAGGACGCACAGATCATTGTTTCAGCCGGGCGCGGGCTAGGTTCAGCCAACAACCTCACCCTAGTCCAAGAACTCGCGAACGTGCTACACGCCCAAGTAGGTGCTTCTAGGGCGGCGGTGCGTGCGGGCTGGATCACGCCCGACCATCAAGTAGGACAGACTGGGCTGACCGTCAGGCCAAGATTATACATCGCCGTTGGAATTTCAGGAGCGATTCAACATATCGTAGGAATCATGAACGTCGATTACATCGTAGCAATCAACCGCGACCCTGACGCGCCCATCTTCAAAATGGCAGACTTCGGCATCGTTGGAGACCTCTTCAAGATCGTACCTGCACTGCTTGAAGAATTCAAGAAGACACGCCCCCGCTGAGTTAGCGCCATGACAGAAAAGTTCGATTCGGTCGTCGTGGGCGCAGGCCCTGCGGGCATAGCCGCCGCCTATACGATGGCGAAGGCAGGCCTAAGCGTTCTCGTCCTTGAAAAAGGGGAGAAACCAGGGGCGAAAAATATGTTCGGCGGCGTTATCTTTGGACACCACACCGAAAAACTGGCTCCTGAATTCTGGAAGACCGCGCCCATTGAGCGGCATGTCGTGGAGTACCAATACTGGTTCCTCTCAAATCAATCACACGTACTGATGAGCCACAGGAATCAAAAGTTCAACGGACGATACAACGCATTCACGGTCCATCGCGCGAAATTCGACCCGTGGTTTGCCAAACTGGCAGAGGACGCTGGAGCAATCATCATCAATCGGACCACAGTGGACGGCGTATTGAAAGAGAACGGCAAGGTAGTCGGCGTTACGACGGAACGAGGAGACGTTCTGGGCGACGTCGTCGTGGCCGCCGACGGCGTGAATTCGATGCTCGCGAAGCAAGCGGGGCTGAGAGAGGAGACACCCGAAGGAGCTACGGTACTGGCCGTGAAGGAAGTTATCGCACTACCTAAACAAAAGATCGAGGACCGATTCAACTTAGGACCGGACGAAGGCGTTGCAGCGTTGCTCGTAGGGTTCGCCCCAGGGATGCATGCGGGCTTCATGTATACGAATAGAGACACACTCTCGATTGGCATTGGCGTCGGAATGCGTGACTTGGATAAGAGCAAGCAGCGGCCAAATGACATTCTTGAGAAATTCAAAGCCCATCCCTCCATCGCCCCCATCATCAAAGATGGGGAACTCAAAGAGTATTCAGCTCACATGATTCCTGAAGGCGGTTACGATTACGTTTCAAACGTTAGCGCAGATGGAATGTTGGTAGCCGGTGATGCTGCGATGCTTGTAAATGCAATCAATTGGGAGGGAACAAACCTCGCGATGACATCAGGCACCCTCGCCGGAGAGACGGTGGTTGAGGCGAAGAAGAAAGGAGACTTCTCGTCGGGGACACTTCAAAGATACCGTCAAAGATTGGAGAATAGCTTCGTTCTGCAGGATTTGAAGAAATATAGGGATGTTCCGAAGTTCTTCGAAGCCAACCCGCACTTCTTTACGGAATATCCGGAGATGATGAACGAACTGTTCTATATGTGGCATGTCGTTGACGACGAGTTGAAAGCGGACCGTATGAAGAGGATGAAAGGATACGTCTTCAAGCGAAGATCAAAGTTCGGCATCTTGAAAGACGCATACCATCTGTGGCGGTTGTTCTCATGAGCACGCAGAGAACGCTCTCGATAACGGATAAGCTGTATCGGAACAGGTACAAAGTCGATGAAGATTCACATTTATGGATTAAAGACACGAAAATGTGCTTGAAATGTCCCTTCGACTTTGCCTGCATCCGCGTTTGCCCGACGGATGTTTACAAGTGGGAGGAGAACAAGATAACGATCACCTATGATGCCTGTGTTGAATGTGGTGCCTGCCGCGTAGCATGCTATGATGTTGGGTGGAAGAACCCGAAAGGCGGATTCGGAATCTCTTACAAGTACGGTTGACTGTTACAACTTGGTTGAATGGTAGGTTATCTGCAGGCCGTCCGCGCCGTTCCAGTGGAATCTTGGCACGTGTCTTCTGAATCTCTTGAACCGTTGGCTGAGGCCCTGTGCTACGATTGGCAAAGCGATCGTCGCGTCCGTGAAGCACTGCACCATTCTGGATTGACGGTTGTACTTGCCCCAACTCTGAGCCTCCTCGAACGTGGAACCGCTCAACCCACCCCATTGTGGTACGTCCGTCGTGAATTGAATTGCGAAGTCATGCGTGTGATCGTGTCGCGTCTGATAGCTCGCAATCACGGCGGTCTGCTGAATGAAATTCTTCGGAACCCCACCGCCTACGACTATTACGGCCGTGCGCCGCGACCTTTCTGTAATTCGAGAACTTTCATCGACATCACGCATATGGTCAACTACAACGCGACGATTCCTTCGTCGATTAGCAAACATTAACGAGAACCCGAGGCCGCTATCGCAGAATGCTGGAACAAAAATCGGCACGCCCATCTCATAGGCGGCAACACAAATTCCATCCCGCTCTCTTCTTTTCTCGGCAATCCACTTGCCGAACTCATACATAATCTCCCTTGACGAATATGCCTTGCCCGCTTGGAATCGTGACGAGAATTCCTTCTCGATCATGACATCCAAGTGGTAGAACTTCCTTTCGTCTGCGTAGACATCGTAAACGCGGTCAATACGATTACGCCGCAGCATCACGTTGTCTATCAGATCGGTACCTAGGAAGTGTTTTCCGCCAATGGTCTCGTACGCGTCATGGTAGAGCGTCGCGCCAGTAGTTACGAGAACGTCAACCATCCTTCGCCTAACTAAATATGCGATTAGCTCGCGCATCCCGGCCGGGACCATTGCACCGGCCAGACCCATCCAGATAACAATTTCACGTTTCTTCAGCATCGCAGTCCATACGTCCGCCGCTTCCCCAAGCTTACGTCCCTGAAAGCCAGTGACCGACATGTCGCTCAGCAGCTCGCTGACTGTTTTTTCAGGCTGAATCTCAACGGGTCGCGTCGGCCGACGCAGTATCTTTTCTCTCTGCAAGTTACACGTCACCTATTGAGTTTCATGTCAAAATAAATCATGCGAAAATACGATTTTTCGTGAAAAGAACCATTGAGAGCTCATTCCCCTATGATTCTTGAAATCAGGTTCCTCTCTGCCTCGTCCCGAAGGGCTTTGCCTTTCCAATGTTTCTCAAATCGATTAATGATCGCTAGGACATCGGTGATTGGAACCCAGTTTGAAGTGATCGGATACATTGCCTCAGCAGCGGGAGATTTACCAAGGCTCTCAATTTCTCTCTTAACCTGTTGTAGATCCATGATATCAACGGTCGAACATTGCTAGCGAATTGCAATTTAGACTATTCGCAATCGAAAACTGCATCACTTGAGCGCCTTTGATATCCTCTGAAAAGATTTCCTATCGAGTTCCGCCTCATTAAGAAAACGAATCCTCACTTTCCCTTTGAATCTCTGTCTCAGGCCCGTTGCCAGTTGTTCATGCCATGGGGCGGATCCGATGATGAGGCATCGGGAATAGCCGAATTTCTTGATATAATCCGCGATACGGTTGCGTGCAAACGCAACCGCGGTTGGGGTCGGTCTCAATGAGGATTCTGTTTGGGAGAGGGGGAAGACATCGGCTAACTCGATAGGCACAATCGCATATGATAAGCCGTACGTGCAAACGTGGCTGTCCTGAAGCTTTTCCCAAAGAGCTATCGATGGGTTTATCGATCTTTCGCGGAAAGGAGCCACTTGCTCCTCCGGCAGAAGAAGGAGTTTCTTTGCTTTCAGCGATGGTTCGTATCTTTCAAGAAGACGGGTGTGGTGTCGGATCACTTCGGGTCGGAATAAGGATTGTTCAGACAGTACGAACGGGCCTTTCTTCTTTCTTACGGGGGTATGAATTTCGAAACGGTCGCCATACTGAAGCATTTTCTGGAAAGCGGCTTGAAGTGCGGGATGGTTGCGCGACCTTGACTCAACTAATTCCCAAAGTCTTCCATCTAAAATGGCCTGTTTGATTGTCTTAAGTTCCGAGAAGCATGCGTGAAGGTTGTGGGCTGCGAGCAGGCGTTCGCGATCCATCGGCAGCATTCTCCTGACTTTTTCTGGAGTTTGCTTATGACACGCGGGACAGTTGCATGGGAAATATTCCAGTTCTTCCATTTTCGAGGTTCCGTGTTCTGTCATGTAGCGGTCGTTTCTCGCGAACAAAGCATAGGAAGCCGAATCGAACATGTCGCAGCCTAGGGCCACCGCGAAAGCAAACATCATCGGATGGCCGGCACCAAAGAGGTGAAGAGGTTTGCCCATTGGCAGCTCTGCCTTTGCGGCCATTATCATGTCTACGAGTGTTTCGAATCGGTATTGTTGCATGACGGGGGTAGGGCTGCCGAGCGCGTAGATCGAAAAGTTCCGCTTTGCCATTTCTTTTGCCGAGTAGGAAACGAGGTCTGGGTATGCGCCGCCTTGAACTGGACCCACCCATAGGATGTCATTTCTGGCGATGAGTTGTAAGGACTGATCGGCGCGCCTTATCGTTTCTTCTACGGTCCATTTCGCCTTGTCTTTCGCAATTTCCGCTCCGGTCGGCACGTCTAAGATAACCCCGATGTCACTCTCTAGCCTCTCTTGGAATCGGATGATTTCGCTGGGCTGAACCTCTACTTCTCCGTACTGTAGTATCTGGTAAGCGCCGGAATCTGTTTCGATTACTCCGTTGAAGTTTAGGAGTTCGTGGATTTTCGGAATTTGTTGTTCTCCGCGAAATTTCCGCCAGACCAGGTATGAGTTAGTGATTAGTGCGTCGAACGAGAAAGTGTCTCTTAATTCTTGAGGGCGAATCATTTGTGAATTGGGATTTACGACCGGTAGCAGTAATGGGGTTTCTAAGGTTCCGCTTTTGGTTCGAAGATATCCGATTCTGCCCAGAAGATCCTTGTGGCGAACCTCGAAGGACAAGATGCTTTCAATCTTTAATTGGTCAAGCTAGGACACGTCCGTCACGCGGGACGGTTGATTCAGGTGGAGGGAGGTGGCTGCGCGGTTGTTCGAACGAACTCCTCGTAGACTTTCTGGACTCTCTCGGCAGCAGGGCCTGTGCCTTCCAGTATGCCCTTCTCTGAAACACGTATTCTATCCATCACAAGTATGACGCCGGCTCCCTCGTTTACTCTAACCATTCTTGGAAAGACTCGTTCAAGCCTGTCCGCGAGAGCTTGAAGGTTGAAGGGCATTTCTGAACTGAAGATTTGGCTTACTTTGCCTCCGTTGATTAGAAGCCTGTGAACTACGTGTCCCGATTCATCTTTCACATCTGATAGACACACGTTCAGCGTATGCGCGTCCAAAGCAACCAAGACACCTGTGAAGTTCTTTCCGTCAACGGTTGAAACTGTAACGATCTTCTGTAACAAGCCGCTAATCTCTTCCATGAACCTACGATCTGGCAACGCCGACATACAATTTCGCCTCACCAATGTTCCGTGGGGTTACTAATATTATCGGCTGTGTTCGCTATCTGCCTGAACCTTACTCCCGATCCTGACCTTAGCTTCACGAAGAGCCTGTCTGGCCTCATCAGAGTTTTCAGATTGAAAGATCGTTTGAGTATTCGCCATCTTTACGTGTACCCCGCAATAAGGGCAGGTTCGCGTTTTCTTCTCCGAAGTGGCCAAGAGAAGACGCTTGCAACCCGTGCATGATATGACGACGTAATGTTTCTTCAATCTTGGCATGATGCGTTCACAACATGTATCTTTCCAGGGTACGAGGGTCTAGAGCGGCGATCCAATCGACCACGGTCTGGCTGCGCCTTCGTTTCCTGAGAAGTGTCTTGCATTGATTTACAGTTTTGTTGACGCTGGTTCGTGAAGTGTCAAGTTGCATTATCTTTCTGGCACCATAGTATTGGTTTGCGATGACGTAGCATGAGTCAAGAATTTCAGCAAGCACGTTCTCTCGACGTTTGGCCGTACTCCACCGTTTTCTTCGAAGTCTGCGCTCTAATTCGCGCGGATGAGAGCGAAGAACTATGACCCTACTGACCCGCTCTCTCGGGGCGGCGTCTGGGATATGGGTGTCCAGAATTGTTATCGCATCCCTCTCGCGTAGGTTCTTCCTTAACCATGCTCTAGTCTTCTCCAGGTCCACGACTCTTGTTCGCCTCCGCCGATCCAACCCGGCCTGCAACCGCATATCGATCACCAACTTGGTAAGTGAAAGATAGTCCGCATGCATTTGCTGAGCAAGCGATTTTGAGATTGCCGTCTTCCCTGTACCAGGTGTTCCCGTAATGACAATTATAGGCGACTGCGTTCGCCGAGTCGCTTTAGTTTTCATTTCTTTTGTCTTCGGGTTGTTCCTTGTGCTTTGTGAACGTATTCGCGTATCCCTTCTTTGATCACCTTGTACAGTTCTGAGTATGGTATTGTGTCGGGTGGTCTCGTATCTTTTTTCATGACGTATTGTTGAATGTAATGCTGGAAGTCTGCATCGTCGGGGTTGATATTCTGTGAGTACAGTTCAAACATTCTGACTATGCGGCTGCTCACATGATGTACGTAGTTATCAGACAACGACGTGTCCTTCTGGCTAATGGATCTGGGTTAGTGGAACGCCTTATCCAGGGCATCTTGGTCTTCCTTCTTGAGAGACCAGCCTGCCGACCCGGCGTTCTCCCTCACGTGCTCTAGGTTTCCGGCTTTGGGAATTGCGACAACCGGTTCCTTGCAAATGAGCCAGTTGAGTGCAACTTGAGTCCTTGTCTTACCGTACTTACTGGCCACGTTGTCTAGGGTACGCCATCGTTCGTCTCGGCCGCCGCCGGGAATACGGCCTCGTGCCACTGGGCTGTACGCGATTATCGTTACTTTCTCTTTTTCGCAGTAAGGAAG
>Ga0187771_10003951_pt1 | contig 10423 bp, 6 predicted proteins | sample 0116_SJ02_MP15_1_FD_133139 | JGI IMG/M metagenome (GOLD analysis project Ga0187771, IMG submission 133139) | Tropical peat soil microbial communities from peatlands in Department of Meta, Colombia - 0116_SJ02_MP15_10_MG | ecosystem: Environmental > Terrestrial > Soil > Wetlands > Peat | place... | reverse complement strand
TCTCGCCGAGGCGGTAGCGGTGTTCGGCTCGGACGGCCGCGTACGCCTGCACAATCCGGCCTTCCAGCGCCTGTGGAGGCTCGCACCCGAAGCGCTCGACCAGCATCCGCATGTCGAGGCGGTGACCGCCTGGGCGCAGGCGCTGCACGACGACAACAAGGTATGGCGGAACTTGCGCGCCGCGGTGACGGCGATCGACAACCGCGAGCCGCTCAGCGCGCGCATCGAGCGGCGCGATGGCGTGGTGATCGATATGGCAACCGTGCCGCTGCCGGACGGCGCGACGCTGGTCACCTTTCAGGATGTGTCTGACAGCGTCAATGTCGAGCGGGCGCTGATCGAGAAGAACGAGGCGCTAGAAACCGCCGACGCCATCAAGATCGATTTCGTACACCACGTCTCCTATGAGCTGCGCTCGCCGCTCACAAACATCATCGGCTTCGCGCATTTCCTCGGCGACCCGGCCTTCGGCCCGCTCAACGACAAGCAGCGCGAATATCTCGGCTACATCACCGCCTCGACCAACGCGCTGCTCGCGCTGATCAACAACATCCTCGATCTCGCCACCATCGACGCCGGCGCCATGACGCTCAACCTCACCGACGTCGACATCCGCTCCAGCATGGAGGAGGCGGCCGAGGGCGTTCAGGACCGGCTGAAGAAGGACGGCATCGCGCTGGAAATCCGCTCCGCGCCGGCAATCGGCGGTTTCGTCGCCGACGCGCGGCGCCTGCGTCAGATTCTGTTCGATCTGTTGTCCAACGCGGTCGGCTTTTCGCCGCCGGGCGAGACCGTCACGCTGTCGGCCGAGCGGCGGCCCGACGCGGTAGTGTTCACCGTCACCGACCACGGCCGCGGCATTCCGCCGGAAGCGAAGGACAAGGTATTCGACTGGTTCGAGACCAACTCCATGGGCTCGCATCACCGCGGTCCCGGCCTCGGCCTGTCGCTGGTGCGCTCCTTCGTCGAGCTGCACGGCGGCACGGTGACGATCGATTCCGCCCTTGGTCAGGGCACCACGGTCACCTGCGTCTTCCCGACCGCGCAGGAAGCCAAGCAGACCGCGGCGTGACGCGTTAGGGAGCGCTTTTCGCAAGCTCGGCGAAGCTGCAAGCCTTGGCCGATGCGCTGCAGCAAGAGGATACGAGCGCTGCCACGTTTCAACCGAGCGCCAGCGCGTTCAATCGCTGGGATACGGTGAAGAGGCGCTCGAGATGCGCATGCGCGACCGCAGATCGGCCCAAGTGTTGGCGCCCAAAGGGGAACGCCGCTACCGAAAAAATCGTCAGCACGATTGAATTCGGCAAGGCTCGCCGAATCGCAACAGCGCGGCCACTGAAACATCGGCCAAAAATGCGACCGCGCCGGCGAGCGGCGCGGTGAATCACGACATGCGGGAATCGGTCAGGCGTGTTTGGCGCCGACGCTGCTTGCGCGTAGCGCGCCCGGATTGAGCCGCGGCTCGGCGCCGATCCAGAAGAGGATGTTGGCGAGGATGCACAGCCCGGTCGCCGCGAACCAGACCATCGCCGTGCCGACGAAGGCGGGGAACAGCGCCCACCACGGGCTTACCGTGAGGAACAGGATCGAGCCGAGCGTGATGTTGACGCCGACCGTCACATAGATGCGCCGCTCAAGATACCAGCTGTCGGTCTGTAGGAAGTAGAGGCTGCCTCGGTTTGGCTGGCCGAGCGCCGCCTTGAAGCCAAGAAGCTTGAGCACATTGCCGATCGGGCAGAAGCCGGTGAGCGCCACGTTGATGGAGACGAGGCCGGTGGCGATAACGCCGAAGATAAACAGCGGATGCACCAATACCGCGAGCAGCGTGCTTGCGAGCAGCACCAGGCCGGCAATCAGCCACACCGTCCGCTCGATGTACCAGTGGTCGGTCGGAACGACGTAAACGCCTTTGCGCAGGGTCATGGCGAAAATGTACTCCGCTCGCGGATGGGGGCCAAGTCACTTTCCTGTAAGCAGATGCGAGGTATCTGCATTGATCTAGGTCAGAACAGCATTCCGGCCGCCAGCAGCAGGCTGAACAGCATCTGGATGCGCACGGTCGACACCATGATGCGGTTGAAGCCGCGCCCGGGCGGCTCGTGCGCGAAGCGGTAGATCAGTGCCAGCGTCGGCGGCAGCGCGAATAGCGCTAGCCACACATGCCGCAGCGGTAGCGCCTGGGCAACCGGCAGCAGCGCCGCATAGGGCAACAGCATCAATCCGCCAAAGATCCAGATCGTGCCCTGCCGCCCGACGAGAATGGCGAGCGTGCGGCGGCCGACCCGCGCGTCGGCCTCGCGGTCGCGGAAATTGTTGACCAGCAGCACGGCGCCGGTGATGAGCCCGAGCGCGAAGCCAGCGGCGAGCGCCGGCATGCCGAGGTAGGCGGTGCACAGCCAATAAGTGCCGGCGACCGCGCCGACGCCGAAGAAGGCGATGACGAACAGTTCGCCCAGCGGCGTATAGGCGATCGGCCATGGGCCGCCGGTATAGGCCCAGCCGGAGACGATCGAGAGAATGCCGAGCAAGAGAATTGGCCAGCCGCCGACCGCGACCAGATAAAGCCCCATCAGCGCCGCCGCGGCAAAGCACACCGCCGCGCCGCGCTTGACCGCGCGCGCGCTCAACAGGCCGGACGCCGTCACCCGCAGCGGGCCGACGCGGTCGGGCCCGTCGCCGCCGCGCTCACTGTCGACCGCGTCGTTGTGCAGATTGGTGCCGAGCTGGATGCACATGCTGCCGACGAGCGCCGCCAGCACCGCCGCCCAATGAATCTGCCCGCGCAGCGCCCAGGCCAAGGCGGCGCCGACCGCGACCGGCGTGACCGCTAGGCTGAGCGTGCGCGGCCGCGCCGCCATAAACCAAGAACTCAACTTCATCGCGAGATGTGCCGTACGCCTATGCGCTTGTTTTCAGAAACAATTTTCCGCCCTTGCGGCCGACCCGCGGCTGCTGGAGCGCGGCCGTCATGCTCAAACCCTGCGCCATCGCTTTGCTCGCCGCGATCATAACGCCGCCGCCGGTCCTCGCCTACACGCAACAGAATGCCGACGCCGCACGCCGGACGCATTCCGGCTCTGCCAGTCCGCCATTCATTCCCGATGCGGCGCGCGTGGGCGCATTGCCTGGCCGACAAGAAGAGCCAGCTAGCCCGCCTGGCGCATCGTGTTCAGCCGCCCGACCTCCGCCGCCGACGCTCCCATGCTCGAGCGCAAACACGATCGTCGTACCGATTATTGATTGGACCGCCGCGCCGGCGCGGCAGATGCCATAATCTTCTCTGCCCCGCTATACTTCGCGCCGTCGCGCCAGCCGCGAGCATAACAATGAGGCGCAAGAGGCAGGAAGCATGAAACTGATGAAAGCATTGATCTGCGCTGCCGCGCTCGGGCTGAGCGCGCCGGCGATGGCCGACACCGTCAAGATCGTGGTGCCCTTCGCCGCCGGCGGTCCGGTCGATCAGTGGGCGCGCGTGCTCGCGCACGGGCTTGGGCCGCTGCTCAAGGCCGATGTCATCGTCGACGACAAAGGCGGCGCCGGCGGCGCCATCGGCTCGGAGACGGTCGCGCGCGCAACGCCGGACGGCAAGACCATGCTGCTGGCGAGCCTCGGCTCGCAAGTGATCAGCCCGACGCTGCGCCCGCCCTCGGGCTACGATCCGGTGAAGAGCTTCGAGCCGGTGATGCTGGTCGGCTCGGTGTCGACGCTTTTGGTAATCGGCCCGAAATCCGGCGCCACCAATTTGAAGGACTTGATCGCCAAGGCCAAGGGCGGCCAGGCGATGACCTACGGCTCGGCGGGCCCGGGCACCACCATGAACATCGCCGGCGAGCTGTTCAATGCCGCGGCTGGCTTGAACATTGCGCACGTGCCTTATCGCGGCGCGGCTCCTGCGCTCAGCGATTTGATGGGCGGGCAGATCGACATGCTCAATGCCGATTTCCCAGTGCTGCTGCCGCTGGTCAAGGCCGGCAAGGTCAAGGCAGTGGTCCTGTTCGGCCCCGAGCGCTCGCCGCTTTTGCCCGACGTGCCGACCACCGTCGAACTCGGGTTGCCCGACGTGGTGATGGAAAACTGGTACGGCGTGTTCCTGCCCGCCGGCACGCCGGATGCGGTGCGCGACAAATTGGAGAAGGCGCTGTTCGAAGTGGTGGTGCAGCCCGACGTCAAGGAACGCTTCGCCGCGCAGGGCATGCACGGCACGCTCGACAGCGCCGCTTTCAAGGCGCGCCTCGACAAGGAATTTCCTTACTGGTACGCGATGCTGAAAAAGTTGGACATCAAGGCGGGGGATTAGCCGAAGTCTCGACGCGCGCACGGCGCGCTCCCTCCCCCTGTCATTGACGTTCGACAGGCCCTAATCCCTCACCCGATGCGCTCTGCGCATCGACTTCTCCCTACGGGAGAGGTGAAGAGCAGCGCTACTTCTTCCCCGGCAACAAATCCTTCACCGGCATGCCGGCCTCTATTCTGGCAGTGCGGATCTTCTCGCTCTCGTCGATCTTCTTGACGCGCGCGAGCACCTCGGCCGCGCGGCCGCGCGGGATGAAGCAGACGCCGGTCTCGTCGCCGAGTACCAGGTCTCCGGGATTGACCGTGATGCCGCAAATGGTCACTGGCTTGTTCACCGCGACCGTCTTTACCCGCCACTTGCCGGTCATCGGGCTTACGCTGCGCGACCAGATCGCATAGCCATTGCCGCGCGAATGATCGACATCGCGCACCGCGCCGTCGACCACGGCGCCAATTTGTCCCTGGCGGTGGCCGATCGAGGCCGACATGCCGCCCATGTTGGACACCTGATCGACGCCTTGCAGCACCAACACGTCGCCCGGCTCGGCGAGATTATGCGCCTCGATCTCCGACATGCCGGAGATGCCGGTTGCGACGTTCGCCGGAACGCTTCGCTCCGCCGGCACGTTGAGCACGGTGAGCGCGCGGCCGACGATGTGCGCGGTCGGATCGGTCGGCTTGAGCACGCTCGAAGGGATGGCGCCGACGATGCCGAGTTCGTCCATGGCGTCCGACGCCATGCCGGTGAGATCGCCGAGCGCCCGGAAGCCTTCAACGATGCCTTCCGGCAGCGGCGGCAGCTCCAGCATGCCGAAGGCATCGGCGGCGAGTTTTCCGAGGGTTTGTTTGGTCATGGGGCGCAGGCCATAGCAAGTAATCCTGCCCCTGTCATCGCGCGCAAAAGGCGCGAAGCGCGGCGCGTGCCCGTCATTGCCGGGCTTGACCCGGCAATCCATGCGGCGCCGCGGCAGCGGAAAACTTGTGTAGGTTCTCGTTCTTGGACGCTCATCATGGGTGCCCGGCTCCAGCCCGGGCATGACGCCGATCTGGCCCGTTCCAGCCAGCCCACCTATAACGCTTTGGGCAAAAGGCGGTTGATTCGATGCCTGCCAGCGGCGAATACAGCTACACGGTGACGCTTCCCGACGAGGAGGCGACGCGCCGGCTGATGGTCGACATCGCCGAGGCGCTGCGCCCCGGCGACCTCATCACGCTGTCGGGCGACCTCGGCGCCGGCAAGACCACCTTCGCGCGCGCCTTGATCCGCCACCTCGCTGGCGACCCGGCAGTCGAGGTGCCGAGCCCGACCTTCACGCTGATGCAGGCCTACGAGCTGCCCCGCTTCCTGCTGGTGCATTGCGATCTTTACCGGCTGTCGGGACCGTCCGAGCTCGCTGAGCTCGGCTTCGAGGACATCCCCGCGCACGCGGTGACGCTGCTGGAATGGCCGGACCGCGCCGGCGAGTTCCTGCCCGCCGACCGCCTCGACATCGAATTGACGCTGCTGCCGCGGCAGGGCCCGACCTACCGCCACGCGCGCGTCACCGGCTACGGCGCCATCGCCGCGCGCGTCGAGCGCATCGCGGCGATCCGCATGTTTCTCTCGCGCTCCGGCTTCGGCGGCGCGGCGCGACAATACATGCAAGGCGACGCCTCGACGCGCGCCTACGAGCGGCTCACGCGCGAGGGCGCGAGCTACATTCTGATGAACTCGCCGGCGCGGCCAGACGGCCCGCCGGTGCGCGATGGCAAGCCCTATAGCGCGATCGCGCATCTCGCCGACAATGTGACGCCGTTTATCGCGATAGCGCAGGCCTTGCGCGCGCGCGGGCTGTCGGCGCCGACTATTTTCGCCGCCAATCGCGCGGCCGGCCTCATCATCCTCGAAGATCTCGGCAGCGAACTGGTGGTGGACGGCGATCCGCCGGCGCCGATCGAGCCGCGCTACGAGGTGGCGGCCGATCTGCTCGCGGCATTGCACCGCATGGCGATGCCGGCGACGCTGCCGGTCGAAGACGATGTCACCTACACGCTGCCGCGCTACGATCTCGAGGCGTTTCTCATCGAGGCGGAACTCTTGCTCGACTGGTATCTGCCGCGGCTCGGCGTCAAGCTCGCCGGCGACAGGCGCGACGACTATGTCGAGCTGTGGAGGGCGGCCCTTGAGCCGGCCCTCGCCGCGCCCTCGGTCTGGGTGCTTCGCGATTATCACTCGCCCAATCTGTTGTGGCTGCCGGAGCGCGAGGGCATCGCACGCATCGGCCTGCTCGATTTCCAGGACGCAGTGATGGGCCCGGCCGCCTACGATCTTGCTTCGCTCGCGCAGGATGCGCGCGTCGACGTTCCGGAGGTGATGGAGATCGCGTTGCTATCGCGCTACACGCGCGCTCGGCTGAAAGCCGAGCCGGCGTTCGATGCGCCGGCCTTTGCGCAGCTCTATGCCACCATGGCGGCGCAGCGCGCTTCCAAGATCCTCGGCATCTTCGCCCGCCTCGACCAGCGCGACGGCAAGCCGCAATATTTGCGTCACACGCCGCGCGTATGGGCCTATCTTCAACGTTCATTGGCGCATCCGGCGCTGGCGCCGCTCGCCGCCTGGTATCGCGCCAATGTGCCGGACTTGAAGACAATCTGACGCATGCCCTCGAAACCAAACCGCGCGATGGTGCTTTCCGCCGGCCTCGGCACGCGCATGCGCCCGCTCACCGAGCGCATGCCGAAGCCGCTGGTCGAAGTCGACGGCAAGCCGCTCATCGATCACGTGCTCGACCGCCTGGCGGAGGTCGGCGTCGAGCGCGCGGTGGTCAACGTGCATCACTTCGCCGACCTCATCGAGCGCCATCTCGCCGCGCGCGCCAAGCCGCAAATCGTCATTTCCAACGAGCGCGACGTGTTGCTCGGCACCGGCGGCGCGGTGCTCAAGGCGCTGCCGCAGCTCGGCGAGGCGCCGTTCTTCCACATCAATTCCGACACCATCTGGATCGACGGCGTGAAGTCCAATCTGGCGCGGCTCGCCGAAGCTTTCGACCCCGCCAGCATGGACGCGCTGCTCTTGCTCGCGCCGACTGCCGGCAGTATCGGTTATGCCGGGCGCGGCGATTTCGTCATGGCGAGCGACGGCCGCCTGCGCCGCCGCGGCGAACGCGAGGTGGCGCCCTTCGTCTATGCCGGGGCGGCGATCCTCGCGCCCGCGCTGTTTGCCGGCGCGCCGCAGGGCGAATTCCCGCTGACCGACCTGTTCGCGCGCGCCGCCGAGGCCGGCCGCCTCTATGGCCTGCGGCTGGAGGGCCTGTGGATGCATGTCGGCACGCCCGACGCCATTGGCCTGGCGGAAAAGGCGATCCGGGCGAGCACGGCGTAACCCCAGCTGCCCCGACCTCTCGGCCCCATGGTGGGGAGGCGCGTAGCGCCGTCTCGAACCATAGAGCCGCCCCCGTCCGCATCGCTCGCGATGCTCCTCAGGATGAGGCGGATATAGGCTGCGGCAACACAGTGTATGCTGCGGCCATGAGTCCCCGAGTCTTCACAATTCCCGCCTCGGCGCCGTTTCTGCCGGCGCTGATCGGCGCTTTGCGCGCCGGCAAGCTGGTGCCCGGCTTCCCGGCGAGCGACGATCCGCTCGAACTGGCGCGGCTGACGCTTTACCTGCCGACCCGGCGCGCATGCCGGCTCGCGCGCGAAAGCTTCCTCGACGCGCTTGATACCGACGCCGCGATCCTACCGCGCATCGTCGCACTCGGCGATCTCGACGAGGATGAGATCGCCTTCGCCGAAGCCGCCACCGGCGAACTGGCGCGAGCGGCGCTGACGCTGCCGCCCGCCATTGCACCGCTCGAGCGCCGGCTGCTGCTGGCGCAATTGATCGCGCAGTGGACGGAGCGCATCACACCCGACCAGGGCTCGCCGCTGATCGCCAACACGCCGTCGGCCGCACTCGGCCTTGCTTCCGATCTCGCCCGCCTGATCGACGATATGACCACCCGCCAAGTGCCGTGGGAGCGGCTCGACGGCCTAGTGCCCGACGCGCTCGACCCCTACTGGCAGATCGCGCTCGATTTTCTCAAGATAGCTCGCAACTATTGGCCCGAACGCCTCAAGGAGCTGGGCGTGGTCGAGGCCGCCGAGCGGCGCGACTTGTTGATCGAGGCGGAAGCCAAACGTCTCGCCAACAGCGAGGCGCCGGTGATCGCCGCCGGTTCCACCGGCTCGATGCCGGCGACCGCCAAGCTCTTGTCCACCATCGTCAAGCTGCCGCATGGCGCCGTGGTGCTGCCCGGTCTCGACATGCATCTCGACCAGGCCTCCTGGACGCTGATCGCCGGCGACGCCAATAGCGACACGCATGACGGCGCGCCCGCCGCCGGCCATGCGCAATTCGCCATGCATGCGCTGCTCGACCGCATCGGCATCGCGCGCGCCGATGTCGTCGAGCTCGAGCCGCTGGCGCCGTACGCGCGCGAACGCCTGGTGTCGGAAGCCCTGCGTCCGGCCGCCACCAGCGACCGCTGGCCGGCGCGCACCGGCACGGCGGAATTCGCGGCGGCGGCCGAACGCGCGCTCGCCTCGCTCGCGCTGATCGAGGCGGTCAATGCCGAGGATGAGGCGCTCGCCATTGCGGTCGCCTTGCGCGAGACGCTGGAAAGCGGGGGCAGGAGCGCGGCGCTGGTCACGCCCGACCGCGCGCTGGCGCGCCGCGTCGTCGCCGCGCTCGAGCGCTGGCAGGTGAAGGTGGACGATTCCGGCGGCGATTCGCTCGCCGATACCGCGGCCGGCGTATTCGCGCGGCTTGCCGCTGATGCCGCGCTCGGCGGCTTGGAACCGGTGACGCTGCTCGCGCTGCTCAAGCATCCGCTGCTGCGGCTCGGCCAGCCGGCGCATGCGCACGATGCCTCCATCGCCGCGCTGGAACGCGCGGTTCTGCGTGGGCCGCGCCCGCGCCCCGGCAGCAGCGGCCTCGCCCATGCGCTCATCAGCTTCCGCGCCAATCGCGAGCAGATGCATCGCAGCGATCCGCGCTGGCTGATCACGGAGGACAAGCTCGCTGCCGCCAGCGCGCTCATCGACAAGCTCGCCGCCGCGCTCAAGCCGCTGGAGACCCTTGCACCCGGCGCGCAGCCGCTGGTGACTTTGGCCCAGTGTCATCGCGACGTCGTCGCCGCGCTCGGCATCGATGGCAACGGCAAGATCGAGGCCTTCGCCAACCATGACGGCGGCGCATTGGCGCGCGCCTTCGACGAGCTGAGCGCAAGCGCGACCGCCGCGAGCCTTACCGTCGCGCCAGCCGATTACGCCGAACTGTTCCACGCCACCGTCGCCGAGCGCGTGGTGCGCCGCCCTGAGACGGCGGACGTACGCATCCGCATCCTCGGTCCGCTGGAAGCGCGCCTGCAGACCTTCCAGCGCCTGGTGCTCGGCGGCCTCAACGAAGGCACCTGGCCGCCGGAAACGCGCAGCGATCCCTGGCTCTCGCGCCCGATGCGCGCCGAGCTCGGCCTCGATCCGCCCGAGCGTCGCATCGGCCTCGCCGCGCACGACTTCGCGCAAGGGCTCGGCGCCGAAGAGGTGATCCTCGCCCGCGCCACCAAGATAGCCGGCTCACCGACCGTGACCTCGCGCTTCGTGCAACGCATCGCCGCGCTCGCCGGCTCGCGCTGGAACGAGGTGCTGACGCGCGGCAACCGCTATCTCGAGCTTGCCCGCGCGCTCGACCATCCCTCGCAGGTGCAGGCCGCCGCGCGGCCGGCGCCGACGCCGAAAATCGAGGCGCGCCCGCGCGCGCTCTCGGTCACCGCCATCGAGGACTGGCTGCGCGATCCCTACACCATCTACGCCAAACACATCTTGCGCCTGCTGCCGCTCGATGCGGTCGACACGCCGCCCGGGGCGCGCGACCGCGGCACCGTGATCCATGGCGCGATCGGCGAGTACACCGAACGGTTCGCCGGCAAGCCGCCGTCCGATCCGCTGAAGGAGCTGCTGGCGCTCGGCGAGAAACACTTCGCCACGCTTGCCGACTATCCGGAGGCGCGCGCCTTCTGGAGGCCGCGCTTCGCGCGCATCGCACGCTGGTTCGCCGATTGGGACACGGCGCGGCGCGCGGGTCTCACTTCGCTGCACGCGGAAATCCGCG
>Ga0187771_10003950_pt1 | contig 10425 bp, 10 predicted proteins | sample 0116_SJ02_MP15_1_FD_133139 | JGI IMG/M metagenome (GOLD analysis project Ga0187771, IMG submission 133139) | Tropical peat soil microbial communities from peatlands in Department of Meta, Colombia - 0116_SJ02_MP15_10_MG | ecosystem: Environmental > Terrestrial > Soil > Wetlands > Peat | place... | reverse complement strand
GACCTGGGGTCCGGCACCGATCGCGAAGAGCATCTCCGTGGCGGTCGGCGAGAGCGAGACGATGCGGTGGGCCGGCCGGGCCTTCGTCCGGGGGCGAGAGGCCGCCACGGGCGAACGCGCCGGGGCGATCGGCTCGCCTCCCAGCCGACCGGTCCGGGCGGCATCGGCCCGGACGCCGGTTCCGGCGAGAAAGGACGCCGCCACTACCGCGGTGGCGAGAGCGACGAGGCCCCGACGACCCGGTGCGGCCCGGTTTGGGTGGGGCCGCTGGGCCTCTACTGATCGGTAGTGCTCTTTCATCTTCCGCTCCTTCCGGCCGAACGCGCGGCCAGTCGGTTGGCCTCACCGACTTGGAGCGGAACCACCTCCGGAGCAGCCCGAAGGCGCTGCACCGTGCAGCCGCTGACCCTGACGCGAGGCTCGACATCTCCCGGCCCGAGGCAGGTCTCCTGACTCCCGGATCATCGTTTCCCCGTGCCTTCCCAGGACCGGCGTCCCAGTGGCGTCGCTCGGGTTCGCTCCCCGGTCACAGTGGCGCGACCGTGCCGGCATCTCACCGGCTTCCCTTTTCAGCCCCCGGCGCAACGTCGCCGGCGGCCACCTCGGGTGCTACTTCAACTCGTGCAGCGGCGACATTCTGCACCGCGCCCGCCACCGCTGCAACCGGACTAGAAGGCCTTTTCGGTCACGCGGGCCGCCGTCTCGCCGGGGACTGCGACTCTGTCGCGTCGGGCCCGGGAGTCACGTCGGGTGAGCCCGACGAAGAGGGAAACCGCGGTGCCGGCGTAGCCGAGATAGGCGACGAGCTGGAGCGCCGTCGGCTGGTCGGCGTAGCCGACGAGCGAGTGGAACACGTCGCCGAGCGAGGACCCCTCGGAAAGCTGCCGGCTCGTGTCCCACAGGTGTCCCGACAAAAGATGTACCCAGCCGAGCTGCTGGAGGTTTTCCACGACGTCGGCGACGAGACCGGCGGCGAAGACCATGAGGAGCGTCCCGACGACGGTGAAGAAGACCCCGAGATTGATGCGCCGGCCGAGCCGGTAGACGGCGAAGGAGAATCCCAGGGCGCAGACGAGCCCGCCGAGAGCGCCGACCAGCGTGCCTTGCGTCCCGGCGGCGAAGACAATCGCCAGCGTGAACACCGCCGTCTCCAGGCCCTCCCGGCCGACCGCCTGGAAGGCGAGGAGGGCGAGACCGTAGCGTTCTTTGCGGCCGAGGGCCCTGTCGGCCCGGGCCGCGAGGTCGCGCGACATCGAGCGCGCGTGACGGCGCATCCAGAATGTCATGTAGGTGAGCACGACGACCGCGACGGCGTACGTTGCCGTCTCGAAGATCGTCTGCACCCGCGAGCCGTCGTAGGAGTGGATCGTGTAGTAGGCGACGAAGCCGCCGGCGGTCGCGAGCCCGGCGGCGAGACCGACCCCGAGGAACAGGTCGCGGAAGTGGCGGCGCTGCCCGGTCCGGTCGAGGTACGAGCAGAGGATCGCGACGATGATGCTCGCCTCCGTGCCCTCGCGCAGGAAGATGGCGAACGCCGCGAGCAATCGGCCCTCCGTGGTTGCTATTTCAGGTGTACCTGACATCAGGCATCTAGTCAACCTGATATCGATCTGAACCGGCGGTCGGAATTGTCGAGCCCGCCTGTCGTCCACGTATCGTGGTCCGGACCCGCGAACCGGGCGCGGTTCTCTGGCGCCGCTGGGAGCTCGAGGAGGACGGAAGTGACGATCGCAGTCGGGGATCGGATCCCCGATGTCGAGCTCCGCACCATGGGCGACGATGGCCCGCGCCCGGTGCGCAGCGTCGACGTGCTCGGCCGCGGGCGGGTCGTCCTCTTCGGCCTGCCGGGAGCTTTCACGCCGACGTGCACGGACTTTCACCTGCCGGGCTTCGTGCTGCGCTCCGAGGAGCTGCGGGCGAAGGGCGTCGAGGTGCTCGCGTGCGTCTCGGTAAACGACGCCTGGGTGATGAACGCCTGGGGCTCCTATCGTCGCGTCGGAGACAAGGTGCTGATGCTCGCCGACGGGAACGGCGAGTTCACGCGGGCGCTCGGGCTCGAAGAGGACCTCTCCGCGCGGGGACTCGGTATGCGCTCGCAGCGCTACGCGGCCGTGCTCGAGGACGGCGTCGTGCGGTATCTCGGGATCGAGGAGGGCCCCGGGCTCTCGGTGAGCGGCGCCGAGGCGGTGCTTGCCGCGCTGTGAAGTCCCGGCTCTCGGGAGCGGTGCCCGAGCGTGCTGGCGCTGTTGACAAGATTGTGAGTGATCACTAACGTTGTGGTCGTGGCTGCGACGCAGGGTTTGGAAGGACCTGTTCCCAAGCGGAGCGGTCTACGGATGACCGCCGACGAGAGGCGGGCTGCCGTGCTCGCCGTCGCGCTGCGGGTCTTCGCCCGTGACGGGATCAACGGGGCTTCGACCGAGGAGATCGCCAAGGCGGCTGGGATCTCCCAGCCGTATCTGTTTCGACTCTTCGGGACGAAGCGCGAGCTTTTTCTCGAGACCGTCGCACAGGGGTGCGCCGCGATCATCCGGTCGTTCCGGACCGCGAGCGAGGGACTGGAGGGCGCCGAAGCGCTCGAGGCGATGGGGAGGAGCTACCCGGCCCTGATCGCCAATCAGGACATCCTGCTCATCCAGCTGCAGGGCTACGCGGCCTCCGGCGATCCCGAGATCCGGGAGTTCACCTCGGCGCAGTTCGCCAGCATCGTTCATTACGTCGCCGGCCGCACTGGGCTCGGGCCGGCGGCGCTGCGTGAGTTTTTCGCCACGGGGATGCTCTGCAACCTCGTCGCCGCGCTGAATCTCGCCGGGCTGGAAGAGCTGTGGGGCGACCTGCGCGAGAGCCCGGCGATGAAGGCGTTTCACGACGCGTTCCACGCCCGTCCTGCCGGCGATCCCTCGGCGGCGAACTAGGAGCCCCTTGCGGGGAATCGCTTTGTGCACGCAGTAACTAGTGATTAGTTAGTAACTATCGGAAAGGAAAGCACGGTGAGGTCCAGTGTCATCGTTCCCGGCCGGATCGCGCGATCCAGCTGCCGTTCCCGCTCCACTGTCTTCTGGGCTGTCCTTGTCACGGGGGTGGCGCAGTTCATGGCGGCGCTCGACAACCTCGTCGTGACGATGGCTCTCCCCGTTATCCGACGCAGTCTTGGCACAGGCCTCGCCGGACTGGAGTGGACGGTCAACGCCTACACGTTGAGCTTCGCTGTGCTGCTGCTCACCGGGGCCGCGCTCGGGGATCGGTTCGGCCGACGGCGGATGTTCGTCGTTGGGCTCGTGCTCTTCACGGTCTCGTCGGCCGCGGCGGCTCTCGCGCCGAACATCGACGCCCTCGTCGCGGCGCGGGCCTTCCAGGGCGCCGGGGGTGCGCTCATCGTGCCGCTTTCGCTGACACTGCTGTCGGCGGGGGTGCCCGCTGGGCGCCGCAACGTCGCCCTCGGGATCTGGGGGGCACTCGGCGGGCTCGCCGTCGCGGTCGGACCGCTCGTCGGCGGCGCCGTCGTCGAGGGGCTGTCCTGGCAGTGGATCTTCTGGATCAACGTGCCCGTCGGGATCGCCCTCCTCCCGCTCGCCCGCTTGCGCCTCGAGGAGTCCTACGGCGACCACCGGCCGCTCGACGGGCGCGGCGTCGCGCTGGCGAGCGCGGGGCTGCTCGGTGTCGTCTTCGGTCTCGTCCGAGGCGGCGCGTTGGGCTGGACGAGCGTCGAGGTCCTGACGGGTTTCGCGGTCGGCGCGGCCGCCCTCGTCGCCTTCGTCGCGGCGGAGCGGCGATCGGCTCATCCGATGCTGCCGCTCGGGCTGTTCCGTCGGCGCGGATTTGCGGTCGTGAACGGCGTCGCCGTTTTGATGAGCTTCGGGATGTTCGGGTCGATCTTCTTTCTCGCCCAGTTCCTCCAGACCGTGCAGCACTATTCGCCGTTGAGTGCCGGGATCCGCACCCTTCCGTGGACGGCCATGCCAGTCGTCGTCGCGCCGCTCGCGGGGGCACTCGTCGAGCGGCTTGGTGGGCGCGCCCTCATCGCGACGGGGCTCGCGCTGCAAGCGATCGGACTGGGGTGGATCGCGGTCGTGCTCGCGCCGACGACGCCGTATGCGGACTTCATCCCCGCTTTCGTTCTGTCGGGCGTCGGGATGGCGCTGTTTTTCGTCCCGGTCGCGTCCGTTGTCCTCGGTGCCGTGCCCCGCGTCGCCGAAGGCGTCGCGTCGGGGACGAACAACGCGCTGCGCGAACTCGGCGGGGTGCTCGGCGTCTCCGTGCTCGGGGCCGTGTTCACGAGCTTCGGTGGCTACGCGAGCGTTGCGAGCTTCGTCACCGGCCTCGTGCCGGCGCTGTGCGTCGGAGTCGGCGTCGTCGCCGCCGGTGCTGTCCTCGCACATCTCCTCCCCGGTCGGCGGCGCCCCGACCCGGCTCTCGCGACTACGGCTCTAGAGGCCGCTTGAGGAAAGGTGCGGCCACGGGCATCGCGCCTGGGGATCAGCGCGGCCGACCGATTAGATTCAAGGTATGGAGAGCACAGCTGAGATGGAGACCCCGGGTTCTCGGGATCGTCTGACGGGGACGGACCGCGTAAAGCGCGGTCTCGCCGAGATGTTGCGGGGTGGCGTCATCATGGATGTCGTCACGCCGGAACACGCCAAGGTCGCCGAGGACGCGGGCGCCGTCGCGGTGATGGCGCTCGAACGCGTGCCGGCCGACATCCGTCGCGACGGCGGCGTCGCGCGGATGAGCGACCCCGCGCTCATCGAGGCGATCCAGGCGGCGGTCACCATCCCCGTCATGGCCAAGGCCCGCATCGGGCACTTCGCCGAGGCGCAGATCCTCGCGGCGCTCCAGGTGGACTACGTCGACGAGAGCGAGGTGCTGACCCCGGCCGACGAGGCGTACCACATCGACAAGTGGGCCTTCGAGGTGCCGTTCGTCTGCGGCGCGACGAACCTCGGCGAGGCGTTGCGCCGGATCTCGGAGGGCGCGGCGATGATCCGTTCCAAAGGCGAAGCCGGGACCGGCAACATCGTCGAGGCGGTCCGCCACCTCCGCTCGATCCTCGGCGACATCCGCAGTATCGCCGCTTGCGACCCCGCCGAGCGTTACGGCTGGGCGAAGAACCTCCAGGCGCCGCTCGGCCTCGTGGAGGAGATCGCCGAGACGGGCCGGCTGCCGGTTCCGCTCTTCTGCGCCGGTGGAATCGCGACGCCGGCTGACGCCGCGCTCGTCATGCAGCTCGGCGCCGAGGCGGTCTTCGTCGGTTCGGGGATTTTCAAGAGCGAAAACCCGCCGGTCCGTGCTCGGGCGATCGTCGAGGCGACGGCGCACTTCGCCGATCCCGAGATCCTCGCCAAGGTGTCGCGAGGACTCGGTACGCCGATGCCGGGTGCCGAGATCTCGACGCTCGAGACGAGGCTCGCCGAACGCGGCTGGTGAGATGGCGACCGAGCTGGAGCATGCGGCCCCGGGCCGCGCCGTCCCCGTCGCGGCCGCTCCCATGATCGGGGTCCTCGCCCTCCAGGGTGACGTCACCGAGCACGTCAAGGCGCTGGAAGCACTTGGCGTCGCCGTCGTCGAGATCCGCCTGCCCCGGGACCTCGTCGGGGTCGACGCCCTCGTGCTGCCGGGCGGGGAGTCGACGACGCTGCAGCTGCTCATCGAGGCGTCGGGCCTTCGACCGGTGATCGCCGAGCGTCTCGCGGCGGGCATGCCCGTCCTCGGGACGTGTGCCGGGATGATCCTGTTGGCCGCCACGGTCCTCGACGGCCGGCCCGACCAATGGAGCTTTGGCGCGATCGACCTCGCGGTGCGCCGGAACGCCTTCGGTCGCCAGATCGCCTCGTTCGAGGAGGATCTCGAGCTCGCTGGCATCGCCGGTGGGCCGATGCATGCCGTGTTCATCCGGGCTCCCGTCGTCGAGACGGTCGGGCGCGGGGTCGAGGTCATCGCCCGCGTCGCGATGACCGGGGACGGCGCCCGCCCGGTCGCCTGCCGTCAAGGGAGGGTGACGGTGACCGCCTTCCATCCTGAGCTCGTCGGCGACCGCCGCTTCCACGAGCTGCTCGTCGCCGACGCCGGCGTGGTCGGGGGCCGCTGAGTCCCGCCGGCTCCGGAACCGCGACCGGATCAAGCGGATCGTGTTGGCTTCCACGATACGGCGCTCCCCATTGTGCTTCCGAGGAGTGAGGGCGGCTTCCCTTCGCATGTGATCGGACTTATCGTGCCGCGACCAAATCTCGGCCGAGACTGCGGCGATCGGCACGGACATTGCCGGGATCTCCCCCGGGCAACCCGGGCCCTATACGCCTCTTCGACCTCTCTTTGAACGATGGATGCAGGGAGATCGACCAGGCATGCCCGTGCATCTGACTCCAAACGCGACGGTCCTCGAACCGACTCGCTCGGTAAAATCTCGTTGGTCAGAGGAGTGCCAGATGTATGCAACAACCGAACTACTGCAGTTACTACGGGACCAGCCAAGGAAATTGTCCCGGCAACGGGTCGAAGAGGATCGGCAGAACCTTCTCATCGCTCTGGCCGAGATCGCGATGTTGTCCTGGTCACCCGCTCGCTACGTTCGAGCGCGTTCAATCGCCCTCGAAGCAGTGACGAATGCAACCAGCGGGCTGAACTACTACGCGGAGACCGAAGACAGAAGTGAATTCGGCGGCGCGCCGGGAAGCAGCGCACGACCAGGGCTGGCGCGGATCCAAGGCGGAGCGTCAGATGCTTCGGAAGCGCACCCGGATCGTGCGCCCGATTCAGCTCGCGACGTCGGCTGAGCTGAAGGACGACGAAACGTCACAGCGGTTGCGGAGCCGCGGCCTGACAATTCCACCAGACAACGCCAAGGTCAAAGTCCCAGGGCCGTTCGGCCAGATGGCGCGCGACCTGTGACCGCTCCCGCGAAGAGTGTGCAGCGAGACAGCACATCTCAGTTCAGGTGGGCGACGCGTGTCGCAGACTGATGACGCGATGCGGAAAGCCGACCGTCGGGCTCACGACGAAGGCCGCAACCGTTACGTGGAGATCCGTGACGTCTCCGATTGCGGATGAATGAGCCCGGTTATTGCCAAAATGGAACCTTCGGCATCGCGAATCTGCGCGGGCTCGACGGCGGACCCACAAGTCGCACGACGCTCTGGAAGCCGGCTTGAACAGTTATCGTCTTCTTCGCACCATGCACATTTCGTACCGTGACCGCTCCCGCATAGACGCGGACCCTCGAGTAGGTCCGAGTGATCTCGACGCTGAAGCTCGCGCGCGGAGTCTGCTGCACGTGGGGAATCCGTCCGACGGCAACGCACCTGCCACAGGCAGCGTAATTGACCCGGGTGATCATCTCTGACGTCCGCACCTCCGGCTGAAGAGAGGGTCCGCTGACGTCGTAGAGGACATCGCCAAGGGTCTGCAGGGAAGTGAGCTGAAAGACGGTGCCGGACAGCACCACGATTGGGAGCGCGGGAAGCGCCCAGACCGAGCCCGCGCCAATCACGAGCGCGAGCGACGCGCCGGCGGTCACCGCTCCCGCTTTCACCGCTAGGCGGGCGACACCGCTTTCCGTGTGCACCGAGTCGTAGGGCACAAGCGATCGAATGTCGGTAAGCGATTCGCTTATGCCCGTCTTGGCATTGACAACAGTGGCGATACCCTGCGAAACGGTCGGGGCTCTCAGGAGTGGAATCACACAAGTCGCAGTCTCGAGGCAGGGAGTTTCGGCGATGGTGTTCGTCGTCGAGGAGCCCGGCGTCGTGGTGCTCGGTGTGAGGCCGCCCTCTTTCCGGAGGGTGATCGATCTTCGGGCCTCGATCTGCCAGTGCCCCAAGCACTTGCCGGTGGACTGGGACGTGACGAAGAGATAGTCGCCCGTCTCCTCGTCGTATCCGAACGACTCACCACTCAGGAGCGAACTGCGCCTAGACGCGCCACCGGCTGGCGCTGTGTCGTAGACGACGACCGGTCCACCGGTGCGGTTGGTGACCGTCACCGTCACGAAGACTCCTGTTGCCGGGAAGGGAGAAGTCGGCACGTCGCAGGTCGGTGTCGGCGTGGTAGTTGTCGTAGAGGAAGTTTCCGTCGACGAGCTCGAGACCCGATAGCCGTCGATCGAGCCTGTGATCTGGCCCCCGTTGCAGCTGATGCTGTCTTCGTATTCAGCGCCAACATAAGAGGATCCTTGGGAATTGAAGTAGATCTCACCTTGACAGGAGACACCTGTGCCGATCGCGTTGGAAGTGACTTGGGCGACGTAGACCTGCTCGGAGATTGTCGGAAGGGTCTGAGGGTTGAGATCGATCGTTCCGTCGATGTCCCCACTTAGCTGCGACCCTTGGACGGTGAAGGTGAGGCCGGTCAGCTGTTGCCCGGGCTGAGCGATTGGGATGGTCGAGGAGTAAACGGTAAACGTCGCCGTCCAGGTCCCGTCCAATTGGCTTGCCGCGCTCGCGAGGGGGGAAGCGATGTGGAAAAGGACCGATCCCGGCGTTAGAGCAATTAGGGCGGACAAAAGAACAGAGACCATCCGACCACTGTGTGGCAACGTCTGGAAGAGGGTCACACACGCAGAGTAATTGGGACCGTCAACAGGTTCTTGGTCTTGAAGGAAAGTTGCTCAGCGAAAATGAGCAAAATATGTCATGGATCCGGAGCCGAATTCATCAATCTGCGACTGGTGGTTGTGCTCGCGGCAGGAGGGCCGGTGTGCCCCGCCGTCGCCCGGGTTTCCTCTTCCCCGCCGGTCGCCGGTCGGTGCTCGCTGCGCCGGGTGCGTTCCCGCGGCGGCTCCGTCCCGGTCTGGGTTCGGGTCTGTCTCATCCTCCAGCCGATTGCCTCGGTCGGCCTGGCCCGCCCCTTGTCTGTTGCCGAACGAAGTGACTCGAGAAATCTGGAGCGTTGTCCACCGAGAAGACGTCGGATTCCCGGGGCCAACGTTTTGCTGAGGCGCATTTCATACGCGCCACCAACCAGATGGCGTTCGAGCGTACGTTGAGGCTGCAATTGCGCGGCGTGTATCCCAGGTCAGGAAGGCGTTAGGCGGACGCCGCCGATTTGGCTCATCGGGGCGGGTCTCTCGGACTCTTTCCGACGCGCGTTATGGGCTTTCGACTGTTGGGGCCGAGAAGGATGGAGTGGCGCGCACCCGGTTGAGTTGGACACCGATTAGTGGAGGGCTAGAGGCCGTAGCGGTGGACGCCGTGGCCGCCCTATTGGTCGGGCGGGGATTTCAAGTGTCCGCTTCACCGGGGGAAGCTCACCGGCGCACCGAGACTCGCCTGATTCGGGGCACCTCGACTGAGGGTCTGCACGACGCGCTCTGCTAACCAGTTGCTAGACAACGGCACGGACTGGAGCGATCTGGGACGAACTGTGTGGACGAGTTCAATGCTCTGACCAGGCAGTGTTCGACTCTGTACTGCGGTGTGGACGGTCCTGGCGGGCTTGAGGGACAAAACGCGCGGCAACTAAAGCTTCAGCAGACCCCCGTGATGACTTGTCCGCCCTGCGACCAGACTTAGCATGAGATCTGTGACCATCCTTCCCGAGACTGCCCGCGCGCTCGTGCAATCGGGCCACCTGGCTCACGTGGTCACCCTCAACGCGGAAGGCAGCCCGCAGGTGAGCTGCGCGTGGATCGCTATGGACGGTGACGAATTAGTGCTGATGCACACCGCTGAACACGTCAAGGTCCGGAACCTTCGACGCGACCCTCGCGTTGTGATCTCGATCGAGTCCGAGGAGCGCTCCGAGGGCGGCATCCATCCACCATTCCAGCTCTACTTGGTGATCTACGGTACGGCCACGATTATTGAGGGGGCTGCACCGGATTTCGCTCCGCTGATCTGTGCCAACTATGGCAGCGCGGCGCCGCCGAACGTGCCGCCTGGCTATGTGACTCGTGTCACTGTCGATCGTGTCGCCGGCGTGGGGCCCTGGGTTCGCCAGTAGGCCGAGTGCAGAATGCCCGATGAAGGATGCCCTGGTAGGGACCCCTGGTAGGGACCCGAGGCCGCCCGAGATCATCCGCAACCGTGTAGTCGATGGGGTTGAATCGGGTGATCCCTCTGACCTGACCCGCGTGAGAGGTCGACGGTCTCGGTCAAGTCCGCGGACGTGGTATGTGAAGGCCATCCCATCAACCTCGTGTCGTCTCGCTAACTGACGGCCTCGAGCTCGGTCGCCGCCTCGCCTCCTTTCATCCCGTCGCGGTCGCCGGCGATCAGCTGCAGGCGGGCCTTGGCGAGGCTCTCCGCGCCCGTGTAGCGGCGGGCGACCGCCCACTCGTCGTGCTGCTCGGCGAGCACTGCGCCGATGAGGCGGATGCAGGCCGGTCGGTTCGGGAAGATGACTACGACGTCGCTGCGACGGCAGACCTCGCGGTTCAGGAGCTCCTGCGGGTTGTTCGACCAGATCTGGCGCCAGTGTTCTTGCGGGAAGGTG
>Ga0187771_10003949_pt1 | contig 10425 bp, 11 predicted proteins | sample 0116_SJ02_MP15_1_FD_133139 | JGI IMG/M metagenome (GOLD analysis project Ga0187771, IMG submission 133139) | Tropical peat soil microbial communities from peatlands in Department of Meta, Colombia - 0116_SJ02_MP15_10_MG | ecosystem: Environmental > Terrestrial > Soil > Wetlands > Peat | place... | reverse complement strand
TCGCGCCAGACGAGCATACTGGCCTCGCGTCATCGAGCGAAACTGTCGGCGCGCTGTTCGCCTAAAACGACGGCTAGGGGGGCGCCCCCGAAATCTCGCCACACGCGCCACGTGTGCCATCACTGCTCTTTGAAATCAGGACCGCGAAATCAGGGCGGCAAAGTCGCGGCAGGGGATCAGGACGGCGGGAATCCCTTCCCGCGGCCGGTTGCCTAACCCGCCCCGAGCCCCATGCGTCAGTCCGGGCTCGCCGGCGACAGAACTTCAAGACCACTTCTTCCAGGTGGCGCTACGGACTTTCCACGTGGCACTAAGGAGTGCCACTTAAAGTCCTTTACGAATTCCCCTAGCTCTCGCCGATTCCGGAGCCCGTACCTAGAACGTCATTCTCAATTCCATCAGCATCGATAAAATCCCTCACTTTATCCTTGATATTACCGGGAATAAGGTGGTAGTAATGGTCTGGAATATGCCAGACGTATTAGGGGCCAATCCGTTAACGAAATCGTTAAACAACCTTCTCGGGTCCATCGAGCGGCGCCGCGAGCAGAGATTCGCTTCAGATACTCCGGTCGTTGTTTATTTATTTAATCCAGCCTCTCCCGAGGCAGCGTCGGCAAGGATTCTTGATATTTCAAAAAGCGGTGCTCGAATTCGGATGGAGCTGCAGCTTTTTCCCGGAACGGAAGTTCAGATTGTCATCGGAAATATCATCGCAGTAGGCGAGATCCGCTATGCCAAGCCTATCGGCGTGGACTTTGATCACGGCGTGGCAGTCCGGGAGGTGTGCTATCTCACCGGCGAACCCAGCCAATGGCTCAATCGACCGTCCAACTCACGCGGCTAAGAACTTCTTCGTCTCCCGCAAAAACACGTCCAACTGGTCGTGATGCAGCCAATGCCCGGCGTTGTCGACCTTCACGATTCGCCGATCCCGGATCCCCATGGCCACCGGGTCCGTCTCCGGATCCTTCGCGAAACTCTGCCGGCCCCAGAACAGCAGCGTCGGGCAACTGATCCGCCGCAGAATTTCCGCCGCATCTTCCGGCGTCGTGGTGAAGGTCGGCATCAATCGCACATAATTGTCGAACTTCCACACCATCGACCCGTCGGCATTCCAATTCGTCCCGTGCAGCGTCAAATGCTCGGCGACCTCGTCCGACAAAAACCGGTTCGCCTCCTTCATTCTCGCGACCGCCGATGCCAAATTCGGATAATTGTGCGGCGCGCGATTTTCTCCGGCGCGAACTGTTTCGATCCACTTCCGCAGCCGCTCCGGCGCGCTGTCCTTGCGCTCCTGAATCGGCAATCCCACGCCTTCGATCGCCACCAGCTTCTTCACCCGCTCGGGAAATGCGCCCGCATAGAGCAGCGTCGTGACCGCGCCCAGCGAATGCCCGATCAAATAAATCGGCGCCTTTTCGATAATGTCGGCGAGCGTCGCCAGATCGAGCATGTGTTCCAGCACCGTGTACAATGCCCCCGGCGCCCATGCGCTATTACCGTGCCCGCGCAAGTCCACCGCGTAAACGTGGAAATCGTCGCGCAGCGCGCGCGCCACCCAATCCCAGCTACGCGCGTGATCCAGGCCTCCGTGCACCAGCAGCAGCGCCGGCTTGCCCGGCGTGCCCCAATCCCAGAATTGCAGCTTCAGCCGATGCGAGTAGAAGAAATGCGATACGGGTTCCAAGGTAAGTGTCCTGACGCAACTCCTCTTATTAAAGCGTGATTTGCTCAGTCTTCGGCATGCTTGTGCCCGCGCAGGTGGCCGAGCGAGTCGTGCGGATGCGCGTGAATACCAGCCAACCGGTAGGCGTCGATCAGCGCGCCCGCGGCTGGACCCAACTTCGGCGGGTGCACGCGTCCCTCGCTTTCCAACTCCACGATCAGCCGGAACCGTTCGAGCAGCATGTGGCTCCCGAACACGCCGCCCGCGTAGGAGACGTCCACCGGCTCGCCGCGATGGAAGATCTGCCTTCGCACCGCAGCCACAAAGGTCGCTAGCGCCTGCGCGCTGGTCATCAAAATCTCGCGAGCCACCGGATCACCTTGCCGTGCTGTTTCATCCACCAAAGGACCGTAGGACGCAATCCGCGCCTTCGGATACTCCTGCGTGTAGAAGCGATGCACCAGATCGTGAGTGTCGCGCGCGCCCGTTGCCAGGAGCAGCACGTCGCGAAGATGCGTCGCCGGCCCCCAGCCTTCCTCGAAGCGCAACGCGGCTCGCAGTGCCTGCCGCACGATGTCGAACGCGCCGCCTTCGTCGCCGATCGCATAGCCCCAACCGCCCGCGCGCGCCGTCTGGCCCGCGGCGTTTCTCCCGTACGCGATCGATCCCGTGCCTGCTACCGCGATGATGCCCGGCTCGCCGCCCGTGGCCCCGGTCAGCGCCACGTGTGCATCCGTCGTCATCAGATAATGATGCGCCGGTGCGATTTCCATGGCCAGCGCCTCTTTGTCGTGCGGGCCTCCGCTCAGCCCGAAGCATGCCGCTTCGTATCGCACGCCGATGCATCCGGCGGCTTCCTCGGCCGCGCGCACCGCGCCGCCTGCTGCGCTCAGGAACCGCTCCCGAGCCTCCGCCGTGCTCACGTGATTGCACGGCCCTCCCTTGCCCACGCCGCGCACGGCGCCGTTCTCGTCGCCGATCACGGCGACGGTGCTCGATTGGCCTCCGTCCACGCCCAGAAACCATTTGCGCTCGTCCGACATGGATTTCTTTAGCTTCGCCTATCGTCCGCCCGGCTGTCAGCACGGAGCCGCTACGGCCCGATCTTGTAAATGGTTGCGCCGTCGGCTCTCGCCACCGGCGTGAAGTTCCAGCTTTCCGGATCCGCCGCGTAGTATTCCGCGCCCGGATTTGGATCGTGCAGGAACAGATATCGCACGCCATGCGCCTGCAATTCGTGCGCCGCGGCCTTTCGCAGCGAAGTCTCGGGCGTGACGGTGTACTCTTCCAGCTTCACGTCGATCGGCTTCCAGTTCCCATCCGCGTCCGCTTCCTGCAATTGCAGCCGGACGTCCGGGTTGTCTGCCGCGCTTTCGATCCGGATTTCGTCCGCCCGCACCTCTGCTCCGAAATCGATCTCGATGTACATTCCCGGCGCCGCAGTCTGCCAGCTTCTCCATCGCGTGGCCTCGGAGTTGTCGAATGCATAGCCCACGTCCCACGGATTCGGGAAAGCGCGCAATCTCCATTCCGCCGCGCGCGGAACCTCACGGCCGCCACGAAAAACGCGTAGCTCGGCAACGCTCCACAGTTCATCGGCTTTGGGCATTGCCGCTGTTTGCACTACGCGAATCCTCCGCAGCGCGCGTTCAGGAAAGCGAAGCACTTGGGCGCGGGACGGCCGCACGATTTCATCCCATCCCGACGCGAGCGTATCCGTAAGTTGTTCGTTGAGCGCACCGGCGTAGGAAACGAGAATCTCTCTCGACGTGTACGCATCGGCGACGCCGCTCATCGCCAGGACTTTTTCGCCGGGTGGAACCACGCGCTCGATCATCCTTGCTGCACGATAATTCGGCGCACTGCTTAAGTAGTTTTCCGCCGATTGGGACCGCAGCGCCGCCCGGGTCGGCGTCCGGCGCAGCACCCACGACTCCGGCGCTACAAACGAGCGCAGATTGCGCGGCCACGCGTAGGCCGCGTGAAGCAACAAAAGCGCGGCCACCGCGACAGGCAGTTCTTCGAGCGCCAGCGCGATGGCGAACGAAACGAAAGGCAGCTCCGGCAGCATGAACCGCGTGGCGATGTTGGCCGGATAAGTCAGAAGCAGAATCACCGCCGGGAGCAGCACGCGCCGTCCCGCTTTCTTGCGCAGCGCGATCAATCCAAGGGGAAAAAACAGAAACACGGGGCCCAGTGGATTCTGCATCGCGCCGCCGCTGACGAAGACCATCCAGGGAATCGTCGATGGGTCTTTGACGTTGTAGATGCGCAAAAACTCCGTCCACGTGCGCTCGAATTCGGGGTGAAGATCAGGGTTGTGAAACCACCGGTTCGCGAACGGCGCGACGGGATTGTGGACGTAGATCCAATTCTTGGCGAGCCACGGCGCCGCCATCATCGCGGCGCAGGCGGCGACCAGCGCCACGGCGCGCACGCTGCGCGATCGCCACAATACGAAACCGCCCGCGTAGACGGCGATCAGCGCCGCGGTGTATTTTGCCGCGTATGCATATCCCGCCATCAGCCCGATGCAAACGAGGAACTGTGTGCGGCGATCCTCGTCCCACAGTTGGGTCCAATAGAAGGCCGCAAATACGGCGGCTGCCGCACCGACATCCACGTAGGCGGATGTTCCCACGACTCCGGCCACGGGACTCAAATACACAAGCAGCGCCGCCGCATCGCCCGCCAGCGCGTGGCCCATGCGGTTCGCGTAGGCGCGGATCGCCAGCCCCAGTGCAATCAGAAAGGCGAGATGCACCATCGCCGCAGCCGATCCTCCCGAGGCGGCTCCGTCTCCGCCCAGCAGGCTTGCGATCGCGTAGGCAGGCAGGAAAATCAATTCCACGCCCTGGCTCAGCGTCGAGTACATGTTGGTCGGTACGGCCTGGAATCCATGCGCGCGTAAGTAGCGCGCGACCAGCGCGAGATGGTAGCTGGACCCATCGGGACTGATTTCCGGCGCCCACGCATTGAAGATGTAGACGACAGTGAACGTTCCTGCAATGGCGAAGAGAATCCACCCGACAGCGCGAGCAAACCAAGATCGACGCGGCGGGGGTTCTGCTGCTTTCGGCACGCGCCAGTCTCCGCTCCACACGCCGGCGGCCGCGACGGCGATGGGTATCGCGATGACGACGCCCGTGTAGGCGATGTGCAGCGCCAGGATGGCGAAGACGATCAGATGCAGCAAGGCTGCGCCAAGGGTGAATGCGAGCGGCGGGAGCTCCGCGCGCCGGAGCGAGATTCGGAGCCGTACGAGAAACCAAGAGCCCAGCGAATAACACGCCGCGACCGTAACGAGCGCGCCGACCCAGGGCGCGAGAGCCGGCATCAGATCCTCTTCAGTCCAATCGCGACCATGAGAAACCCGTACGCCGGCTGATTCTCGGCCTTGTACGTCTTGTCGATCTGCGCGCCGAGCGTCGTCTCGCCGCCGGAAATCCATTCCGACGGCACTTCTTTTTCGAACGTGTACGGACCGGCGGCGGAATACGAGCGCCGGTCCAACACATGGCCGTTCACCAGGAACGTCAGCGTGACCGGTCCGGTGACGCGAAACGCGGCGTCGGGAATCACGAACTGGATGGAATAGTTGCGGCGCACGCCCGCCGGTGCGTTGAGACGAATCAATGGTTTCTTTCCGGTCCAGCGCCAGTTCGCGGAGAGCGGATCGAAGATGTCGCCGATGAAGTGGTCGTGTGCATCCACGTCGGTCATGTGGACGATCCGCTCCCATCGCTCGGCATCTTCAAACGTGGGCTGTTGCGCCGGCACCGGATACGCCTCGGGCCAACGTTCGCATGCGCACAGGCCGGCGGCGATCAGTACGGCGCAGCTTGCGAGGCGCACGCGATGAAATCTCACCACCGGCATTGTTCGCTACTATAGCGAAGTTCCCGCGGCGGCTCGCGCCAAATGCGCGAGACGTTTCGCCGGGCGGGACGTCCATGAAACGTCGAGGCCCGATGGAGGGACATGTTAGATTGGAAGAAATCCCGATGAAAAGTCTGCTTGTATTCGCTGCGTTCGGATGGGCCGCGTTTGCCCAGTCGCCGCTTCCGCCCAAGGTAGCCAACGATCAGGTTGTGGCGAAGATCGACGGCAAGGACGTCACCGCGGGAGAAGTGTACGATGCACTGCTCGCCATGCCGCCGGAATTCGTGCAACTGTACAATCGCAATCCGCAATACGCGGTGCAGCAGCTCTTCATGATGCGATACCTTTCGACCGAGGCGGATAAGTATCAGCTGGCCGACCGGCCGCCGTACAAGCAGCAGTTGCAGGCACAGCGGGACAATCTGCTGGCGGGCGCGCTGCTCGGCTACATGCAGGATCATCTTCCGGTGGAAGACGATACGGTGAAAAAATTCTACGACGAACATCGCGACGCCTATCAGCAGGCCAGGGTGAAAGCCATCGTGGTGCGCTTCAAGCCCGTGCCTCCGCCTAATACTTCGCTCGAGGTGCAGGCGCGGCTGAGCCTGGAAGCGCAGATCAGTGGCGTCACGCGCACGGAGGAGGAGGCTCGGGCGCGGGCTGCCGAGGCGGCGGGAAAGCTGAAAGGCGGCGGCGATTTCGCACAACTGGTGCAGGAGTATTCGGAAGACAACACTTCCAAGAGCAAGGGCGGCGATTACGGTACGGTATCCGCACAAACTGCCCAACCGGACGAGCTGAAGAAATCCGTCGCGAAGCTCAGGGCGGGCGACGTCAGTGATCCGGTGCGTACGGCCAACGCGTTTCTCATCGTGCGGGTAGAAGAGAAAACGACGCAGCCGTTTGAGGAAGTGCAGGAGCTGATCCGCACGGATCTGCGCAAGGCGCAAATCAACGCGTGGTTCACTGACGTGACCAAGCGCTTTCAGCCGACCATCGTGAATCAGGAGTTCTTCACGCAACCGGCGCCGGTGCCTGCGATGACGCCCGCGCGGGCGCTTCCCAACCGCTAGTGCTTCCGCCGCTGGACGGGAAACCGATCCGCGTGGCCGTGCGGCGCTCGCTCGGGCCGTATCATGCTTCCACCTCGATTCCCCGGCGCGTCATTCTGCTCGACGTGGGGGTCCTGGCGCGCCGCGGGGAATTCGAGCGGATCCTGACGCATGAGCTGTTTCACTTCGTCTGGGTGCGCTTGGCGAACGCTACGCGGCGAGAGTGGGAAAACGTTCTCCGCGCGGAGCTGCGGCGCGGAATTCCCGGCGAGCTCGGTTGGAGCGCGGAATGGCGCAAGGAGAGCCTGGCCGCTGCGAGCGTGCACACACGCGACGGACGCTGGCGGCGCTACGCTTGCGAAAGTTTTTGCGATACCGCGGCCTGGATCTTCGCGGGGGTGGATTCGCACGACGAGTTCTCGCTGAAGGCCGCGGCGAGGAACCTCCGGCTGCGTTGGTTCCAACGGCAATTTGCCGCGGGCCGCGCCATCCGGATGTGAAGCGCGCGCGGAGTTCGGATCATCCGGCCAGACTCCAGTTTGTATAATAAGGGCGGATGTCGAAACCATTGCCTCGGATCGCATTCGTGAGCCTGCTCGCCCTGCTCGTCGTGGGATGCGCTTCGCAGAACAACGCAACGCTTCCTGCAGCCGGCGCGCGCAAACCGGCGCCCCCGTTCAAGCTCAAGGATTCGAACGGCGGGGAAGTGACGCTGGCCAGCCTGAAAGGAAAAGTGGTCCTGCTGAATTTCTGGGCCACCTGGTGCGGGCCGTGTCAGATCGAAATCCCCTGGTTCATTGAGTTCGAGGACAAATATAAGGACCGCGGATTCACAGTGGTGGGCGTCTCTTTCGACGACGACGGCTGGATTTCGGTGCGGCCATACATGGCGGCGCACAAAATCAACTACCGCATCGCCATCGGCTCGGATGAGCTCTCGCAACTGTACGGCGGGGTGGATTCGCTGCCGACGTCGTTCATCATCGACCGCACCGGACGCATTGCCGCCACGCATGTCGGGCTGGTGGACAAACGCGACTATCAAAATGAAATTCTCAAGCTGCTCGAAGATTCCAAGGCCGGGAATGTTCCCGGAGTCCGGCCGGGTGGCGGCGCTGATGCTGCTCGCCTCGCTGTGCTCCTCCGGCCAGATCAACGTCCTTAGCGTTGCACCCCTGCGGAAGGTCACGGTCTCGAAATCCGGCACGGCGGACGCCGCGGTGCAGATCGAGCTGCGCGAAGGCTATCACGTCAACAGCAACATGCCCTCGGACACGTATTTCATTCCGCTGCGGCTGACGTGGAATCCGGGGCCGCTCGAAGCCGTGTCGGTGACGTATCCGAAGCCGCGCATGGAGAAGCTCGCATTTTCGACAATGCCGGTTTCGATCTTCAGCGGCAGCTTCGAAGTGGCCACGAAGTTCAAGGCTGCTGCCGGGACGGCGCCGGGCCTGAACGTGGTCACAGGAAAACTGCGCTTTCAGGCATGTAACGACCGGATGTGTCTGCCTCCCCGAACCATGGATCTGACGCTTCCCGTGGAAGTGACGAAGTAGTTCTGCGCGCCCGCTTGCGCGGTGCGGAGGCTCTCTGCTGGCAGGGCGGCGCGGCTTCCTTCGCGATTTCGAGCGCGCGTGTGGCTTCGGCAAGCATGGGAGCTGCCAGCTCGCGCATGTCGCGATCGTAGAAAGAGCGCAAGGTGGTCAGCACGCGCCCAGTGAACGCTTTCACCATGGCGGTGCTGCGCGACATGCCGAGCCCGATCACCGCGTCCACCAGCATCGCTTCGTCGCCCAATAGGCCCAGCAGGCGGCGCGGTTTTTTTTGCACGGCGCGCAGGATGTCTTCGTGCCACAAAGGGGCGTAGCGCCGGGAGAGCTCGGGGCGGCCGGATTCCACAAGGCGTATTTGCACTGCAGCCAGGATGTCGCGCAAAGGGCGGCGCACGTATTGCAGTGCTTCTTCGAGCACGCCCGGTTCGCCGATGTCGTAGGTGAATTCGGTTTCCGGCACGCCGTGGCAGGGACGCAACGCCTGATACACCAGCAGAGGCCAAGCGGCCGGCCGATCTTCGTAGGCGGCGGGATCGCGGAAGTAGATGGCGGGCGCGGAGCGATGCAGGAATTCCTGGACGGCTACCGACACCGAGCGCCAGGCGGGGAAGGAACCACGCTCGGTGCCGACCGGCGCCGCGATCCAGGCGGGATGACCGGCGACGGCTTCGGCGGCCAGGTCGCGCAAAGCGCCGGTGAAGCTCGCGTGCACGGGCCGGATCACGCGGCCGCTGCGCTCGAGAACGACGCCGCGCAGCGTCTCCGAACGGCGGCGCCACGCGCGCTGATCGAGGAAGGGAAGGTGGATTTCGATCGGGCGATGGCCGCCGCCGGATTCGTCCTGCGCGATCTCATCGGCCAGGTCCAGCACGCGCGGACGAAGGACCGGATCGAGGTCCTGGAGGCCAACGGGCGTTCCGCCGTCATCGCCGTTCTCGCGCCGCCAATACAGTAGAAAAGCGTGTTCCATGTGAGCTGTCTTCCTGGCCAGATTGTAACGGCTGAAGGCAAGAGTTACGCGGCGGCGAAAAAGTTAAGTGCCGCGCGATGTATCACATGGAAAAACGAAAACGGTTGTGACCGCCAATTTGGTACGCTCTTAGACAGGCATCGGCGCGCCTGGTGCGCCTGAATCGGCAATGACGCCAACCGGGATTCAAAATTCGCTGCGCTTGCGCGGCGTCCGCCTCACTCGCCAGCGGCTGATTTTACTCGAACTGTTGGACCGCTCTGGAAGACACCTGGACGCGGAGGGCCTGTACCAGCTCGCCAAGGAGAAAGATCCGCGGCTGAATCGCGTCACCGTGTACCGCACGCTGAAGCTGTTGAAGGAAGGCGGGCTGATCGACGAACTGGACCTGATGCACTTCTCGGGCGATCAGCATTACTACGAAACGCGGCAGAAGCAGGAGCACGCGCACATCGTGTGCCTGCGTTGCGGGAAGGTCGAGGAATTCTTCGGCGAGTCGCTGCAGCACATGAAGCAGCAGGTGGAGATGAATCTCGGATTCCGTATCGCGACGGCGCGCACGGAAATGGGCGGGTTCTGCCCGGATTGCCAGGCGCTCAACGCCGCGGAAATGGCCGCGAAATCCTCCCAAGGTTGATAGCGGTGGCGGATCAGGGAACGCAAATGCGGTCGACGGAGCGGCCCGCTGCGGCGCTGCTGGTGCTGGCGCCGACGGGACAGCGCAGCCGCGTGGAAATCGACAAGGTGCCGTTCACGATCGGCCGGCAGCCGGGCAACGGACTGGTATTGCGCGACAATCGGGCCTCCCGCCAGCATGCGCAGGTGGTTTACGAGAACGGCGCGTATTTCATCGAGGATCAGAACAGCCGCCACGGCACGTGGGTGAACGGCGAGCGCGTGGCGCGGCGCGCGCTGCACAATTCCGACCGCATCGAGTTCGGCGTACGGGATTCCTATCAGCTCACGTTCACGCTGGAAAAGGCGGATATCCACCGGCTGCTCGATCAGCTCGCCTCGACTTCGCGTTCGGGCGAGGAGGAAGCGGCGGGGGATCTCATTAAGCTGCGTTCGCTGATGGAAGTGGCGCGCGCGATGCAGGCGGCGCTTTCCACAAGCGAGGTGCTGACGGCGGTGGTGGACGCGGCTCTGGCGGTAACGGGCTGCGAGCGCGGATTCCTGTTATTGCGTAAGAACGGCGATCTGGAAGTGGCCACAGCGCGCGATCAGACGGGAAGGATGCTGGACGCCTCGGAGCTGCGCGTGCCGACGTCGTTGATCCGGCGGGCGCTGAGCACGCGC
>Ga0187771_10003948_pt1 | contig 10427 bp, 10 predicted proteins | sample 0116_SJ02_MP15_1_FD_133139 | JGI IMG/M metagenome (GOLD analysis project Ga0187771, IMG submission 133139) | Tropical peat soil microbial communities from peatlands in Department of Meta, Colombia - 0116_SJ02_MP15_10_MG | ecosystem: Environmental > Terrestrial > Soil > Wetlands > Peat | place... | reverse complement strand
GTGGTGACGTTGACGGCCTCGCTCGCGACCGCAATCGGCGTGCGCAGCAGGGCGTCGAGCGAATCGACGCGGTATTGCGGCGTCTGCACGCCGACGTTATACGTCACGCCGTTCGCCCAATTGACCCAAAAGTTGGGCGCGAAGGTGCCGGTGCCGCTGAGCGAAATCAGCATGTTGTTAGAGACGTCGCGCTCGGTGAGGCCGAGCTGCGAGGCCTTCAGCCGGTCGACGTTGAGGCCGATGGAGGGTTGATCGATCACCTGGTGCACGTGCACGTCGGCGGCGCCCGGTATGCGGGCGATTTTGGCGGCCAACTCCTCCGCGATCTTGTAACCGGCATCGGCGTCGCGCCCGACGACTTGCAGATCGATGGGCGCGGGCAGCCCGAAATTCAAAATCTGGCTGGTGATGTTGGCAGGCTGGAAGAAGAACACCATGTCAGGGAAGGCGTCGCGCAGGTGCTTGCGCAGCAGTGCCTCGTATTCCCGCGCGGATGTGCGATGCTCCTTCTTCAGGGCGATCAGGATCTCGCCGTCGGCGCTGGAGATGGTCGGAACGTCGCCCTGCGCCAGGCTGGCCCAGGCGTTGGGCACGCCGATGTTGTCGGTGATCGATTCAAATTCATTGGGTGGGATGGCGTCGCGAATGACCTTTTCGACGGCGGAAAAGCGGACCTCGGTCTCTTCGATGCGCATGCCCGAGGGCCCGCGCGCGTGCAGCTTCATCTGGCCGGAATCGACGTTCGGAAAGAAATCCTGGCCGACCAGAAACAGCAAGACAAACGAAGCCGCCGTGAGCGCCGAAAAAGCCGCGAGCACGCGGCCGCGATGCCGCAGCGACCAATCGAGCAAGCCCAGGTAGCGGAAGCGCAGCCGCTCAAACAACGCGTTGAAGATGTAATGCGCCTTCCAAAAAACGCCGGTGCCGCTGACGTTTCCGCCTTCCACGCCATGGCGGTACATCTGCACTTCGGATTTCAGCAGGAAGCGCACCATGGTGGGAACCAGGGTCCGCGACAGCATGTAGGAAGCGAGCATCGCGAATACCACGCCCATGGCGAGCGGGGTGAACAGGAACCGCGCGGTTCCGGTCAGCAGCAACACCGGAACGAACACGATACAGATGGCGAGCGTGGAGACGAACGCCGGGACGGCGATCTGCTGGGCGCCGTCGAGAATCGCGCGCACCAGCGGCTTATTCATGCCGAGGTTGCGATGGATGTTTTCGATTTCGACCGTGGCGTCATCGACCAGGATGCCGACGGCGAGCGCCAGGCCACCCAGCGTCATGACGTTGATGGTCTGGCCGAGCAGGCTGAGAATCCATAGCGAAGTGAGGATCGAAAGCGGAATCGAAATGCAGACGATCAGCGTGCTGCGCCAGCTTCCGAGAAACAGCAGGATCATGGTGGCGGTGAGCCCCGCGGCGATGATCGCTTCGCGGATGACGCCGTTAATCGAGGCCCGCACGAAGATGGACTGATCGCCGAGGATGTCTACCTGGAGATCCGGAGGGATGGTGGAAAGAATCCGCGGAAGCGCCTTCTTGACGTTGTCGACGATGTCGAGCGTGGACGCTTTGCCCACGCGCGTGACGCTCATCAGCACGCCGCGCGAGCCGTTGGTGCGGACGATGTTGGTTTGCACGGAGAAGCCGTCGCGCACCTGGGCGACGTCGCGGATGCGCACCGTGGCTCCATTGACGGTCTTGATGGGAAGGTTGTTGAGGTCGTCGGCCAGCAGGGGGCTGCTGTTGACCTTGATCTGATACTCGGTCCTCGCCAGTTTTGCCGTTCCGGCCGGAAGAATCAGGTTTTGCAGCGAAAGCGCGTTGGAGACGTCGAGCGGCGAGAGTTGCTTGGCGTAGAGCTGGTCCAGATTCAGGTCGACCATGATGGACCGGTTCTTTCCTCCGAAAGGATAAGAAACCGATGCGCCCTGCACGGTGCCGAGCTGGGTGCGGATGAAGTTGTTGCCCCAGTCCGCGATTTCCTGCTCGCGCATGGTTTTGCTGGAGAGCCCGAGCATCATGATCGGCACGCTGGCTGCGTCGTACTTGAGGACGTTGGCCGGGAAGATGCCGGGCGGCATCGACCGCATGGAGCTTTGCATTTGCGCGCCGACTTGCGCGACGGCCATGTCGATCTGGACGTTCGGGTGGAAATAAATGCGGGTGACGGAAATCGCGTTGTAGGATTGCGACTCGATGTGTTCGATATCGTTGACGCTGGAAGTGAGGCCGCGCTCAAAGTTCGTGACGACGCGCTTTTCCATCTCTTCCGGCGAAAGACCCGAATACTGCCACAGGACGCTGACGATGGGAATGTCGATGTAGGGAAAGATATCCACCGGCATGGTGACGATCGCGGCACCGCCGAGGATGGCGATGAGGATGGCCATCACGACGAATGTATAAGGACGGCGCAGGGCGAGCCGGACGATCCACATGGTCGGTCCTCCGTTGAGGATGAGATACGAGTGCCAGTATACAACGAACCGTTCTCATCCACGGCGACTGGCCGTCTTTTCAATGATTTGGGGACGCGCACGAAACACGGCGCACGGGTTATTCGATGGCTTTATCGAGCAGGAGAGCGAACTCGCGGCTCTTGTGGTCGACGCGCTCTTTGAGCGAGCTCAATTCGTTCTCCAGGCTGCGCAGGCGGTCGGCGAGATGCAGCGAGGCGAGCACGGCAACGCGCGCCGGATCGGAAACGCCGGCGTGCTGCGCGATGTTGTGCATCAAATCGTCCACCGAGCGGGCGAGGCTTTCGACGTCGCCGCCGCCTTGGGACGCCAGGGTATAGGTCTGGTGGAAAATGGTGACGCGCACCGTCTTGCGTTGCGGCGCTGGGTCCATGGCCGGGCCTCCCGTGTTATTGGCCGCTCAGCAGATCCATCTGTCCGAGCAGTTTTTCGATTCTGACGCGGACTTGTTTGCGTTCGCCGCGCAGGTGTTCGATCTCAGCGTGGAGCTTCTGAATTTCCGAGGCGACTTCGCCGGAAGCGTTGCGGGCGACGTTGCGCTCTTCGAGGGCTGCGTCGCGTTCGGCGAGGGCTTGCTCGCGCGCTTGCACCGCCAAATGTTTTTCGGCGATGGCATGATCGCGCTCCTTGAGGGCGCGGTCCCGTTCGGCGCGGGCGAGCGTCACGAGCTCGACGGTGCGGCGGATACGGTCTTCCAGCGCCGCGAGGGAATCGGTCTCCGCCGCTTCGGTTTCGGCGTTCGATGCGGCGTTCGTCTCGGCCATCGCGAGCCTCCTGGGATTTACGCCTTTTCGAGCGCCGCTTTCGCCTGCGTGACCAGCGCGCCGAAAGCCGGACCATCGGTCGCGGCCAGATCCGCGAGCATCTTGCGGTTCAGCTCGACGCCGGCTTTCTTCAATCCGCTCATGAAGCGGCTGTAAGAAAGGCCGCCTTCACGGCAAGCCGCGCCAATGCGCACGATCCACAGCGAGCGGAAGTCGCGCTTCTTCAGGCGGCGTCCCTTGTAGCCGTAGCGCAGCGACTTCTCGACCGCTTCCTGGGCGGCGCGATGCAGCTTGCTTTTGGTGAGGAAAAAGCCCTTGGCGAGGGCGAGTGTCTTCTTGCGGCTGGCGCGCCGCTTGGTACCACGTTTAACTCTAGGCACGTTTCGTCTCCTTCAAGTACCGCGGAGCGGGCACGTGCGGCGAGCCCGTCCACTGGATCAATCATATTAAGCCGTCCGGCCGAAGGCCAGCGAGCTTAATAGGGAAGCATGCGCTCGATCTCCGGCGAGTTCGCGGGGTCCGCGATGTCGCTTTGGCCGAGGCGGCGCTTCCGGCTGCGCGTCTTCGACGTCAAAATATGGCGGGCCATTGCATGGTGGCGTTTGATTTTGCCGGTGCCCGTCTTCTTGAAACGCTTGGACGCACCCTTGTGGGTCTTCAACTTTGGCATAAAATTTCCTGGGTGATCCCCGCCGTCAGCGGTGAAGCAAGAGACGGCTTCATTGATAGTAGCATAGAGACAAGGCCGTTTGTGCGAACCGCAATTCTAGCGTTGATCGGGGTCGCTGCGGCATCGGCTGCCGATGTAACTCCCACATATCACAAGGACGTCGAGCCGATTCTGGAGAACCGGTGCCAAAGCTGCCATCGTCCCGGCGAGGCGGCCCCCATGCCGCTGCTGAGCTATAACGAAGCGCGGCCGTGGGCCAAGGCGATTCGCGCGGCGGTGCTCGAAGGCAAGATGCCGCCGTGGTCGCCCGATCCAAGGTATGGAAGGTTTTCGAACGATTTGTCGCTCGCGCCGGGAGAAAAGGAAAAAATCGTTGCGTGGGTGGATGCGGGCGCGCCCGAAGGGAAAGCGGTGGACGCTCCAGGGGCGAAAGTTTTTCCGCAAGGATGGCAAATCCCGCAGCCGGATGTGGTTTTCGAGATGCCTGAGACGTTCCATGTGCCCGCGGCGGGAGCAATCGAATACCAGTTCATCCGCGTGCCCACCAACTTTACGGAAGACAAATGGATTCAAATGGCCGAGGTGCGGCCGAGCAACCGGGCGGTGGTGCATCACGCGATCGTCGTCGTGGAAGCGCCGGAATACAGGGGCCGCGAGGAATATCTGGGCGGTTATGCGCCGGGCATGTCGCCGCAGATTTGGAGGCCGGGGCAGGCGAGGCTGGTGCGCGCCGGATCCACGCTGATTTTCCAGATGCATTACTCCGCCAACGGAAAGCCGGCCGAGGACCGGACCAAGATCGGCCTGGTGTTCGCGAAAGAGCCGGTGACGGAGAAGATCATCGGGATGCAGGCGATGCCACCGGAGCTGGCGATTCCGCCGGGCGCGTCGAATTTCCGGGTGGACGGCGTGGCGACGATTCGCCAGGATTCGAAGCTGGTAGCGATGCGGGCGCACATGCACGTGCGCGGCAAATCGTTCCAGATGCGCGCGGTGTATCCGAACGGGGAATCCGAGATTCTGCTGGATATTCCCAAGTACGATTTCAACTGGCAGCCGTATTACTACCTGGAGACGCCGAAGCCTTTGCCGCGCGGCACGCGCATCGAGTCCACGGGATATTTCGACAACTCGGCTAACAATCCGTTCAATCCGGATCCTTCGGCGACCATTTTCTGGGGTCCGCAAAGCTGGGATGAGATGATGATCGGATGGTTTGATATCGCGGTCGATGTGCTCGCAGGTGGCAACAATTGACAACTTTTGCCAGCCAAGCTAGATTAGTGTCAGCGATGCAAACCATGAACATCTCGCTGCCCGATCCCCTCAAGCAATTCGTGGATGGCCAGATTGCGGAGGGGCGCTACAGCAGCGTCAGTGAGTACATTCGCGAGCTGATTCGCGAGGACGAGAAGCGCAAGGCGCAGCAGCTGTTGGAGGCGTTGCTCCTGGAAGGCTTGGAAGGCGGGGAATCCGAGTTCACGAAGAAGGATTTCGAAGATATCCGCAAACAGGCTATGGCGCGATTGAAACGACGCAAGAAGAGCAGCTGATGGCTCGTCGCGTCCTGAAGCGGATCGCGGCGAAACGGGACCTGATTGAACATTTTGTCTACCTCGCCGAGAATGCCGGGATGGGGATTGCCGACCGATTCTTGATTAGCGCCGAGGAGAGCTTTGTTGATCTATCCAAGCATCCACTGGCGGGTGGGCAGGTGTTTGTAGTGGATTCGCGGCTCGCAGGAATCCGAAAACGTGATTGCCGTTACTGGATGCTCCAATTCGGCGATTTGAATGCCGCTACCAACCGACTGGTGGAAACTCCGAAATACTTCCATGAGTGGATTCCGCTTCGAGGATGCAATATTCGCCAAGGTTGTCCCGTCAAAGCGTCGGATGAACCGGCCGGTGTCTATTGGGTAGCCTTCAGTAAGTGCCGCGAAGCCTAACACGTCGGCAAAGGCGACGAAACGCATGCCTTGCCGAGCGTTTCCTCCGAGATCCGCATCTGGGTCGGACATGCGACCCATGATAACCCCTAGCAGGGTCAGAATCGCCCCACCTTCACTCTGTTAGACTACCCCCCATGAGCCTGCTAGTGAAGAAGCCCCTCAGTGTGCTGGTGGACGAAGCGGGGGATGGCGAGCACAGTCTGAAGAGGACGCTGGGGCCGGGGGCTCTGGTCGCGCTCGGGATCGGGGCGATTATCGGCGCGGGGCTATTTTCGCTCACTGGAATCGCGGCGGCGAACAATGCCGGGCCGGGAGTCGTTTTCTCTTTCATGCTGGCTGCAATAGGATGCGCGTTCGCGGGGATGTGCTACAGCGAATTCGCGACGATGATCCCGATTGCAGGCAGTGCCTACACTTACGCCTACGCTACGATGGGCGAGCTGCTCGCGTGGATCATCGGCTGGGATCTGGTGCTGGAATACGCGGTGGGCGCGGCGACGGTCTCGATCAGTTGGTCGAGCTACGTGGCGAGCCTCCTGCACGATTTCGGCATCGAGCTGCCGGCCGCGCTGATCGCTTCGCCATGGCAGCCGGTCCACTTAGCCGATGGCTCGACCGTATATGGCGTCATCAATCTTCCGGCGGTCCTGATCACTTCGGCGATTTCCCTTCTCCTGATGATCGGCATTCAGGAATCGGCGCGCGTCAATGAGCTGATGGTGATGTTGAAGGTGAGTGTGGTGCTAGTGTTCATCGTGGCCGGATGGGCGTACATGAATCCGGCGAATCACACGCCGATGATTCCGCCGAACACGGGCACGTTCGGCGCGTTCGGCTACAGCGGCATCGTGCGCGCGGCCGGCGTGATTTTCTTCGCCTATATCGGATTTGACGCGGTGTCGACGGCGGCGCAGGAGGCGAGGAATCCGCAGAAACACATGCCGGTCGGGATCATCGGGTCGTTGGTGGTATGCACGATTTTGTACGTCGCGTTCGCATGGGTGATGACCGGGCTGCAGCCGTACACGGCGTTCAAGGGCAACGCGGCTCCGGTGGCCGTGGCGATCGCGGCAACCCCGTTTGGGTGGCTGGCGCGGCTGGTGAAGTTCGCGATCATTTGCGGATACACGTCCGTGATTCTGGTGATGCTGCTGGGGCAATCGCGCGTGTTCTTTTCGATGTCGCGCGACGGCCTTCTGCCGAGGTTCTTCTCGGACGTGCATGTGAAGTTCCGGACGCCGTGGAGGTCGAACCTGCTGTTTTTGGTGTTCGTGAGCCTGTTCTCCGGTTTTGCCCCGATTGCGGTGGTGGGTGAGATGACGAGTATCGGGACGCTGCTGGCGTTTGTGATCGTGTGCTCGGGAATCCTGGTCATGCGCAAGACGCAGCCGGACGTGGATCGCCCGTTCCGGACGCCTCTGGTGCCGATTGTGCCCGTGCTCGGCATTCTGGCGAATTTCGGATTGATGCTCGGGTTGGGAATCGAGAACTGGCTGCGGCTGGTGATCTGGATGGCGATCGGGCTGCTGATCTATTTCAGCTATAGCCGCAAGCACAGCAAGGTGCGCGCGCTTAATCTTTGAGCGTGGTGACGGGCTCGTTGTCGCGCGCCATGTGCAGGCGCATGACGATGACGCGAAGCGCGGCGATCACGGGCACGGAAAAGAAGACGCCGGGAATGCCGGCGATCTCGGCTCCGGCCAGCGCGCCGAACATCACCAGCACGGGATGCACCTGCACGCCTTTGCTCATCAGCGCGGGCTGCACCATGTAATCCAGGAAGACGCGGTAAACGATCAGGAAGACGACCAACAGCACCCACTTCGTGTATCCGCTGAGGATCACCACGGCGAGAATCAGCAGCGCGGCGACAAAGGGCCCAACCGCGGGGACGATCTCAAACAAGCCCGCGATTCCCGCCAGCAGCACCGAATAGGGCGCGCCGGTCAATGCCAGAAACAGAGCGTAGCAGAGGAACGTGATGAGAGAAAGAATGGTCAGTGCACGAACGTACTGGGCGAGCAAGACGCGCAGGTCGGAGTAAATGTCGATGACCAGGTTGCGGTGCTCGCCGTCGAGCGCGGTAATCAAGCGTCCATAGAGGGTGCGTCCGTCTTTGAGCAGGAAGAACGCCAGAATCGGCACGAAGACCACCCGGCCGAGCGCGCCGATGCCGGTGATCAGTTGCTCGAACGCGCGTCCCAGGATCGGCAGGGCGTTGCGTTCAAGATCGTCCAGGCGCTCGTACAATTGGCCGGCAATGCGATCGCGGGCGGGTTCAAGAAAGGCGGGCAAAGGCAGACGGTGGATCGCATCCTTCCCGCTGGCGTCCTTGCCGATCGCATCCGGCAGCTTTTGCGCCAAAGTGCGGGCATCCTCGGCGAGCGCCGTGCCCAGCGGAACGATCGCGGCGGCAATCGCGGCAATCAAAGCGACGTAGACGATGGTCAAGGCGGCGGTGCGCGGCAGCCAGTGCGGGGAAACGCGCTCGACGAAGGCCACGGTCGGGGCGAGCAGCAGGGCAAAAAAGACGGCGAGGGCAAACGTCACCAGCGTGTCCCGCACGATATAGATGACCGCGACGGCCGCGGCGAACAGGAACCAGGTCCAGATCGACTTCAGCGCGCGCGGATCAATGCCCAGCATTGCTTATATAGAATAAACGATGTGAACCCAGCGGCAGATCATATGCGCGGCCTGGTCGCGCAGGTGGGCGACCTGGAGGAAAAGCTGCGCGCGGGCGGCGGCGCGGCGAAGATCGATCGTCAGCACAAGGACGGGAAGCTGACGGCGCGGGAGCGCGTCGCCAGGCTGATCGATCCGGGCACGCAGTTTCTCGAAATCGGGCTCCTGGTTGCATACGACCAATACGACGGGCAGGCGCCCGCGGCCGGCGTGGTCACCGGCATCGCGCACGTGGAGGGAAGGCCGCTCGTGATCGTCGCCAATGACGCGACGGTGAAGGCGGGAGCCTGGTGGCCGGAGACGATTCACAAGATCCTGCGCGCCCAGGAAATCGCGATGCGGAACCGTCTGCCGATCGTGTACCTGGTCGATTCGGCGGGCGTGAACCTGCCGTATCAGAACGGAATTTTTCCCGGCCAATATGGCGCCGCGCGGATTTTTTACTACAATTCACTGATGCGCGGGAAACGGATGGTGCCGCAGATCGCCGCCGTGATGGGCATGTGCATCGCGGGCGGCGCGTACCTGCCCGCGCTGTCGGACGTCATCATCATGGTGGAAGGCACGAGCTTCATGGGATTGGGCGGCCCGAATCTGGTGAAGGGAGCCGTCGGGCAAGTGATTTCGGCGGAGGCATTGGGAGGCGCGGCGATGCACACGCGCACGAGCGGCGTGGCGCACTATATGGCCGCCGATGATGCGGAATGCCTGGCGATGATCCGGCAAAAAGTGCGGGAGCTGCCGGCGCCCGCGTTGACGCCAATCCCGAAAGCATCGCGGCCCGCGAAGTCCGCCGAAGGCTTGTACGATTTGATGCCGGCGGATCATCGCCTTCCCTACAACGCGGAGGAAGTGATCGCGCGGATTGTGGACGCCGACGATTATCTGGAGTTCCAGCCGGAGCACGCGCCGGAGATGATTTGCGCGACGGCCCGGTTGAACGGACGCGCGATCGGCGTGATCGCCAACCGGCGCGGATTCCTGAAGACGGCGGCAGGACCCCGCATTGGCGGCATCATATACACGGAATCGGCGCGCAAGGTCGCTTACTTCGTCCAAACGTGCGACCGCCAGGAGATACCGTTGCTCTATTTGCAGGATGTTTCGGGATTCATGGTGGGCGCCGAGGCGGAAAGCGAGGGCATCATTCGCGCGGGTGCGGAGATGGTGGAGACCATGGCGTGCTCGACCGTTCCGAAGATCGTCCTGACGCTGAATCATGCGAGTGGCGCGGGTTACTACGCGATGGCCGGGCAGGGCTTCGATCCCAATTTCACGTTCGGGTGGCCCACGGCGCGCATCGGGGTGATGGAGGGCGATTCGGCCGTGCAAGCGGTGCACGGCCCCGAGCTTGCGAAATGGAAAGCGGCAGGAAAGCCGGTACCCGCCGAGCTGGAAGCGCGGATCGCGAAAACGCGGGCGGATTATGAGCGCTGGCTGGACGCGAAGTACGCGGCGGCGCGGGGCCACGTCGACGCGATTATCGATCCTTTATCCACCCGCCGGATTCTGACGCTGGCGTTCGAGGCGTCGTGTTCGCCGTGGGATGGGTCCCGTCGGGCGGATACAGGTCCTGATCGGCGCAAGCATCTTGCTATGGAGACCTTGTGAGCATCCGTTCGGAACAGGACGGCCGGCTGCGCCGCATCACGCTGGCCGCGCCCGAAACACGCAATTTTCTCGACGAACGCCTGTGCGCCGATCTGCTGGAAGAATTGCGCACTGCGGCCGCAGACGACGCGACGGGCGCGATATTGATGGATGCCGAGGGACCGGTCTTCTGTTCCGGGATGGATGAAGAGGCGGGGCTCGAGCTGTACCGCATCGGGGATCGGATCGCGAAGCCAGTGGTGGCGGCGGTGAAAGGCGTC
>Ga0187771_10003947_pt1 | contig 10429 bp, 6 predicted proteins | sample 0116_SJ02_MP15_1_FD_133139 | JGI IMG/M metagenome (GOLD analysis project Ga0187771, IMG submission 133139) | Tropical peat soil microbial communities from peatlands in Department of Meta, Colombia - 0116_SJ02_MP15_10_MG | ecosystem: Environmental > Terrestrial > Soil > Wetlands > Peat | place... | reverse complement strand
GGTGTAGGCTTCTTCTCCATGCTGACTCTCGTCCAGCCCCTCCTCCTCCTCCTTCTCGCTCACCCTTATCGGCGTGATAAAATCGACGATCTTAAGGAGCAGATACGAACCGATGAAGGCGAAGGCAGTGACAACAACAATTGCGAAGGCCTCAACCAGAAGCAAGTGTGGGTTTCCGAAGAGTGCCCCGTCCGGGCCTCCGGGATTAATCGCGCTGGAAGCGAAGATTCCTGTAGCGATTACCCCCCACATGCTCCCCGCGCCGTGACAAGCGAAGACATCCAAGGCGTCATCGAAGAGGTTACGACTTGCCCTCCAATTCGCCACGTAGTTGGATATCACTCCGACTACCAGCCCTATGAAGATAGCAGGGGTAACTCCAACGTAACCCGCAGCGGGGGTTATTGCCACTAGCCCGCAGACTGCTCCTACCGATATCCCAACTGCGGAAGGTTTGCCCTTCCTTGACCAGTCAACCAACATCCAGCTAACCGCACCTGCGGCTGCAGCCATGTTAGTATTGACTATGGCCTGCACCGCTATCGCGTCTGCAGAAAGAGCGCTTCCCCCGTTGAATCCGAACCAGCCGAACCAGAGTATGGCCGCTCCCAATATGACGTATGGGATATTGCTAGGGCGAACTTCGCTCGAACCCTCTATCCCCTTTCTCTTTCCAATTACGATGGCCGCTGCTAGAGCGGAGACCCCAGCAGTGATGTGGACAACGAGTCCCCCGGCGAAGTCTATCACGCCCAGTCCCTTCAACCAGCCGCCGTCTCCCCAGACCCAGTGCGCGACAGGAGCGTAGATGAAAGTCGTCCAGAGAACCGTGAAGATCAAGAGGGCCTTGAAACGAATGCGCTCTGCAAATGCACCGATAATTAGCGCTGGCGTGATTGCCGCGAACTTTAGCTGAAAGGCAAAATACAATAGCTCAGGAATCGTGTTGGAGTAGGTTGGATTCGGAGCTGCGCCCACATTGGCCAGCCCAGCTTTTGAAAGGTCCCCGATAACCCCATTTACAGAGGGGGCGAAGACGAGGCTGTACCCCCATAGAGCCCAGACCAGGCTAACTACGGCGAAGATCGTCAATGTCTGGACAATCGTTGATACGAGATTCTTCCTTCTTACGAGACCGCCGTAGAAGAAGCCCAGCCCAGGAGTCATTATCATCACAAGAGCAGTGGCCGTGAGCACCCACGCGATGTCCCCCGAATCGAGTGGTAACGAAACTCCCAAGTTGGCCATCAGACGGCCGAAACTGGATTATTTACGGGATATGCAACAAGATTGTTACGCGAGGATAGGATCCTAGGACAAGGACTTGCGGGACTGACAGGACTCGATCAGGTTAAGTGAGGATGGCGGTTGATTCAAGCCTCAAACTCGCTCGGCACTCATCTTTACCGACTTGCGATGCCATAATGTTCGGGTCGGTCAACCGAAACGTCGATTCTTCTCTGTTATTGGTAAAGGTTAGTGCCCGCTGCACCGGCAAGTGTGGCTTCTATGCTTTCGAGGGGACCAATTACAGCACGCTTGCCACCCGATTCGATGAATCTGGCCGCGGCCTCCACTTTGGGGCCCATGCTACCTGTAGCGAACTGACCCTCAGCAAGGTACTTCCTAGCTTCTTCAACGCTCAATTCACCCACGAACCTTTGACTTGGTTTTCCATAGTTCAAGAAGACCCCATCAACGTCGGTAAGGATCATCAAGAGGTCCACCGTTAGTAGATTCGCGAGCAGAGCCGCGCTTAGGTCCTTGTCTATGACGGCCTCAATCCCGACGTACCTTCCTGATCCCGCGTCCCAGACGACAGGCACACCCCCACCTCCTGCCGCTATTACTATGACTCCATGGTCGAAGAGGGCTTTAATGATCTCGCCTTCCAAAATAGAAATCGGATTGGGTGAAGGTACGACACGTCTGAACCCCCTATTGCTGTCGTTTATCATTGACCACCCTTTGCGTCTCTCCAAACCCTTTACCTCGGTTTGGTTGTAGAACTGGCCAATCGGTTTCGTCGGATTGTCAAATGCCTGATCTGAAGCGTCAACCACAGTTTGTGTAAGAACAGTTGCCACGCTCTTTTTGATTCCAACAGATTTCAACTCGTTCTCAAGCGACTGTTGAAGCATGTAACCAATCATGCCCTGGCTCTGAGCTCCACAAACATCCAGCGGCATTGGGGAGAGAGCGCTCTTCGCCGAGTCATATGCCAGTAGAATGTCGCCCACCTGTGGCCCATTGCCATGAGTAAGGGCGATTTCGTGACCAGCCCTAACTACCTCTACGAGTCTTTTGCTAGTGGAGTCTAGAGTCTCCTCCTGCCCGGCCGCAGTACCAATTCCTCCACTCCGAAGTATTGCATTTCCACCTAGTGCCACGAGAATCTTCATTAGCAGTTCACCTGCATTCCGATCTCTTGCCGCTGCCTTGGCATGTCTGGATCTCCGCCCGCATGAGGCTCCGTGTCAGCACGGAAAAGCTTGCCAAGATTGATCTTTGGTAGCCCGGCCTGGATTCGAACCAGGGTCGCCGGCTCCAAAGGCCAGCATGCTTGACCACTACACCACCGGGCTTCGGTCTCATGCGGCACTTCGAAGGTAATTTAGCCTTGTTCGGCCGTTCGTCTGATGAAACCCGATATCCTGACGGCAGGGTCTTCCATGGCGTCGAGGACTCTCTTAGCTTTCTTGCTGAACTTCTCCTTGAAGGCGGTCTCCATGAGTAGCGACGCCTGTCTCAAGAGAGCTTCAGACCCATTGACCTTCGCTAGGAGCCCTGCCCTGTGAAGGTATGTGTCGGTGTAGAGCGAGCCCTGGAATGCAGAAATGGTAGGTACTCCCATTAGAGCCGCTTCGGCGTTCATGGTACCGCCCATCCCCACGAATAGGTCGGTGGAAGTCAGAAGCCCCCGCCCGTCGACGATTTCTTCTGGGATGATGTACAGTGAGCCGAAAGCTTTCCTGACCTCCTCGACTTGGTAGCCATACCTGCAGAGCGCCACGAGGTTGCACTCCGTAAAGGTCTCGGCAAGCTTCTGCAGCACGACGTTGGTCCAGTCCTTGGACATCCCGACGAGATACGGGGCATCGCTTTCTTGCACTCTGACTGTGATAGTCTTCTTCTTACGGTCTAGCTTCGGGACAGGCCCCCCATAGGCCTTCCTCTTCAGCCACGCGGCAGGGTCGAGAGCATGGTATCTGGTGATCTGCCGTCGACTGATTCCGAAATGGGACCAAGCACCGTTCGGTATCACCCACGGACACATCAAATGGAAGCTCAGAGGGAGCGAGAGCCTTCCGGCGACCTCTGAATGGGGAGAGTCGTTGACGGCAATGTGTTTTGCGCCAAGGCCGAAGGAGACGCGGGCACACACTGCGGACGCGACCGAGACTGCAACTTGGGGCGCGAACTCCTTGACGAGTGGGATGATCTCGGCCTGTCTTCTGGTAGCTGCCTCGAGTTGCTCGGCAGGGGCCTTGCCCCCCCTTTCCCCTACGCAGGTCAGATCAAGTCCGATCCTCTCTGCTAGGGGACCAACCTCCCTGTACTTTCTGGACGTTGCAAGAACCTCAAGTCCACCTTTACGAAGCTCGTCGATCAGAGGTTTGAAAAACAAGACCTGTTTCGGAGTAAGAACGTCAACCCAGACTTTGGCATTGACCATCGATTGTCCCAGTTGGGTTTTGAGTACCCGTTCGAAGTTATTTAACCCGATTTATCGAAGGAATTGCGAAGTCTTTCTTGGGAGTACCGCCCTGTTGAATGGCATGATATTCAGGAAGCCTAAGTTGTCACTTTGGATAGCGAGCCTTTTGCAGCGGCCTTTCTAATCTCCACGGCAATCCTCCTCCCCATGCTCATTGGGCCATCAAAGAGAAATGGCGTGTAGGGTGAGCCCTGCGTGTAGAGGTTGGTCCCGGCGACAATCCTAGCAGAGAACTCGAATGCGACGAACTCTGTGTTTTCGTCATAGACGCCCTCAATACAGAAAGGACCGATCATTCCAGGAGGGGCGAGTCGAGCAGCGGCACTTACAAAATCCTCGCCCATCTTGAAAACCTGTTCCAATAGTGATTCTCTGATGACTAGCGGTGTGTTGCCTACGACCACATAAGAGGGTCGGAGGGAACCCTGCATCCTCGCCGGCACTCGACCGAGACCATCGACAGTGGTCTCGTATCGGCGATCTATGGAGTGAAATTCCAGCTCTCCAGATAGAGGCGAGTAGAAGTATTCGAAATAGACAGGGACGCCTACCACATACTCCTGGATATAGAGTGGGGCGCCACCGCCAACCTTCCTAGACATTGTAAGCTTCTCGAGATTCTCGTAATAGGACTTGGGGCTCTCAGCAAGAAAGTATCCAAGGCCCCCCTTTGCACCGTGCAGCTTCACAATCACAAGCCTGTCGATTTCGTCCGGAGAAGAGAAGGTCTTGGGAGTCCGGAGGCCGGCTTCCCTCATAAGCCTCTCTTTGAGCTCCCGGTCAGACTCCCACAACAACATCCTTCGACTTCCGAAGACAGGAACGCCTAGGTCTTCGATGACGTTCTTGGCGCCCACCTCCGACACAAGAGTCCCATGAGGGACTATCACTGCATGCCTCTCATTGAGGGCAGAGACATTGTCCGTGCTGGTGACTTCCTTGAAGCTATCGACGAATATGTACTCGTCTATGAAACCGAACCTGCGATAGAGACTCTCGCGTTTCCTCTGACATACCAAAATGGTCGTGAAGCCCTCCTCCTTGGCACCTTTGAGGACCTGCAGGGCACAATGGGAACCGAGTGTTGCGACCTCGATCATCATGTCACCAGGTCGCTCAACCTGTTCTCTTCTATCCCTCTCCGGACCTCCATTGCGATTCTACGCCCCGTGCCTACCACTTTTCCATAGTAGTACTTACTGTACGGGCTTGTCGTCGCTATAATGGGGCTTCCAGGGACCCTAGGAGATACATCGAATACGACAATCTCGAGGTCAACGGTCACGGAGCTTTGGAGGGCAAATGGACCAATGGGCCCCACCCCGTATTCCCTCTTAACGGTCCGAGCAAACCTTTCTCCCATTTCGAGCACCTTCTGGAGCATCGATTCCCTTATAGTTGCAGGAGTGTGTCCAATCTCAATGTTCTGAATACGGGGCTGCATTTCCAACTGCTCTCTCGCCGGGAGCGAGACGAAATCGTTCAAGTTGGTCTGAAGCCTTCTATCAATGCCTAGAAGCTCGACATCTTCGGTTAGAGGCGAAAAGAAGAAATTGAAGTTGAAATAAGTTCCGAGGACGAACTCCTCGATTACGGCACTGCCAAGGTCGGTGTGAGACACTATGCCCTGCTCGACCATCTTCCGAGATTTCTCGAGGTAGTCCCGATATGAAGAGATGGTAAAGAAGGCTCTTTCGAGCTTCCTCTTGGCTTCTTGTACCTTTACTATTGCGAGGCCTTCGACATCTCTCGCAGTGGCAAAGCGTTGTGGAATCCTAATTCCGGCCTTCTTCAGGAGGTCATACTGATTCTTTGCACCAGTCCTCTCCTCGATTCTCAAAAGGCCCCTATTCCCGAATAGTGGGAGCATGAAGGCGTTCTCGATTGATTCGTAATCTATGTAAGCCGTAAGTGACCGGTGTGGCACGAAAATGCCGTTCTTCTTGATCAGCATATTCTGTATCCGCCTCTCCATAATGGCGGGAAACTCGTCGAGAAGTATCACCTCGTCGATGATCCTTTTGAACGCCTTGTACGGTCTCTCTCTTCCCTTCTGGCAGACTGCTAGGGTATGGAACCCTTCGTCTTTAGCTCCATCGAGAATGTCCAACGCGGAATGGCTGCCGAGGGCACAAATCGTTATCTCGTTCGGGTCATACGAATGCACCAGCTTTCCCATCTCTTCTCTTTCAATCAAGAACCGACGCTGGTCGCGACGGCCCCTTCGGTCGTTCTTTAGTCTTCTCGGACATGCGAAGACACTGACAAGACTCAAGGTCTAATTATCGAGCGACGCAGGTTCCGCCGATGGACAGAGTCGGGGTTCTGGTCGTTTCGAAGTGTCTCAGCTCTACTGCCATCGTAGACACGTTTCTCCGGAGTGAGAAGTACAGGCCCGAGTTCTACATCGCCGAAAAACAGGCAAATCCCTTCAATGTTGAGAGGGCTAAGGAGCACAGGGTGATTCCCGACTTGCGAATGGACGATATCATGAAGTTCGCCGAGAGGTTCACAAAAGAGGTTGCGTTCGGACTGTGCGACCACGAAGACTTCGTGGTCGCTGGGGGGCGAGACCTGCTCGAGAAGGAAGCTGGCATTCCGATGATCTGCGTGACCAAGAAGTATGCAGTTGAAGGCAGCAAGGCGGCTCAGCGACTGCTCTTCGACAGGACATGCCCGACAGCCAACCCGAAATACAGGATCATCGACCCGATGAAGCATAGGGGTCAGCAGGACGCAGTTGACGACTTCAGGGCCGCAATCAAGGAGATGAGCCAGCCGGTAATCAAACCGGACGCGCCAGCGAGAGGGGCGGGGGTTGGAGTATGGGGAAGTGATTTCAACACAGAACGAGAAGCCGAGCGGTTTTTCCTGGACGCATACTCTAGGGGTCGCGTAGTCGTGGAGGAGCGGGTTGAAGGTGAGGAGTCTAGCTTCCACGCCTTCAGCGACGGTCGACACATCTGCTTCGCTCCCCTTACCCGAGACTACAAGCGAGCAATGGATGGGAACCGCGGAAGGTTGACTGGCGGCATGGGCAGCTACAGGGATGTGACAGAACGCCTTCCCTTCATTACCGAAGCCGAATGGTCACAGGTCCTAAGTGTAGAGGAGGATGCCTTCAGGAAGTGGAAGGGAAGAGGACCAGACCCTGGGTTGAGAGGGATAATCGAGTACGACGCACTGATGCACACCGGATCAGGATTCAAGATTCTTGAGAGGAACAGCAGGGGCGGAAACACGGAATCTATCAATCTGCTTACCACACTTGATGACGATCTGACAGATGTGTGCTTCCGAATGATTGACGGGACACTGCGCGGGCTTCGCTTCAGAAGACAGGCTTCAGTCGTCACATGCGTGGTTCCGAGGGCCTACGGCGCCTCCGAGAGCTCGAGAAGTTCCGGCGGAGAGATTAGTCTCACTCGGGCCATTGAAGTGCAAAGCCAACATGACCAAAACATTAGGGTCTTCCCAATGGATGTCAAGGTCGAGGGCGGAAAGACCGTTCACGGTAGTTCCCGTTGCGTCGCGGTGGTTGGAATCGGCGACGATTTGGAAGAGGCCCGTATCTACTCGTTAACAGCGGTCCAAAGAGTCGAAGGGCACCTGCGATATAGGAACGATATTGCAAGCAAGGAAGACCTGCTCAAGAGCTGCGACCACATGGAGGCGCTTCGAACTGCGAAGGCAACAAGCCCCTAGTGAATCGCATGGGCCAGAAGCTTTTGGAGGTTTTGCCGCTACCACAGCCCATCTACACTAATGTGTTAAAAGCATCTTAAATACCCGTCGCTAATTGCCGCCATTTACGAAGACGAAGCAGATTTTCGTGGTCGAGGTTGTCATCTCCAACAAGACCGCAGCAAAAGATCCCGAGGGGGACGTAATTCATCGGGATTTGGTCAAGTCGCAATTTCCACAAACTCGATCCGTTAGAGTAGGAAAGCTTCTCCGGTTCAAAGTCGAGGCGAGGGACTCTTTGGCCGCCCAAAGACTCGTCCAGAGAATGTGCGACGATCTCCGAGTCTATAACCCCGCAGCCCACAATTGCGAAGTAGCCCCGGGGCGTTTGAGTCCATGAACGTAGCCGTATTGCGGTTCCCCGGCAGCAACTGCGACCTTGACGTGGTTGCCGCGTTGCGGGCAACCAGGGGCCTCAGGACGAAGTTGGTGTGGCACGAGAATGGTGATCTAAGAAACTTTGATGCCTTAGTGCTTCCTGGAGGCTTCAGCTTTGGAGATTACCTCAGGGCGGGGGCCATAGCTGCGAGGAGTCCCTCAATAGCGAGAGTCAAGCGGTTGGCGGAAAGAGGAGTCCCTGTTCTGGGAATCTGCAATGGGTTCCAGATCTTGGTAGAGGCCGGCCTACTTCCAGGTAGCCTCTTGAGAAACTCCGGTCTGAGGTTCGTCTGCAAGTGGGTGACACTTCGAATCGAGAACAACACAACCCCCTTCACCAGGGAAACCAACCGGGGCGACCACTTGCGGCTGCCGATTGCCCACAACGAGGGACGGCTCTTCCTGCCCGAGGATGAACTTGTAGATCTGAGAAGGACGAGGAGGATAGTATTGAGGTACATAGACGATACCGGGAAGCCCTCTACTCGCGGGAATCCGAACGGTTCGCAGGAGAACATTGCGGGAATCTGCAACGAAGACGGGAACGTCCTAGGGATGATGCCTCATCCAGAGAGAGCAGCAAACTCAATCCAGAACTCGGATGGGACATCGGATGGCATGATCATCTTCTCGTCTCTCGCAGGGTTACACAGGAGTGGAAACTGAAATGTTGGAGACCCAGCAAGGGATTCTCGGGCTTACACCAGATGAAATAGGCTACGCGAGGAAATTCCTCAAACGCGAGCCGACGGAGGTCGAGTGGGCAATCATAGATGCCGAGTGGTCAGAGCACTGCAGTTACAAGTCGTCGAAGGGACTCTTGAAGACCCTTCCCACTTCTGGGAAAAGAGTGCTCGTAGGGCCGGGATTCGACGCAGGTGTCCTCGATATCGGGGACGGATATGTGATTTCGGTTCACATAGAGAGCCACAATCACCCTTCGGCGGTGGACCCCTACGGCGGAGCGGCTACGGGTATCGGTGGCGTACTGAGGGACATACTCTCTATGGGGACGCGCCCCGTCGCCTTGATTGATATCCTCCGTTTCGGCAACATCGATAGGGACGCGCACTCACAGTGGCTCTTCAGGAATGTGGTTCGCGGCATCGCCGACTACGGGAACTGCGTGGGAGTGCCGACAGTTGCTGGAGAGGTCGAGTTCGACGATTCATTCGAAAGGAATTGCTTGGTCGATGTGGCATGCGTGGGCGTCGGAAGGAGGAAAGACCTGATTCTTGCTGAGGCGAACGACCCAGGAGACATCATCGTTATAGCCGGAGGGAGCACGGGAAGGGACGGAATCCGCGGAGCCACCTTCGCGTCGAAGAACCTTGCTAAGGACGCAGAATCGGAGCGCTCCTCTGTGCAGGTGCCCGACCCGTTCATGAAGAAGCTCCTGCTCGATTCGATTCTTGAGGCACTTGAAACGGACGAGATCAAGGGGATGAAGGACTTGGGAGGGGGAGGCCTGAGCTCGGCGCTTTCGGAGATGGCGTCGAAGGGGGGGACCGGAATCGAAATCGAGTTGAAGCAACTCAACCTCCGTGAGCCGGACATCACTCCGACGGAAGCCATGATTTCGGAGTCACAGGAGAGGATGTTGCTCGTGCTTGGGAAAAAGAGTCCTCAGAGGGTTCTGAAGGTATTCCAGAAGTACGAGGTTCCTTCCGCCATTGTAGGGAGGGTCACAGGTGACGGCCTCATCACAGTAAAGAACAGCGGGATCGTGTTGGCGAGTCTACCGGCAAAGTTCCTCTCAAGCGCCCCACTCATTCCACGAAAGGCAAAGGGGCGAATGCAGGGACAGATAACGGATGTGGAGCAGAGATCACCGGCTAATCTCTCTCGAGTCCTTCTTGACCTGCTTTCATCTCCCAACGTGGGGAGTAGGCGGTGGATATACGAACAATACGACCACGAGGTTGGCGTCAGAACGGTGCTCAAACCGGGATGTGCGGACTCTGCGGTCTTGAGGCTCCCGAACGGGAAGTTTCTTGCCGTTAAGGCAGATGGGAACAGCAAAATCAGCGACCTGAACCCCTACAATGGTGCAGCCGGGTGTGTCGCGGAAGCGTGCAGAAACGTCGTATCGGTGGGAGCGGAACCACTCGCGCTAGTCGACCATCTGCAATTCGGCGACCCTGGAGACCCGGAGGTATACTGGAGCTTCGCAGAATCAGTCAGGGGAATTGGTGATTACTGCAGAGGAATAGGGATTCCTGTTGTAGGCGGGAAGGTCAGTTTCTACAATCAGGACGAACATACCCGAAGGCCAATAAAGGCAAGTCCAATCGCGCTTGTCACAGGAATAATTCACCACCAAAAGCACATCACCAGCCTGAGTCTGAAGTCCAGCGGGGACGTTCTCTTCATCCTCGGAAGGACCTACCTCGAGCTGGGAGGCTCAGAGTACTACGACCGCATTCTTGGATGCAGCGCAGGTCGGACACCAGAGGCGAGGTCAAGAGAGGACCGAGAGACCAATGCGCTGGTCCTTGGACTGATCCGCGCCGGTCTCGCAGCAAGCGTCCACGACTGCTCGAAGGGAGGGATGGGCCTTGCCCTCGCGGAAATGTGCATTCAGGCGCG
>Ga0187771_10003946_pt1 | contig 10430 bp, 12 predicted proteins | sample 0116_SJ02_MP15_1_FD_133139 | JGI IMG/M metagenome (GOLD analysis project Ga0187771, IMG submission 133139) | Tropical peat soil microbial communities from peatlands in Department of Meta, Colombia - 0116_SJ02_MP15_10_MG | ecosystem: Environmental > Terrestrial > Soil > Wetlands > Peat | place... | reverse complement strand
GAATCCGACGTAATTCTCTGCGGTCCGGCCCAGCAATGGTCGCTGGGGATTCCCCGTCAATTTAGGCGATTTCACTCTCGAACTCGGGAGAATGCCAAAATCGAAGACTGGTTGGCGGAGAGGCAGGGATTCGAACCCTGGGTACAGCTTTTGACCGTACAACGGTTTAGCAAACCGCCGCCTTAAGCCACTCGGCCACCTCTCCGCGACTTGTTTCAACCTCGTTAAGCCACCACCCGGCTCCCAAGCCCAATAGCGAGAGCCCGGCCTGGGACCACTTGCTTAGGACCGCAAGGAACCCGATGGTCTGAATATCCCTGAACCAACGGCCCACTTTTAGTGTACTGGGATTGTCCCTGGGGGGCAAGCAGAAGAAGCTGCTCTATCGCTCGTGGCAGGTGTGACAGTTCACGGGCGCGCCCCTCTGTTTGTGGCAGTCCATGCAGGCCGGCATGGAGGTCGGTTTCTCTTTGCTGAGCACGTCGCGCTCCGCCACCGGCCCGTGGCAATCCTCACACCCGATTTTGCCTTTTTGGACGTGCACCTTGTGCGAAAAATAGACGTACTCGGGGAGTTCGTAAATGCGGACCCAGGCTATGGGCTTTTTCGCGTTGTAACTCTCACTTAGTTTTTTGATTGCGGGACTATCCGCTTTGATCACGACGTGGCATTGCATGCACTTCGCTTCCGCCGGATAAGTCATCTCCCATCCCGGTGGTGGCATCTCATGGCAATACACGCAGTCGACCACAAATTGTGCGTGCAGCTTGTGACTGAACGGGATGGGCTGTGGCTTGCTGGCCTTCGCGACGTCCAGGTGAGGAGTGGGCTTGCTTTGTCCGAGAAGAGGCAGCGCCGCGACGAGGACAGCACTAACCTGGAACGCAAGAACCCTGCGCAAACCACCCTCCCATAGCAAAGGTCTGGTATCAAGGCAGGGCGTAGGCCATGTAGGCGTCGCCGGACCGAGTGCGAGGCTTCCCTCCCCCGCCCGCGGCAATCACGACGTACTGCTTGCCGCCCACCTCATAAGTGCACGGGCTGGCGTATCCGCCCGCCGGCAATTGAGCTTCCCAGAGGACTTTTCCGTCGGTCTTGTCGAAGGCGCGGAACTTCTCATCTTGGGTCGCGCCGATAAAGACGAGGCCGCCCGCCGTGCTCAGGGAACCGCCAATGTTTTGGGTTCCCGTGGGCGGAATCCCCCGCGCGGTTAGTTCTTTGTGCTCACCCAAAACAACCTGCCAGGCGATTTCACCTTTGTTCAGGTCGATAGCTGTGAGCTGGCCCCAGGGCGGCTTGATAGCCGCGTGTCCTTCCTGGTCAACAAAATGGTTGTAGCCGGTGTGCGTGTAAGGGTAGCCGGCGCCGGGCTTGGCTGGCACCAGTTGCAAGATCCAGGGTTCGTCGTGGGAGTTCACAAAAAACCAGCCCGTATCGGGATCGAAGGAACCTCCACCCCAGTTTGTGCCGCCGTCAAAGCCCGGAAAGATGACCGTTCCTTGCAGGCTGGGAGGCAGCCAGGCGTGACCGCTGCGGGCCTTCTTGAAGATTTCCAGCACATGAGCGCGGGCTTCCGGAGAGATATTTGTTACCTCATCCTCCGTAAAAAGCTGGCGGGTATAAGGCGGGGGTTTCAAGGCGTGAGGCTGAGTAGGCCAGGCCCGCTCGCCGGGGACGTCCGATGCCGGCACGGGCCGCTCTTCGACCGGAAACAGGGGCTTGCCGGTCTCACGATCAAGCACGAAGAGTTGTGAGAATTTCGTGACTTGAACTGCGGCGTCCAAGCTTCGCCCCTCGAGGTTCAAGGTAACCAGCGCCGGAGGGCACGGTAGATCGCGGTCCCACAAATCGTGGTGCACGACCTGGTAGTGCCAGATCCGCTTGCCTGTTGAGGCGTCAAGCGCGATCACGCAATTGGCAAAGAGATTCTGGCCCAGGCGCTCGCCCCCGTAGAAATCGAACGTCGCCGATCCGGTGGCGAGGAAAACCCATCCGCGTTTCGTGTCCACGGTCATCCCGCCCCAATCATTTGCCGCGCCGGCCCGCTGCCAGGAGTCACCCTCCCAGGTCTCATGGCCGACTTCGCCGGGATAAGGAATGGTGTGAAACATCCACGCCATCTTTCCGGTTGGGATGTGAAAAGCCCGCACGTGCCCGGGAGCGGCAGGTTCGGGGCCTTCGTCGCAGAGCCCGCCCATGACAATCAGGTCTTGATACACGGCGCCCGGGCTGGTCGGCTGATACGCCATGCCTCGAATATCCCGGCCCAGTCCTTGCCGCAACTCAACGACCCCGTTCTCACCAAAACCCTTGATGAGTTTGCCCGTCTTTGCATCCAAGGCCATCAGCCGCGACCCTGCCGTACAAAGAATTCTCTTGTCGTTTCCTTTTTCCCAGAAGGCCACGCCGCGATTCACTCCCCTCGGTTTGCCTTCCTCCTCCCCCTCAAAAGGATCAAACCTCCAGAGAACTTTTCCTGTCGCAGCATCCAGGGCGCAGACCTTGAGCTGCGCGGTGGTCAGGTACATCACGCCGCCAATGACCAAGGGAGTGCATTCAATGGTGGTTCGAGGGCGCTCCCGGCTGTCGCCTGTGTGGTAAGTCCAAGCCACTTGAAGATTGCGGACGTTGGTACGATTGATCTGATCCAGGCTCGAATACCGCATGCCGCCCGGATCTCCACCGTAATAGCGCCATTCCTTCCCCGCCCCCACGGCCCTGGCCGCGGCCGGACGGGCAAGACGAGGAAGGATCGATGCGCTCAGCAACGCGGATGTGCCCCGCTGCAAAAAGGAGCGACGGTTGGAAAGGCTACGCATGCTCAGTAGAAAAGGTACTTCCGCCAGCGTTCGTCGGAGCGGCCGAGCATACGCATGATCTGGCGGCTGGTGTGAAGCGTGAAGGGCCGCGGTGGGCGAAGCAATCTCAGCCCGGCCTCTTCGGGAAGCCGGTCACCCTTGAGGTTATTGCAGGTATGACAGCAGGCGACAAGATTGTCCCAGTCCGTGTGACCGCCCCGGGAGCGGGGAATGACGTGGTCGAGCGTCAGTTCGTGCGCGGGGAACACCCGGCCACAAAACTGGCAGGTGTACCGGTCGCGCAGCAGGAGGTTCTTGCGCGAGAGGGCGCGCGTCTGGTAGGGGATGCGGCGGAATTCCGCCAAGCGGATGACGGAGGGAATGCGAATCGCGAAGTTGGCGGCGTGGAGGAAGGCGCCATTCTCCTCTTCGGTGGTCGCCACACCCTTAAGCACCAGCACGATGGCGCGGCGCACCGCTGTGACGTTGATGGGCTCGTAAGTGGCGTTCAGGACGAGCACCGGCTCATGCAGCAAGCGTTGTTGGCCATCCTCCGACATAGTCTTTGCGCCGAGCCCGCATTCCTGCTCGGTTTCCGATTCCATTATGTCTGTTCCCGACCGAATTCGTCAACAGAGACGGCGTGCGCCTCGGCGTCAAAGTCAGGGAACTGTGGCGTGGCTCGGGCCAGCGTCAATGCCCAGACGCGCGTGGCGCCAGCGCGTTTAAGCGCCGCCGCGCAAGCGGAGAGGGTTGCCCCGGTGGTCATCACGTCGTCCACCAGCACCGCTTCGAGGTCGCGGACCACTTCCGGATGGTCCACTGCAAAGACGCCGCGCACGTTCTCCCGCCGCGCCGCGAGGCTTAAGCCGGTCTGTGGCGGCGTTGGGCGTGTGCGCCGCAGGCAGCGTGTCTCCAGGCGCGGGCCCTTTCCGGCTTCGCGAAGCGAGCCAGCCAGCCCACGCGCAAGCAACTCCGCCTGATTGAAGCCCCGCTCCCGCTGGCGCGATGGATGCAACGGCACCGGCACGAGCACAGCGTTCTTCGCGTCAAGAGATTCCCAACGGGGCCCCAACAGTTCTCCTAGGTGCTTTCCTAGCCGTTCTCGCCGCCGGAACTTCAACTGGAGGATCAGGGCGCGTAAAGGGCCGCGATAAAGACCATAGCTGCGGGCCAGGTCGAATGGCCGCTCTTCTTGTTGGCAGTCGAAGCAGAGGGGAGCGGCAAACTCCCTTCCCCGCTCCGAAGCCAAGGGCAGCCCACAGCGGCCGCACACCGGCCCATCCCAGGGGCTCAGAGCTTCCCAGCAGCCCTGGCACACCGGCGCCCCGCGACGGCTCTGCGAGGCAAGCTCACTTCCGCACACGCAGCAGTCCGTAGGGAAAACCACGGCGAACAAGCTACCCAACAACTCGCGAAGGAGTGAAGGAGGTCGGGATGGAAGGCCGACCGAGGAGGAGAAGACGAACCTCGCTTTCAAGCCGCCTGGGTGGCAACGGCACTCCGCACCTGCGGGACCGTCACCAGACCCGACATGCCGGGGCGCTTCAGGGGCACCTTACAGAAGCCCCTGGTCTTGCTTTTCCTGGCACTCAATGCAGTGCCTGGCCCAGGGGACTGCTTCCAAACGTTTGGACTGCACGTCCTCGTGGCAGGCCACGCACAGACCAAACGATCCGTTCTTCATTCTTTCCAGGGCTTCGTTCACCAATTGCAGCAGCCGCCGGTTCTCGTCACTCTGGTGAAAGAGGAATTCCTTGGTGTAGGAATTGGCGGCCTTGTCGGCGATATCCTGCGTCGCCTCTTCATCGGCTTCGCGCCCGTCCTGCTCGGACTTGGCCACCACGCGCAACAGCTCCTCCTGCTTTGCCAGCAGCCGTTTCTTGAAAGCTTCTTGCTTCTTCTTTTCCATGGCCCGCCTTATTCATTCATCAGCGAACACCCAAACCAAAAATTTTAGTTTCACCGCCCAAAACTGTCAAGTATGAGAAAGCAGATACACCGAGCCGCTTCGGTTTTTGACTCTCGTCCATGTAGATCTTAGGAGGCGGACGGCTGCGAAGGCACCGTCATTCCGTGCGCTGCAGCTTCCGCCGCAGGGCCTCGTGCAGGCGGGTGCGCACGTCGTCAGGAAGGGAAAACAGCTTGCCGTCACAATAAAGCTCGATAGTCTTCTTCGTCGTGTCGAACACCGCGTGGCAGTGGTGGCACTTGTCCAGGTGCGCTTGCAGAACCTGCTTCAGTTCCTCCTCGAGATCCCCGTCCAAATACGCCGAGATTTCGTGGAGCGCCTTCTTACAATTCATCAGGGTTATCCTCGCTTGAACACTTTGGCCAGCTCTTCCCGCAAGCGCAGGCGCGCCCGGAAGAGCCGCGCCTTGACCGCACCGACGCTCAGATTGAGGATCTGGGCGGTCTCCTCGGTGGAAAGCCCTTCTACGTCCCGCAGGTAGAACACCGTTCGGAAAATAGGGGGCAGCGACTTGACGGCATTGCCCAAAATGGTCTCGAGCTCCGCCCGCGCGAAGAGTTGCTCGGGATTGGGTTTCCAATCCGCGAATTCCCGCAGCGTCACCCCGCCTTCGTCGTCCTGCGAGTCTTCGATCGGCACTTCTTTGCTGGACCGGCGCTTGCGTAACTTCATCAAGCCTTCGTTGACGGCGATCCGCACGATCCAGGTGTAAAACCGCGAGTCCTCCCGGAAATCGGGTAGGTGCTCAAATGCCTTAAGGAAGGTTTCTTGCAGCACTTCCTCGGCGTCTTCCGGGCTGCCGGTAATGTTCATGCCCAGCCGGTAAATCTTCTTCTCATAGCGATTCACGAGCTCTTCGAAAGCGGCATAGCTACCCGCCTTCGCTTCCGTTACCAGGACAGACTCGTCCTTCGCCAGTTCGGGCTGGGGAGTTACGCTCATGGATGCTAGAGGTGGCAGGCGCTGTGCGCCCATTTCGAAACCAAATGCCGGACGCGCCCACGATCCCTCTACCTGATTGCGCGCCCCGCCGAAAATTGTCAATCCCCCTGGAATTACCCGATCCCTTTTTTGATGCTGGGGGGAACGCCAAAGATACAACAGAGACGCGGGATGTTCAAGTCGCGAAACGTGGTTGGGACTAGTGGCCCGCAATTGCCGATGATCGATTTGCAGGCCGGAGTTGGGTGCTGAATGCCACGCGCCACATTGCGTGGACGTGATGATCCGATGCAAAATGGAAGGGTCGGGCGCAATGTGCCCGGCCGCGCTCAGGGCTTCTCTATGCTGATTGAACCGCACCAGCCGTTCAGCTTTTATCACACGCTACGCTTCATTTTGAGCCCGCCGGCCCTGCTTAATGGCCGGCAGTTTGCACCCCTGCTCGATCACTTTCAGGATGCTGAATACCGGCGGGTGATCGACGTAGCGGGGCAACTGGTCCTTTACGGGGTCAAGGAAGAGAAACGCGGGACAGGCGCCGCCCTGAGAATCCGCCTGCTGGCGGGGGCAACCGACTCAGGGCCGAATTCCGAGAAATACGCCGAAATTCGCCGGGTGATCCAGCGACAGGTGGAACGCCAGTTCTCTACCCGGTTGGACCTCCAGCCGTTTTATAAGCTGGCATCCTCGGACCCAGTGCTGGCGGCGCTGGCAGCGCACTTCCGAGGCATGCGCATTCCGCAAGCGCCGACGGTCTTCGAAACCATCGTATGCGCGATCGTGGAACAGCAGGTGAACCTGTCGTTCGCCCATCAAGTGAAGAAGGCTCTTATCGAGACGTACGGGCGGTTCATGGATTTCGAGGGCCGCCGCTATTACGCCTTTCCCGAGCCCGCGGCTTTGGCCATCACCACCCCGCGCGAGTTGCGCCGCTTGCAGGTTTCCGGCCCTAAGGCACGCTACATCACTGCCTTATCGCGCCTCGTGCTCGATGGCACGCTCGACCTCGAAGGCATGCGCCAAGCGGAACCTGCCGCCTCCTACGAAAAGCTCATGGAATTAAAAGGCGTGGGGCCGTGGACTGCGCAGTACGTGGGACTGCGGGCACTCGGCCACCTCGATTGCCTCCCCGCCGACGACGTCGGGCTCCAAAAAGCGGTTCAGAGCCTTTACAGGCTTCGCAAGCAGCCCTCCGGGGCTCGCGTGGCGAAGATCGCGCGGCGTTGGGCGGGCTGGCGGAGTTACGCGACGTTCTATATTTGGCTGACGTATTGGGAAGACCGGAATTGGAAAGCTGACTTGGTGAGGAAGCTGCGTTCGCGGGGAAGCACCGGCTCGGTCTCCGGCTCATAGCGCTGCCCTTTGGGGGGCAGCACATGCCGGTCCCGCAGCCGCGGGGTCGGCGCTAGAGCCGAGGTTAGTACACTAGCCCGCCGCAGGCAGGGTTGACTTTTCCCGCTAACTGTAACACCTTTAGATCACCCGCCCGTCGAATCGGCGCGGCGTCAGGGCTTCAGGGCAACCAAGATGGACGTATTCTCTTGCGATGTGCTCGTCGTAGGGGGCGGGGGCGCCGGACTGCGTGCGGCAATCGCCGTCGCCGAATTGAATCCCAAGCTTCAAGTCACGGTAATTTCCAAGGTCTACCCCATGCGCAGCCACACCGTTTCCGCCGAGGGCGGAGCGGCCGCGGTCATCAAGCCAGACGATAGCCTGGACGAGCACGCCTACGACACGATCTCAGGCGGGGACTGGCTCTGTGACCAAGACGCCGTGGAAGCTTTCGTTTGCGAAGCCCCTGAGGAGATGCTACGCCTGGAGCACTGGGGCTGTCCCTGGAGCCGAGAGGCCGACGGGCAAATCGCCGTGCGGCCTTTTGGAGGGATGAAGGTGCGGCGCACCTGGTTCGCGGCGGACAAGACCGGCTTTCACATGCTGCACACTCTTTTCCAGACAAGCCTCAAATACGAGGGCATTCGCCGTCACGACGAGTGCTTCGTGACCAAGCTGCTCGTGGAGGGCGGGCGCTGCCAGGGGGCGGTGGCCGTCGAATTGGCAACCGGAAAAGTCCAAGCCATTTTGGCCAAGGCTTTGATCCTCTGCACGGGTGGCTGCGGCCGGGTCTTCGCCTTTACCACCAACGCCAACATCAAAAATGGCGACGGCATGGCCCTGGCCTACCGAGCCGGCGTGCCCTTGAAGGACATGGAATTCGTTCAATACCACCCCACGGGCCTTCCCTTCACCGGCATCCTCATTACCGAAGCCGCGCGCTCCGAGGGCGGGTGGATGGTCAACAAAGACGGCTACCGTTATCTCCAGGACTACGACCTGGGAAAGCCCGAGCCCAAGCCGGTACTGCGCTCCATGGAATTAGGGCCGCGCGATCGACTCTCTCAGGCCTTCGTCAAAGAACAGGACAAGGGCCGAACGCTGAAAGGACCTTACGGGGACTACGTCCACCTGGACATCCGGCACCTGGGCGAGAGGATTATCGACAAGAAGCTGCCCTTTGTGCGCGAGCTGTGCCTCAAGTACGTGAACCTGGACCCGGTGAACGAGATGATCCCGGTTCGCCCGGTTGTCCATTACATGATGGGAGGCATCCATACGGACAATGACGGGGCGACACCGCTGCCGGGGCTCTTCGCGGCGGGCGAAGCCGCTTGCGTGAGCATAAACGGCGCCAACCGCCTGGGCTCGAATTCCCTCACCGAGTGCCTGGTTTTCGGCGCGCGGGCAGGCAGAGCGGCCGCCCGGTTCGCCGCTCAACAGAAAGAGCCGAGCCCCGGCATCCTTGCCCAAGCGCGCGCGGAACAGCGGCGTCTGGAGGAGAATTTTCTGCGCAAGAACGGCGGTACGCAAAGGATCGCAACGCTGCGCGAGGGAATGCAGAAGACTATGGAGGCCTGCGCGGGGATTTACCGCAACGGGCAGGGCCTGGAGCAGGGCGCGCGAGAGATCCAGACCCTCAAGGAGCGGTTCAAGGATCTCGCGCTCGACGACCAGAGCTACACCTTCAACACGGAGCTGACCGGAGCGCTGGAACTTTCTTATATGCTGGACTTGGCTGAAGCGATCATCCACTCCGGCCTGGCGCGGAAGGAATCGCGAGGCTCGCATCAGCGCACCGACCATCCGCCGAGGGATGATTCGAAATACCTTGCGCACTCTCTGGCCTATCAGCGGGAGGATTCCCCTCCGCGCATTGAATACAAGCCCGTAACGATCACCCGCTGGCCGCCAGGGAAGCGCGTTTACGGAAAATGACTATGCCGTCTACCACCATCACCCTGGAAGTCGCGCGTTACCGCCCTGAGACAGAGTCGGGGCCAACCCTTCAGGCCTATGACGTCCCATTCCGGCGCGACTGGGTCGTGCTGGACGCCCTCAACTACATCAAGGACCGCCTGGATGGGTCGCTTTCCTATCGCTGGTCGTGCCGCATGGGCGTCTGCGGCAGTTGCGGCATGATGGTGAACGGCACTCCCAAACTGACCTGCGCGGCCTTCCTCTCGGATTACTCTCCCGGGCCGGTGCGCGTCGAGCCTTTGCAGTTCTTTCCCGTGGTCCGCGATTTGGTGGTCGAGCTTAGCGACTTCCTGCGCAAACTAAAGGCAGTCAAGCCGTGGATCGTCCGCCGCGAGGAAAAGCCACTGGCCGAGGGTGAGTACCGTCAGACTCCCGCACAACTCGACGCCTATAAGCAGTTCAGCATGTGCATTAACTGCACGCTATGTTACGCGGCGTGTCCCATTTACGGTCTGGAAGGCAGCTTTATCGGCCCGGCGGCCATTGCCCTGGCAAGGCGCTATAACCTCGACTCGCGCGACCAGGGGTCGAGGGAACGCTTGGGAATTCTCGCCGAGGCGGGTGGCATCTGGGAATGCACGTTCGTGGGCGAGTGCACCAAGGTCTGTCCAAAGGATGTTGATCCCGCGGGGGCGATCCAACAGTACAAGGTGGAGAGCTTGGCCCACTGGGTGAAGGCGTTGCTGGGTTCGAAACCGAAATAAGCGAGGGCTGCCAGGATGAGATAAAAGTGGGAGACAATCGGCTGCAGCGGCGGTTTATGACCGCCGAATTCCATAATCAACAATATCGGCGCTTAGAAAGCCTGCTTGCGGCGGGCAGGCGCGGCTACAGATCGCGAAATTCCGTTTCTTGGCAGTTTGAGATGGTCAAAGGGGTGCCATGAGCGCACAACCCGACTACACGTTGTATCACCCCCGTTGGTACCGCCGGCGGGTCTCGGTCTGGTGGTGGCTGCAGAAAAAGATCTATGCCAAGTTCGTGCTGCGCGAGCTGACCAGCCTCTGGGTGGCGTTTTTCGCGGTTGTTTTCTTGTGGAAGGTCCGCGCTATTGCCGCCGGACCCGCCGCATACGCGTCGTTCCTTGTCCGCATGAGGAACCCTTTCATGGTTGTCTTGAGCGGCTTGGCGTTTATTTTTGTTCTGTTCCATGCCATCACCTGGTTCAACCTCGCGCCGAAGGCCATGGTAGTGCGGCTGGGCGGAAAGCGCCTGCCCGATTGGGTGATTCAGGGCATGAACTATCTCGCCTGGGCCGTCGTTTCGGCAGGTGTGGTTTGGTTGGCCTTGCGATGATGAAGAAACTCACACCGCTGTTCTGGGGTTTATTCAGCGCGGGGGGGACTATCGCCGCGCTCTTTTATCCGGTCCACCTCTTCTTGACGGGCTTGGCCTTTCCACTGGGG
>Ga0187771_10003945_pt1 | contig 10431 bp, 8 predicted proteins | sample 0116_SJ02_MP15_1_FD_133139 | JGI IMG/M metagenome (GOLD analysis project Ga0187771, IMG submission 133139) | Tropical peat soil microbial communities from peatlands in Department of Meta, Colombia - 0116_SJ02_MP15_10_MG | ecosystem: Environmental > Terrestrial > Soil > Wetlands > Peat | place... | reverse complement strand
GAGGGCTTCACAGACGTTGTCGAACGAAAAGAGCCAGAGCTTGTCCTGGCGATCGATCCATTCTTCCGCCTCGCGAAATCGGTTTTGGCCGCTTTTGGTGGAAGATTTCAAATACCTTTGGTATCCCTCCACAGCATCCTCGAGAACCGCGAACATGAGTGCCTTCTCCCCTTCGAGCAGATGCTTGCGCCGGAAAGCCTCGTAATATTGAAGGGGTAACATTACCTCGGGCTCAAAAACCGAAGGGCCTTCCTCATGCGCGCCCTCTCCTGCGCGAGCGAGGGCCGTCTTTGCTCCAGCGACGAGGGTCTTCGTCTTGACCATCTTGGCCAGTACGCGCGTCAGTCGCCGGAATCCTAAGCGGGTCACTTCCAATCTAATTCTCACGGCCTGCTCCTTACGGAGTTCTTGTTGGGGCATCGACGCAAAGAGCGAGCCATAGGCCCCATCTGAACCGAGCGAGGGGAACCGTTAGACCCGTCACGGCTATTGTTCGTGTGTCATTGTGGGGCTGTAAGCGCAGCCTGGGCCAGGCGAGGAATGGCCACACCAGCGGCATCTTCCATTTCCGCTGCCATGCCGGTGAATCCGCGCCGGATTGTGGGCGCATCCCGGACCATAGTACGGCAAGCCACAGAACTCGCATTCCGTTTCGTCGGCGGTATGCTCGTGGGCACCGTAAGGGCTGCGCGGGCATCCCGGGCCGTAGTCCGCCGATTGGCAGTATCTGCATCGCGACATGGGTTCAGCTCCCTGATACTCGCTTCCCTTTGTAGAACGAATGGGAAAAGTGTCAATGAAGGGGGGACGCCGCGTTTGGGCTGGCGTTTGAAAGGCTCGACCAAGATGAAACTCGCTGATGCCGTGAACATCGAGGACCTGCGCCGAATGGCCAAGCGGCGCCTGCCGCGGATCGCGTTCGACTTTATCGAGGGCGGCGTCGAAGACGAACGTTGCCTGGCGCGCAACGAGAACAGCTTCGCGCGACACCGCCTTGTGCCACGCTATATGGTCGATGTTTCCCGGCGCGACCAGTCAACGAGGCTGTTCGATCGCACCTACGCCAGCCCGTTTGGTATATCGCCGACCGGTCTGGCCGCCCTGTTTCGTCCGGGCGCGGACCTCATACTGGCCGAGGCGGCCGCTGCCGCGGATATCCCCTTCGTGATGTCGGGTAGCGCTACGGCCTCGATAGAGGCGGCCGCCCGGATTGCTCCGGAGCATACCTGGTACCAGCTTTATACCGCACGCGATCCCAAGGTTACCGAAGACCTGGTGCGCCGAGCGCGAGACGCCGGCTTCAGCACCCTGGTGGTGACGGTAGACGTCCCGGTACCGTCGAAACGCGAACGCAATTTACGCAACGGTTTCGGGTTGTCCGTTACGTTCAAATTCTCGACGATCGCGGAAGCGCTCACGCATCCCGCCTGGATCGCAGACTATCTGCGACACGGCAAGCCTCGCTTCGAAAACTGGGCGTACTATGCTCCTCCCGGTGCGGATTCCACGGGCGTCGCCCGCTTTATGTCGTCGCAGACTCCTGCCACCATGACGTGGAACGACCTCGAGACCTTTCGCCGCCTCTGGCCACGGCATCTGGTGGTCAAAGGGATCATGCATCGCGACGATGCGCTTCGCGCCGCGGAGGCCGGTGTCGACGGCTTAATCATTTCGAATCATGGCGGAAGACAACTCGATCAGGCGCCTGCTCCGCTCGAAGTCTTGCCGGCGATTCACGCCGCCGTCGGCGAGAAGATCGTGATCATGCTGGACAGCGGAGTGCGGCGCGGGGCCGACATTCTGGTGGCGTTGGCGCTCGGGGCGCGCTTCGTCTTCGTTGGCCGCGCGACTCTGTATGGCGCAGCGGCGGCCGGACCTCCCGGAGTCCGCAAGGCGATCAAGATTCTTCGCAACGAAATCGATCTTGTGATGGGTCAGATCGGATGTCCCAATCTTGCACAACTTGACCGCAGTTTTCTGCTGACGCCGGACGGCGCTCCCGCGTGAGGGGCGGGCCGGTGCGTAAAGGAAAATGATTTGAAATTCGGAATTCTTCAGTTTTTCAGTTGGCCGGAGCGCCGCCAGGCGCTGGAGACGGTTTACGCGCGTGCCCTCCAGCGCATCGAGATTATGGATCGAAACGGTTACGACGCCGTCTGGCTTACCGAGCATCATTTCAGCGACTACAGTGTCTGCCCGTCGATTCCGGTGATGGGCGCGTACGCCGCGGCGCGCACCAAAAATATTCGGATCGGTGCAGGCGTCACGCTCGCTGCGTTTTACCATCCGTTGCGCCTGGCCGAGGAAATCGCGCTACTCGATATCCTTTCCGGGGGCCGGGTCAATTGGGGCGCCGGGCGCGGCTTCGACGCCCGCGAATTCCGTACCTTCGCCGTGCCGATGGAGGAAAGCCAAATTCGGTTCCATGAGGCGGTTGACATCGTGATGCAGGCGTGGACCAGCGACCGTCTGACCTATCATGGGAAGTTTTTCTCATTCAACGACGTTGAAGTGCTGCCCAAGCCGCTCCAGAAACCTCATCCGCCCGTATGGATGGCTGCCGGATCGGCGGAAGCCCTTCAGTGGGCCGCCTCGGTAGGACACTCCGTACTTCTGGGGCCCCACGCGAGCCACCAGGAAGCGGGGCAGCAATGGGAATTTTATCGGGAACAGCTCCTGGCCAATGGCTTTTCGATCGAAGGACGCGAGATCCCGACAGCCCGACTGCTGGCGATTGCCTCCACCGATGCGGAGGCGGCCCGTGTGGCGGGTGAGGGCGCGAAATGGTTGCTCAAAACCTATGTCGATCCGAAGCGATTCGCGGACGGCAGAGACCCGATTCAGCGCTACGTCGACTCAGTGGTCATACACGGCACGGCAGAGCGCGTTGCCGACGAGATTGCCCGCCTGCGCGAGGAAATCCATCTCGAGTATTTGATCGGCGCACCGCTCAGCCACGAGACCTTTCTCTCGTTTACCGACAAGGTCCTGCCAAGGCTGCTATGACGCGAGACATTGCCGGTGATTCAGAATCTCGTGGTTTGGGATTCCCACGCCGCGATTGAGCTGCTGCGGCTCAGTCCACGAATCACCGGGGCTAATTGCGCCTGGCGCAATATGCAGAGTTGCCTCGTGCGACCTAATCAACTCGGCCTGAGCGTCAGGACCGGACACGTTGATCGCCGCACGACCTCCTCGGTTACGCTGCCGAGGCGAGCAAGACTCCGGCCCGTGCGCCCATGCGTCGTCATCACTACCAAGTCGGCCTTGAATTCCGCCTCGGCTTCGACCACGGCCTTTGCCGGCTGGCCTGTGCGAACAACGATTTGATGCGATATTTTTGGCTCGAGCCATTTGCGGGCAACTGCGCGGAGACTGTCGTGCGCGACCTGCTGCAACTCGGTCTTCAGTCGCGTCCGTTCCTTGGGAACGACCGACAGCAGGTATATGACCGCATCATTTTGCCTGGCGAGTTCTCGAGCGAATTCGATTGCCGGAATTGAAATTCGGTCGAAGTCGATTGGGCACAGGATTCTTCGGAACTTTACTTTCATCTCTCACACCCATCGCTATTGCCTGCCGCGTTAGTTACATCGACAGCCGGGACTTTGATCATGGCATACCTCGTGCTGTTTTCCATCCAAGCAGGCAATCAATGAACCAAAGTACGAAAGGACTCGACGAGGCAGCATCGTCCGCGGAAACGGGCGGTCAGCGTAAAGAGACTGCGGCGAAAGCTACTTTGCTCGATTGGTTCGAGAGCTTTGCCGATTCGCCAGCCGGTTTCATCGTGCACGATGACGGCTATCGCCACTGGCGTTATTCGTATCGGCAGATTGGGGCAGCGGCGCGTGCCTTCGCGGCCCGTCTACGCGCTGAATCGATCGGAAAGGGGGAAAAGCTCCTGTTCTGGTCCGAGAACCGTCCCGAATGGCTCGCGGCGTTCTGGGGATGTCTTCTCGAGGGCGTGATCGTCGTTCCCATCGACTACAGGACCTCGGCCAAGGTGGTGTTAGGCATTCAGGGAGTCGTACAGGCACGTAAGATCCTGGTCGGCGACGAGGCCAGATCCGCAGCCCTTGGCAACCAAATTCCGGTTTGGCGGATTCGAGAAATTGAATGGCTTTACGACTGGAAGCAGAACCACGATTCCGTCGTTGAGATTGGGCCCAATGATATCGCCGAGATCGTCTTTACCTCTGGAGCAACCGCGGTCCCCAAAGGCGTAATCATCACCCATCGCAACATCGTGGCGGACCTGGCGCCTATCGACCAGGAAGCGCGGAAGTACCGGCGTCTGGTGCGCCTGCTCTCCCCGCTTAAATTTCTCGACCTGCTGCCGCTAAGCCACATGTTCGGGCAGCTGCTGGCGACGCTTTTTCCGCCGATGGTCCAGGGGGAAACCGTCTTCATGCATGGTTACGCTCCGCAGGCTGTAGTTCGGCAGGTTCGCAGGGAACGCGTCGCGTTTATCGTTGCCGTGCCGAAAATGCTGGAAGTGCTGCGCCGACATCTGGTTGCGCAGTTCCCCAAACTTCGCGACCTGAAGGCAGATAGCTCGCACTGGATTGTACGCCGATGGCGTTATCGCAAAGTGCATCGGATGTTTGGGATGAAGTTTGTTGGATTCGTCGTCGGCGGTGCTCCACTGGACCTCGAGCTCGAGCGATTCTGGCAGACGCTTGGATTCCTCGTAGTGCAAGGGTACGGACTGACGGAGACGGCTCCAGTCGTGAGTTTCAACCATCCGTTTCACCTGAAGCCGGGGACTGTTGGGAAACCGCTTCCGGGCGTTGAGATAAAAATCGACTCAGACGGCGAAATCCTGGTTCGAGGCGAGGTCGTAACACCGGGCTACTTCAATGCTCCGGCTGACGCTTCGAAAGCATTCGAAGACGGCTGGTTCCGTACCGGCGACATCGGCGCTTTCGACCAGCAAGGGTATCTCCTGGTGCGAGGACGCAAGAAGGAGATGATCGTCACCCCCGAGGGGCTCAAGGTGTTTCCCGAGGACGTCGAATTGGTTCTGAACCGAATTCCCGGTGTCCGCGATTCCGCCGTTGTCGGACACGAACGTGCACACGCTGTTCTTGTGCTTGAACCGGGTGCCGACAGCGACGAGATTGTGCGTCTCGCCAACTCACGGCTCGAGAATCATCAGAGGATCCGTGGCGTATCGGTATGGAGCGCGGGGGACCTGCCGCGGACGGAAGGGACGGGCAAGCTCAAACGCGGCGCGATTCAAAAGTGGGTAGACGCCGGCGGTCCGCCCGTCGTGCCCGAATCTCAAAACCAGGTACTGGAAATCATCCAGGCCTATGCCCCGGGGCGAGTTATCAGTTCGGACACTACGCTCGACGAACTCGGCTTAAGTTCGCTCGAGGAGGTCGAACTGATGGTCGAAATGGAGGACCGGCTCAATCTTACGATCGACGAGGCCGCTTTCACCGGGTCGCGGCGTTTGGCCGACTTCGTCCAGGAAATCTCGAGGTCGGCGGCTCCACGGGAACCGTTGACCTTCGTGGATTGGAATCGCGGCAGACTCGCACGAATGCTCCGGCGCGCCGTTACCCCCGGCCTCGTGCTTCCGATCACGCGTCTATGTGCGCGAATCGGGGTTTCCGGCCGCGAACATCTGCAATCGCTCGAGGGGCCTGTGATTTTCGCGTCCAATCATCAAAGCTATCTCGATACCGCGATCATCCTTGCAGCCTTGCCACGGCGATGGCGCTACGGGATCGCGCCGGCGATGTGGAAGGAGTTTTTCGACGCCTACTACCACCCCGAACGTTACCCCTTCTTCCGCAGTTTAATCAGCGGGGTCAACTTCTATGTGGCAACGTTACTCTTCAACGCCTTTCCACTCCCGCAGATCGAGGCTGGAGTGCGCGAGAGCATCCGCCACATCGGGGAACTGGTGGGCGAAGGCTGGTCAATTTTGATCTTTCCTGAAGGGGAGCGCACATCGAGTGGCGAGATTAAGCGCTTTCGCGCGGGGGTCGCGATGGTCGGCTCCAGATTGCGTGTGCCGATCGTACCCGTCCGCCTAAGGGGCGTCGAGCGCGTGCTGGGCCGCGATTCCCGGATGATTCACCCTGGACGGGTCGAAGTGAACTTCGGAGCTGCAATCATGCTAAGGGGCGAGAACTACACGGAACTGGCCCATCAAGTCGAGGCGGCGGTCCGCGCGCTCTAATGTGCACGAAGGTCGTGCTAGTTATCTTTCACTCGGTACTTGTCAACCTCCCGCACAAAGGCCGCCAGTATGTCGGTGGTGGAGATTATTCCTACCAGTTCTCCGCCTTGAAGAACCGGAAGGGCTCCAATCTTGTGCCGAAGGAGCATCTGGGCGGCTTGTTCCAGCGGTGTTTCGGGCCTGACCGTCACAACCGTCCGAGTCATGGCCTCCTTGACCGGTATATCCACCAGATGGCCAAGGAAGGGCCGCGTATCGCGATCACTGACAATTCCGACGAGGCGACCGTTGCGGAGCACGGGAAGCGTCCTGAACCCGCCAACATGCATTTTCTTCTGCGCTTGGGCGAGTGAATCCGATGGCGCAACGGTTACCGGCGACGAGGTCATTCTGTCCGCCACGAGTATCTTGTTTTGCGCTCCCATTGCAGTAGGCCCTCGAGGAGTTGCAGTTAGATCTCCGGCGGTTCCTTGTCCTTTTTCCTCGGTCTGCCGCGGCGGCGAGCCGTTGGAACCGGGTTCATTTGCTCGAATTCCCCGACCTCAGGGCCAAAGGGTGAGCGGTCGCGCACCATGATTTGCTCTTCTGGCCCCAGCAGGCCTTCCTGCTTCTCGATGGATTCATCCATTTCTTCCGGCCCCGACCACAAATAGCGCGACGGCTCGTCGATGTAGCCTTCGCCCGGACGTAACCGGTGATTTCGCTTGGTCTGGCAATCGACGCAGTAGGCCGCGAAAGGAAGGATTCTAAGCCGCCCGACCGGGATCTCTTCTCCGCAGTCGTCGCAAAAGCCATAACGGCCTCGCTCGATGCGGTCGAACGCGGCGGCAATCGCTTTAAGACGATATTCTGCCCGTTCGATCAGACTCGCGTGCGTCTCGATGTCCGCCAACGACCGAGCCGTATCCAGTTCGTCGCTCGGTGGCGGTGTCGCGTCTTCTTCCTGCTCGCGGCGAAATTCGCGAACGCGGGCGAGCGCCTCATTCCGAGCATGATTGAGAAGATCGCGCAGAGCCTGCTGCCGTTTCCCGTCGTTGGTCCTTCCGGTGGTTTCCATTGTCCTCTCCTATCTCGCGGATTCTTTGCGGAAAGTCTGCCGCCAAGCGCCAAAGACATCCGACGAGCTCCGATCATTCACAACCACAAGGCCCACCTGGCGCCCGCCCTTCGCCCAGCAACCCTAGGCAGCCGCCTTCTTGGCTTGTGTTCCTTCGACCTGAACCTTGACTTCTTTAGGCACAGCCTCTTTTGGCATCGGTGCAGTCAGTTCGAGCACCCCGTCGCGGTAGGATGCCTTCAGATCATCGGCCCTCATTCCTTCGGGCAACGAAATGGATCGCTCGAAAGCACCGTAGCGGATTTCACGGCGAAAGAAGTCCGGTTTCTTGGTCTCGCGCTTTTCCTCGCGGGAGCCCTTGACCGTCAAAACCCCACCCACGACCTTGACGTCAATGTTCGCGGGATCGATGCCGGGCAGGTCGATTCGAACCGTGAATTTATCACCCTCGACGTAGGACTCGATTGCGGGCCGCGACGATGACTCCCATTCCTTGAAGATGCCGCCCTCGAGGCCGAATTTCTCGAGAAGATCGTCAAACTCGTGCCGGAACCGCTCCAACTCTCTCGATGGATTCCATCTTTCGAGCAAAGCCATTGTCATTCCTCCTCTTCCCTCGTTTTGTAATCAAGTAGCTATATGTGCACGACTGATTCAGTTGGACGCTTTGCCGCCAGGATGTTCTTTACCTCTTCGTCGCTCACCTGATGGAAATCCCGGTAGAACTGTCCAACTGCAAAGAAATCTTCGGGAGTCTCCAGGCAGACAACCTCGTCCGCGTCCCCGCGCAGCGCCTCGCACGTTTCGGGTGGTGCAACCGGAACCGCCAGGACGAGCCGCTTGGGCTTGGCTCGGCGGACGCCGCGAAGCGCCGCACGTATGGACGATCCGGTGGCAATGCCGTCGTCGATCACGATGACGGTCTTGCCGCCAAGAGCAATCGGAGGACGACCGCCGCGATACTCGGTCTCGCGCCGCTTGATTTCCTTTAGTTGCTTGGCGATCTCGCCTTGCAGATATTCCTCCGATACCCCGAGTTGCTCGATCACGCCCTGGTTGAAGATCACGCGCGGATGGTCGCCGTCGACCACGGCGCCGATACCAAGCTCAGGTTGTCCGGGTGCTCCAAGCTTTCGAACCACAATAATGTCCAAAGGGGCGCCGAGCGCGTCCGCGACCTCGCGAGCGACGGGCAAGCCGCCACGCGGAATCCCGATTACAACCACCTCGGTGCCCTTGAACGAAGAAAGCGCACTCGCCAGCGTTCGTCCCGCTTCCTCACGATTCCGATATACTGTCGGAAGGCCGAATACGGGCTTGATCGGCTGAGTGCTAGTTAGATGGCGGATGAACCATTCGGTGGCGAGCCGAGCTGCCTCCTCGAGTTTACCCGCCTCCTCGAACAAATGGGTGGCGCCCGGTACGATCCTAAGCGACTTTTCGCATCGCAACACGCGGTAGGCTTTTTCGTTGAGCTCGATCACGCCATAGTCCATCCCACCAACGATAAGAAGCGTCGGGGCCGTGACCTTTGGGAGATACCGTAATGCGAGGTCAGGCCGGCCACCACGCGAAACCACGGCGCGGACTTCGGATTCGTGGGCCGCGGCGACCAAGGCTGCGGCCGCGCCGGTGCTCGCGCCGAAATAGCCCAACGTGCATCCACTGCAATCGGCTCGCGTTCTCAGGAACCTCGTGGCGTCTTTCAGACGATGCGCCAGGAAGTCGATATCGAACACGTTTTCCCGATCAGCAGCCTCCGCGTCCGTCAGGAGATCGAACAGAAGTGTCGCGATTCCCGCCTCCTGAAGTGTTTGCGCAACGAACTGATTGCGTGGGCTCAGCCTGCTGCTACCGCTGCCGTGCGCAAACAGAACAACGCTCGTGCTGCCTTCAGGGATCGCAAGTTCACCCTCCAGACTGACCGAGTCCGAATGGATGGACACGTGTTCCCGCCTGACATTCTTTCGGCTCATGTTGATAACCTAGGGACGCATCAGTTGTGCCATTGATCTCAGCCTGTTTTTGCGCCAATCGCCAGGATGCAGTGTGCGGAAAGGAAACACTCTCACTGACGCCGCTGGAATCACACCGGAACTTACTCCGGACGGGGTATCTGTGGCTCCTTTTCTTCCGGCACTTCAGTCATCGTCGCCTCGCTGAGAAGCAGCAAGGTGGCGGCCGACGCAGCGTTTTCCAGTCCGAGGCGCACGACTTTCGTGGGATCGATTATGCCGTTCTCGACCAGGTCGACGTATTTTCGTTTGGCGGCATCGAATCCAAAATTGCCTTTGCCGGCGCGCATCTCGTGGACTACGACTCCGCCGTCTTCGCCCGAGTTTTCGGCCAGTTGGCGGGTCGGCCGCTCTATTGCGCGCTTGAGAATCTGCAATCCGGTGCGCTCGTCCCCTTCGGCCTTCCTCTCTTCGAGTTCGATCGCATCTTCAGCGCGCAACAAGGCGAGACCTCCCCCGGGGACTATGCCTTCGGCTATCGCAGCCCGGGTGGCGGAGACCGCATCGTCAAGCGCCTCCTTGCGGCTCTTCATCTCCGCCTCTGAAGGGGCGCCAACGCGGATTACAGCGACACCACCGGCCAGCTTGGCAAGGCGTTCCTGCAACTTTTCACGGTCATAATCGCTCGTAGTTTTGTCTATTTGCTGTCGAAGCTGGCTTTTACGCGCTTCGATGGCTGTCTTGTCGCCGCGGCCACCGATGATTTTGGTGTTGTCTCGGTCTACGACGATGCGCTCGGCGCGACCAAGATAGCTCAGGTCAACGTTCTCAAGCTTGAGGCCGATATCTTCCGAAATGAGCCGTCCGCCCGTCAGAATTGCTATATCCTGCAGCATTTCTTTGCGACGATCACCGAAGCCCGGTGCTTTAACCGCTACGCATCGCAAGGCACCTCTTAGCTTGTTTACGACCAGTGTTGCTAGTGCTTCACCTTCAATGTCCTCGGCTATAATCGCGAACGGCTGACCACCTTGGGCGATTTGCTCCAACAGCGGAATCAGGTCCTTCATTACGGCGAGCTTTTTGTCCGTAATCAGGACGAGCGCATTTTCGAGAACCGCCTCCATCCGTTCGGGGTCGGTAACGAAATATGGCGACGTGTAACCGCGATCGAAGGCCAGTCCTTCCACGGTCTCCAGGTGGGTCTCGGTGGTTTTGGATTC
>Ga0187771_10003944_pt1 | contig 10432 bp, 10 predicted proteins | sample 0116_SJ02_MP15_1_FD_133139 | JGI IMG/M metagenome (GOLD analysis project Ga0187771, IMG submission 133139) | Tropical peat soil microbial communities from peatlands in Department of Meta, Colombia - 0116_SJ02_MP15_10_MG | ecosystem: Environmental > Terrestrial > Soil > Wetlands > Peat | place... | reverse complement strand
TGGTTCGTGCTTTGGCTCCTCTGCTGCCCTTTACGGCTGACGAAGTGTGGGCAAATCTTCCCGGGCCGCCGGGGCGCGAAAAGAGCGTGCATCTCGCCAAGTTTCTCCAGCCTGAAGATCTTAGCGCGAGAGTCCCACATGAATTCTTCAAGCGCCTGGAAAACTGGCCCCGATTAATCGGGGTTCGAAACGCAGTCCTAAAGGCCATGGAAGTGGCCCGGCAAGAGAAGTTCATTGGCGGTTCGCTGGAAGCCAGGATTTGCCTCGAAGTGGGAGGCGACCTGCTCAATCTGCTGGAGGAATATCGGGCGGCACTCCCCTCGATTTTCATTGTTTCGCAGGTTGAGTTTTCCGCGCGCCCGCTGGCAGGAGCGTCGGACACTGATATCCCCGGCCTTAGGATCAAGGTTGAAAGGGCTTTGGGTCGTAAATGCGAGCGCTGCTGGAATTATTCCGAGCAGGTGGGTAAAGACAACCGCTATCCGACAGTGTGCGAGAGGTGCTCGGTGGCGCTTCGGGAGATTGAGACCAGTAATCGGTAATCAGTCGTCAGTCATCTGTTGTCAGTGGCGGGCGAAGGTTAAAGGTTAAAGGGTACAGGCTGAAGGCTGAAGGGTGAAGGTTAAAGGGTAAAGGTTAAAGGCTAGAGGGTGAAGGGTGGAGGGTAAAGGCTCAAGGATGAAGGGTGACCTCGTATAGGGCTCGGTCATCACGCCTTGCCCTTTATCCTTCTGTCCTTCAACCTTTATCGTTTACCCTTTAACCTTTAGGTTTGCTCATGGGCTCAAGTCGCGCTAATGCGTTTCGGCGAATTCTCTGGGTGGCTCTTGCCGCGGCGGTGTTTGTCGCGGACCAGGTGACTAAGGCTGTGGTGCAGCGCACGATCCCGGAGCACACCACGATTTCAGTTCTCCCACACTTTTTCAACCTTATCTATACCCACAACGCGGGTGCTGCCTTTGGTTTGTTCTCTGACTCGCCGGCGCCCTGGAAAACCGCGCTGCTTATTATTATCTCGAGCCTGTTGCTGGTTATGGTAATTGGCGTTGTGTGGCGAAGCCGGCAACTGCGCTGGGAGACGGGCGTAGGACTAGGGTTGATTCTGGGCGGCGCGCTTTCCAATCTCTTCGATCGTATCCGGCTAGGTCGGGTCGTAGACTTCTTTGACGTTTACTACCGCAGCTATCACTGGCCCACCTTCAATCTCGCCGACAGCGCCATTGTGGTAGGAGCCGGGCTCGTTGTCTTCCAGTTGCTTTTTTTGGAGTGACGCTGAGTGGGCGAAGACTCGCGAGTTTCGAATTTCGAATTTCGAGTTTCGAAAACCGGAGAGCGGCTCGATATCTTCCTAACGCGGCAGATGCCGGATTGGAGCCGTAGCCAGATACTACGCCTGATTCGCTCGGGACTGGTCAGCGTTGGCGCTCGCCTGGCACGCAAGGGAGGGGAAGAGGTTCAAGCCGGCGATTTCATCGCGGTGCGCGCGGAACGAGAAGAGCAGAAGGCCACGCCGGAAGCCTTGCCGCTTTGCGTGGTGCATGAGGATGAGGATCTGCTGGTAGTGAACAAGCCTGCGGGGATGACGGTGCACCTGGGAGCGGGCGTGAAATCAGGCACGCTGGTTAATGCGCTGCTGCACCACGTCAAGACGCTTTCCTCCGCCGGCGACGCGCGGCGGCCGGGGATTGTCCATCGTCTGGATAAGATGACTTCGGGGCTGGTCGTCGTGGCGAAAAACGACGCTGCCCACCGACAACTGGGCGAGCAATTCAAGTCGCGCGCGGTGCGCAAGACCTACATGCTTCTGGTGCACGGGCAGGTGGTCGACGCTCAGGGCAAAATCTCGAAGCCGGTGGGGCGTGATCCCGGTCGGCGCACTCGCATGAAGGTGGGGGGGTTGCGCCCGCGGGAGGCAGTGACGCGTTACGAGGTCATCCGCCGCTTGCCCGGCTTCACCCTACTCGAAGCCCACCCTGAAACCGGGCGAACCCATCAGATCCGTGTCCACTTCGCGGCCCTCGGGCATCCCATCGTTGGCGACACAACTTACGGCGCGCCGGGCAGGCTCCGCATCGGGGGGAGGGAAGTGCCGACCCTTTCACGCACCTTCCTCCACGCGGGTTCTTTAGAGTTTCAACACCCCCGGCTGCGTCGAGCCGTCAGCTTCTCGGCGCCGCTCCCGCCAGAGTTGGCCGAGTTCCTTCGCGACCTGGAGGGGAAGCGCGGACCTCCGTTCCTGGGGTCCGCGGCTCGTCTGTGGGCCGGGCATAAGCCGCGGACCCCAAGAACGGGGTCCGCGCTACTTTCTTGTTTGTTCGCCTCAATCATTAACCAGCGAGGCATGAGGAAGACAGGCATGAGGAAGAAACTTGGCGGCGCGTGAGCTTCCGCTGTATAATTGCGGCCCTACGTTCCAAATTAGACAGGCCTTAGGTGGCCGACAGTTGGCTAGGGAGGGAAAAAATGAAACGACTTCTCATCGCGGTTCTGGCAATGGCGTCTATCGTCGTAGTGGCAGGGATGGGACTTGCTCAGGGTAATCCTCGCGGAAAGGCAGAGATAACCTTCGAGGGAGGCAAAGCGGTCTCGGTGGAATACGGACGCCCTTCTTTGAAGGGTCGCTCGGTGGGAGATTTGCTCGACCAGTTAAAACCGGGGGACTTCTGGCGGCTAGGGGCAGATAAATCCACCACATTTTCCACCGCCGTGGACCTGCTATTTGGGGACGTGACAGTCCCGGCTGGCCGGCACAGCCTTTGGGCAGAGCGGGAGGCCGACAATTCTTGGAAGCTCGTTTTTAACAAGCAGCACGGGCAGTGGGGGACGCAGCACGATGCTTCACAAGACTTGGCTCCTGTGCCCCTGACGCAGGCTAAGGCGGCTGAATCTGCGGAGATGGTTACGATTACCCTCACTAAGAGTAGCGGTGGCGGCGTCATCGACATTCAATGGGGCGATATGAAGTTGACAGCCAGTTTCAAGGTGAAGTAATTCGTCCCTAGGGCGCGTCATCAAGCACCCTCGGACCCAGGCAAGCCAGGGCGTACGGAAGCGCCACGAATACGGCCACAGGTCGGAAGGGGCATCTCGCCGAAGGGCAAGCGGCGGAGAAGTCCTACGACTTTCCCTCAGAGGTGGGGCCTGTGCGCTGGTTGCAATTCCGGGCTTTCCCTTAAGGCTTCCGCGCAACTGTGCTTAATAAGAATCGCTAATAGGAACGATAGAGAAGTTTTGAAACAATGTGGCGATGATGGGTGTCTAAGACGATGGAGAAAACTCTGGAGGATTAACGTAATCATGGCTATTATCGTGGTGGTTGGTGGACTTCTCGCAGGTGCGACCGTTTTTGCCGTTCTCAAAAACACGAGCAAGTCAAGGGAGTCAAAAGTTACTAAGCTGAACATTGGCTAGCCCCGGGATCCTGCCAGGTAGGCCCGCATCCCAATGCATCCTAAATCCGCCAACTTGCGCTGAGCGTCGAGCTCATGCGCCGGGGCAGCGGTGTGCGCGGCCAAGGAGCGCCGCGAGAGTTGTGGGCGCCGGCACGCTTTCACGGCGCAGGCTCAGAAGATTCTGCGTAGGTTCGTACTTCCAACGCGAAGGGGAAGTTTGGGCGTGTAAGGTGCTTTCGAAAAGCTTGTCACTGGCCGGCCGCGGCGCCGGCGGTTGGGGTTGCCTTTGGGGCAAAGTATCCAGGACGGGTGCGAACCGCGAGTTTGGTATGCGTGCCACGTGCAAAGGCATCGACACGAACGGCGCGGAATGTTCCGTCTTTTCTTGTATTGCTGGGATAGTAGGCAAGAGTGTATTGGTTGCGAATATCGTGAGCAACCTGCTCACACGTGCTCGCAACTTCATCGAGAGATTTTGGAAAGTAGGGCTGGCCGCCTGTCACCTCCGCGATCTTCTCGAGTTTCTTGGCAGCCTGATGAGCGCTGCCACCGTGTATTTTGAACAGCCCTCCCGGTTCCTCCGAACCCAGCAAGCCAATCGTGTAGATGACGGCATTCGATTTCTGGGCGTAACCGAGCAGTTCCTCGAAGGTGTAGCGGCTGGCGTTATCTTCTCCGTCGGTAATGGCCAGCAGGACCTTCTTATCGCGGTTGCCCAGCTTTACATGGTCCAGAGAGGCGTAAACGGCGTCGTAGAGTGCTGTCCCGCCCCTTGAATCAATCTTATCGAGAGCGCTTTTCAGGTCTTCGATATTGCTGGCAAAGTCGCCCGGGGTATCGAGGTAATAGACATCATTGAAATTGACCACGAAAACCTGGTCCTGGGGATTGGACGTCTTCACTAAAGTGAGCGCCGCGGCATTCACCGCCTCCCGCTTCTCGCGCATGCTCCCGCTGTCGTCGATGACGATGCCCATGGTCACCGGGATGTCAGCGTGGCTGAAGACGGAGAGGTTCTGGGGCGCGCCGTCTTCGTAAACCCGGAAATCTTCCTCCTTAAGGTCGTTGGCGAAGTGGCCCTTCTTGTCCAGCACCGTGGCGTGCAGGACGACGAGGTTGACGTCAACGTTAATGGTGTATTCGCGGTTTTTCTTCTCCGCCGAGGGGGGGCGGGGATTGGGAGGTTCGGCCTGGGCGGGAAGATAATTCGGAATAGTGAAGGCCAGGCCAAGCAGGGCCAAGCTCCAAGAGATCGTTCGTGTCTTGCGACTCATACTATTGTGTCGGAGCATAATATCCAGTGCGTGAATATACCTGGAGGGGAGGCAGTCCTCGGGGAGGGTTGAGCTTTACCCGGACACGCCTCCACCGGCCATCGCGGACGAGGTTCGAGGGGCGGTACCCGATGACGTACTGGTTCCTCAGTTCGATGGAAATTTTCTCAGCGATGTCGGGTAGCTCGTTCGTATCCTCGACGCTAAACATTCGGCCGCCGGAGACCTCTGCCAGGTCCGCCAGCAGACTGGGTCCGCCGGCTTCCTCCGGTGTTCGGTTGCGGGAGGAAAGCGGCTCAAAAATACCCACGGAATAGATTTGCACGTCGGATTCCTTGACGGCACGCTTGATATCGTTTTCCGTGTACCGGCTGTGGTTGTCGCCGCCGTCCGAGATCACCAGCAAGGCTCTGCGATTGGTCGTCGCTTTCTTCATTTCGCTTAGCCCCAGGTAAATAGCGTCCAGCAAGGCGGTTCTCCCTCCCGATTTCACAAACAGCAACCGGTCCTGAATATTCTCGAACTTCGCAGTGAAGCCCGTAATCAGGTTAGGACGGTCACTGAAGCTGATGAGCATAAACTCATCCTGGGGGTTAGATGTGCGGAAAAACTGCAAGGCTGCTTCCTTGGATTTCTGAATCTTGTCGCTCATGGAGCCGCTGCTGTCAAAAATCAGGCCGACCGAGATGGGCGCATCTTCGGTAGAAAATGCTTCGATCTTCTGTTCGACTTTTTCATCGAACACCTGAAAGTTGCTCTGCTCGAGGCCGGTTACAATCCGGTCGAAGGGATCGGTGACCGTCACGTTGACGACTACCAAGTTGACGTCCACCAGTAGGGGCGCAACATGGATATCAGGTTTGCGGACGGTGACCCGGGAGGGATCGGTCTCGGCAGGGGGTTGCTGTGCCTTAGGCTCATCCGTCGCCCCCGGAGTAGCAGCGACTGCCCAGATGCTCCAGGCAGCGAGACTCAGAACCCAGAGTCGAGAAACTCGGCGCATTGAAAGTGCGGTCATGTTCGCGGCCCCCCGTAGACAAGTGGCTGCCCGCCCCCCAGCTTACCCTAGCCTGGCGACTCTACCTGGTCCATCATGTTTGTTAGTATAGCACAGTTCTCGTTTCTTGGGATGGTCAAGGCCGAACGCACGATGCGGGGCCTCAACCTGGCCTGTCACAGAACTGTTTTTCAGGCTGGCGAGCGGCGAACCGGGCGGGAATTTCTCGTTGACAAATGCCGGGCGGGACTGGATAATTGATCGTACCGATTCCTTCCGCTGGTCCATCATTTCGGTACAAGGGCCCTGACAGGCAAGCCCCGTGTGCTGAGGGGCGGTGAGGGCGCAGCATAGCAACCCTTTGGTGGAGAACCGCCAACCCGCTAAACAAGCTCAAGGAGGCCCATGGGTGCCAAATACATCTTTGTCACCGGCGGCGTAGTCAGTTCGCTAGGAAAAGGTCTTGCCTCAGCCTCGATTGGGTGTTTGCTCGAGGCGCGGGGGCTTAAGGTTTCGTTCTTGAAATTGGACCCTTACTTGAATGTCGATCCTGGGACGATGAGCCCGTTTCAACACGGCGAAGTCTTCGTCACGGATGACGGCGCCGAAACCGATCTCGATCTTGGTCACTACGAGCGTTTCAGCCATGTGCGGACACGACGCGACAACAACTGCACGGCGGGACGGATCTACGAGATCATCATCACGAAAGAGCGGCGTGGCGATTACCTGGGGAAAACGGTTCAAGTCATCCCCCACGTGACCAACGAGATCAAAGCGGCCATCCAGAGGGTGGCGAAGGAAGTCGACGTGGTGATCGTGGAAGTGGGCGGAACAGTGGGCGACATTGAATCGCTCCCCTTCCTCGAGGCGATTCGCCAGATGCGGCAGGAACTTGGCCGGGAAAATGTGGTCTTCGTCCATTTGACGCTCGTGCCCTTTATACAAACTTCAGGTGAGCAAAAGACCAAGCCCACACAACATTCCGTGAAGGAATTGCGAGAGATTGGCATTCAGCCGGACATCCTCCTTTGCCGAACGGACCGCTTTCTCTCCCCCGAGATTAAAGCCAAAATCGCCCTCTTCTGTAGCGTCCCGGAAGAAGCCGTCATCACGGCGAAGGACGTGGACGACATTTACGAAGTGCCGTTGATTCTCGGGCGCGAGGGGTTGGATTCCCAAATCCTGCGCTGCTTGAGCCTGAAGACCGGCGAGCGCAACCTCCAGCCTTGGATTGATCTTGTGAACCGCATCCGGCATCCGCAGGATGAGGTGAATATCGGTATCGTGGGAAAGTACACCGGCTACCCGGACTCCTACAAGAGTTTGAACGAAGCCCTGGCCCACGGCAGCATCGCGCACGATTTGAAGCTCAACAAGGTTTGGGTTGAGGCAGAGGATCTGGAGGGTGAGAACTGGGAAGACCAACTGCAAGAACTGGACGGCATCCTGGTCCCGGGAGGTTTTGGTAAGCGCGGAATTCTGGGTATGTTGAAAGGCATCCAATTCGCTCGCCAACGCAAAGTGCCCTACTTCGGCATTTGCCTTGGCATGCAGTGCGCGGTCATCGAATACGCGCGGAATGTTTGCGGCTTGACCGGCGCGGACAGCTCGGAGTTTGACCCTTCCACGCCCCATCGCGTCATCTACAAACTTCGTGAATTGCGAGGCATTGATGAGCTGGGGGGAACTATGCGTTTGGGCGCTTGGGCCGCCCGGCTTAAGCCCGGTTCATTTGCTCATCAGGCCTACGGTCAGTTCGAGATTTCCGAGCGGCACCGCCATCGCTACGAATTCAACCGCGACTACGAGGAAATCCTGGTGGCCCACGGATTGGACCTGGTGGGTGCGACCCCGGACGGTACCTACGTGGAAATCGTTGAAATCCGCGATCACCCGTGGTTCCTGGGTTGTCAGTTTCATCCCGAATTCAAGTCGCGTCCTCTCGAGCCGCACCCGCTATTCAAAGCCTTCATCGGCGCGGCCTATCAATATCGCCGGGCGAGGTTGTCCAACTTCGCAGGCTCCTTGGTGGAGGAAGGGGCAAAGGTGGCCGCGGCCGCCGCCGAAGCGGTGCTGCGCAACGGAAACTAGTGAATGGAAACTGGAAACTGGAAAATCGAGAGTAGAAAATAGAAACTGGAAACTGGAAAATGGTCGCAGACTTGGGTCCGTAGCTGAAACTGGGAGATGAGAACCCACAGGCCTATTCGTGATTTCCAGTTTTAGTTCCCAGTTCCCAATTTCCATTTTCTATTTTCCATTTTCTATTTTCCAGTTTCCATTTTCCAGTTTCTAAGCGCAGGTGAACAATGGCTCATGTGGTTCCGGTTGGCAAACTGAAGCTTGGAGTTGGCCACCCGCTCTTTGTGATTGCCGGACCCTGCGTCATCGAGAATGAGCGGCATGCTTTGATGATGGCCGAGCGGCTAGCCACCATGACGCGCGAGCTGCGCATTCCCTATATTTTCAAGGCTTCCTTCGACAAGGCCAACCGCACCTCGCTGGATTCCTATCGCGGCCCGGGACTGGAACGTGGGCTCCCCATACTGGGACGCGTCAAGAAGGAATTCGGCATCCCCGTTCTGACTGACGTACACGAAGTGGCGCAGGTTAAGCCGGTGGCAGAGGTCTGCGATGTCATCCAAATCCCGGCTTTCCTTTGTCGTCAAACCGATCTGCTTCTCGAAGCCGGGCGGTCTGGCGCCGTCGTAAATATCAAAAAGGGGCAGTTCCTTTCACCTTGGGATATTCGCCATGCCTTGGAAAAGGTCGAGCGCACGCGGAACCACAGAATCCTGGTGACCGAGCGAGGGAGCACGTTTGGTTATAACAACCTGGTGGTGGACATTCGGGGGCTTGCGGTCATGAAGAGCTACGGATTCCCGGTCATCCTGGATGTAACCCACGCTTTGCAATTGCCGGGTGGTGAAGGCCGGAGAAGCGGGGGGCAGCCGCAGTTCATCAGCGCCTTGGCGCGGGCAGGTGTGGCGGCGGGAGTCGATGGCCTTTTCATGGAAGTCCATAACCGCCCCGAGCAGGCCTTGTCGGACGGCGCCAACGCACTGCCCCTTCAGCGGTTCAAGCACCTGATGACGAACCTTCGCGACTTGGGTAAGTTTGTGCGAAACTTGCCTGCTTGACAACCCTTCTCCCCCTCCCGTAGCATAACCTTTCAAGCTTTGCCTGTTTGTCCTAAAACGTGAATTCTCCAACTGCCTTACCGGCAAAGGAGAATTGGCGGGACTCATAAGTGCCCGCGCATTTTTGAGCGGGTCCGGAGCGAGGTGTAACCGTGAGAATTACGGCGCGTTTCGCCGACGATGTTGTCATTGTGAGCTTGAGCGGGAAATTCCTGGCTGGCAGTGATGGGCCCTACCTGCGGCAAAAGGTGAAGGACTTTATCGACGCGGGGACGAAAAAACTCATCATCGATTTTGCCGACGTTCCTTACATTGACTCTACCGGTTTGGGATTTCTTGCGGGGGCTCGTGTGACGGCCCAAAATGCCGGCACGCGTATGGTTCTGGCGAATATCAATGAGCATATTCGGAGAACGATAGAGGATGTCAAGCTCTTGCAATTCTTCACCATTGCGCCTGACCACGCGGCGGCTATGGCCAAGGTGAATGAAGCGGACCCGCTTGTCCCTGGCGCTTCCTCGGGTGAAGCAAAAAAACCCGGAGGGAAGAAGCGATCCCTCAATCTGACTGAATTCTGAGATCGCCGCGCGGGGCCAGAGCAGGCTGCGGAAAAACGCTTCCGATCTGTCATTCTGAGCGAAGCGAAGAATCCCCGCAGTTGTAGTTTCAACGAACTACGGAGATCCCTCGTCGTCCCGATCAGATCGGGACTCCTCAGGATGGCAGTCCCCAGGGCTTTTCCGCAGCCTGAAGAGGCCCCTGGCTTTACAGAAGCCTGCTCAGCGGCCCAAGCTATGCCCAGCCGCTACCCTTGGAGGGAGAACTTGGCCCGGCTACTCCGACTTGTTCTGCTGGCAGGGTGGCTCGTCTCGCCCCCTCAACTCGCGGCCCAAGAACACAATCCTCCGCCTACCACGAATTCGTATATCCAGCACCTGGAGGATCCCAGCCGCGCCGCCTGGCAAAAGCCTGATGAAGTCATTCGAGTGCTCAATCTCAAATCCGGAGAGAGCATTGCGGATATCGGCGCAGGGTCCGGATATTTCACCGTGCGGTTTGCCCGCCAAGTGGGACCAGCCGGCAAACTCTACGCCGTGGACATCGACCGAGACATGCTGGCCTACATTGAGCTGCGCGCTCGGCAGGAGAATCTCCAGAACATCCAGACTATTCTCGCTGACCCTCACGATCCGAAGTTGGCCCCGGCCTCAGTGGACCTCATCTTTATTTGCGCTACCCTTCACCACATCACTGACCGGGCCAGGTATTACCCATTGCTCACCAAAGCGCTGCGGCCGGGAGGCAGGGTGGTGAACATCGACTTTCAAAAGCGCCCCCTGCCGGTGGGGCCTACCCTGGAGATGAAGATTGCCCGAGAGGACGTGCTCAGCGAATTTGCCGCCGCAGGATTTCACCTCGCCCAGGAGTTCGATTTCCTGCCCTACCAATACTTCCTGGCATTTGAGCGGTAGAGGCGGCTTTACGCCGCCATTGGGCGAGGTAAACTCGCCGCTACTTCCTGGTGTTTGAGCGTTAGAGGCGGCTTTACGCCGCCATTGGGCGAGGTGAACTCGCCCCTACGTCGGGGGCAGACAGCTTGCTGCACAGGTGCGACCTCATGAGTCG
>Ga0187771_10003943_pt1 | contig 10432 bp, 10 predicted proteins | sample 0116_SJ02_MP15_1_FD_133139 | JGI IMG/M metagenome (GOLD analysis project Ga0187771, IMG submission 133139) | Tropical peat soil microbial communities from peatlands in Department of Meta, Colombia - 0116_SJ02_MP15_10_MG | ecosystem: Environmental > Terrestrial > Soil > Wetlands > Peat | place... | reverse complement strand
GGCCTGCGCGAGATGGGCGCGCGCGGCAGCAAGCGCACGATCGACCACGGCGACCTGTTGCTCCGCGAGCACGGCGGCGTAGTAGGAGCGGATTACGTCGAACTCCACCCTCTGCCTGGTTTGCACCACCTGCCATCGCTCGGCGTCAGCCGCAAAGCCAGCAGCACGATATGCGGCGATCAGCCGGCCGCCGGCGAAGAGCGGAAACGAAAGCCGCGCCTGGCTTTGGAAATTGGATAGGAAGTCCGGATGGTTGAGCTGGCTCAGCGCGAAATCGGCCTGGGTGAATTCCTGCTGCAGCAGCCGTGACGAGAAGACCTGAACGGGACTGTCCGTGTAAGAGAAATTCTCGTCTGCGTCGAGCCGCGGAAGCATCGCGCCGCGAGCCACTCCGATTTGGGCGTCGGCGGCCTCTCTCGCGAAGCCGGCGGCCTTGAGCACGCGATTGCCGCTGAGCGCCATCGCGAGCGCCTGATCGAGCGAGATTCGCCTTGGCGTGGAAGGAGGATCCGCCGCGCCCGCAACCGCGCAGATCACTCCGAGCATGAAGAGGGTTAAGACCGGCCGCCGCATCGCTCGAATCAGGACCGCGCACGCAGCGCGTCGATGGCGAAATGCGCGCGGGAGCCGGGATGGGTCAGCCACCGCTGTGACATCGGGCAAGGCCTCCTCTGCGGGCCATCCGCAACAGTTGCGCCAACTCTTTCGCGGCGCGAATAGGGGCGTAGTCTTCGGCCGTGTAGCGATCCGAACCATTCGCGCCTGTAGCCTTCGGATGCACGGCTGAGTGCGGGAAATCTGAACACCGAGAGGTCGCTGCCATAAAATCCGTTTCTCGCTCGGTTCCCTGCTCTTGACTCTTAATGATTCGAGGTTGCACTATATCGAAACAGTGAAACAATGAAAATGGACCGGCGCATTTTCGCTCTGCAAGCCGAGATTTGCCGCGCGCTCGCGCATCCGGTGCGGCTGGAGGTATTGCACCTGTTGGGAGGCAGCAGGGTCTCCTTTGGCGATCTGCTCGAGCGCACCGAGATCACCAAGACCAAGTTGTCGCAACACCTGGCCGTGCTACGGCACGCCCGGATCGTTACTGCCATGCGCGACGGCGGGCGCATCTACTATCGGCTGACGTACCCCGAGATCGAAACGGCGTGCGAGGCCGTTACCCAAGTCCTCGCTCAACACCTCGCCGAAACTCAGAACGAAACCAGTGTCCTGCTTCGCCGTGTCAGCGGCGCGCGCAGGCGCTGAACGGAAGGAGGCCAGCCATGCCGGAGACGGTGACAGCACCGAATAGAACGCTCGACACGAAAGGCGCACTCTGTCCGGCGCCCGTGGTCCAGACCAGCAAGGCAATTAAAGAGATCGAGGTCGGCCAGATCCTGGAAGTGCTGGCGACCGACGCCGCCTCGAAGCCGGATTTCGCGGCGTGGTCGAAGATGACGGGCCACAAGCTGCTTTCCGCCGAGGAGCAGGCGGGACCGCCGAAAGTGTTCCGTTTCCTGATCCAAAGAACGAGGTGACAAACATGGCACCGAGGCGGGAAGGTTCCGCAGCGAACGAGGCCATCGAAGCGGTCGAAACGCCTGCGCCGGCGGCGAAGCGGCTGGTGATCGTTCTGACGAAGGCCACGCTCGACGAAGCGTATCCGGCCTTCATCCTTGCGACTACCGGTGCGGCGACCGGGATGGAGGTCGACATCTACTTCACCTTCTGGGGCATGAAGCTGCTCGACAAGCGAACCCACAAAAAGGTGCAGATCTCGCCTCTGGGCAATCCGGCGATGGGCATGCCGAACATCCTGGCAGTGCTGCCGGGCGCGACCGCGCTGGTCACGGCGATGATGAAGCGGAAGATCAAGAGGTATTGGCCCACGATCCCCGACATGATGAAGCAGGCGACCGAACTGGGTGTGCGGATGCACGCCTGTTCACCAACGATGGGCTTGATGGGTCTGAGCGAAAAGGACCTCATCGAAGGCGTGGACATCTGCGGCGCCTCGTCGTTCCTTAGCTGGGCCGCGGACAACGCCGTAACGATCTTCATCTGAGGATTCGGGAACGATCCTCTCGTCAACGCGGAAGGATAGTTCCGAATCCGGCTCCGGCGGAAGCCTCCCCGATCGGCCAGCTTATGGATGAGCCGCCGCCTCGCGATAGTTAAGTCGGGATCAGCCTCGATGGGCTCTTCAATCACGGCAACGTCGCCTTGTGAGGGTGGCTATCACTTGGAGACGGCATGAACAGACGCGGCCTGATATACCGGATGAGTGTGGTCTTGGTCCTGATTGCTGCGGTCGCATGGCTTGCGCTGCATCGCGAGTTTTTCCAGATACCCGTGCTGGAGCAGGGACTACGCCGCTTCGGGAAGTTGGCTCCGATGCTTTTTGTGGTGCTCTATGCGCTGTCCGCGATCCTGTTCGTTCCCGGGTCGGTGCTCACGGTGGCCGGCGGTGCTCTGTTTGGTCCGGTTTGGGGAACGCTGTGGAACCTGACCGGCGCAACTTTGGGTGCCACACTCGCCTTTGTGATTGCCCGCTACGTCGCATCGGATTGGGTCTCGAGACGGTCGGGCGAAAGACTGGAGCGGTTGATACGAGGAGTGGAGGAGGAAGGATGGCGCTTCGTGGCATTCGTCAGGCTCGTCCCGCTCTTTCCCTTCAACCTTGTGAATTACGCCTTCGGGCTGACACGAATCCGGCTTCGAGAGTATGTGCTCGCCTCTTTTGTGTGCATGGCGCCAGGTGCGATCGCTTATACCTATCTTGGTTATGCGGGCCGGCAGACCGCTGCCGGAAGCGCGGGCGCGATCCGCAATGGGTTTATCGCGCTGGGTTTGCTCGCGGCTGTCGCATTCCTGCCGCGACTGGTACGCCGGCTGAGAGCACAGCGCGACTTCCATCGAGACGGCGGAGCTCAAGCGCCAGCCTGAGCCGGCGGGCTAAACCGTGGTGCTTGCCGACCATATCCAAAACAGGAGAGGCGTTGATGAGACGCAAGTAGCGGAGACAGCAACCGTTCGGTGACCGTCCCACTGCAGTTCCAGACTAGAGTTGGCGGAAGCGTGTGCCTGGTGCCGGCGGATTTTCGGGCGGACCGGCGAAACACTGCGCGATCGCCATCCAGGTCGTTGCAGTTTCGCCGGCGACCTTCAGAGAGGTGTCCGCGATGTTCCGAGTCTGCGCGACGACCTGGCAAAACTCGACGCCTGCACCCTCGATGAGGTTGTCCGAATCGCCGTTCGGCCATTGCCAGAGCGAGCCCGACGGCGCGGTCAGACGGACATTTGGCCGCGGGCCGGGTGGCTTCATGCCGCGATTTGCGAACGTCCAGCCGAAGGTGTTGATCCCTATGATTGCGATGTTTTTGATGCGATCAGTGTCGACGCGGGTCTCGCCAAAAAGATCATAGAGAGCCTGGCCGTGCGCCCAAGTCTCCATCAGGCGCGCTGAGATGCTCGAGAGTACGCTCATGTCCGGCCCAAACCATTTCACGCGCTGCTTCGGTTCGGCAACGACAAAGCGGTCAGCCATCTCGTGTGAGAAATCACGCCAGCGGAGAAGCAGATCGCGCCCTGTGATTCCTCCGAGCCAGGCGTGAGTGGCGTCGAGGTGGCGGGCGGCGCCTGATTGGGCGAGGCCGCGAGCAAAGGCAACGAATTCGTCGCCGCCCTTCAACGAAAGATCGGCCGCATAGTTGCCCATATGAAGGTGGGCGATGATGTCGTTCGGGGTCCAGCGCTTGAACTGGGTTTCACGCCCCCAATCGGAGTCATCGAGAGTATCGAGAAGGGTAAAGAGAGCGTCGCTTTCATCCCGAAAATCCAGCGCTTGATCGAGCATGGGCGCATCGTAGCTACAACACGCCGGCAACCTCAACCTTTATAGAGTCGCCTCCGGCAGGAGCCGATTCAGACTTCCGCAATCACCTGTTGAACGGCTCGATCAGTTCGAGAAACGTCCCGTCAGGATCCTTGAAGCAAAAGAATTTGGCTCCTGCCTTGTTGGCGAACCGGATCGTCACCGGTTCCGACACCATTTCGACGCCGTTCGCCTTGAGACGCGTGTATTCCTCCTCGAGATTCTTGGTGAAGAGAGCGATGCGGGCTACTCCTGTATGGTAAAGATGAGGATAGGGTGCACCCTCGGTCTGAGGTTGCTTCCATTCGATGAGATCAATCCGGGTAGCGCGCGGGTCATCGCTCAGGGCGAGCAACGCGGCTCGTGCGCGGCTGTCGGGAATATTTAATCCTCTGTCGTTTCCTCTGTTGGGGCCCTCGCCGATATCCAGGACGACTTTGAAACCCAGCATCTTGTAGAATTCGAGCGACTGCTCGAAATTCTTAACATTGATGTTCACGTGGAAGACTGACTTTATCATTCGACCTTCCTCCCAATCGAATCGGCCACTGTAGCGAACTGGCCGGAACTTTGCCTTTCCGTATACCCTTACGACATCAAATCTTCTCAGACCTCGAGCCCAGCTGGGTGGGCTTATTGCGCCATGTAGCCACCGTCCACGGGCATCGGCAGACCCGTCACGTAAGATGCGCGGTCGGAGCATAGCCATGCCACGGCCTCGCCGACTTCTTCGGGTTGTCCCAGACGCTTCATCGGCTCCGACCTGGCATACCTCTGCTCGATATCCGGACGTTTCTCAAAGGCGCTCATCAGCATCGGAGTGTAGATCGGAGCGGGACAGACCGCGTTTATCCTGATGCCGTGCCGGCCATATTCGAGCGCAGCGGCCTTCGTCAATCCCGCCACTCCGTGCTTAGCGGCGGTGTAGGCTGGTACGCGAATGGCGCCCGTCAGTCCCATAATCGAGGAGGTGTTGACGATCGATCCTCGGCCTTGCTTGAGCATCTGGGTGATCTCCGCCTTCATGCAAAGCCACACCCCTGTCAGATTGATCGCGATCACGTGGTTCCATTCCTCTTCGCTCTATTCGTGCGTCAGCTTGCCCGCTCCTCCGATTCCGGCGTTGTTGAATGCGCAGTCAAGGCGGCCGAAGGTTTCCACCGCTTTCGCCACAACTGTTTCCACGTCCCGAGACTTGGACACGTCGGTTTTGACGAAGATTGCCTTCGCTCCGGCATCTTCCACCATGCGCAGCGTCTCTTGCCCCCCATCTCCGCCACGTCCGCGAGCACGAGTCGTGCACCCTCTCGCGCGAAGATCCTGGACGTGGCGCGGCCAATACCCGAGCCGGCCCCGGTGATCAATGCAATTTTCTCGTCCAATATTCCCGGCATGGTTTAGTACCTCCATTGCTGCGGACTGCGTCCCGCATGATAGCTTCAAGTCGGGTCCGAAAGACAAATCGGCGGAGCGTTTCCTGCCGGCGCTTGCCGATCCAAGCGCGTAGAGTTAGAGACCCCGGGTCTTGACGTGCTAACCTTTCGAGCCGCTGACCGCCAGCCGAGCGATCGCAACAGTCCTCGATCGGTTTTGGAGAACGGTATGCCAACTGAGGAATCCAATAAGATTCCGCGCATAGGGGTACTGCGCGACCGGGTCGCCGCATTGCTATGCCCCCGTCTCAATAGGGTTGCACTTTTAGCCCGGCCTTTGCGATGATCCGTTAGAATAAGCTTGAAGTAGTGCGAGCCCTTAAGGAATGCCAGCTGGGAGGATGAACGGAATGGCAGATTCTCGGCTAATTTCCGCAGACTCTCATTTCGTTGAACCACCAAAAATGTGGGCGGAAAGACTTGACCGGCGCTTCCGCGATCGTGCGCCGCACGCGGTAAGGCTCGAGGGGAAAACCGCCGAGTATTTTGTCTGCGAGGATCTGGCGCCGGCGCCGATCGCAGCCTTTTTCAGCGCCGGGGTCCCGGCGGCGGAGATGCCGCAGTTCGTGCGCCGCGGCTTTGATGAGGCGCCCAAGGCGGTGCACGATCCCGCGGAGCGCATCAAGGATCAAGACCGAGACGGTGTTTCGGCTGAAGTTATCTATACCTCGATGGGAATGCCTCTATTCGGCCTCGGGGACGCAGAATTCCGCGCGGCTTGTTTCCGGGCCTTCAACGACTGGGCCACTGAGTATTGCAGCTACGACCTTAAGCGTCTGATCCCGCTCGGGCTGATCACGCTCGAGGATATACCGGCTGCGGTTGCGGAGCTTGAACGGATCAAGAAGCGCGGGATGGCCGGAGCAATGATCTGGGGCGAAGCACCGGCCGATCGACCGTATTCGCTTCCGGATTATGATCCGTTTTGGGCCGCCGCACAGGACCTCGATATGTCGCTCTCGTTGCACATTTTAACGGGGGCCAAGGGCACCGCGGGTCACGCCAGTACGGTACTGAATCCCAATATGACGGGTGTCGAGTTCATGACGGGAGTGATCTCGATGATCCATCCGATCGAACGCACCCTGACTTCGATGGTAATTGGTGGTGTCTTCGAGCGATTTTCGCGCCTGAAAATAGTTTCGGCCGAAAACGACGTCGCCTGGATACCCTTCTTCCTTTTCCGCATAGACAAGTACGCGGCGCGCGGGTTGACCAATATCAAGCTGTCACTCAAGCCCAGCGAATATATCAAACGCAACGTTTACGCGACGTTCATTGACGACCCGGTGTTCGTAAATCTGCTCGACTGGTATCCATCGGACAACATCATGTGGTCGTCCGACTATCCACACGGGCAGGCGACTTTCCCCCGCTCGCAGGAGTACGTGGCCAAGCACCTGAGCAAGGTGTCCGAGACCGATCGGCGCAAAATCGTGCACGATACTGCTGCCAAATTGTACGGCCTCAATTAGACGAGGTCAGTGGCGGAAGGCGGCGACTACTGCATCCCGCTGATGTGAAACGAACTCGCGGCCGGATGGAAAGGACGTTGGCCGAGCTTCCATCCGGTCGCGCCTGCGCCCGAAAAGCCCGGGTGCTCACGTTTGTCGAGGCTAGGCTGCCCGGTCCAAGCCCAAAAGATTCCGGAAGTCTTCACGTCGCGGTAGGCACGCGCAGCTGTATGATTTTTGCCGGAAGACTGGCGGATGACGCGAGAGACGCAGAGAGTACCTTTCTCCAAAGCACGGTTCAGAACATCCTTGCTGCTTGAAACTGCTTGCTGTTAATTTACCATATAGCTAAGTTATAGATGTTATAACTGTTCATAACGACAGACGTGAGCACTCGGATGGCGCTTGGAACACGTAACTGGGCCGATCGAACTGGTAGCGCCAACCTCCGTCTTTTGTTCGCCATGCTGGCTGGGGAAGCGCCGGAAGCTGAAAATCTTCCCGAGGGTTTTTCAAACGGCCCTCCCGCTCGAGTTGGATAGATCATTGGATGAATGCGCGAGAGCAAATACCGGATATCGGTTCGCGCGCTGCGGTTATTCTCGCTGACGACGAGCGACGAATCTTCGAACGCGTCGATCGGCTGTTTGCGACCTTGATTCTATTTCAGTGGGTCGGTGCGGTGGCGGCGGCCTTATGGATTTCCCCTACCAAGGCAGGGATTGACGGCCGTCTCGTAACCGCGGTTTTCGAGGGTGGCGTGATCATGCTGCTGCCTTTGCTGATGATCTTCGTGGCGCCGGGCAAGACTATAACCCGGCATGTAGTCGCCGCGGAACAAATGCTCATGTCGGCTCTGCTGATCTATCTGACCGGAGGCCGGATTGAGACCCGGTTCCATGTCTTCGGTGCGCTTGCCTTTTTATCTTTCTACCGCGATTGGCGGGTGCTGGCGACGGCATCGATCGTGACCGCCGCGGACCACTTCCTAGGGGGCATTTTCTGGCCCCAAGCCGTCTATGGTCTCGCCGTAGTTGAACCGTGGCGATGGCTTGAGCATACCGGCTGGGTTTTGTTCACCGATTTTTTTCTGGTCGTCTCGATCGTACAAAGCCGGCAGGAGATGGCGCTGATTGCGGAACGGCAGGCCAAGCTCGAGAATGTCAACGAAAAGATTGAGCGTGAGGTCGTGGAACGCACAGCCGAGGTGCGAGCCGGGGAGGAGATTTTCCGTTCGCTGAGCGGAGCCTCTCCCGTTGGCATTTTCCTTGACGCGGTTGGCGCCTGCATCTACGCGAACCAACGGCTGGGCGAGATTTATGGCACTCCATCGGAGGAGCTCATCGGCAAGGGATGGATTCACAATATTCACCCGGACGACCGCGCGAGGATTGAGAAAGAGGGTCTGGCCGCGCTGCGTGAAAACCGCGAGATCGGACTCGAGTATCGGATTGTCACGGCAGCGGGAGCAATTCGATGGGTCTCCACTCGAGCCGCACGGCTTCCATCGCGCGAAGGGCAAGATGCCGTCTTCGTCGGCACGGTCGACGATATCACTGACCGCAAGCGTTTGGAGGAAGAACTGGCGCATGGCCGCGACGAGGCCTTGGAGATGGCACGACTTAAGTCCGAGTTCCTGTCCAACATGAGCCACGAGATTCGCACTCCGCTCAACGGCATTATCGGAATGACGGGATTGCTGCTCGACGGCAGGCTAAGTGACGAACAGCGTGATTTTGCCGAGACCGTGCGCTCCTCTGGAGACGCGCTGCTCACGATCGTCAACGACATTCTGGACTTTTCCAAGATAGCCGCCGGTAAACTGGTCTTCGAAGAGATCGATTTTGATCTTCTTGCGATCGCGGAATCGACGGTCCAGTTGCTGGCCGAACAGGCGCGCAAAAAGAAGATAGAACTGGCCCTCAGCATCGACCCTGCGGTTCCGTTGGCGCTGCGCGGAGACCCCGGCCGACTGCGCCAAGTGCTGACCAACTTGGTGGGCAACGCGGTCAAGTTCACGCCGCAGGGTGAGGTCGTACTGAGCATCAGCGCTGAATCAGTTAGCGAGGACGAAACTCAACTGCGTTTCCAGGTCCGCGACACAGGCATCGGGATCGATGCTGAAGCCCGGCGTCGGCTGTTTCAACCCTTTTCACAGGCAGACAGCTCGACGAGCCGCAAGTATGGCGGCACTGGCTTGGGCCTGGCGATCTCAATGCAGCTGGTTGAAGCGATGGGCGGCAAGATCGGCGTCGAGAGCGAGCTTGGCAAGGGCGCGACCTTCCACTTCACTATCACACTTGGTCGTTCGGCAGCATACGCGACCAAGCTACCGAAGCGGGGATCTCTAAAAGGCCTGCGCGCACTGATCGTTGACGACAATGCCACCAGCCGACAGATCTTGTTCCATCAGCTGTCCGCATGGGAGGTTGACAGCTACGCGGTAGAAGGCGGCACCGAGGCGCTGGCGACACTTCGGGAGCAGGTTTCGATTCGCCCCTACGACGTTGTCCTCGTTGACTTCGAGATGCCGCAGATGGACGGGTTGATGTTGGCCCGTGCGATTCGCGAAGATTCAAGCATTGCCAGGACCTCGTTGCTGATGATGAGTTCCGCCGGCGAGCGCGGCGATGTCGGCGGACAGGCAACGGGGCTCGACTGCTGGCTCGGCAAGCCAATCAAGCAGACAAAACTCTACGAGGCGCTGGCCGCTGTGTTAACTGAATCGAGAGTCGCGCATTGCGGGACGGAGCCGAATGCTGCGCCTTTGGCGGCGGCACAATCCGCGGGCTTTAACGGAAGCTCTGCCAGCATGTCGGACAAGTTGACGAACGAGTCGAACAAGAGAGTTCGCGTGTTGGTGGCTGAGGACAACGCGGTCAACCAAAAGATCGCGTTGCTCCAGCTCAAGAAGCTGGGGTTTCTGGCCGATGCGGTCGGTAATGGCTTGGAGGTGATTGAAGCGCTCGAACGGATTCCGTATCAGGTGGTGCTGATGGACTGCCAGATGCCAGAAATGGACGGCTACACAGCCAGCACCGAGATTCGGCGACGCCAGTCGGGGAAGCACCGCACGGTGATCATCGCGATGACCGCACATGCGATGCAGGGCGATCGCGAAAGGTGTCTCGCCGCCGGGATGGACGATTACATCTCTAAGCCGGTCAAAATCGATGAGCTCGAAGCGGCGCTCGGTCGATGGATGTCAATAGCGCTCGAATTCGATTCCTCGTCTGGCGACGCACTCGCGGCATAAATGAATGGGTTGGCCGATTTTTTTGTCGAGCTTGGGTGCAAAGAGACCACCGGCCAGATTTTCGCGAATACGGCGGGTCGCTGATCCCCTTGGCCGACGAGAACTTCAGGTTGTCATTGGTCGTTTACTGACCCGCCCCGCAGAAGTATACCGACCGGCGGTAGAGATTTCGGCCCTGTGACCCGGTGGAGCGTTTCACGTTCAGAGATAGCGGCTCGCCTTGGCGCGGGCTTCGTCAAGGCAAGTTTGCCGCACAGGGCGCCGTTGCCTTGTCGGTCATTTCGCGCTGGAACAACAGAGCAATGTGCTAAATACATCTACCATCCTTCACAAGTATTTTGTGTGCGGGTCCAGCACCCATTGGGCCATGATTCGGAACGGGTAAGGCAGTCCACCGAGACCTGCCCTTTGTCATGCGGGCGAGAGT
>Ga0187771_10003942_pt1 | contig 10433 bp, 9 predicted proteins | sample 0116_SJ02_MP15_1_FD_133139 | JGI IMG/M metagenome (GOLD analysis project Ga0187771, IMG submission 133139) | Tropical peat soil microbial communities from peatlands in Department of Meta, Colombia - 0116_SJ02_MP15_10_MG | ecosystem: Environmental > Terrestrial > Soil > Wetlands > Peat | place... | reverse complement strand
GCCTTTGCGGTGTGCTGGACGATCCAGAAGACGTTCCCGTCAGGATCAGAGAACATCGCAGAAATCCCCCAGAAATACTCTTCAGGCGCCTGCTTGAACTCTACGCCCCGGGCCTTCATTTCTTCGAATGTCTTGCGGCAATCGTCGACACGAAGGGTGACCGGCGGGTTGCTCCCGGGTCTCCATTCGTGCGACCAACCCCTGGGGTCAGGCGTTCCGAGCTGCCAGAGAGCCAGTTCCAGATCCTGCCCCTTGGGGCCGACGGTGACGTACCTGTAGCTACTAGAAACAAAGTGATCAGTTTTCTTCTCGAATCCGACCTTACCTGTGTAGTACTCCAGCGCCTTATCCTGGTTCCTTACCGCGAGAGAGATTCCTGTGATTTTTGCATCCACGCACTCGTGATAGCGGAGTGGGAATATAATATTATTGACTTTCAATGCCAGAATGGTGATTCCAGCCCTTAGGCTGGCCCCGAGCGGCCGGACTTCGACGGATACCCGTATCACAGAAACTGACAGATTGACCTAGTGTATTCGGCATAATTCGTTATAGTGACCATCGACCAGAATCACAGGCATGTCGGTGACGAGGACCATCCATGCCCGGCGACCCGCCTCGCATGGTATAGCGGCTCTCGGCGGACTTTCACTTGAGGCGGAAATCCGCTCGCTCTACGCGATATCCCCCGAAACAGCTGTTCAATTCCCATCTCTCTTCGCCCAGTCAGTCGTCGAATCATGCTCGAACATTGCTGGGGCGTCAGTAGGGGAGGCTCTCGTCAGAAGGATTGGAGACAGCAACCTTCAGAACCCCGAAGATGCATTCAGGAGCATTGACACACTTCTCCGAGGCGGGTCGGACACGCTCAAGCGAGACATAGAGCAGAGATTCCGTGGCAAGGTTCACAGGTTCTACAGGATATCCATGGGCCTTGCGATGCGCCCATTTTCCGCACCCTAAGTCCACGCCACCGCATGAACTTGTGCGCAAGGCCACCGCGTCAACAGGATGAAGCGTGAAAGTGACGTTGTTAGATGTCGACGCCGTCAATCACTCGCAACCCATGCTTGAAGCGTGTGGGGGCTTTCTGCTCAAACGCTAAAATGGACATTCTTTGATGGTTCACTATTGCGCGCCCAGGCCAGGACCAAACTCCGGGTGGCCGTTCTCGCCGCTACAGGAATGGTTGGCCAAAGATATGTCACCATGCTCTCCGATCACCCCTACTTCCGACTTACCACAGTCACAGGCCAGAGCAGTGTCGGAAAACCGTACGGGCAGGTCATCTCCTCTGGTCCATTCCCTGTTTCTAGGGAAGCGAAGGACCTCACGGTGAAGCCGACTAGCGTCGACGGGATAGGAGAAGCGGACCTTGTTTTCTCCCCTCTCCCAACAGAAGCAGCGATGAGCCTGGAGCCCGAACTTGTGAAAAGGGGGTACAATGTAATCACTGACGCCAGTCCACACAGGATGGACAGGCTAGTTCCGCTAGTGGTGCCCGAGGTGAATCCATCTCATCTGTCTCTTCTTCAACGCCAGAGAGAAGCGGGGTGGAAGGGGTCGCTTGTGGCCACCCCGAACTGCACGGCCGCAGGTCTCGCCCTGGTCCTGAAGCCGATTCACGCGGAACTGGGTCTCAAGAGGGTCCTAGTATCTACGATGCAGGCCGTCTCAGGTGCCGGGTACCCCGGGGTCCCATCGCTAGACATCTTGGACAACGTCATACCCTTCATCAAGGACGAGGAGGACAAGGTGGAGACAGAGCCCTTGAAGATGTTGGGCTCAGTCGGGAAGGGGGGAGTCAAGCCAGCAGGTTTCGACATCAGCGCGATGGTTCACAGGGTGGCTACCACGGATGGTCACCTAGAGTCAATGTACGTCGAGACCGAGGACAGCTTTAATCCGTCGAAGGTTGCTGAGCTTCTCGCAAGATTCCGGGGGGAACCACAAGAATTGAGGCTCCCTTCGGCCCCGGCCGAGCCAATCATAGTCACCAAAGAGGATGCGAGGCCCCAACCCAGGCTAGATCGGTACGCCGGGACTGTCCCAGGGATGAGCGTGGTAGTCGGAAGGATAAGGAAAGGGCTGGACTCGAAGTCAGGAAGGCTTACGATGCTCTCGCACAACACTATCAGGGGCGCCGCCGGGTCGACGATTCTTACGGCCGAGCTGATGTACAGGAAGGGTCTCCTAGGCTAGTTGAGACTAATCCTCCTGGGGTTCGGGACCGTCGGGCAGGGCCTTGCCCGGGTGCTTGCGGAGAAGAGAGGATACCTGGAGCGAAGAGGGCTGAGCTTCGACTTGGTCGCGGCGGCCGACTCCCACTCATCCGCCGTCGACGTCGATGGACTCGACCCCATGGCCCTCATAGACAGGAAGAAAACCAGTGAGAGGGTGGGAGATTCTCAGCAGAGCGCCATTGACCTGATAAGAGAGGTGGACGCCGATGCCGTCGTTGAGGTAACCCCCGGCAATCCTAGGGACGGGGAGCCAGCCCTGTCTCACATCAGGGAGGCACTCCGCCTCTCGAAACACGTGGTCTCAGCCAACAAAATGCCTCTTGCCCTGCACTTTGCCGAACTGACAGGGATGGCGAAGGCGGGAGTGGCGCTACGCTACAGCGCGTGCGTCGGCGGAGGGATTCCGATGCTTGAGACGGGTATTGCCTGCCGCGAAGCAGAGGAGGTGGTAGCCATTGAAGGGGTCCTCAACGCCACCTCGAACTTCATTCTGACCAAGATGCAGGACGAGGGGTCCGACTATTCCTCTGCGTTGCGGGAAGCTCAGAGGCTAGGCTACGCCGAAACTGACCCCTCCCTAGACGTCGACGGCTTCGACGCAGCTGCAAAGCTCGTCATCCTCGCAGACCACGTGATGGGGAAGAGACTGACTCTGGCTGACGTCAGGCCGATGCGCGGGATCAGGGATCTGAACCTTCAGGACATCAGGAGGGCAAGGTCGAAGGGAAAGCTGATCAGGCCACTGGCCAGAGTAAGTGAGGAAGCCGAAGTGGGCCCGAAGGAGGTCGACCCCAGGAGCCCGCTCAACGTCTACGGCGCCACCAACGTTGTAGTCTTCCGGTGTGAAGACTCGGGAGAGAGGGTTGTAGCAGGGGCCTCGGGGGGCGGGGTGGCTACCTCCCGCGCGGTGCTGAGGGACCTCGTGACCATAGCTCAAGGAGGCCGGAGGGGGTAGGACTGGCCAGGGTGGTGATGAAGTTCGGCGGGAGCCTTCTTGCCTCCCACCAGGGCATCCGGCGGGCAGGGGATATCGTGGAAAGGACCCGCAAGGCGGGCGACGAGTTCGTTGTCGTTGTGTCAGCTCTGGGGGAAGTCACCGACGTCCTCCTGCAAGCGGCGAACGACGCAAAGAGCTGGAGCGAAGATGAGATACTGGAGGCAATCGACGAGCTCAGAAGGACACACCAACTTGCCGCCGAGCATTCGTCGCTGCAGAAAGATGAGAAAGAAGCGGTCCTAGACGACATCGAGGCAAGTCTGGAGAAGCTGAGGGAGGCCCTTCTGGGGATATCAATTCTCAAGGAACTTTCTCCCCGGTCAAGGGACCTGGTGGTCTCGTTCGGGGAAAGGATGTCGGCGCCTATCGTTTCGGCTGAAATCAGGTCGAGAGGGTTGGACTCCTCCAGCCTCACGGGGGGTGAAGCGGGCATCATAACCGACGACACCTTCGGGGAAGCGGCGCCCATTCATGGCGCGACCGTACGTGCAGTGAGAAGGCGGCTGTTGCCAATGCTCGAAAGGGGGGAGGTGCCGGTCGTGACGGGCTTCATCGCCAGATCGAAAGGCGGAGAGATAACCACACTGGGAAGGGGGGGCTCTGACTACACCGCCACCCTCCTCGCCTCCTCCCTCGGCGCCGATGAGGTCTGGATATGGACGGACGTGAATGGGATACTGACTGCCGACCCTCGGGTGGTGAAAAAACCTGCCACGGTACCACAGCTTAGCTACGCTGAGGCTGAAGAATTGGCCTTCTTCGGCGCGAAAAACATGCACCCCCTCGCTCTGGGCCCCGCCAGGACGGCAGCCGTCCCAGTCCGCATCAAGAATGGGTTCAGGCCAGAGCTCCCAGGGACACTAATAACGAAGGAACAGACCAAGAGCAGGGGAGTCGTCAAGGTGGTCGCGGTGGTGAGGAACGTGGGGCTGTTGACGGTCGCCGGGGAGACCCTTCAGGGAAGGCCAGGCGTAGCGGCAGACGTGTTCTCTGCTCTCGCTTCGAACAGGGTCAACGTCCTGATGATTTCCCAGAGCGTCTCTGAGGCGAACATAAGCATGATCGTCAGGCGCACTTCTCTCAAGTTGGCTGAGAAGGCTCTCAGACGAGAGCTGAGAAACCAGGGGATAGTGGTGGAAGGAGACCCGGAGGTATCAGTGGTCGCAGCAGTTGGCGCCGGGATGAGGGGGGAGAGGGGGGTTGCAGCGAAAATCTTCGGCGCAATCGCCTCACGAGGGATAAACATAAGGATGATAGCCCAGGGCTCTTCTGAGCTCAACGTATCGCTCGTCGTCAACGAAGGTGACGCAGACGACGCAGTTCGAGCCCTTCACGACCAGATTGTCAACCAAGTTCGAAGGAGTCGGGAATGAAGAAGGAGGTAACAGTGGTGTCCCCGGCATCTTCAGCCAACCTTGGCGCCGGCTATGATGTGTTCGCCCTCGCCCTCCGCAAGCCGTTCGATACTTTGACCCTTCAAAGGACCGGGAGTGGGGTGAGGCTCCTGGTCGAGGGGGCACGCCTGGATGCCGCACCTCGTAGGAACGTCGTTTCGGGAGTTGTAAAGGCCGTAATGAGAGGGGAAAAAGTCAGCCGAGGGGTGTCGCTAAAACTCCGAAAAGGAGTGCCCGTCGGTGCCGGGCTTGGCAGCAGCGCTGCTTCGTCAGCAGCAGCGGCAGTAGGGATGAATGCCCTTTTCGACCTGGGCCTGGACAAGCGTAAGCTGATTGAGTACGCAGGGGTGGGCGAGAAGATATCGTCGGGGACGGCTCACTATGACAACGTCGCCGCCGCAATCGTGGGAGGGTTCGTTATCGTGGCTGGGAAGGAGGGTTTCATCGGGATGGAGGCTCCACCAATGCTCGCTCTCTGCCTGGCCACGCCAGAAGTCCGCCTCCCCTCACGCAAGACAGAATTCGCCCGCTCCCTTGTCCCAAAGGAACTGTCTCTAGACGAGGTGGTCGGCGCTGTTACTTCGGCCAGCTTGATGGTTCGCGGGTTCTCCACAGGAGACCTGGAGGAAATTGGCAGGGCGATGCAGGGGGGATTCGTGGACCCGAAGAGGGCGGTAATGATCCCGGGTTTCGAGAGGGTGAGAGAATCCGCAGTCAAATCGGGCGCGTTCGGAGCATGCATCAGCGGGGCCGGTCCCACGGTGCTGGCCGCGACGACCCGACACAGGGCAAATGGGGTACTGAAGGCGATGCTTCGAGGATTCCGAGAGGCGGGGGTCCAGAGCGAGGGGTTCGTCACGGGTGTGGGGGAGGGGTGCAGAGTCATTGAGCGGGCCTAAAGGGTGGGAACTGGTCTGCATAGGGTGTGGTACCCCGGCGGAAACAGAACTCCCCGACTCGACCTGCAGCACGTGTAGGGACCTCCTCGAAATCAGGGTCACGAGAAAAATCGATGGCAGGTCGTTGTTTGGCGGCGATGGCCCGGGCATATGGAGATTCAAACACGCCCTCCCCTTCGCGCCGGGCGTGGAACCTGTTTCCATAGGGGAAGGAGGTACACCCCTCGTCAGGACGGATCGTTTCGCCGCCAGGGTGGGACTTCACAACCTGCACGCGAAGAACGACGGTCAGAATCCTACAGGCTCGTTTAAGGACAGAGGAATGTCGGTGGCCGTAACAAGGGCGAAGACCCTGGGGGCCAAGGCCTTGATCTGTGCGTCCACGGGGAACACGGCCGCGTCCCTGGCGGCCTATGCGGCGAAGGCGGGAATTGATGCGGTGGTTGTCGTGCCAAGGGCCGGTGTCGCCTCGGGGAAGCTAGGCCAGGCCTTTGCATATGGAGCGAAGGTCTTCGGGGTAGACGGCAACTTTGACCAGGCCCTGGCCACCGTGTTCGATCTCGTGCGAAAGGACGACCGCTTCTACCTGATGAACTCGGTGAATCCCTTCAGAATCGAGGGGCAGAAGATCACGGCATATGAAATCTACGAGCAGCTCGCTCGCGTACCCGACTACGTCGTTCTCCCGGTGGGCAACGCAGGGAACATCAGTGCCATTTGGAAGGGATTCAAGGAGCTTCGGGAATTAGGGATTATCGGCTCTGTTCCTAAGATGATTGGCGTGCAGGCCGAGGGCGCGGCACCCCTGGCGGCGGCCATCTCTTCCGGTGAGCCGTTCAGGCCTTTGGCGGAACCCCGGACCGTCGCGTCCGCCATCAGGATAGGGAACCCTGTCTCGTGGAAGAAGGCTTTCAGTGCTATCGGGGAATCTGGCGGACGGGCGGCCGTTGTCAGTGATGAGGAGATTATGGATGCCAAGGAGACGCTGGCTCAGGAAGAGGGACTCCTTGTTGAGGCAGCGAGTGCCGCACCCTTCGCCGCTCTAGTCAAGCTGAAGTTGCCTCGAGGAGCGACAGTGGTGTGCATTGCAACAGGTAATGGCCTGAAGGACCTCTCGGATCACGGGGGTACTCATAATATCGAGCCCGCCACCAACGCCGATTCCATAGCAAGTTCGGTCGGCGGCCGACGCTAGTCGTTGTCGTTCTGGGTGAAGGTCTTCTGATAGGTGAACCGCTCGCCTTCATCCTTTTCCTTGGTTCCCGACTTGCGCCTCTCCCGTCTTGGCTTGGGATTCTGTACGCTCTTTCGCGTCTTTCTCGTCCGGGCGCTCCTCCGCCCACGCTTCGCTCGCTTCGCCAAGAACTCGTTCCGTCCGCGGTCGCGCTATAGAAACGTTCGTCTGCTTATCTGGGAACAACATTATTGTGAAAAGTAACCCGGTTCATCCTTCGGGGCCTCGTCGTCAGGCGAATGCTACTTCCTGGCCCAGAGCCTGTGGTTTCGCATGGACGAGAGGGTGTGCTTCGCGCAGAACTCGACGGACTGCGACCCGCACCTGACGCGCCAGATTGCGAACTCGGAGCAGCTTCTCATTTCGCAGTACGAGAGCCGGTCGACTCGCTCGACTGTTCCTAGACCCAAAATCCTGGCATCAGAATCCCAATCCTTCCCGCGATAGAGGGATCTAGTCATCAGGGGGGACGCCCCAGTTCCATGATAGAACCTGTTAAGGGACACAACCATGACAACCTTGTCAACTACCCATGGCTAGAGCCGTGGCCCCTGCCGCTTGAGGCTCATCATGGGGAGTGAAACGCCTATAATGCTACCCCACGCCGGCTGTCATGGGCATAGTTTGAGACGCTGGCGCATTGTGGCAGCGGCGGTCTTGGGGGGTGCATCTCTCGCTCTCGGAATGGTCTCTCCGATGCTCGCAGTAGCCCTCCCCGCAGCGTCCATCGCGTTAGTTGTTGAGAACAGGGGTGGCTTCGAAACCATCGCCAGCCAGCTTAACCGGAGAGGTCTCAAGGCCCACGCTCCCGCAGCCATAGTCGGAAAGTCGGGCGTGAAGCACGAGTTCGCATTTGCCCTTCAGCCGGATTCGGGGAAGACGAGGATCGTCGTCGACACGGAGTTATCAGTCAAGGAAGTGGACGAAATGAAGGTTCTGAAGTTCTATGTCAAAGTCTTCGATGTGAGTCCCGAGAAGGCTGTGCTGTGCGTCTGTCCCAGGCTCGGAGAACGGGCCGCGACGCTGGCAAAGGAGTACGGCATCACGGTCCTGGAGGACGACGTCCCCAGAAGACTCATTCCAATGGCCGAGAAGGTCGTGACTGAATTCGTAGAATCGGGCGGCAACCAATGAAAGAAGGCAAAAAGAAGATATTTCCGGTGCACTACGCCCCTGGGAAGAAGCTCTTCCACATCGTAGTCACCATCTCCGATGCGCCGGGGTCCTACAGTTCAATACTTGACCTCCTGCGAACGAAGGTGAACCTGATTGGCACGAGCACCTACACTCGCAATGACGGGACGGCAATGTTCAGCGGTTTCTCGGAGGCTCTTTCTCCGACGCTTACGTCGAAGGAGCTGGAGAAACTCATCATGGGCTCCAAGGCGGCCATTTCGGCGAAGGTGTACGAAGGAAAGGATGGGCTTCTTGTGGACACCTTCCACACCGGGTACGTGGTCGGGGATGAGGTGTACATTCTCATGCGGAGGGACGGGCTGGTCCACGTTTTCGACCGGGTCTCGAAGATGCTCGGGAGCGGGGGGGACGCCCTCCTCTTCGAGGAGGGGGTGGCGATGGGCATGAGGAACGCGGAGATGATGATCAGGAACGTTGGAGCCGATCGCGTGCGCGCCCAAACGGGGGTGCTGAACAGGTTCCTGGCCGCCCAGGGGTGGGGGGAAATCGAGGCGAAGGTGGGCCCTAAGAATGGCAGCTTCACCGTGAGGATTGACGACTGTTTCGAATGCACGGCGGACGGTTCGTCCCGTAGAGGGTGCAACTTCATGAGAGGTTATCTGGCGGGGGGCGCGAAGGCGACCTACGGAAGGGATTTCGAATCAAAAGAGTCGAAATGCCGCCTAATAGGGGCGGACGCCTGCGAGTTCCAACTCAAGCCAAGGTAGCCCTTCCACACCAGGAGAATCTCCCAAGGATTCGTCAACTCGAGCCAACATAGGATTAAAATAGAATCGCCGAACCCCCGAACTGGAATTCCTTCAGGGGCATTGTATTGAAGTGTGATTTCTGTGGCAGGGACGAGGCGCTCCCGTTCATATGCAACTACTGCGGTGGTGCCTTCTGCGCAGACCATCGCCTTCCCGAGGCTCACCAGTGCAAGGGAGACCTAACGCAGAAGAGAACGATCACAGCCCCTCCCCAGACCACATTCACCTGGCAGACCCCGCAGGCCCAACCTCAATATCAGGCGGCAGGGCAGACCCAGGTCGTTTCTGGCATCGAACTAAGGGACATCACAGTGGCGTGGCTGGCCCTGGGGCTCGCCTTTGCAATCGCCAACGCCATGCACTATGGCCTCCTGGGGGGCGACGTAAGCCCTGCTTCCTTCGCTTACCTCTTCTTGCTGTCAATCCTCACAGTAGGGCCGGGGTTCGTGTTCCACGAGCTGAGCCACAAGTTCGTGGCGCAGAGATACGGGTTCTGGGCAGAGTTCCGTATGTGGCCCCAGATGCTTGTCCTCGCCCTGGTAACTTCGCTGCTCGGGTTCATATTCGCAGCACCCGGCGCTACATACATCTCCGGCACGAACATATCCACGGATGAGAACGGCAAGATTTCCTTTGCCGGGCCTCTCATGAACATCCTGATCGCATTTCTCTTCGTCCCCTTCCTCCTGTTTGGGCAGGGATTCCTGTTCGATCTCGGTTTCATAGGGGTCCCAGTGAACATTTTCCTCGCCGCTTTCAACATGCTGCCGTTCGGACCCCTCGACGGTGCGAAGGTCTTCAAATGGAACAAGCCGTTATGGATAATCGCATTCGTCCCTTTGGTCGTTTCCCTGGTCTTCCTCTACATCTACCTCGGCATACTCTGAGGTCGTCCCTACCCACAGGCCGGGTAAGGGTCAAATCCCGCTTCGTCCCCTGTTAAGATAATTCGAGCTTCTGCCGTATCTCACCTTCCACCTTAGCTTAACGGCCGGTAATGTCAGTGGAGACCACGGGCGGCCAGGCGCCGCTTCAGGGAACCCTCTCCGTCCTACTTGGATGGGCGTCGTCGGGGCACGCCTTCAGAAGGAATCGGGTATCAAGGGTACGGAAGGTGATAGCCGCTGCCCTTTGCAATTCGGGTTATTCATACAGAGATGTGGCGCGAATGATCGGAGGGATGTCATACATCGCCGTGAGGGACGCCTACATTTCTGTGGTTACCTCCCTCCCTGACGTTACAAAAGCGCACCGCAGGGCTGTCGCAATCGATGGGGAAGACGTAGCCCTCGGCGAGAAGCAATTCCATCTATGGTTGGCCAGGGATGTCGACTCTGGGAATATCCTGACGTTTCAGGCGTCCCCGGGAGTTTCTGTCGAGGATGGAGCGAGGTTTCTTTCTGTGGTGGCTTCCCAGTGTGAGAACAAGCCTCTGCTTAGATTGGGGCACGGCCCTAACCAGCCGAAGGGTCTGGTCAATCTTGATCTCTACTTCAACACCGAGGCGAACGAGTCGATCATAGCGAGATTAGGAAGACTACTTGCCTGGACCAGGCCAGACTCAAGCGCCGCTTAAGAACCACCTCCGTATAGCACCTATGACATGCACCTTCTGGTGTACGATTCCCACTGCGGCCCCTGCACTCGCTTCAGGAACATGGTCGACTTCCTCGACACTAGGGGGAGGATTGATTTTCTTGGGCTCGTCGAAGCCGACCGG
>Ga0187771_10003941_pt1 | contig 10433 bp, 7 predicted proteins | sample 0116_SJ02_MP15_1_FD_133139 | JGI IMG/M metagenome (GOLD analysis project Ga0187771, IMG submission 133139) | Tropical peat soil microbial communities from peatlands in Department of Meta, Colombia - 0116_SJ02_MP15_10_MG | ecosystem: Environmental > Terrestrial > Soil > Wetlands > Peat | place... | reverse complement strand
GGCGTTTGCGGCTCACGTAAGCGGGAAGCTGACCGGGTACGAAAACTCGACGCCCGAAGCGAGCCGCGAGCTGCATTTTCAAAACGCCATCACGCACGACATCTATCTCTCACCTTCCCACGCCGACGGCTCTTTCGCGGCGGACCTGCCTCCCGGCGTTTATGATCTGCGCGCCGAGCGCGGAGTTATCCTCAAAGACTCGATCGCCGTCGGCGACGACGATGTCTCGCTGGGAATCGTCAGCGAAGCCGCCCCCTATGCACCCGCGCGCCTGTTTGATCTTCAGGCCCTGGCACCTTCGATCCTCATCAGCCCCGCGCCTTCCACTGCTTACATCATGACCGCGGATACGACCGTCCCGTCCTCGAGCGCAGTCCTTATCCCGAAACGTGAGATCGATTGGTCGAAGCCGTCGGGTGGTGAAACTGAAGCTCCGGCGCCAGTTCCGGTCGCTCCTCCACCGATGTCAGGTGGGATACCCAAGCTCGGTGTGACGCCGATGCTCCCCGGATCGCAGCCCAACTCGGCGCAGCGAGCCCCGCAACCCGAGTAAGGCAGTGACGATTGATTCGCGCAATTATCTTTGATCTGGACGGCACTCTGGCCGACACCGAACCGATCCATTTCGAGGCCTTCGCGCAAATCTTTCACGCCGAAGGTATCGCGCTCTCTCGCGATGAATACTTCACCCGGCTCATCGGTTACAACGACCACGACTGCTTCAAGCTCCTGATGGACGAGCAGGGCCGCCCAGCCACGCCGGCCCAACTCCAGTCGCTGATCGACCGGAAGGCCGCGGTCTACCAGGCGATGATTGCCGGGCGCGACGTGATGTATGAGGGCGCCGCGGAGTTCGTGCGCGAATGCGGCCGGCGCTTCCCCCTGATCGTCGTAACCGGAACGCTCCGCGCCGAGGCCGAAATGATCCTGGGGCGCGCCCGCATCCGCGAACTCTTTCTGGACGTCATCGCCGCCGAGGATGTCGATCGCGGCAAACCCGAACCCGACGGCTTCCTTGCCGGGTTGGGACGCATCGGCTTTCTTCTCCGACCCCATCCGTCGATCGTCAGCACCGAGTGCCTGGTGATTGAAGATACTGCCGCCGGCGTCGAAGCCGCGCGCCACGCCGGGATGCCGGTGCTGGCGGTGTGCCACACCGCGCCCGCCGGCCAGCTCGCCGCCGCCGACCTCGTGCGTCCCTCGTTGCGCGAAACCGACCTCGACGACGTCCTCCGCCGCCTCGCCGGCCGCCGAAGTTAAATCACGCCGCCGGCTGGTGCAGACCGAGTGCGCCGATCAAACGCACCGGCAGATTGTCGAATGGACCGTTTGACATGCACAGCATCACATCCCCGGGCCGCGAATCCGCGATCATCCGCTCGAGGATTTCCGCCGTCGATCCGCACGCTGCCGCCACCGGACCGCGCCGGCTGATCTCCTCCGCGAGGGCGGCGGTATCGAGCCGGCCGTCCGCCGGGATCGGATCGTTCTCCTTGAAATAGACCGCTCCCAGGTAGACCCGCGCGGCGCGATCGAAGGCGTTGGCGAAGCCGGCCTGAAAGACGCTCCGGCGCGCGCTGTTCGATCGCGGCTCGAACGCCGCGAGGATCCGCCGGCCCGCGAAGCGCTCGGCGATCGCTTCGATCGTAGCCGCGATCGCCGTCGGATGATGAGCGAAGTCATCGATCACCGTAACTCCGCCCGTCTCGCCCACTATCTCCTGGCGCCGCGCCACCCCTTTGAAGGATGTGAACCCCTGCGCGAGCTCGTCGTCGCGCACTCCAAATTCCTTGAGCAATACCCACACGCCCAGCGCGTTGGCGACGTTCATCCGCCCGCCGATCCCCAGATGCAATTCGCGGGCGACAGTCTTTCCGTCGTGACAGATCGAGAAATGGGCGCCGTCTGCGGCGATTCGAACATCTGTCGCGCGAAACTCGCCGGCGCGAAGCCCGAAACTGAGCCGCCTTGCGCGAGCGCCCTCACTCACCGCGATCGCGTGGGGAAAGTCGGCGCAAACTGCCAGCACTCGCCCGGAGTCCATCTGCGCGGCCAGGGCGCGGAACGAAGATTTCACGTGCTCGAGATCGCGGTAGATATCCGCGTGGTCGAATTCGACGGCGGTGATAATTGCGCCGTGCGCCCGGTAATGGAGAAACTTGGGTCCTTTGTCAAAGAAGGCGGTGTCGTACTCGTCCCCTTCGATCACGAAATCGGGTCCGCCACCCAGCCGATAGTTGGCGTCAAAATCACGCGCCAGCCCGCCGACCAGCATCGAGGGATCGCGCCCGGCGGCGTCAATCGCGTGCGCCATCATCGCGGTCGACGTGGTCTTGCCGTGGGTCCCTGCGACCATCAGCACGCGCCGCTCGCGCAGAAAGAAATGCCATAGCGCCTCGGGCATCGAAACGTACGGAATCCCCGACGCGATCAAAGCCACGGCTTCGGGATTCGCGCGCGTCACCACGTTGCCGACCACCACCAGGTCGGGCGCCGGTTCGAGATTCGAGGCGGCATAACCGGTCCGCACGCCGATCCTGAGTTGCTTCAGAATCGACGCCGCCGGTTCGTAGATCTGGCTGTCCGAGCCGGTGACCTCGAGGCCGCGCGCCGCGAGCATCCCGGCCAGCGCCGCCATCGCAGATCCGGCTACGCCAATCAGATGCACCCGGCGAACCTCGCGCGGGATACGGGCCAGACGCGCGCTCGACTCGGGCGCGACTGCGGACGGCGTGGCGCTCATCAACCCCTCCCTCACAGCATCCATCGCACCATCACGATTCACGCCCCGCGCTCACGCCGCGCGACCGGGCACGGCTGCCCACGCTCGGCTACTTGCCCTCCTCGAGCGCCTCCATCACGAGGTCGTGAATCTTCGGACGAAAATCGCGGATCGCCTGGTTGTCACGCTTGGGATGAACCCGGTTGGTCAGGATCGAAACCGCGATTTCGCGCGCGGGCTCGATCCAGATCGAGGTGCCGGTGAAACCCAGATGGCCCACGGCTTCGGGCGAAAAATGGTGGCCGGAACTCGAATACTCGGGCGACGGCGAATCCCATCCGAGCGCCCAGGTCGATCCCTGCACCGTTTTGTCGCGCGTCCAGAACTCGCGGACGATCTTCTGCGGAACGAAATCCGAACGCCCGGCGTAACAGCGCATCAGTTCGTGCGCTATCCGATCCACCTCTCTGACCGGGGCGAATAATCCTGCATGACCCGCCACGCCGCCCATCGCAAACGCGTTCTCGTCTTCGACTTCGCCCACCAGCAACCGCTTGCGCAACACGCACACCGACGTCGGCGCGAACATCTCGGGCACCGGCTCCAGCCGGCGCGTGCGCACCAGAGAAATGTCGATGAAATCGGTGGCGCGCAGTTCGAGCGGACGGAAAATCTTGTCGCGGCAGAAGCGATTCAGGGCGACGCCCGAAACCTGTTCGACCGCCTCCCCCAGCAGGATGAAGTTAAGGTCGGAATAGTTTGCTTTGGTACCGGGCGTGCTCTCCGGTTTCTCCCGATGGATTTCCTCGTAGACGAATTCCTTCGCGCCGCGGCTGGCCATGAAATTGACCTTCCCGCCGCGTTCGACCTCGGCTATCTGCTGATAAAAGGGATGCCACGCCGCCAGGCCCGAACAATGCGCCAGCAGTTGGCGAAACGTCACGTAACCCTTGCCGTGTACGCCGAAGTTATGGAAGAAGCGCGTGACCCGCTCGTCCAGCCGCATCTTGCCGTCCCGCGTCAGCAGCATCACGCCGATTGTCGTGGCCAGCGGCTTGGTCAGGGACGAAAGGTCGAAGACGGTCTCCAGCCGCATTGGCGATCGCTCGGGCACCAGCGCGCGATAACCAAAGGCGCCTTCGAACGCGATCTCGTCGCCCTTTCGTACTACGATTGCGGCGCCCGGAATGGCGCCCTGCTCGACCGCTTCGTTGACGGCCTGCTCGACTTCGCGCCAGCCCAATCCTCTATCCCCTCCCCCTCGAATGCGCCGAGGCGCGGTTGCAGATTAATCCGGCCTCTGGCGGCTAACTTGGCTCAACTGACGGCGGCCTCCGAAATTATCAGCCGGCGGCTGCCGCCATCGAGTCGGGCCTTCACGCCGAACGGGAGCGTCAGATTCTCCGTACCATGCCCGGCCTCGATTCCGAACAGCACCGGGCAGCCGAGCCCCGCGCTCTGATCCGCAACAAATTCCGCGATCAGCGCCCGCTCCTGCTCGCTGCCCTCGACCGGCCGGATCGCGCCGAAGACGACGCCGGCGACGCGTTCGAACGCACCGGCCTGCCTCAATTGTACCAGCATCCGATCGATTCGATACGCCTTTTCGCCAATATCTTCCAGAAAAAGAATACGGCCGTCGAAATTAGGCGCCCACGGCGTGCCTAAGGTGGCAACGACGACCGAAAGACATCCCCCAATGAGCAGGCCCTCGGCGAGACCGTTGCGCACCACTTCGCGCGCCTCGAACTCACAGCTTGACGCCTCTCCGCTCAGCAGGCGCACCAGATGGTCCAGCGATCGGGGCGTGAGTCCGCGCGCGAAATCCATAGCCACCATTGGACCGTGAAAGCATGCGATTGCGCTCCGGTCCACCAGCGCGTTCAGGATAAACGTCGCATCCGAGAACCCAAGGAAGATCTTCGGCGTGCGTGCGATTTCCGCGAAGTCGATCAGCGGCAACAGCCGCCCGCATCCGTAGCCGCCGCGTGCGCCGAAGATCGCCTTCACCTCCGGATCGCGGAAAAACGCCATGATTTCGCCCGCGCGGTCGCGATCGCTGCCGGCCAGGATACCCGCGCGGTCCAGCGCGTGGCGCGAGACCTTGACCCGAAAACCCATCGCGATGAGCGTGCCGACTCCGCGTTCGAGATACTCGCGGTCGACTGCCGCGGCCGGCGCGATCACGCCGATCGTATCGCCGGGGCGCAGCGCGGGCGGCTTGACGATTGAGGAATCCATCGTGGCGTTGGGAGGAAAACTACCACGCGGGGCGCCCTCACGCGACGCACACTCGCGAGAGGGATTTCATCACTGGATATAGAATGGATCCACGCGGGCCAGGGTTTCGTCGAATTTGCGCCCAAGCTACAATCCCGCCGCAGATGGAGCAGATCACCGAAACTCTCAACTGGCTCTACTCGCTCGAGGCGCGCGGCGAAATCTACAAGCTCGAACGGATGGACCAGGCGCTCGCCTTGATCGGCAATCCCCATCTGAAGCTCCACGCCGTCCATATCGCCGGCACCAAGGGCAAGGGTTCGACCGCTGCGATGCTCGACGCGATTCTTCGCGCCACCGGCTACCGATCCGGCCTCTACACCAAGCCGCACCTGGTGAACCTGACCGAGCGCACGCGCATCGACGGCGCCGAGATGCCCCGCGACCAGATGCTCGGCTACATCACGCGGCTGCGCGAAATCTACGAACGCGCGAACCTCGCGCTGACCTTCTTCGAATTCACGGTCGCCCTGATGTTCCTCTACTTCGCCGAGAGCAAGGTCGACGTCGCGGTGATCGAAACCGGCCTGGGCGGGCGCCTGGACTCGACCAACGTCGTGCGTCCGGTGCTTAGCGTGATCACGCCGATCGGCTTCGACCATATGGACAGGCTAGGCTACACGCTGACGTCGATCGCCGGTGAAAAGGGCGGCATCATCAAGCCGGCCACACCCGTGATCATCGGAGCGCGCGACGCCGAGTCGCGCAACGTGCTGACTTCTATCGCGGCTCGGATGCAAAGCCCGGCCTTCATGATCGGCCGCGAATTTTCCTACCGCTCGCATGCTCCCGCGCATCGCCTCGACTATGAGGGACTTGGGCTCCGGCTCGAGCAGGTCGAACTCGGCTTGGCGGGTCCGTTCCAGCACGAGAACGCTGCGATCGCGCTCGCGGCCGTAGATAACCTGCGCGCGCAGGGATGGAAAATCGATGAGCCGGCGATCCGCCGCGGCCTCGCCGGCGTGCAGTGGCCGGGGCGCTTCGACATCGTCGCGCGGCGGCCCACCGTGATTCTCGATTGCGCGCACAACGAACTCGCGATCGAGGCGCTGCTCGAAACCATCGCGGTTGAACTCGGCCCCGAGACCAGGCCGATCCTGGTGTTCGGATGTCTCGAGGACAAACAATGGGAACGGATGGCCGAGATGCTGGGGCCCCGCGTACGCGACGCCACGCTGACCCGCGTCACGCCAAAGCGGCCGCTCGAACCGGAACGGCTGCTGCCGGTCTTCTCGCGCCACGTTCCCGCGCGCATCGTGCGATCGCCGCTCGATGCGATCGCGCAGGCTATGGAAAAGGCCGGTCCCGATGATGTACTCTTGGTCACCGGTTCGGTCTATCTGGTGGGGGAGGTTTATCCGTGGTTTCTGGCGCGTCAGGGGCGGAAGGGTCTCTTTCCTGAAGCCGCGGCGTAAATTGCGAGCTGTAGTCTCCCTGGGCGCGGCCATCGCGCTCGGAATGGCCGGTGCCGCCTTCGCGCAGCAGACCGGCTTCAGTTCATTCGTCCAGAGCACGCACAAAGGGCCGATCGACGTAACCGGCCGCACCTTCGTCTACGATTATAAGACCGACAGCTTCACCGTTAAGGGCGACGCGATCATCACGCAAAAGGACAGCGTGCTGACCGCCGACGAAGTCAACCTTGAGCGCCGCAAGCATCTGCTCCATGCCAGGGGTCACGTCCACATGGTCGACCCGCTCGGCGACCTTAAGGGCAGCGAGGGGCGCATCAATCTCAGCGATGAAACCGCCGAAATCACCGACGGCACCGTCACCAATAAGGACCGCACCTACCTCCTCAAGGGCAGCAGGATTACCAAGAACACCGGCCAGCACTACGGCGTGACCGACGGATTCTTCACTACCTGCGGACGCGACCCCGGCACCCCCGCATGGAGCATCGCGGCCGACGCGATGGACGTCCATCTGGGCGAAACCGCGCACGCACGCGACGCGCACTTCAATATCCTGGGCTATCCCGTAATGTACCTGCCCTATGCAGTCTTCCCGGCCGACGCCGACCGCCATTCCGGACTGTTAGCGCCGCGGCTAGGTGAGTCGGGATTGCGCGGCTTTCAGCTCGTGCAACCCTACTACTGGGCTATCAACAAGAGTTCCGACGCCACCGTTGCGGTCGATCTCGAAACCTCGCAACGGGTCGGCGGACTGGCCGAATACCGCCTGGTCGACGGCATCGGTGATTACCTGGTCGTGGACGGCGCGTTCTACGACGAGAGCCTGCGCAGCGCGCAGAACCGCGAAGACGATATCATCGACAACCAGATCGCCGACCCGCATATACCGATCGATCGCTACGACCTGATCGGAATGGCGCGCCAGCACCTCACCCCCGACCTCGTGCTCTACGGCGATGGCATGACCGTCAGCGACAGCCTCCTCCTGCGCGAGGTGAACGTCTGGACCCTGTCGCGCACCATTGGCCCCGGCATCGCCTTTCCCAACAGTATCGGATCGCTGCGCGACGCCGCGTCGGACTTCGGTGCCCTCTACAGTTACCAGGACGGCTTCGCGCGCATCCAGGGCACCTGGAACCAGGATCTGATTCAGCCGCAGAGCTTCGCCCTCCAGACCCTCCCACAGATTCTCGTCAGCGGACGCAAGGCTTTGCTTGGCGGTCTCGCCTACGCCGACTACGACGTCGAAGGTGACAATTTCTGGCGCGCCACCGGCTTTAGCGGCCAGCGCTTTGACCTCAATCCGCGAGTCACGCTGCCCTGGCGCCTCGGTAGTTATCTTTACGGATGGGGCACGCTCGGCCTGCGTGAAACCATCTATAGCGTCGGCGGAGATCAAATCACCGTCATTCCCGTCGGCACTGACGGCCTCCAGTACAACAACGGCCTCGCGCTCGGTCCGGTCGGAAACGGCGGCATCCATACCCGCGAAATGATCTACGGCAGCGCCGGCGTCGGCAGCGAGCTCGAGAAGGTTTACGATCTCAACTGGAAGTACATCGAGAAGATCAAGCACACGATCGAGCCGTTCGCGATGTACAGCTATGTTCCGCAGGTCGATCAAAGCGCGCTCCCGCTGTTCGACAGTACCGATCGGATGGAGTCGCGCAGCCTTATCACCTACGGCCTGACCTCGAGGATTTACGCCAAATTGCCCGCCGCCGCTCCCGCACAGGGGCCCGAAGGCGCCCAGGACGGAGAAAGCTCAGAGGATGTCGGCTTTAGCCCCTTCCGCGCGCAGAGCAGCACGGGCGGCAGCTCGGTCGAAGAACTCTTCCGTTTCACCCTGCTCCAGGCCTACGACACCGCGCACGCGATAGCCAAGGGCGGATCGCGCTTCTCGGACCTCGACCTTACCGGCACCTTCTTTCCTACGCGCATCTGGTCGCTCGGCGGACAGTTGGGTTACGAGCCTCAGACCGACCAGATCCGCTACGCCAGCGCCTATCTGAACTTCCAGCCGTGGTGGACGCAGAATCAGTCGAAGATCTACCAGGGCAAGGCCGTGGAAGGATCGTTCCTCCAGGTGAGTTACAACTACATCGCCCCCGGCCCTTCCGCGCAGGCCGGCACCAACGCGGGCTTCAGCCAGTTTCTCGTCCTGCGCGCGTATTATGATCTGTTCGACCGGATGGGCGTGTACTTCGCGCCTTCGTACGACTTCGTCTCGAAAAAGCTGCTCTCCGCCGAGTATGGAATCCGCATCAAGTCGGCCTGCGATTGCTGGGCATTCGATACCGGCATTACCAAAACCATCAACCCGAGCGAGACTGCCCTCCAGTTCCAGCTTACCCTCGGCGGAATCGGCTCCGTCGGCCAAAGCCCCTTCGGCCGCAATCCCTTTCAGCTCAAGACCGGCGTCCTGCCCAACTATCGCTAAACCCTAGGGCCGCGGTTCGCTACAACTGTTCGAGCCGCGCAGACTGCGCGGCGCCGTGCACCGCCTTTGCGCTTTACCACGCATCGCGCAATAAATTAATCGACCGGGCCAGGGACACATGCTTCCTGTAATCAAGCACGGTACGGACTTTCGGGAGATGACTGCCCGAGTGCTGCTGATTTGTCTGGGCATAGTCCTCGGCTGCCTCATCGCTGAGGCTGGGATCCGCTTGTCCGGTATCGCCAAGCCGCAGTTCTACACCTACTCGAGTGGGCGTGGATGGAAGATGCTGCCCGGAGCGTCAGGATGGCAGACCGACGAAGGGCGAGCCTGGATGAAAGTGAATCGATGGGGCTTTCGCGGCCCCGATTGGACACTCGCAAAGCCTACCGGCACCCTGCGCATCGCCGTGCTCGGCGATTCCATAACCGAAGCGCAACAGGTACCCGAAAATCAAACATTCTGCGCCGTGACTGAACGCACCTTGAAGCACGACCTCCCGTTGCCCTCTGCCAGCCGCTTCCATTGGGTCAGGAATGTCGAGGTGATGAACTTCGGCGTTGATGGCTACGGTACGGCCCAGGAACTGCTCACTCTCGAGCGCGACGTATGGCACTTCTCGCCCGACATAGTTGTGCTCGCATTCTTCAACGGTAACGACTTGCGCAACAACTCCGTCGCGCTCGAAGGGGACAAGTGCCGTCCGTTCTACGTCTATCGCCACGGCACATTGGTGCTGGGCGGACCCTTTTGCGATTCGCGCTGGTTCCGCTTCGGATGCTTCGCGCGGTTCGAGTCGCGCCGCTCGCAACTCCTGAATGTTCTTGGTTCGGCCCGAAGCGTTTTGCGCGCGCGCTGGAGGAACTGGCGGAGGCGCGGGGCCGCCGCTGCCTCCGGCGCAACTGCTCCGGCGAGGGATCGGATGCCGTTACACGAGGAGGGTCTCGAGGATCAGATATATCGGCCGCCTCAGGGCCGGGCCTGGCTGGACGCCTGGAGCGTGACCGAGGCCGAGACCGAGATGGTACACCAAAGCGCCCGCCAACATGGGGCGGAATTCCTCCTCGTCACCGTAGGCGCGGGGATGCAGGTTTTTCCGAGCGAACCGGCCCGGCAAAATTACTTGCGGGCGGTTCACGGGACCAGCCTCTTTTATCCCGATTCCCGGTTGAAGGCCCTCGGTGAACGCGACGGGTTTGCAGTGCTCAACCTGCCGCCTCCGATGCAAGCCTACGCGGACGCTCACAAGGTCTTCTTTCACGGATTCCCCAACACCGCGATGGGTAGCGGGCACCTGAACGAGCGTGGCCATTGCTTCGCCGGCAAACTCATCGCTCAGGAGTTGCGCAGAATGCTGGCTGGCGGCTGAGCCTTTGAAGCTGGGGATGCCCAAACCGTCCGACTCGCACGGGCCTTGCGGCCTTTTCGCCCGAGAGGATATAGCCTTATCGATAACGTTGTTGCTCTCTGATCACCGACCCCAATCGAGGACGCTCAAAACGAATGGTCGACAGCAGCTCTGAAAAAACCGGCCCCTCGGCAACCATCGACGCCGAAGGCCTCAAGCGCTTCATCC
>Ga0187771_10003940_pt1 | contig 10433 bp, 10 predicted proteins | sample 0116_SJ02_MP15_1_FD_133139 | JGI IMG/M metagenome (GOLD analysis project Ga0187771, IMG submission 133139) | Tropical peat soil microbial communities from peatlands in Department of Meta, Colombia - 0116_SJ02_MP15_10_MG | ecosystem: Environmental > Terrestrial > Soil > Wetlands > Peat | place... | reverse complement strand
CTTCATCGCCCAGCTTGGCGAAATCGGCCGCGAGAATGGACGGCGCGATGAGTAATGGGCGCATGACGGCCTCCAAACGCCGTTCGCCTAACACGGCGGCGGGCTGCGGGCAACGCGCGGCCGCCGCCGTGCGCGACCGGCACGAACGCCCGTCAATGCGGCAAGATTTGCCCAGCCGCGGCGCGCGCGATGCCGCCGCACCGCGCGGGAAACTGTGGACAACCTCAACAACGGTGCGGCTTTCGGCGCGGGACAAGGGACTGGCGCGGCATTTGCGTTGCGCGCGGGCAGGGGCGTCGTGCGCCGGACCGCCCGGCGGTGTGAAGGAGTATCGCGTCATGTCCATGTCCGTCGGCGCATCGTCCAATGCGCTGTCCTATCTGCAGTCATTGCTGGCGCAGGGCAGCGCCAGCGTTCCCACGAACACTGATCCGCTGTCGGCCTTCCTGCAAAGCCTGTCCGGCTCGGCCAGCAGCAACGACGCGGCGCCCACCGCCACTTCCACCACGCCCTCGTTCGACCCGGGCAGCTCGTTCGATCCCGGCACCTTCGCTGCACTCATTTCGTTGCAGGGCCAGTCGGCGAGCGGCGCGAACGCGTCCGGCCCGGACCAGCTCTTCGCTAAGCTCGACACAGACGGCGACGGCTCGATCAGCAAGTCGGAGTTCGAGAACGCGCTCGCCAATGTCGGCGTCAGCACGACGGATGCCGATTCGCTGTTTGCCAAGCTCGATAGCAACGGCGACGGGTCGATCAGCGAGAGCGAGCTGGAGAAGGCCGGGCATGGCCATCACCATCATCACATGCATGCCGATGCCGGCGGCCAGGCCGGCGGCGTCCCGGGGCAAAGCCCGCTTGATGCGCTGCTCTCGTCGGCCGGCGCCAAGGGGGCGACCACGCAGAGCACCATTAATGCTGACGGCTCGACCACCACGACCATTTCCTATGCCGACGGCAGCACGGTCGAGATGACCACGCCGGCGACGTCGACCTCCAGCTCGGGCATGGGCAGCAGCGGCGGACAGAGCGCGGTCAACCTGATCGAGCAATTGATCCAGATGAAGGCGCAATTCCTGAACGCGGCGACCTCGACCGTATCGGCGGTCGCCTGATCGCTAGCCGGCCCGGCGCAGCCGCCTTGCCAACCGCTGCAGCAGGGCGGGCAAGAGATAGATGGGAAACTGCGCCATCGCGAAATAGAACCAGGCGAGGTCCGGCAGTGACGAGCCGAGCGTCGCCATCACCAGGCCGATATTGCGGAAGGCGGAGAGCAGGGCGACCGGCACGCTGCGGTCGAGTCCGGAGCGCAGGAAGACCAGCACGCTCAGCCCAATCAGCGCGCAGCTCACGAGGATCACCAGCGCGAACAGTTCGAGCGCGAACACAGGGTCCGCCGTCACGTTGCGCGGCACGCTTTCCATGGCGGCGATCGCGAAGACAAACACGGCGATGACGTTGAGGCCGTCGAGCGGCTCCTTCTGCCGCTCTAGCCATTCCTCGCCGGCGATTCGGCGGATCGCGTAGGCGATGGCGCCGGACAGCGCAAAAAACAGGAACAGCTTGACGCCGAGGTCGAGCGGCGAGAACAGCGAGGCGCCGAGGAATAAATAGCTGAAGGCGACCGTGGTGACCGGCGACATCGCGTTGGTGACGATCAGCGTCACCAGCGAGAATGCCACGTCGAGGCCCATCAGCGCGGCGAAAGCCGCCGAGGAGGTGATCGGCGTCGTGGCGATCTGCAGGATGAGGATCGTGTAGAGCGCGGGCATGCCCTCGCGCAGGCCCGACAGCGTATAGGCGACGCCGAACAGAAGCGGCACCACCACCATCACCCACAGCGCGGCGATGATGGTGAGCCTCGGCGCCCGCACGTAGCGGATGAAGGCGGCGGGATCGGTGCGCAGGTAGGAAAACAGCAGCAGCACGAACACCGTCTCGCCGAGATAGGGTTTCACGTAGGCGGCGAGCTGCGGCAGGGCGAGGCCGCAGAACACGGACACGGCCAGCGCGCGCGTGCCTTGCCGGCCGATCCACGCCAGGGCGGCGCGCAACGCCATCAGAATGGGCATGAAGGGCAAAGCTCCGGCGCGGTGTGGCCGCCCGGTCATAGCGCCTACGCCCTATCCATTCCATATAAAAGACCCCGCCCACGGGGCGGACGCGGAGACATTCGGATCATGGCTCGCACCGACGCCATCGTGCTCGGCGCCGGCATTGTCGGCACCTGCGTGGCGCTGCATCTCGCCAAGCGCGGCCTGAGCGTGGCGCTGATCGAGCGCGCTGGCATCGGCGAGCAGACCTCCTACGGCAATGCCGGGATCATCGAGGGCAACACGGTGTTCCCGCCGGCGTTCCCCTCCGATCTCGGCGCGCTCGCGCGCATCGCGCTCAAGCGGGCGAGCGAGGCCAATTACCATCTCTCGTTCCTGCCGCAGATCGCGCCCTGGCTGATCGCTTTCCGCGCGGCGTCGCGCCCGGCGCGGCTCGTCGAGGCCGCGCGGCTGATTCGCCCGCTCTATGCGCGCGCGGTCGCCGAGCACGAGGCGCTGCTGGCGGAGGCGGGTGCCACGCAGTTCCTGCGCAAGACCGGGTGGCTGAAGCTCTATCGCAGCGAACGCGCGTTCCTCGCCTTGCAGGCGGAATTCGATACGGCGGCGCAACTCGGGCTTCCGCTGCAGGCGCTGGACGTCGGCGGCTCGCAGGCGCTGGAGCCATCGCTCAAGCCGGTGTTCGCGCGCGCCGTGTTCTGGCCGCAGGCGGCGAGCGTGAGCAATCCGCTCGGCGTCACCCGCGCTTACGCGGCGCGCTTTCGCGCGCTCGGCGGCATTACGCTTGTTGGCGACGCGCGCTCGCTGCATCGCGCCGGCAACCGCTGGCGGCTGGAGACCGATAAGGGCGGCGTCGATGCGCCCGAGGTGGTGGTCGCGCTCGGCCCGTGGGCGCGCGATGTGCTCGACCCGCTCGGCGTGAAGCTGCCGCTGATGGTCAAGCGCGGTTATCACCGGCACTTCCGCGCGGAAGGCAACGCCAGGCTGGCGCGGCCGGTGCTCGATGCCGGGCCCGGCTATGTGATCACTCCGATGGAGCAGGGCTACCGCATCACCACCGGCGTCGAATTCGCCGCGCGCGACGCTGAGCCGTCGCCGGTACAATTCGACTGCATCATGCCGCGGGCGCGCGAACTGTTTCCGCTCGGCGAGCGCGCCGACGATAAGACCTGGCTCGGGGCGCGGCCGTGTTTTCCGGATTCGCGGCCGGTGATCGGGCGCGCGCCCGGCCTTGCCGGTCTGTGGCTTGCCGTCGGCCATGCGCATTGGGGCTTGACGCTCGGGCCGGCGACCGGGCGCATGCTTGCCGAGCAGATGACCGGCGAGACGCCGTTCTGCGATCCGGCCCCTTATCGGGCGGAGCGGTTCGTTTCTTAGTCATTCCGGGGCGCGAGCGCAGCGAGCGAACCCGCAACCCATAATCCCGGTGCTGCGGAGTATGGATTCCGGGCCCGGCCCTTCGGACCGCCCCGGAATGACAAGGTTACTTCCCGAACTTCTCCTTCCATCCCGGCAGCGAGCCGTGGAAGGGAAGCGAGGTCGCCTCGTAGACGCCGCGGGCGATGGCGCGTGCCATCACATTGGCGGCGACCATACCGAGCTCGGCGAGGCCGAAATGCGGATCGGCGAGTGGCTTTGCGCCGGTCGCGGCGGCGAAGATCGCATCGCCGTCGAGCGGCGTGTGCACCGGATAGATGGCGCGGGCGAAGCCGTCATGCGCCATCACCGCGAGCCGGTTGCATTGCGCCTTGCTCAGCTTTGCGTCGGTAGCGATCACCGCGATGGTGGTGTTCTGCCGCGGCCCGCCCTTGGCGCGGATAGCAAGATCAGAGGAGGAGAACGACGCGGGCCAGCCACGGCCACCGAATTCGCCATTCTGCTCGAACGGTGCCGCCCAGAAATGCGGGCCGTCGCCGATCGTCACCGTGCCGACGCCGTTGACCACGGCGAGCGCGCCGACGGTGAGGCCGTCGCGCGTCTGTGCCGACGCGGAGCCGACGCCGCCTTTGAGCGTGGCGGTGGTGGCGCCGAGCCCGGCGCCGACGCTGCCGAGCGCGAAGTCGGCAGCCGCGCCTTTTGCCGCCTCGTAACCGAACTCGCGATAGGGCGGATAGCGGCCCCAGTTCTTGTCGCCACCGGAGAGCAGGTCGAACAGGATGGCGCCGGGCACGATCGGCACCAGCGCGTCGCGCACCTTGAAGCCGCGGCCCTGCTCGCGCAGGTAGGCCTGCACGCCGGAGGCGGCGTCGAGTCCGAAGGCCGAGCCGCCCGAGAGGACGACGGCGTCGATGCCCTCCACCGTCTGCGCCGGGTCGAGCAGGGCGGTCTCGCGCGTGCCCGGGCCGCCGCCGCGCACGTCCACGCTCGCCACTACCGGCTGATCGAACAGCACCACCGTGGTGCCGGAGCCGAGCTTGCCGTCGCCGGCCTGGCCTACGCGCAGGCCGGCGATATCGGTGATCAGGTTGCGTGTGACTGCCATGGCACATGACTCGTCGGCTGACCCCATCCTCATTCCTTCCCCCTTTCAGGGGGAGGATGACCGCGCGGTAACTCCCTCCCCCTGCAAGGGGGAGGGTTGGGGTGGGGTCGCCTTCAACGGCCTATCACATCCGCGCAATCGCAGTCACCGCGACCTTGCCATTGCGCTAGTCGACGGGCATCTAGGGCGCCATGAATGGCAATGTCCCCATCGTGACCGCGCTCATCGCCGGGCTGGTCAGTTTCCTCTCGCCTTGCGTGCTGCCGCTGGTGCCGCCTTATCTGGTGTTCCTCACCGGCACCTCGCTGGAGCGCTTCGAAAACGCCGAGCCGGAGCCGCGCGTGCGGCGCGAGACAGTGCTGGCGGCGGCGCTGTTTGTGCTCGGCTTCTCCACCGTGTTCGTGGCGCTGGGCGCCAGCGCCAGCGTGATCGGCGCGCTGCTGCGCGCCTATTCCGGCCCGCTCTCGACCATCGCCGGCATCGTCATCATCGTCATGGGACTGCACTTCCTTGGCATCACGCCGATCGCGTTGCTGCACCGGCAGAAGCGGCTGGAGGTGGCCGAGCCGGTGGGCTTGTGGGGCGCCTATGTGATCGGCCTTGCCTTCGCCTTCGGCTGGACGCCGTGCATCGGCCCGATTCTTGCCGCCATCCTCGCCGTGGCGGCCTCCGAGCAGACGGTGAGCAAGGGCGCCGGCCTGCTTGCGGTCTATTCGCTCGGCCTCGGCATTCCGTTCCTGATCGCCGCCTTGGCGGTCGAACCGTTCGCCGCGTTCCTCGCCCGTTTCAAGAACCATCTGCACCGCGTCGAACAGGTGATGGGCGCGCTGCTGGTGGTGACCGGCATCGCCTTCCTCACCGGCACCATTAACGAGGTGAGCGTCTGGTTGTTGCAGGCGTTCCCATCACTGGGAAGGATTGGCTAGCCGTCCCGGAATGACAGAAACAAAAAGCCCGCCGAAAACGGCGGGCTTTCTGTCAGCGCCAAGCAATGCGCTTACTTCATCTTTGAACAATCCGAGCCGGGGCACTCCACATAAGTGACCTTGCCGCTCGCGTCCTTCGTCCAGATGTACATCACGTAATCGAGCTTGGTGATGTCACCCTTTTTGTCGAAGGAGAGATCGCCGAGCACCGTCTTGAATTTCATACCCGAGTGCATCTTCTCGGCCACCTTCTTCGGATCGAGCGATTTCGCCGCTTCCGCCGCCTGCTTGATCACCTGCACGCCGGCGTAAGAATAGAGCGTATAGGCTTCCGGCTCGAACGGCTGCGGGCGGTGGCGGAATTCCTCGACGATCGCCTTGGCCTCCGGCTTGTTGCGCGGATCGGGACCGTAGGTCATCAGCGTGCCTTCGACGCCCGGGCCGCCGACCGCGGCGAACTCGTCCGAAGTGATGCCGTCGCCGCCCATCAGCGGCGCAGTGACGCCCTGGTCGCGCATTTGCCGTACGATCAAACCGCCTTCGGTATAGAGGCCGCCGAAGTAGACCAGATCGGCGCGCGATTCCTTGATCTTCGACACCAGCGCCGAGTAGTCCTTCTCGCCGGTGTTGATGCCTTCGTACAGCACTTCCTTCATGCCGCCGGCGTTGATCGCCTTCTTCATCTCGTCGGCGAGACCTTTGCCGTAGGTGGTCTTGTCGTGCACGATGGCGATCCTCTTGCCCTTGAAGTGCCTGAGAATGTAGTCGCCGGCCACCTTGCCCTGCTGATCGTCGCGGCCGCAAACGCGGAAGATGTTCCACATCTTGCGCTCGGTCACAGTCGGGTTGGTGGAGGCAGGCGTGATCTCGAGGATGCCGTTTTCCTGGTAGACCTCGGAGGAGGGGATGGTGACGCCGGAATTGTAGTTGCCGATCACGAACTTGACGCCGTCGGCGGCGAACTTGTTGGCGACAGAGACGCCCTGCTTGGGATCCGACACGTCGTCGCCGTACTCGAAGGTGATCTGCTGGCCGAGGATGCCGCCGGCCTTGTTGATGTCGACGGCGGCCTGGTCGACGCCGTTCTTCATCTGCGCGCCGGTGGCGGCGCTCGGGCCGGTGATCGGGCCGGCCATGCCGAATTTGACTTGCGCCGATACTGTCCCCGCCAATGCAACCGCAAAGCCCAGCGTGAGGCCGAGCGTGGTGATCCGTTTCATCCGTTGTCTCCTGTTGAGTGGAGCCGGCAGTTTCTCCGTCGCGCAAATATTACGTCAGGGCGATTTGCGGCGCCAGCGCAGAGGGCCGGCGGCCTCGTTGATCCAGCGATATTGCCTGACCATTTGCGCGGCACGCGCCGCCCGGAATCCGAGTAAGCCGAACAAGAAACACACCGCGCTGTCGACCAGATAATAATGCGCCGACAACAAGGTGCCGCCGAACAGGGCGAAGTGGATGAAGCGCACCGCCGCGCCGAGGATCAGGCTGTAAACGATCACCTGCAGCCACGGCCGCCAGGTCAAGGCGATGGCGCGGCCGGCAAGCGCGGAGGCGCCGCCGCCAAGGATGACGCTGACCAGCAGGAAGACGCCGAACGAGCCTTCCTCGTGCAGAAATCCCTGCATCATGACTCGGCCTTCTGCCGGCCGCCCTCGAGATAGGCGGCCTTGACTTCCGCGCGTTCCAACAGCTCGTGCCCGGTACCGGATAGCGTGATCAGTCCGTTGACCATGACATAGCCGCGGTGGGCGAGCTTGAGCGCATGGAAGGCGTTCTGCTCGACGAGGAACACGGTGAGCCCGTCCTGTTCGTTGAGCGTTTTGATGGCGTCAAAGATCTGCCGCACGATCAAAGGGGCAAGACCGAGCGATGGCTCGTCGAGCAGCAACAGGCGCGGCCGCGCCATCAGCGCGCGCGCGATCGCCAACATCTGCTGCTCGCCGCCTGACAGCGTGCCGCCGCGCTGCGAGAGACGCTGCTTGAGGCGCGGGAACAGGGTGAGCACGCGCTCGAGATCATGGGCGAAGGCGGACGGATCGGCGGTGGTCGCGCCCATTTGCAGATTTTCCAGCACCGTCATGCGCGAGAAGATGCGGCGGCCTTCCGGCGCCTGCGCCAGATTGAGCCGCGCGATCTCGTGCGTCGGCATACGTGTAATGTCGCGGCCATCGAACGTGATGGCGCCTTCGCGCGCCTGCGGATTGCCGCAGATGGTCATCATCAGCGTCGATTTGCCGGCGCCGTTGGCGCCGATTAGGGTGACGATCTCGCCGTCATCGACGTCGAGATCAACGCCGCGCAGCGCCATCACGCGGCCGTAAAAGGTCTTCACCCCGCGGATGGAGAGGAGGGGAGAGGTCATAGCCCGACCTCCGCTTCGACCGTGGCCACCTCCTCGTCGGCGACGCCGAGATAGGCGGCGATCACCTTGGGATCGTTGCGCACCGCCTCGGGCGCGCCGTCGGCGATCTTGACGCCGTAGTCGAGCACGATCACGTGGTCGGAGATTCCCATCACCACCGACATGTCGTGCTCGATCAGCAGGATCGACATCGCCTGCTCGTCGCGGATGGCAAGCAAGAGCTCGTTGAGCTCGGCGCTTTCGCGCGGATTGAGCCCGGCCGCCGGCTCGTCAAGGCACAAGAGCAGCGGATCGGTGCACATCGCGCGCGCGATCTCCAGCCGCCGCTGCCCGCCATAAGGCAAATCGCCGGCCGGATCGTCGGCGCGCGCCAGCAGACCGACACGCTCGAGCCAGCCGCGCGCCTTGTCGATCGCCGCCCGCTCGGCCGCCGCATAGGAGGGCAAGCCGAGGATGCCGAGCAGCGTGTAGCCCGAGGCGAGCATCAGCCGGCTGTGCTGGGCGACCAGCAGGTTTTCCAAGGCCGTCATGCCGGGAAACAGACGGATGTTCTGGAAAGTGCGGGCGACGCGCGCCTGCCGGGTGACCAGATATTCCGGCATGCGCTCGAGCTGATAGAGCGTGCCCTGCGCGCGCGTGAGGCGGCGCTCGCCGCTGTCGGTGAGCGTTTCCAGCTCGTCCCACAGCGCGGCCTCGCCATGGCGCAGGCCGATGCGGCCTTCGCTCGGCTTGTAGAAGCCGGTGATGCAGTTGAACACCGTGGTCTTGCCGGCGCCGTTCGGCCCGATCAGCGCGGTGATCTTGCCTTGCCGCGCGTCGAAGGAGAGATCGCCGACCGCCATGAGCCCGCCGAAGCGCATGGTCAGATGCTCGACGCGGAGCAAGATGCCGGATGCGTCCGCCATCAGCCGTGACCTTCGCCGATCAGGTCGGCGCCGATGCTCTTGTGCTCCTTCAGGAACACCGAGGGCTCGCGCGTGGCGATCAGTCCGCGCGGCCGCCAGATCATGATCAGCACCATGGCGAAGCCGAACAGCAGCATGCGGTATTGGGTCGGATCGAAGGCCGGTCCGAATATGTCCTTGAGAAAATCGAGCTCGCGCATGATCTCGGTGCCCCCGATCATGACGATGGCGGCGATGGCGACGCCGATCTGGCTGCCCATGCCGCCGAGCACGACGATCGACAGGATGGTGGCCGATTCGAGGAAGGTGAAGCTCTCCGGCGAGATGAAGCCTTGGCGCGTGGCGAAGAACGAGCCGGCGAAGCCCGCAAACATCGCGCCCATGGCGAAGGCGGTGAGCTTGGTGTTGGTGGTGTTGATGCCGAGCGAGCGGCAGGCGATCTCGTCCTCGCGCAGCGCCTCCCAGGCACGGCCGACCGGCAGGCGGCGCAGCCGCAAGGTCACGAAGGCGGTGAGCAAGGCGAGCGCAAGGATGATGTAATAGAGGAAGATGACACGATAGAGCGGGGAATATTCCAAGCCGAACACGGCGGCGAAGCCATCTTCGTCGGCGGTGAAGGGAATGCTGAAAAAGGTCGGGCGCGGAATGCCGGTGATGCCGGCATAGCCGTTGGTGAGATCGACCCAATTAATCAGCACGAGGCGGATGATCTCGCCGAAGGCCAGCGTGACGATGGCGAGATAGTCGCCGCGCAGCCGCAGCACCGGAAAGCCGAGCAGGATGCCCCAGCAAGAGGCGAGGATGCCGGCGAGCGGCAACAAGAGCCAGAAGGACAGGCCGAAGGCCTTGGCGAGCAGCGCATAAGAATAGGCGCCGACCGCGTAGAAGGCGACATAGCCGAGGTCCAACAGACCGGCGAGGCCGACGACGATGTTGAGGCCCCAGCCGAGCATCACATAGATCAGGATCTGGATGCCGAAATTGTCGATCCACTTCACCGCGCCGCCGAAGCCGTTGATGGCGACGATCAGCGGCGGATAGATGACGACGAAGCCGATGGCGAACGGCGCAACCCAGCGCCGGATCCATTCGCGCGCGGGCGAGCGTGCGGCGACCGGGCGCTGGCGGCGCTGCTCGAGGTAGGTCACAACAGTGACGGAGAACACGAAGCGGGCAATAGCAACAAAGGCGACGAGCCCGAACAGGAACGGCCAGCGCGACACGACGATGAGCTTGTTCTGAAAATCGTTGACGGTCTGGAAGCCGACCAGCGGCAGGAACAATCCGAACGACAGGAGCGCGGTGAAGCCGGCATCGCGCAGCGCGCGGGCCACGTCGACGCGCGTTGCTGCCGCGCCAGCCGCCATCTCACACCTTCTCGACATCCGGCCGGCCGAACAGGCCTTGCGGCAGGAAGATCAGGGTGATGGCCAGCACGGAAAAGGCGGCGACGTCTTTGTAGTCGATGGTAAAATAGGCCGACCACATGGTCTCGATCAGGCCGATCAAGATGCCGCCGATGACCGCGCCGGGCAGCGAGCCAATGCCGCCCAGCACGGCGGCGGTGAACGCCTTCACGCCCGGCACGAAGCCGTCGGAGAAGGTGACCACGCCATAATACATCAGATACATGGTGCCGGCGACGGCGGCGAGCGCGGCGGCGATGACGAAGGTCATCGAGATGGTCTGGTCGACATTGACGCCGACCAG
>Ga0187771_10003939_pt1 | contig 10434 bp, 7 predicted proteins | sample 0116_SJ02_MP15_1_FD_133139 | JGI IMG/M metagenome (GOLD analysis project Ga0187771, IMG submission 133139) | Tropical peat soil microbial communities from peatlands in Department of Meta, Colombia - 0116_SJ02_MP15_10_MG | ecosystem: Environmental > Terrestrial > Soil > Wetlands > Peat | place... | reverse complement strand
CAATTTCATGAAGCAGGCCCTGCGGGGCGAAGACCTCACCGTCTACGGCGACGGCCGCCAGACACGCAGTTTCTGCTACGTGAGCGACGAAATTGATGGCTTTTTACGCCTGGCAAAATCCGACGAGCATCTGCCCGTGAACCTGGGCAATCCCAACGAGTTCACCATTCTGGAGTGCGCCGAGGTGGTGTTGAAAGTGACCGGATCGAGAAGCCAGATCCGCTATGAACCCCTTCCGCAGGATGATCCCAAACAGCGCAAGCCGGACATCACCAAGGCCCGGCACCTGCTCGGCTGGGAACCCAAGATCGACCTGGAAACCGGCTTGCGGCTGTCGCTCGAGTATTTCAAGAACGCAGTGGCGGAAGAAGCGGTTGAAAAATAGCAGGTTGGCACCCTGCCTTCGCTCGACGTGGCGAGCCTCTAGCCGGCCGTGGCGGCAACGAAGTCGGTGAGGCGCTTGACATTCTCGATTTCCTCTTTGGTTTTCAATTCGAACGCGACGCCCATGCCGTAGCCGGGATGCGATGCCTGCACCGCTCCACGCAGCCGCAGTTTGATCTGGTGGGTGCGAACCACAATCTCGACCGTTGAGCCCGAAGGGAACGGCAGCGGCACTTCCAGATAACACCCGCCGGAACTCAGATCGGTCAGGCAGCAATGATGGGGCACGGCATTGCCGGTGCGGTACACCTCCGCGCCCAGACGGCACGCATAGCGGGTCTGCAGGCGCCGGTTATTGGCTTCAACCGACTGGCGGTCTGATTGATCGTCGAGTTCTTCGGCACGGGCGACTGCGACCGCAGTTTCAGATGCGGCATACCCTTCCAGGTTTCCGTGCGCGTGATCCGCTACTGACACAGCGGCCACCGACACTGGCTCCTCCACCTCCACGGTCACGTCGCTAAACTGGTTGCCTTGCGATTCGTTGGGCAGGTTGACGCTGAGAAACTCGGTAATCAGCCGCCGTGACGTTTTTGGCACGTCCACAAATTGGACGCCCGCGCGTCCGTTCCAGTCCTGCCAGATCACCTGCCCTGACAACCGAACGGTGGCCGACTGGTCGGGCAGGCGAAATTGAAAATAGACCTTATGGGTGGGAGGAAACTTCTTGCCGAAAAGAACCGACATTCCGTCCTGCGCCAGGTTGACCAGCGTTGCCCGCTCCTGCACCACGTCAGCGTAGTCCACGGTGGCGTGCGCATAGACCGGAGCACGTCCGCTCTTGCGTTTCTCTTTGCGCATCGCCGCGCGAGCGGCGCGCAGGCTGCTGCGCACGCGGTCATAGGCCACCGGCTTGTAGAGAACGAAATTTACGCCCTGAGAAAACATCTCGCGAATATTCTCTTGCCCGGACACCACCACCACGGCCAGAGTGGAGTCATTCAGGCGGGACAGGCGAGTCTCGCGCAGCAGCGCCACCACCTCGGTGTCGGACTCCCCGTCCAGAATCACCACATCGAAGCGATCTTGCGCCAGACGGATGGCCGCGCGGGCGAAGTCCGAACATGGCTCGACCCGAATGCTGAGCTCTTCCAGAGCGCCACGCAAAACCTGGGCCGCCGCCTCGTCCATGCACACCAACAGGGCAGTGAGAGTCATAGCTTTAGTCATGGTAGGGTCCGGCAGTTTCGCCGACAAGTTACCGCGGTCATATCGATCACCTCGGGAACACCCCTAAGTGACCTGCCATCAATCATGACCCTGGTAACCCCAATGCATGACAAAAGTCCAATGCCGCAGGGTTGCACCGTCGTGCTTTGACGCCCACCCCACCCCTTCCTAGGATGGGACATGACGCGATGAATCACCGCGCCCGCTCTGCTTTTTGCGAGCGGGAGGGCGCTTTTCCCCTGGGTTTACGTCGCAGGGTCTTGGAGGGAAGCAACGGCTAATTCGGCAAGTTGCGCTTCCTTGCGAAAGAAACTTATGACATCGAGACATAATCGCGGATTCTCGCTGCTGGAAATGATGATCGTGGTTGCCATCGGCCTGACCGTGGCGTCTGTGACTTTCATCAGCCTGATGCCTTTATTCAAGAAGAATCACGTGGATCAGGCTTATGACACGACGCTGTCTGTGCTGCGCACCTACCGAAACCAAGCCATAACCAAGTACACCCGGTTCATCGTCACCTTTCCGACCGCCAGCAGCATCAACGTGCAAGAGTGGGACTTCCCGCCCCCGGGCGGCGTGGCGCCAGCGCCGCAACAAGTGGGGACTTACACGCTACCGCAAGACATTCAATTCGCGGTGCAGGGTTTCCCCAACCCCGGCCCAGATGGTCAGGATACCGGTTCGACAGCTATCTATACCCAACACGCATGCACAATCCTTGAGAGCGGAAATCCCTGTCTGATTTTCTACCCCGACGGCTCCGCCCAGGATGATGCTAACGTCCCCGGCAACTTCAATTATGGAATCTTTTACCTCAGCCGTCCCGGCGACCTGTACAGTTCGCGGGCCATTAATGTGTGGGGCACCACGGGAAGAATCCGGGGCTGGCGGCTGTACAACGTAAGCGGAGCCAACACGTGGGAACAACAATGACGCAACGCAAAGCACGTTCATCGGCACAAGGCGGGTTCACACTGATCGAAACCATGATCGCCATGGCGATCATGGGTATCGGGATCGTCACGCTGATCGCGGCCTTTGCCGCCGCGGTGAGCGCGACCCAATACTCGCAGGAAAACCTCATTGCGCGCGAGAAAGCGGTGCAAGCGATGGAAAGCGTGTTCACCGCCCGCAACACGCAGCAAATCACCTTCGCGCAAATCGCCAACGTGGCCAGCGGCGGCATTTTCACTAACAACGCGACACAACTGCTCTGCGCCGGACCCGATGGACTGGTGAACACCGGCGACGACGTGAACTGCCCCGCCAGTGGCCCCTGCCCCACAGGCCCCGAGTGCATCGTACTACCCGGCCCCGACGGCATTTTGGGCACGGCCGATGACGTACCCATGAGCCTGAGCAATTTCACGCGCCGGATTCAAATCAACACCGTCCTGGAAGCCGACGGGGTCACGGTCAATCCCAACCTCAAGCAGGTGGTCGTCACCGTCAGTTACACCATGGGCGGAAACGCGGCGCCCCATACCTACACCGTGAACGCGCTGATTTCACAATTCCGCTAGGGCCAAGGGACAGAAAATGATGACAAAGACGCATCCACAAAACGCGGGCTTCACGCTGGTGGAACTGATGGTTTCCATGGCCGTGGGTCTGATCGTGATGGCGGCCATGGCCAGCCTGTTCCGGCTGGGCCTGAATTCGACCCTGACGGTCACGCAGCGGGCCGAAACCCAGCAGAACATGCGGGCGGCCGCCGATCTGCTGGCGAAAGACATCAGCATGGCTGGCGCCGGCCTGCCTTCTGGCGGAATCCAGTTGCCCACCGGTGGCGGAGCCACGACCGCCAAGTTCGGCTGTGACCAGGGTGGCACCTGCCACGTCACCAACCATACCTACCCCAATGGCAACTTCATGTACGGCATCATCCCCGGCTTTAGCAACGGAGTAGAAAACGGCGCGGTGATAACCGCCGCGCCGGCGCCAGCCGTCAACGACAGCATCACCGTCATTTATGTTGACTACAGCTTTCCACTGTATGAGTACGACGTCACCTTGCCCATTGCGCCGGACGGCACGTCGATCTGCCTGACAACGAACACCGCCTACGCCGCGACCCCGCCGCCAGCTCCCAATGCTGTCGGCGGCATCCAGCAGGGAGATTTGATTCTCATCAACGGCGCCGACGGCGTTACCGTAGTGGCCGAGGCAACGAATATCACCGCGAACACGATCACTTTCGCCAATCTGGACCCACTCAACTTTAACTACAGCAAAAACGGCACCACCACCAACAACGTCTACGCGCTAAGCAACGGTGGCACCGGCTATACCTGTCCCCCCCTGGTCACAGTTCCCCAGACCACGCAGGGGACCGCGTACCGGCTCTTCGTCGTGACCTACTACTTGACTGTGCCCGGCGCCGGACAGACGCCGCGCCTGATGCGCCAGGTCAACGGGCTCACCCCTGTGCCCGTCGCGGATGACATCATCAATCTGCAATTCAGCTTCGACATTTACAACTCGGCGACCAACGGGCTGGACGCGAATCAGGCCAACCCCCTCGCAGCGGGTGAATCCCCCAGCAACATCCAGAAGGTCAACCTCGTGCTGATGGGGCAAAGCATTCTCAATAACGGAAACAAGTCGCAGAACATGTATCTGGCGACCGACGTCAGCGCGCGCAATATGGCTTTTCGCAACCGTTACCAGTAATGTTTCGGGGCAGGAGAAACCATGGGACCAAGAAAACATCGTTCGCAGGGATTCACACTGATTGCATCGCTGCTTATTCTTGTGCTGCTGTCAGGAGTGGCGGCTGGCCTTCTCTACCTGGTCACCGACGAAGTCAAGATGGGGGGCAATGACCTAGAGTACAATCTTGCCTACTACGGCGCTGAGTCCGGCATGGAGAAACTTACCTCCGACCTCGCCGCACTCTACACCCAGTACCAAGTCCCCGGCAACTTGGCGATTCAGGGTCTGACCACCAGTTCGCCCCCGACTTCGGCTATGACCCCCGGCATTACCTATACAGAAACCATCAGCTATACGACAGACGGCAACGGAAATCCTGTGAGTACCCCTAGCACAGTCAGCTCCGGGTCCAACCAGGGACTCTTCGCGGAAATCACACCCATGACGCTGCAGGTGATTGCCACGCGTCCGGGAGGAGCGTCGGTGAACATCACGCGCGGGGTGGAAGTGGCTTCGATTCCCGTGTTTCAGTTTGGCATGTTTTGCGCTTTTGACTGCTCCTACCACTCTGGAAGCAATATGGACTTTGGCGGCCGCGTGCACGCGAATGGCAACCTGTTTCTAACCGCGGCCACCGGCTTCACTACCGTCTTCGGGGACAAGCTTTCAGCCTATGGTCAGGTCATCATGGACCGGGTTGACAACAACGCCCAGGGATTCAACGGATCAATCTATATTTCCACGTCCAGCAGCGGGGGCTGCGTACTCAACGAAACATACCCACCGGGCGGTACGAACTGTTTGCTCCTGCCGGTAGCGGATGCCAGTTGGGCCGGAGGCGTTGCTCCAGCCGCCGGTGCAGCCAACCCCAATTTCCCCAGCCTGTCTTCGGGAACCCTGAAAGGCTACGTGACCAACGCCCTCACTGGGGCAACGAACATGAACCTGCCTTTTATCCCGCTGCAGAAGAGTTGCACCAGCATTCCGCCATCTCCGCTTCCTTGCAGCGATCCTATTTCGATCGTTCGCAAGCCTCCGGCGGGCGAGTCGGCGACCAGCGCCCTGGGAAGCGCGCGGTTGTACAACAAGGCGACGATTCGCATCCTGCTGGCCGACACCGAGGCCGATCTGCACCCCGATCGGCCAGGTCTCGCCGACGTCAACGATGTGCAGTTCGTTCCCGGGAACAGCGTGGCGATCCCCGCCTCGTCGGGCACGAAGACCACGGGAGGAGCACTGACGGGAGCGGGCAACGAATTTTACGGAATCGCGAATATAGGAGCGAACAACTGGGTTGCGCCCTTCAACTACGCCGCCTCCGGCTGGGCTTCCTATCCCCTGCTGGGAGAAGTGACCACTGCAGGCGTTCCGAAAAATGGCCAGGGTGCGTGGATGCGCATCGAATACTGCAATACGGCGCCTTGCAACGCGGCTGGCGATTGGGTCGGCATTACGAACGATTGGCTGAGTTATGGCTTCAGCCGCCAGAACAATATACCTCCGTCCGGCCCTGCAGGAACCGCCGGCGCGGATCCCGTGAACCCGCAGGCAATCATCATCCTCCAACAGCTGATCCCAGGACAAACCAACACTCTCAACAATCAAAACGCTTTCTACCCCATCAACTTCTTCGACACACGCGAAGGCGAATTGCGCGAAGCCAACCCGAACGGTTGCACGGTCAACGGCATCATGAACGCGGTCGAGCTGAATGTGGGCAACTTGGCCTTGTGGCTGGGACGAAAAGCGCCCTACGCTGGTGACGTGGGCAATCAAGTGGTTTACGCGAACACCAACGGCTACATCCTTTACTTTTCCGATCACCGCGGCATGCTTCCCGACCCGAATCCTTCCAACGGAGGAGCAACTCCCGCCGGGGTGATCAGTGGCGAGTCAGGGCTTGAGGACTCGATCAATTCGGGCCTTGGCGGCGCCGACACCACTCCCGATTACCAGCTCGAGCCGGCTACCTACTACGAATATTCCCCGGAGGATGTGGATCTGAACGGAAAGCTCGACAACTGGGGTGGCGCCAACATCGGCTACGGCTTCAATGTCAACACCAACCCTGGCAATAAGCCCAACCCGTACATCACCCTGGGCCCAAGCTGTAACACAGGTAACCCAGGTTCTGGCTTGAGCAACGCCGTCACGGGCGCGCGCCACGTACTGAGGCTGGTTGCTGGCGGACTGGGCTACGTACCCACGATGCCGCCCGGGAATGCGATCAACAATTGCTCGCAATCGGCTGCGAATCCGACCGGCTGCGGAGGATTCACCGTCGCTTCGGAGAACCCGGTCTACGTTCTGGGCAACTACAACACTTCCGCGGCCGATACTTACTGGGCAACGGCAACCAACCCGACGCCCACGTCGGCCCAGCACTCCGCAGCTTCGATTATCGCCGACACGGTCACGTTGCTGTCCGGGAGTTGGACGGATTCGAGCAGCCTAAATAACCCGGCCCCCTCGACGGCCCGCAACGCAGTGGCCGCGAACGTCGGTACTTACTATCGCATGGCCGTGGCAGCCGGCAAAAGCATCCCGTGGCCGAACCCGGCCTGGGGCGACTCCGACGACGGCAACGACGGAGGGGTGCACAACTTCCTGCGTTTTCTCGAGAACTGGAACCAAGTGCCAGCAAATTATGTCGGATCGTTGGCGAGTATGTTCTACTCCGAATACAATACGGGCACGTACAAGTACGGCAGCAAAACCGTATATACAGCCCCACAACGCAACTACCACTTCGATTCGCTCTTTCTGACCCCGTCGAACTTGCCTCCGGGCACTCCGGAGTTCCAGGACATTGACAACCTGAACTATCACCAGAACTTCACCCCTATGGGGAGCACCACTCCGTAGCAAGCGTCTGGCACGGTCCCCGCCGCCCCGGCCTCGCCTAGCGATGCTGGGGCGTTTCTTTTTACCCCCACTGCGACTTCAACTACACTCATTCGCAGTCACTCTATTTCTGGGGAGGAACTCTGTGTCTGACATTCGGGCCATTTTCTGGGACGTCGGCGGTGTGCTGCTCACTAATGCCTGGGACCGCACGCAACGCGCGGCCGCGCTCGAGCACTTTCATCTGGACGAAGAAGAGTTCGACGACCGTCACGAAATGGTGACCTCATCGTTTGAGCGGGGCAAGATCACACTCGACGAGTATCTCGAACGCACCGTCTTCTATCGCGCGCGTGCGTTTACGCGCGAGGCGTTCCGCGACTTCATGTTCTCGCTGTCACAGCCGATTCCGGAAGTGATTGCGTTCGCGCAGAGGCTGAGCGATTCGGGCAAATACTTCATGGCGACGATCAACAACGAGTCGCGCGAACTCAATTACTACCGTATTCAAAAGTGCGGATTGCGGCAGATCTTCCGCCTCTTCGTCAGCTCGTGCTTCGTGGGCGTGCGCAAGCCCGAACGCGACATCTACCGCTTGGCGCTGGAGATGACGCAGATTCCTGCCCCTGAATGCTGCTTCATTGATGATCGTGCGCTGAATCTGGAATGCGCCGCCAAGCTGGGGATGCAAACGATCGAGATGAACAGCTTGGATCAGTTGCGAGATGACTTGGCAAAACTTGGCGTGAGTTTGTGACGTGGCAGCGCCGGGACTGCGGCTCCACAATTCCTTTGCAGCAAGACCCGGACGTCAGCGCGGCAGCCGCTGTCTCACTCTGAATCTTGACTTGCCTGCGCTTCAATAATGACAATCTTGGCGTTAGAGATTCCGCCGCAAGGACGCGGGTTCGATACTTCAACATCCGCGCGGCCCGCTTTGCCGACTTCAGACGCCGGAACCTTCGCCGTAAGCTCGCTCTCGCTGACGAAAGTCGTAGCGAGAGCTGAGCCGTTCCACAAAACGGTCGAGTCTTTCACAAAATGGTCGCCGTTCACGGTCAGCGTGAAGGCCGGGCCACCCGCACTCGTTGACGAAGGAACAATGTTCCTCAGTGTGGCTGCGGTCGTGATGGTCAGCCGGTTTAGAGTTGCGGGCTGCCAAGATGCACCGGACGGCCACTCGGTGTAGTAGGTGTAGAAAGTATCGCCAAGAATACTCGGATCGGGGCCTAGGCCAACTGCGTTGGAATAGTTATAGACCGGCGTCCCAGGGCTCGTGAGGATGGTTTGCATCGGCGGCCAGTGAATTCCATCGATGGATTCACCGTAGGCAATCGATATGCTGTTGTTCATGGTCATCACAAAACGATTCCGATAAGCACTCCAAGCTACTTGCGGCTGACCGAAGTTACCCTGGCCATCAGCGAAGAGATCGGTAGATTGCCCTCCCAGGCCTGGCTGATCCCACTTTTCCTTGTAGTATTTGTGAAACAACTTCGGAACTGTCTCGGAGTCGCCCAAAAAAGCTGCGTAGAGCAGTTCTTCATAGGGCGCCCTAGCCACGGAAACCAAGCGGGAACTGGGGTCCGGGTTGTTATTGTTCAGCCAATAAAACTCCTCGAAGAAAGTGTAGAAGTACTTTTGCCCGTCGCTCGGGTCGGTTGCTACCGTAAGGCTTCCTTCTCCAAGGTCGAGGACCAAAGCCTTGGGGTTGTACGGTCGAGAGAAGCTGAGCGTTAAGCCGAGGTCCTGCCAGGTTGCCCCTTCATCGGTGGACTTGGCAAGGCCCGTGTAACTCCAGAAGTAAGCACCGGGCGAGGGCAGCGGGCGCTCGACGTGATAGACAAGAAGAAGATTTCCGGCGCCCGGCTCTCCTTCGGGCACGCGATAAACGGGTCCGCCTCCGACATAATCAAAATAGTCCGGCAGATTGGCGCTGGTGGGCAGCAAGAATTCATAGGGCGGCGGATTGGGATGACATGAAGGCTCGCCCAGAGGGTGATCCAACGTTCCCTTCGCGACAGTGATTGAGCCGCTGCGTGGATGCGCTCCATTGCAGTCTCTATGACAGCCCCCATCGCTGCCAAAAAACAGATAGCCATCGCCATCGCGTGACCGCACTACGCCCATCGGGGAATCGCTCCAGGCGAAGTAGGGCCAAGCACCTGGATTTGGAATAATGCCGGAGGGCAGGACTCTGTAAGCTACATCAGTCCGCTCATCATCGGTCATCACCACATCGTTGGCGACCACTCTTACCTGGCATTGAGCCGGATTTGCGTTGCTCGCCTGCGCGGCGACAAACTGGACCGGCAGGACAGCCATGAAGAGTGCTGAGAAGCAAAGCCGCGATCTGCGCGGCATCCCAGCAGGACTGAGATCCTGTTCTGCCTTTGCGTTGGAGTTTCGATTTTTCTCGTGGAGCGTGTTCTTCATGGTCCCCCGAGCTTGCGGCAAGCTCAACATCGCGATCCACCTCCAATGAGGCTATGGACAGCTCGGACTAACGGTTACGTTCGTATCCGAAGTGTCGATGCCGATTAGACCTGACGTACCGGTCAAAGTCGTCCCACACAAAGTCCCATTCGTGGTCTCAAGCACCAGCACTGAGTCAAGGCTGGTCAGGTTATTCCACAGCACAGGATTCTTCTTAATCATGTTGGAGTCGTGAATGACGTTGCCGCTCATGCAGATGTTGCCGGCGCTCGACATGAGAATCCCCGGTCCTGGCACCTCGTCAATCGTGTTGTCGATGATCGTGATCTTCTGAAATACCGACGATGGCTGAGGCGCCCCAGTGGTGTTCAGATCGTAGACCCATAGCGCTCCATCGAACTCCGCGGACGCTCCCGGCCGTGTAAGAAAGTTGTCCTGAACGATCACGTTGCTCGAACCCATGCCGTTTCCACTTCCCGCATCCAGAAGGATGTTGGTGGCGACGTTGTCCGACAACGTATTGCCAGCCACGAAGCCGTACGGAGCGCTGGTGCGAAATCCATTGCCGGAGTTGTCGTGATTGTAGTTGCCACTCACCCAGAACCTTGCCGCAGATTGCTCGGTCAGATTGATGAAGATGTCGGTACTGGTAAGGCCAGCCAGAGTTTGGACACAGTTGCCGGAAGCACAGCGATCAACCGTAAGCTCGCTTTGGCCATTGGCACACGTGTTCGCCGAAGCGACGTGAGCAGAATCTAAGTAGACCTGATTGTCGTCGAAGAAGGCGACCCAGTCTCCGGGCACAGCATAATCTTTGAGAGGATACCCGCAATAACTCGGAGTGATCACAGTGCCACCGGAGCGAGTGAGGTTCGTGGCGTT
>Ga0187771_10003938_pt1 | contig 10434 bp, 11 predicted proteins | sample 0116_SJ02_MP15_1_FD_133139 | JGI IMG/M metagenome (GOLD analysis project Ga0187771, IMG submission 133139) | Tropical peat soil microbial communities from peatlands in Department of Meta, Colombia - 0116_SJ02_MP15_10_MG | ecosystem: Environmental > Terrestrial > Soil > Wetlands > Peat | place... | reverse complement strand
TGCAGCGCCTTGACGAGGTTCCCGTAGAGCGCCGCCTTCCTGGGCAGCGACTCGAGCAGCAGCTTCTTCGCGAGCATGGTCTTGCCGCTCCCGACGGGCCCGGTGATCATCACAACCTGGCTCGCCCTGGAGGCGCTCTGGGCCACGCTCTGGAAGTACAGCTCGAGCTTCTTCATCTGGGCCTCCCTGTGGGGTATCTGGTGGGGGAGATACTCCTGGAGCAGAATTGCCTCGTCCCGGAAGACCGAGCGCGCCATGAGAGAGCGTGTGATTCCGCCCTTTTCGTCTTATAACCTTGATTATGCGTTTGATAGAATGATGGGTGGAGGGTTATCTGAAAGTATTCTTGCAAACTAAAAAGAGGACAAAGCCGCCCGCAGGGACATGAAGGCCGTCAGATTCCACAGGCACGGCGGGCCGGAGGTGCTGCAGTACGAGGAAGCCCCGGACCCGAGGCCTAGCTCGGACGAGGCGCTGGTCCGGGTGAAGGCTTGCGCCCTGAACCACCTAGACGTCTGGGCGAGGAACGGGCTCCCGAACGTAGCCATTCAGATGCCCCACATATCCGGGAGCGACATCGCAGGGGTGGTAGAGTGGGTCCCACAGGAGGAAACGAGGTTCAGGAAAGGGGACGAAGTGATCGTCAATCCGGGCATGGGATGCGGACACTGCGACAGGTGCCTGTCGGGGCGGGACGACCAGTGCTCCGAATACAAGATCATAGGCTACGGGACAGACGGAGGGTACGCAGAGCTGGTCAGCGTGATGAGGACGCACCTGATCGCTAAGCCGCAAGGAATGAGTTTCGAAGAGGCCGCGTCCTTCCCCCTCGTGTTCGAGACCGCCTACCACATGCTCGTGACCAAAGCCCGGACAGGGCCCGGCGACACCGTGCTCGTTTTGGCGGCGAACTCTGGGGTAGGCATCGCCTCCGTGCAGGTCGCAAAGCTGTTGGGAGCAGAGGTAATCGCCACCGCGGGCGACGAGGAGAAGGCGGAGAGGGCCATGAAGCTAGGCGCCGACCACGTCGTCGACCACTACAAGCAGGACGTGCTAGCGGAGGTGAAGAAGCTGACAGGCAACCGCGGGGTCGACGTCGTGATCGAGCACGTAGGCAAGGCCACCTGGGAAGGGAGCCTGAAGGCGCTGGCGAAGGGGGGGAGGCTGGTAACCTGCGGGGCGACGACGGGCGGGCAGGCGGTGACTGACCTAAGGTACATCTTCAGCAGAGAGCTCACGATTCACGGGAGCTACATGGCAGGGATGGGGGAGCTCATCGAGGTGGTGAAGCTGTTCGAGCAGGGGAGGCTGAAGACTGTGGTCGACTCCGTCCATCCTCTGGAAAAGGCAGGGGAGGCACAGACGAAGATGGAGAAGAGCAGGCACTTCGGGAAGATAGTGCTGAGGGTCTAGCTGACGATCTCGTAGGAATGGGTTATCTTCGCCGTGGGCTGGATGGTAGCGCCCACGCTGCAGAACTTCTCGGTGCTGTCTTTGATGGCCTCCTCCACGTACCTCGTCTCGAGCTGGTCCCCTGAGAGGACGTACTTGATGTGAATCGACGTCCACGGCTTGGGGAGGCCGTGCTCCGGCCGCTCGCCTGAAATCAGTATCTTGAGCGACTTCAGCTTCTGCTTGCGCTTGTTGAGTATGGCGACGATGTCCATGCCCGTGCACGCTCCGAGAGAAGTCAGGAGGGCGCGCATGGGGCTTATCCCCCTGGGGGTCCCGTCCGCGGAGTCGTAGACAACAGTGTGCCCAGAAGTGTCCGAGCCTAGAAAGACGTTCCCCCCGCTCCAGTCGGTCTCCGCCAGCCAGTCGTCCTTACCCAATCTCGATCACCGAAGGCTTCGAATTGGCAGAGGCCTCACCCTTCTCTATGAAGCTTCTCCTACCCCACTTCGCTGTGGCGTCGGCGAACAGTTTGTGCGTCCCCGGGCCCAGTGACGAGGCGGGGATCTGGAACTCCTTCTCTATGTCCAGCATCTTGGCCTTGGCATCCTCAACGCCCCTCGGTATTTTCGGTGGTCCGCCGTCCTCGGGGACGATCATCGCCCAGATTCGGTACGGAAGGTCGGGGTCGCGGCTCCAGTAGAAGCTGGCCCTCCGAACTTCCTTCTTGATCTCCGCGAGCTTCCGCGACCTGACACTTCCCTGCTCTCTGAGGCTCATCCTAATCGTGAGCCTTAGTATCTTGTCGAAATCTTCCCAGGCGACAGTCCAGACGTCCGGGTGGAAGGCTTGCCTCAGTCCCCCGACCACTCTGAAGGCGACGTTCACCTTAATGGTGTCGGAACTCGAGTACGACTTCCGGTCGGTCGAGACTTGGACCCCGTCCAGCCTGGTGGCGCGCCACGAGTAATCGCCTCGCCTGTTCTTGAGGGGCAACCTCTGCAGGGCGCCGGCCGGTGCCGATTAAAACTTTGAACCTGCTGCCCTCACTGAATGTGTGCAAGCCGGTCGCGATGCTCCCCACCATCCTCCTCGAAGTGCGGGGTCGTGTACAACCAGGCCTATTCCCTTAGGGTCGCGTCGGACCCGGGGCGGGAAGCCTAGCATCACGCCTGAACCTGGTTTCGGGGCGGAGTGCTGCCTCAACGAGCAACCAGCCCTCGGTTTCTCAGTTGAAGCGCCTTTTGGATAACACATGGCTGGTGTAGCCACTCCGACCGCTATTGCCTTCTCCCGCCCCTCTCCCCTTCGGAGCGCCCTGTCCGGCCGCCAACCCCTAAATACGAAGTCCTCTGTCCAATCGTGAACGAAAACGGTTGCGAATCGGGCCGAAAAGCACCCGCACATCCCCGCCAGGCGTGCCTTGGACAGAATAGTTCTGGGAGGCAGTGACGGGGCTATCGAAGGCGTGGCAACTACCTCCGCTCTGAATGGAGCAGGTGTCGCCCTGGGGATAATCGCAGTAGCGGGTTTCGCCTTCGCCCTGGCCGGGGCGATAGCCATGTTCTTCAGCAGCTACCTCTCCAGGCGCTCGGAGCTGCGTTCCCTGCAGATTGACGTGGATAGGGAGAGCATGGAGATTGACACCGAGCCAGACGAGGAGCAGGGAGAGATGCGGGAGCTTCTGAAGAAAGACGGCTACGACGACGCCGAGGTGAAGGTCATAATGCAGAGGCTCGTCGAGGACAAGGACCTCTTCCTCAAGGAGATGCTCCGGCGGGAGCTCCGGGTGAACATCGAGGACGTCGGGTCCGACCCCTTCGTCTGGCCACTCTTTGCGGGCCTTGCGTTTCTTCTTCTCGCCGTCCTTACGGTCTTGCCCTATGCCTTCGGAGTGCCGCGTGCAGACGCCCTCCTAGTCTCCGTGGCGCTCTCGCTGTCTGCCCTCTTCTGCCTTGGCTCTAGGGCGTTCGTGCCGAGGAACTTCAACTTGAGGGGAGGAATCGAGTCAGCGCTCATAGGTGCGGTCGCAGGGGGGCTCCTTTACCTGGTGGGGCTCGCCGTATCCAGCATCTGACGCCGTTCATATTCAATAACCAGCAGCCTCCATCGGGCAACGTGCATACGCGGGTGGAGTTCACGCACCTGACGTTCGACTGCTACGGCACCCTGATCGATTGGCGGTCGGGAATAGAGCGCGAACTTGTGAGGGTTCTCGGTGGCGTGAAGCTAAGCGGGCAACAGCTTCTCGCAGCCTATGTTGACGCTGAAAAGTCCCAGGAATTCTCCTACAGGAGATACAGAGAAGTCCTTAGCCGGACCGTGCTCTCGATGTCGGGAGCCCTGGGCGTCGAGGTCTCGGCCCATGCAGCGCGAGAGTTCGCAGCGTCGGTCCCGAATTGGCCGGCATTCCCTGACACAGCGAAGTTCCTCCGTGAAATGGGGTCGAGGGGGTACAGGCGGTTTATCCTGTCCAACGTGGACACCGACCTCCTCGAGGAGACAATGCGCAACCATGGCCTCGAAGTCGACGGGTTCGTCACAGCGGAGGAGGTGGGAAGCTACAAGCCGAACCCGGCCCACTGGCGCAGGTTCATTGAGAAGACGGGGACCCAGAAGGAGAAGGTGCTGCACTGCGCCCAGAGCGTCTATCACGACATCATCCCGACGCAGGCGCTGGGGATTGCCTCCGCCTGGGTGAACAGGTATGGCGAGGCACTCGGCCCCGGCGTCGAGCCGTCCTACATCTGCGACTCCCTCGACGGCCTCGGCCGGGCCTTGGTCTAGTACGACGCTCCTCTGCGCTTACTGCAGCTGCTTGCGTCGAGGGCGCCCGAGTCTGTCCATCATCCTAAGCAGGTCGAGGCCCTTCCTGGTCGGCTCGTAGATTACGCGCTCCCTCCCCTGGGCCAAGACGGCCCCCCGCCGGCGGACAAGCAACATGGTTTCGAGCTCGGAGAGGTGCTGGTAGATGCTAGCAGTCGAGATCCTTCTCTTCGTGCTGAGGAGGGCCCAGAGTTCGTATCCGTACGCCGGGCGCCGCTGAAGGAGGCGCAGGACGGCAAGCTTCGTTTCCCCTATGGTGGGGGACCGCATTGCAATATCCTCCCTAAGCGCCACCCTCCTCGTCTGCCTGGCGAGGCGGGACACGGCCCTGGTGTCTTTGAGCCCCGAGCCCGTGATTACGCAGACGACGGTCTCGCCCCGCCCAATCTGCCCACGCTCGACGGCCTCGGCGAGGCAGGCCACCACTGAGGCCGCCGATGGCTCTGCGAAGATCCCCTCCGTTCTCGCCAGGAGGCTGGTGGCAGCGAGCGTTGCGTTCGCCGTCGTCAGCATCTCGGCGCCCCTTGACTCGCCCATCGCCCTTTCAGCCTCTGGCCTGAAGAAGCGCTCCTTTTCCTCGAGTTCCACCAACGGGGACCCGCGGGCCTGGCCTGCCCTTCCAGCGGCATCTGTGCTGGAGGACGCCCCCTTGAGGCCCACCCCCAGAAGCCTGCACTCCGACCGGTCCAGGAGCCCTGTTTCGCGCATCTCCTTGATTGATTGCCAGATCATGGTCAGGTGCCCGCCTGTGCCCACAGGGACCACAACAGCGTCTGGGGCCTTCCAGCCTAGCTCCTGGACCATCTCGAACCCCGTGGTCGACTCCCCCTCGAGGAGGTACGGGTTCGCGGCAGTGACTGCGAGGAAACGGGGGTCGGTGCTCCGCGCCAAGGAGACGTCAGCGGACGCCTCGATCTGCGCTCCGTAAGCAAGCATCTGGAAGAGCTTCCCCTGGTCTGTGTCGGGATCCACGCGGACGCGCGCCCTGATGTCTGCCTTGGCGCAGTAGGCAGAGAGCGACGCGCCGAGGTTCCCAGTGGTGACGCACGCGCATTCGCGCACCCCGGCCCTGCTTGCGAGGCTGACGAGAACCGTGGAGCCCCTGTCCAGAAACGAGCCTGTCGGGTTTCGACTCTCGTCCTTTAGCAGCAGGTGGGCGAGCCCGACCTCCTCGCCTAACCTCTCGGCGCGAAGGAGCGGCGTGGCACCCTCCCCCAGGGTTACTATGTCCTGGTTTAGGATTCCCGGCAGGAAGGCCTTGTACCTCCAGACGCCAGGGGGGAGGTCGTCGAGCTCGGCCCTGGTGACGGACACGCCCTCGGGAGGGGCGAGCACGACGGGAGAACCGCATTTGCCGCAGGACGGGTCGAGATCTTCTGTCCCTGACGAGCGTCCGCACTTGACGCACCTGAAGACGGGCACGGCGCCGAGAGGAGCCGGCCAATATATAGGTTGGAGCTTATATGTTCCCGAGAGGGACTCGGGCTGAGCTAGCTTGAGGACCAGTCAGGTGGCCGGCGCGGCGATATTCACGGCGTTCGTGGCCGCCGCGACTTCGGTCTTCTCGGTCACAATCCCGGCCACCAACGGGTACTTCAACGTTGGCGAAATCATGGTCTACACCAGTGCTCTGCTGATGGGGCCCTATGTGGGGGCGTTTGCCGGTGGTGTGGGCTCGATGATTTCGGACCTTTCCCTCGGCTACCCTTACTATGCGCCCGGGACCCTCATGATTAAGGCGCTTGAAGGCTTCATTGTCGGCTACCTAAGCACGCGAGCGTTTCCATCGGTCTCGAGGACGAGTTGGAGGGCCATAACAGTGGCGGCCGGCGTCGTCTTCGCCACTGCGCTGGTCTATGTGGGGATCACCTTCCTCTCCGGGGACCTCTCTCCCACGCTGGGAGACGCCTGGGGTATTCCGGCCATCTCGTTCAACCTCGATGTGCCGCCCCTGTTCTGGGCTGCCCTCGCTGTGGTCGCATTCGCACTGATAGTGTTCGCCGGGTTCAGGCACCGACCGAAGTCGGGGCTGAGCGTCCTTTCCGTCCTCGTCGGCGGAGCCGAGATGGTGACAGGGTACTATGTCTACGAGTCCTTCGTCCTCACTCTCATCGCGCCGGCGTCGTTCACAGCGACGCTTGCACCTCTGACGGAAGTGCCCTTCAACATCGCCCAGGCCCTGATCGGCCTGCTGGTGGCGGTTCCTCTCGCGAGGAGCATCAGGCGGATAACCAGAGGTAGAGAGTACCGCATCTTCGGGAACGGCCCCGGGCCCGGTGCCTCCGAGCGATGAAGCGTCTTCACTTGGGCAAGATTCCCATCGAAATCCTGAACTCGACCGTCCTCAGACTCACCGGAGCAGAGTCTGAAAAGGTGACAACCCCCGCAAGGGCAGGGGTCGACTTCGCGGCGGTAAGGGCGGGCAACGGCTACCTCGTGGTCTCCGCAGACCCGGTGACCGGAGTCTCCAGAGGAATCGGGACCTACGCTATGAGGGTCAGCTCCAACGACGTGGCCACCTGTGGCCATAGGCCGCAGTTCGCAGAGTGCGTCATGCTGTTGCCGGAGGGCACGACCGCCCAGGGGGTTGGGGAGATCGCCCTTCAGGTCCATGAGGCAGCGAAGCGCCTGGAGGTCGCGATAGTGGGAGGGCACACCGAGGTGACTCCGAGGCTGAGCCACCCCATCGTCGTGGTCACTGCGTTCAGCTACGTCGATGACTACGTCACTTCCGCTGACGCCAAGGCGGGCGACACTATCGTCATGACCAAGACAGCGGGTCTCGAGGGGACGGCCGTCCTCGGGGGGTCCAGGAAGTTCCTCGGCCAGCTCAGCGTTGTTGATGAGGCGGTCGCTGCCTACCGGACAGGGTTCGTCCACGCTATGCACGACTGCACCGAAGGGGGCGTCCTTGGGGCCGCCTACGAGATGTCGCTGGCGTCCGGTCTGGGCTTTGAGCTCCTGGAGGGAAAGGTCCCCGTCGCGCCTGAGACGAAGAAGCTCTGCCTGCAGCGCGGACTGGACCCTCTGAAGCTGATTGGTTCAGGGGCGCTGCTTCTTGCCGTGGAGAGGGGGAAGGAATCGGAGGTCACCAGGGCGCTCTCCCCTGTCAGAGCCACAATCGTGGGGACGTTCAAGAAGTCTGGAAGAGTAGTGGTCAGGTGGGACGGGACCAAGGCGCTTCTGCGGGAGGCGCCTGAGGACGAGCTATGGCGAGCCCTCGACCGCGCGTCTGGCCGAGGCTACAGGCTTTAGCTCCTGCGCCCGGCCCGGTTCCTTCCTCTGGGTGGGTTGAAGAGCCCAGGAGAATTTCCTCTGAAGCGACTTGCTGTAGATCCTGGCCCAATCCAGACCCACATAGTCGCACCATGCCTTGTACATCCGGGGGTCGATGTAGTTCTTCAGAGAAGTGTTGAGGTTGTAGTTCTTGGCCCTGACGTAAAAGTCGAGCTCCCTTTCGAGCTTCTTCAGCCTCTTGTCATCCTTCTTTCCTTTCGCCCTCACCTCTTCAAGCTTCTGCCTCTTCTTGTCGTAGGACTGCTGCCAGGTCTTTGGAAGCGTCCTCTGGTGGTTGCAGAATATCGCAGCCTGCAGGTTCGCCTCCTTGGCGTGATAGAGCTTGTCTATGTCGTCCATTCCATCGACGCTCCTTGACTCTAGCGTGCGCTTCGCCGTGTCAGTGGCATGCCAGGTCCTGAAGACCTTCGCCGTAAGGCCCGAGACTATGGATGAAAGGAACTGGTTGACCATGCTTGAAGTGACTTCGTGGAATATCTCAGTCTCCGGCGACTTGCCACGCTTGAACTCCTCCAGGTTCTTCAGCACTTGCGGGAGGGGCTTGGCCGTCTTCTTCCAGGGGACACTGTCCTTGCCAAGGAAGTCAAACTCGACCGAGTCGCCCCGGACCTTGATGTGCTCGACCCTGAGGGTGCTTGCGCCGACCGTGTCGGCCTCGTCCTCGTCCTTCTCGTCCCCCACTCTCATCCCCAGGTTGTGGATGAGGTAGCAGACCGTGGCGACCTGTCTAATCTTCGGGTCCTTCGACGACAGCTCCCTTTCGATCCTTGCCTCGATCTTCCGCATGTTCGAGCCCACTCGCGCGGCGTTGTCGTACTTCGCCTTGCTTCTCTCCTGCTGGATGGGCGTGCTCTCGTGGAGCCAAACGTACTTCTCCTTCCCGGTCAGCCTGTCGACCCACTTCGCCATCCACATAGAGTTGTGGTCGTGGACAACATCCCTCCAGTCGCCCGGAGGGACCTGAGCCGCCTCCCCGAGATTCAGTATGACGTCGGCGGCCCGCACCCGAGGCTTCCACTGGCCCCGTAGGGGATGCTGGCCTCGCCCCATGAACAGCCCTGGGGGTTCGACCATGTAGTTGGCGAAGTCGACCTCCTTCCCGTCGAGCACAGCCTTCCCGTATTTCGCCTTGAGCGCCTCTCGCCTCTCCTTTCTTTCGGCCGCGAGGGCCTTCTTCTGCTCCTTCGTCATGTTCTCTTTGGCCGCCTTCTCCTCGTCTACCTTCCTGTAGAGTTCGGCGAAGTCTACGTCGTGGAACCGGGCCCCCTTGCACCAGGCGGGGAGCTGCGTAACAAAGTCCCCCATGAAATTTGCGGTGAAAACCGGGTCCTGCACGTAGGGCGTGTCCTTCTTCTTGGCAAGGTTGTATGCCATTTCCTCCGCAAGCGGAGATAGCTCCACCTGCCTCCCCTTCACCGAAATGCGCAGCCCCTCTGGCTGGTAAGGGTCGGGGAAGTTCACGCCGCTGTGAGAAAGTGTCTTCCAGTATGCTTTCATGAATCGGTTAACAGGATTTCGTGCTGCCGTGTATTTAAAATGAATCCGTGAAATCTGCCGTTTCCCTGCGAGGGTTAAATACGCACGGATGCCCGTAGCCACTGTTTTCCGATGTGGATTGATTTCGAGATAGACAGGGTCCCGGAACTCAAGAGCCCAGTGATGGTTGTGGCCGTGTCGACCTCGATGCCACAGTACCGGGCCCTCTACTCGCAGGCAAGAGAGGTTGCGGAGTATCTGCTGAGGAAAATGGACTTCAAGAAACTGGGCACCGTCAGGTCTTCGGCCTTTCCCCCGGAGGTCCTGGTGAGAGGCGACGGGCTCTCGACTCTACCGGAGTGCAGATTCTACCTGTGCAGGGGAAAGAGGGACATCATTCTGTTCGCAGGGGACACGAGTCCGGCCGACGAACAGTACGAGTTCGCGATGTTCGTGCTCGATGCGGCAAAGGAGATGGGCGCGGAGGAGCTTTACTCTCTAGGTGCCAGGTGGGCCGAAAACCCACTCCCTCCTGAAGCGGAACCGCAGGCGACCGGGTTCTCCACAGACTCCGAAGGTGTGGCGAAGCTGAGAAAGCAGGGGGTTAAGATTCTGGGGGAGGAGCCTGCCCCCTTCTTCGCTTCGATGGTGGTCGCAATGGCGAAGGATGTCGGCATTAGAGGGTACAAGCTGTCCGTGGACCACGGAGAGCCCAGCCCGCACGTCCGATCCGTAGCCAAGCTTCTCGAGATCCTTAGCGCCATGGCTGCCTTCGAAGTGGACCTGAGCGAGCTCAAGGCCAAAGCAGCGCCCACGGCGCCTGCCACGCGGTCCGGGAACGATACCATCTACCACTAGTCAGAATGGACGGTCTCGGCCTCCCTGTCAAGGGCGTCAAGTTCCCGGCCGAAGCCCCATTCCCTTGCAAGGGCGTCGGCGTCTCGTTCCCTCTTCCTCGACTCTTCGGGCCGCACGTGCTCGTTCAGCCATGCGTGGGCCAACTCGTGCGCTATGACGGCAGTGGCCGCAGGGTCGGACAGGGCGCCGAGCAGGGAGGAGTAGAAGGTGATGGTCTGACGGGGCCTCGAAAGCACCAAGAAGTACCTCACGCGCGAGTACCGGGTCAGCCCGACCATGGTCTTGGTCTGTCTGTTCGAGAGAAACACGGAACGAACCGTGGTAATCCTGGGCACCACCTTCGGCGGACGATTATTCGCCGATGTGAAGAGCCGCCTGAACCTTTGATCTCGAGACGCCAGGGAGTATCTGCCTGCGACTAGGCCGGAATTCGCGCCGTCCAACGCTCAGACCCGCTCCCTTTCCTCAAGCGCCCTTGGCAAGCCATCTACCGGAGACGGCCATGGCGAGCCCAACCCAGTAGGGGAGGTAAGAAAGGACCGGGGAGATCCCGCCAAGCCTGTAGGCGCTGTAACCGAAGGAAAT
>Ga0187771_10003937_pt1 | contig 10438 bp, 11 predicted proteins | sample 0116_SJ02_MP15_1_FD_133139 | JGI IMG/M metagenome (GOLD analysis project Ga0187771, IMG submission 133139) | Tropical peat soil microbial communities from peatlands in Department of Meta, Colombia - 0116_SJ02_MP15_10_MG | ecosystem: Environmental > Terrestrial > Soil > Wetlands > Peat | place... | reverse complement strand
CTGACTATCAATGCATTGATGCGAGGACTTCGAATTGTAGGGCCGAAACGATCGTAGAGTGGAACTATTTGCGCCCTCGAGAGGACACCCCAGCGGGAAAGCAATCGCTCCAAGTCTTTCTTTCGTTTCTGATAATGGTCGAATCGGTGAGGTTTGTGAAGCGCACGAGCAAACTCATCGGTCGTGACGCCGATCATGACCTTGCGCCCGATGGCGAAGGCCTCCTTGAGCAGCTTCCGATGACCGCGGTGCAGGACATCAAATGTCCCACCCATAGCCACAAGATCATACCTTGGGTCTTCAGCCTTCGTCCTTGAACTCGCCGTCGATTTGCTCAGCCGCGCCATCTGCCATGCAAATGCTGCTTCAGCGAATAAGCATTTAGTGCTTTGGTTTGCGAGGGGTCGTAAGTCGAACTCCTGCTTCGTCTATTTTGCGAATGAATACAGTGGCATTTGGAAATTTCTTTTTCGCACATCGCAGGACTCGAAGAGCCTTGCTGTTCTCAACAGCTCCGTGGACGGCTTTTCCAATCATATTCTGCGCCGCGCCAATCGCGCCGGCGGAAATCATCGTATCGATTAGACTCGTGACCTCGGGACTTTCCAAGCCAGTTTCTTGCCCAAACTTCCGCGACTCTGCCAGGAAGGTATGCAGTTCTGGTTTTTGACGAATCTTCTCCATTGCCCGTTGAGCAAGAGGATTCACTCTGCTCGCAAGGTCTTTCTGAGCAAGTACTTTCTGGGTTGGCAGCGGTTCCAGAAAGGCGCACACGATTGAGTGTTCTCTGGGGAAAAGCAGTCTGTCAATAGATCCTATCCCTGGCGCACCCGGTTTCGTTACGAGGACGAATCCGCCAACAAATATAGCAGCGGCGGTTCCCAGTCCGGTTCCGTTGACGACTTCGGCCATGTGCGTGATCCTACACAGCTCATCATAGGTGACGGCCAGTCCGGCTGCGTCGGCTACGGCAAGGCATGCGGCGGCGGTTCCAGCAGCACTGCTCCCGTAGCCTGCTCCGATTGGGACCTGGATTCTGAGATTCACTTGAACATCTAGCGTTGTTGCTGTTTTTTCTAGCAGGCGTTCAAGTGCCCACCAAGTCGTATGGGCTTCTGGTGCTGGCCTAGAGTTTATCCTGATCTCGATTTGAGTACTGCGAGATTTCTTCGTGTGAACAAGAGCTCTGACGCCTCGCGTGATAGCAAATCCGCCCCCTCTAGCACCGATGCGAGCTGGGTCGGTGAGCGGATTTCCAGTTGAATCGACGTTGCAGATTTCAAAAAAGCTTGAGATGCCAGCTGGACATATTGCCTCCGACTCAGGCAAGGACTCTCGCACAACCTAACGTTGCTTGGTCTCGGCAGTCTGCATGCGATCACGTGCGACAGAGAACATTCTGAGACTTGGAAAGGCTGCTCTGCATGCGGCCACGACGGGGGGCGTCAACAGAACTAGAAATGGAATTTCCGAGAGGTACGTGAATGCGATTGTGCCATACGCGAATGTAATAGGCAGAGATTTGCTGCCGAGTCCCAAAACTGCGGGAAGTGCGAAAAACGTGCTGTAGGCCACTATCCCCAACCCTATCCAGACGCTTCCCAAACCGAGTCCGATCGATGCAGCAGTCTCGAAATCAGCCCATCGATTGCGCAAAACCGTGAGGCCGACTATAGTAACGACTACAATGAGCCCAACGATCGCGACCAGGACCTGAGGATTACTGAAACGTGTCGGCGCGATCAGAAGGACAATCCCGTAAACTGCGAGAGCCACTGGGATGAGCAGACTGACAAAGAGTAGAATTAGCTTGGCGGCGCCCGTGAGGCGCTTGTGACCTGCCCATCCTATTATGAAGAATCCTAGGAAGTTCGATGGCACGCCTACTAGCAAGCTGAGCAGTGCGTCATGGTGTCCGTAGATTACATCTGCGAGGAAGATGCCGATCGCGGCGCCCACTCCCCCGGTCCAAGGGCCGAAAAGGACGGCGAAGGTTGCCGGAACGAAGACTTGCGGCCAGAATCTGACGCCGAAGGCAGTAACAGGGAAGAGGGTCCAGAGCGCCCCTACAGCGGCATATAGCGCGGCGTTGACTGCCGTAGCGGCCAACATGAGAGAGGCCGGTGCGTCCTTGCCGTACGCTGATACGTTCCGCACCTTTCATTTCTCCAATTTTCAGTTCAATTGGTTGCGGACGTTTTCTCTGACTTAACTTAAGAGTTCTCTATGAATATAGGCGAAACTTTAAAGTCTCTATAGTCTGCAACAAATTGAAGCCAGATGGACATCAGAAGAGTTCAGAGGACCTCCGATGGCACTTTCTTTATTACGCTGCCGAAGTCCTGGGTGACTCTGCACGCCGTGGAACGAGGGTCGCTCCTGACTTTTGCAGAGGGAAAGGACAGCAAGCTCACCCTAGGATTGTACTCCGAACAGGAGAAGTCTTCGAGGTCAATTGCACTTTCGCCATCCCCGACTCTGGAACGCGAAATCGAAGAAAAATACCTCCTCGGTTACGACCTCATCCAGATCGAGTCGAAGGAAGTCATGGACTCGCATCTCGTCGACAACGCGAAAGCAATCGTGAAGAAACTAGTGGGTTTAGAAATCGTTGAGGAAGATGCACGCAAGATTGTAATTCAATGCCTCATAGAGCCCTCGTTGCTCGCACCGGAGAGGATTATTCGCCGCCTTCATTCAATCACCAGAGCGATGGCGCAAGACGCTGTCAGCGCTTTTGTGGACGGTGACGCCAAACTAGCAGTGACCGTAGTTGAGAGAGATGAGCAAGTGGACCGCCTGTACTTCCTTCTAGTTCGCATGGTGAGAGCAGCGTTGACGGATCTCTCAACCGCGGAACGAATTCACGCAAGCCCGGTTGACTGCCTTGACCACAGATTGCTCTCCAGCCTTATCGAGCATTTCGGAGATTACGCAGCGTCCATCGCTCAAAACGTCCCCGAAGACAAGCGAAGAATTCCCCTGCCACTCTTGCGATCTCTAAAAAAGAGCGGAGAGATTGTGAACTCAATGTATGGCAATTCGATCGAGGCCGTGCTCTCGCGGAATTTGGATTTGGCTTCTGATGTTGGAAACATGCATAGGTTCGCTTTGGAAAGAATACGTGAGGCGGAGCGGTCGCTTTCCGGTCTTCGTCCAGAATTGCTAGATAAGGCAACGTCTGCCATAGCCTCGCTGAAATCGATGTGCGAGATAAACAAGGACATTGCTGATCTCGCTATGACTCGCTGAGGACTGAAAGGGAACGAAACTTTAAGATAAGCAAGCTCGGCTTGCTTCTTCCGGCAGCCCGGTGGTGTAGTGGTCAAACCGTCCGCGGGACTACGCATAGCATTGGCGCCAGATAACTGCCACTAGACGGCTCTGGATCCCTCCACCGAAGGAGAGACCTGCCGACGGGAGAAGCAGGAGAGCAACCCGAATTCGAATCTCCCCCGGGCTACCAACACTGCTGTCGAATCTGACGCATTTTCCGGATTCTCCTCAGCAGCCATTCAGCCTCGCTTCCATGACGAGGCTTGCTGGTGAAACATGTGATGTATTCGGTCACCTAGAGCAATTGACTAAAGAACCAACATGAAACTAGTAGACCAACGGCGACAACGGAAATGTGCACCAAGCGAGGATCCACCTTTTTCGCCAATCTTGCACCAGCGTAGCCACCAACGATAGCTCCTGCCGCCATGAGAATCGCCAACGACCAAACAACATAGCCCTTGTACGCGAGGAATACGAAGGCGGTTACGTTGATGAGAGCGCTGAGAGGCGTTTTGATGGCGTTCATCTTGTGAATGTCTTGCATCCCCATTAGACTCAATGACCCTAACATCAGTATTCCTATTCCTGCCCCAAAGTACCCTCCATATGTTGCAACGAACAGTTGGAAGAGAGCTCCCCAAACTCGTGCAGCAGTCGTTACGCGCTCCTCGCCAGCTGAACGGCTGCCGAATCTTTTGGCGAAAATCTCGCGTGAGGCGAGGACTAGAGTGGCAAAGAGAACTAGGAACGGAACGACGTACCTGAAAGTCTCAGCTGGAGTGATTGTGAGGATTACCGCGCCAAGAAGACCGCCAATGAAACTTGGAATGGCGAGAGTTGTGAGCAGGCTGCGCTGCACTGGTGTGTCTTTCACGTAGCCCAAAGCACTACTTAATGAGCCTGGCCACAGTGCCGCCGTGTTCGTCGCGTTGCTAATGATCTCCGGTTCGCCAACCGCCACTAGTGATGGAAAGGAAATCAATGTTCCTCCGCCTGCAACTGAGTTTATCGCACCGGCGATAAGCCCGGCCATGAATATCCATGCCAAGGCGATTGGATCAGTCATGGAAACCACGCGGTTGCGTTTCGTCTTTGCACATGATACTTGAACATAGCGAAAATGGTACCGTGAGAACGTGATACATGCATTGTCGATCTGCCGTTGGAATTTCTAGTCTATATGAGTAGATATATGATCACTGCTACTGCTGCGGCTAATCCGGTGCTAATGAAGTTCACTGCCTCGTTAGTTACTGGCTGAAGACCTTTCACATGCTTCGTTCGGGTACCACATCTGTGAATCTTTCTCTCAGTTTCTTTCTTGCAGTTAGGACAGTAGTAGGCGGCCTGGACGGTGGCTCCAAGTAGACTATCGACGTGCTCCCCAATAACAGCCGCAATCGTGGCGACTAACAGCAGAGCAACAGGCGCATTCCCGAAAACGCCTAGAATGCCTCCCACAAGTGCAACAAAAAGGGAGCCAACAGCCGCGGAAACCTCGCCTAAGGATGAAACGCCTCCTGAAGTACCTGGCGGAACCTCATTGGAGAATTTGGTGATGAGCCTAGGATTCCGTTTTGAGAGGACACCGAGTTCTACTGCCCATGTGTCGGCGTTAGCCTCAGCCAATGCGGCCACGAAAGCTACAGCCAGCAGTGCTGGATTGTATGGGTGAAGGAGTGCTAGCCCAGCGATCAGGGCAGCGACACCTCCTTGTCCAATGGTTTGCCAGATGGTTCTCGCACCAGCTTTGAGTTCGCTCACTCCCTTAGCAGTCTTCGTTGAGTATCTGAACTTAGTCAGGAGAGTTGACGAGAAGAAGAAGGAGAGTAGGACTACAAACCATGTCCACCCACCATAGCCATAGATAGCGGTTCCGATGACGATTGCGCCGAAGCCTCCGCTCAAGCTGAGGCTTCGACTCCGCACTGAAACAGCCGCCAGTATAGTGCTGAGCACAGCTCCGACTGCCAAGTTGAGAAGGGTTTGATCAGTCACAGTCGACGCCCATAGGATTCACGCTAGAGAACTAACAGGCCCAAAAGAAATGAAACAATCGGGACGGTTAGATTGTCCGTCCCAGCCGGAGAAACAGCCTCGATCAATGTACCGAAAGCGGCAATCGCTAAAGAGAAGATGGGAATGTTGAACCCCGTTGGCAACGAAGTGAATGCGCCAAAGAATGTTAGAGTGGCAGTAACAGCCACGATACCGACCAAGAAGAACCCCAGAGATCCCTCAATGCTCTTGGTTGACCCAGCAATTCTATACTTGTGAACTCCATATCTTCTCCCTATAGGATCAGCCAGACCGTCAGCCCATGCCATCAGCATAATTGCAGCAGCAGCAACCCAAATCTTTCCAAGCACCATCGCGACTGGAGCGATCATGGTGAGAGAAATGGCATAGTAGACCGTGCCGAGCCCGCCGGCCTTTTCCTTCCGTTCCATCGCTTTGAACAATTCGCGTCTGTATGAAACATAGTTCAGGGCCACAAACAAAGCGGGTGGAATGAGAATTGCGTACCAGTGGTCGAAAGCGAAGGGCCACAGAAAAATCCAATTACCCACTCCTACGTGCACGACCTTCCTCGTGAAGTTCGCCGAAAGGGAGAACTGCCTTCTCATGAGTTCAGCGAATCCAATCACAATGAACACAAAGACAATCGTGGCCACTATCCCGCCAAGGTCACCCAGCAAAGACGCCAAAGCTGCCCCACCAGTTTGGTTACACCAGCTCATTGGAGCTTAACGTTTTGCATGACGTACGGTCTTTTTCATGGATGCAAAGCAATTTCCGCCAAAGAGACTGCGCGAAAGGATGGTCACCGCTAATCCCCCCCGGAAGTTACGTTCTTTGCAACTCGCGCAACGAAATATCGGTGTACTTCCTGCCTGTCGCGGCCGCGGCAAGAACTCTCAGACTTCAAAAGAATATTGAGAAATGCGTTGGGCTTGACTCATCGAGTTAACGCATTGCTGTGTTTGTGTCAACGCTCAACCGTGCAAGCTTACGATAACTTCGGCTGAACCCTATGTCGGATTTCAACTCAATCCTGTGACCGCGCTGAGATACGCTTTTTTTCAAGAGCGCGCCTCGAAGTTTCCAGTGATTTGGAATTTGAAGAAAATTGTGCTGTTCATTGTTATAGCAACCATCATGCTACCCAACTTGCCTATGGCGCATGCTCTCTCACCGCAGCTACCAGAGTCCGCGCCACAGCTCTCCAACAAAGCGATCATCATATCGTCACTCGATGCATTCTCCCCAATGAGAAAAGCTGATCTCGTAAGCCTCAACAGTTCACTGACAAAAGCAGGTTATACGGTGACATACTTGAAAGATGGTGCGGTGACAGTGGGCTTCTTAACAACACAGCTCAACGACTACCAGATAATCATATGGCGCACTGATGCCTACGTCCACGCTCACACAGACTTCTGGTACATCGGCCAAGAAGTCAGCCAAGCATCAGAACAGGCTTATGCATCAGATTTCACGTCAGATGAACTCGACAGTTCAGATGGCATTCTGGGGGCCAACGCGGCGTTCTTCAGCAACCACTTCAATCCGAACACACTTTCAAACGTCACACTGATGATCATAGTCTCGAGCATGTCCTCCATGCTTGCACCATACTTTGTTGCTGCCGGTGTGAAAGCTGTCATAGACTTCGCTGGCACTATAGATTTGCAATTCAACTGGATCGACTACCTAACGACTGCCATTGTAAGGCTCTTGGCTGACGGTTACTCGGTCGCGGATGCAGTTTCCGATACGATAACCCCGCTGCTTACAATGAGGTTGGAGGATCCGCTAGATGCGATGCAGATCCCCTTAGTGTCTTATTCCGGCGACTATGCCCTAACGATCGCTTGACCTGAACTTTCCCCATTCATAGTATGCTGGGGAGCCCTGTGCGCCCCGGCGCATTTTTCTAACCCAGCTTCTCCCGTCGAATAGTCTTTATCACCACGCAGTCGCACTGAGATTTCGAAGCGCCATGTTGTTGATCGTGAATCTGACGGCAAAACAGGACAGCTTTCCCGTTGGCGTTCTCGAACAGTGTGACGCGATCCTAGCCGAGCTCGGTTTCAAGAAGGAAGTTCACTCTGTGGTCAAACCCGGAAAGGAATTCTCCGCCACTTATACTGGCCCAATCGTCGAAAAGACGCGCTTAGAAGAGATCCTTACGCCCATCGCAGAAAAGAACCAAATCAATTTCTCCGTTGAATTAGAGGAGTCTGTTAAGTTCCCGTAGAATAACCCTATTGAACCGGCCGTTAAATTCAGCCCCTTGCGCATGGCTAGAACCATTTTGCACGTCCGGTTGCTGGCTGTTCACTTTCACCTGCCTCACTCTTCGCAAGGGTCCCAGGCGACATTATATCGCAAGTTTCGGTCGGATAAGTTGTATTGCTGTTTGCACGGTGAAATGTCTGATGCTGGAAGGGTATGCAAGAATCATCCTGCCCTCACGAAGTGACCGCAGCAAGACAGGAATTCTCTACATTCCCGCAGATGTCGTCAAGGACTCATCGTTCCCCTTTAATCCAGACCAGGAGGTCACGGTTCGTATCGAGGGGAAACGTCTGGTCATAGAAGGAGCAAGCATACAATGACCACGGACAACTACAGGAGCCATTACACCTTCGCGATGGACTTTGGAACAAGCGACTTCAAATTCGGTCCAATAACGTGCGGCGAGACTCCGAAGATTGTGAACAATCGAGGGTACTTCCCTGACAGGAAATCAATCATGTACAGAGCTTTCGAGCCTACAGCCGACATAATAGTCGGCGAGGATATCCCACAATACCTCCAATCCACCGAGGAACTTGCCACTCGTCTAGTATACCCAATGCGCAACGGCGTAATCGAAAAAGGCGACGAAACAGCTTGGCAAGTGGTTGGCGCACTCTCAAGATTTGGCCTTACCTTATTCAAACACGAAGCAAACAACGGCTTTAGGGGATACTACGTTGTCGCTTCACTCTCGTCAGTATCACCGCGGTACATGTACGAAGAGCTCTTGGATATCTTCAAAGAAAACAACCAAGACGGCTGCGTCCAAGCAGTAACAGTCATCCCCCAGCCCTTCGCAGTGGCCATAGGCCACGGCGTCACCACATGCGTGGTGATCGAGTCTGGACACGGGAATAGTCAGATCTGTCCCATCTCAAAATACCCCATCCGCGCCGCTCAAGTCGCTCTAAACAGAGGCGGAGGCGACGCTAACACAATCACTTCCGAGTTACTCAAGGATGCGGGATACTCTGACCTAACGAAGGAAGAATCGTTAATCCGTAAGGTAAAGGAAAGCATAGGCCTCGTCCCTGCAGATCTGGACACCGCAATCCAAGAGACCAAGAGAGCTCCTAGAAAATACAGGGCCAAGTATAAGGTTCCAGGAACCCGCGTTGAGATCGATCTAGAGAAGAACTCTTGGTCAAGATTCCTCATAGGCGAGTACGTCTTCAACCCTAATCACGAGATTTTTGAAAGCTACTTCGGCCGCGGCATGCCTCGACCAAAGGACGTCAAAATGGGAGATATAATTTTCCGGGGGATGCTGGATTTTGGAGACGCCACGATAGCCTCCGTCGAACGCTGCCCAGTCGAACTTCAGCCCTTACTGTATCGCGAAATTCTCTTGTCTGGTGGAAACTTCAGCTGGAGAGTCCCCGAAGGTCTGGAAAAAGCTGCCGTCGACGCCCCGACTAAGGTCAAATTGCTCCTGAGAGACAAAGGCATTAGGAATGTCTCCGTGAAGATGACGAAGTCACCTCAGTTCTCAGTCTGGCACGGTTGCATAATCTATGGTTTCGCTGTTCCCGACGAATACGAGTGGGATTGGCAACGACTTGAAGGCTGGATGAAACTCAGTGACTGACCTGCCGATAGAAGAACGAGTACTTCACTACTTTCTTGCGATGGGTGCACAGCCTGTGGAATCGCCACAAAATGCGCCTACAGGATTGTCCTTGATTCTCGGACAAGAGAAAGTCCATGTTGTGATTTTGAATAATGATGTCTTTCTGTTAGGAAGCAAGATCATAGAATCGATCATGAGCCTTATATCTCTGCGCGATTCGGTTAACCAACTATACTTAGCTGCTCCGCGACTGCTTGGCACCACAGTCGAGGCTGAGATTTTCCGTTCCCACGGAATTGGATTACTTCTGTATGACAATAGGAGGATTGATGAAGCGGTCGCGCCGCAAACGTTTCGATTGCGTGGGCCGGAACCAACTATTCCAAACCAAGGTGAGACTCTGCTCAATGAGCTTGCCGCACTCAAGTCAATGTATTTGCAAATGGAAAGAGATGTCTCCAAGCTCCGAGAAGAACTGAGAGGCTACCAGAAGATAATGAACTCCATTTCAAGTGTCCCGGAAAGGATTCCATCCTCGTCATTGTTGCCCCAAGAATCGGGATACGCAGGACCGAGCGCCGAGTTGCCATCATTTTTCAGCAACAATCCATGGTTGGAAGTCCTCTCGAAGCGTGGCAGGGAGGAGGCTTCTCCGATTGCCGGCTGAGACTGTTGTTAGGATCCCCATCCGCAGGATCGCGATTGTCGTTGATATTCGAGACCCATTAGCACCAGAGCTATCCCTCGACGATTTTAGAGGACTCTTTGGCAAAGAGCCCGACCCGGATCGATACAGGATCCTGGCAATCGAGGTCATCACATCGCCTGACGACCTACAACCCATGCTGGTTACCGAGTGCGCACGATATTCCAGATTCATTCGTCGAGAATCTGACAGCATTTATTTCCGGAAGGAGCTCAATACGCCCTAGGCGAGCTCTCCACTCCCGCAATGACACGTTTCAGACTTGATTTCAATCCACTCACCCGTTCTCGTCCATTTTAAGGCGGGCTAACCCGAATTTCCGTTCAGATTACGAGACGGTCACGAAATTGTCTGATGTGCATCTTTTGACTTGGAAATGCTAAAATTCAGCGTAAGATTTAAATAGCCTACGGTTTCGCTTATTATAGCTTTCGGGCCGGATGACTGCTACTGAAGCAGAACGACGTGTGTTGTTCTACTGAGGAGATGGCTCGAGCGTTAAGCATGGAGAGGAGTGAAGAAAATGAGCACAAGTGCGACAACTAGGAAAATGGGAAAGGTCACCAACTGCCCAGAAT
>Ga0187771_10003936_pt1 | contig 10440 bp, 12 predicted proteins | sample 0116_SJ02_MP15_1_FD_133139 | JGI IMG/M metagenome (GOLD analysis project Ga0187771, IMG submission 133139) | Tropical peat soil microbial communities from peatlands in Department of Meta, Colombia - 0116_SJ02_MP15_10_MG | ecosystem: Environmental > Terrestrial > Soil > Wetlands > Peat | place... | reverse complement strand
GCCGCGGTTGGGCAATTTTCCGAGTCGGCGATTACTTCGAAGCCTTGGGGGAGGGTCTCGGCGTAGTCGCCGTGGCTCATCCAGGTAACGACTCGATCACTCATGCCTTTGAATAGGTCCGCGGTGTCTCGAATCCTCAAATCTGTCTTTCCGTATTCATGGCGTCTTGTGGCCTTCACATAGCCCCCCAGGAGCTGGACCATTAACTGAAGCCCGTAACAGACCCCAAGCACAGGCAATCCCATCTGAAAGATTTCTGGATCGCATCTCGGAGACCCCTTGTCGTAAACACTGGCCGGGCCACCGGACAGAATGATAGCTTTGGCGTTGAGCTTCCGCAGCTCCGCAGGTTTAGTACTAAAGGGGAGCAGCTCTGAGTAGACTTCGCACTCCCTAACACGGCGCGCGATAAGGTGTGAGTACTGACCTCCAAAGTCTAGTACGGCAATTAGTTCCTCAGGCATCGTCAATCGATTATGAATATCACGATGCTTACATTAACGTTGCCTGAACGGGGCGGGCGGCATTTACCTAGGGCGCTGGATTTGCGACTCGCCTAGGCCGGATAGCTTGCCTACCTTATCCTCCTCAAACCTTTGGGGTATCTTAACGCCAGCTCTGCGTACGCTTCCTTATACTTCGTCCATAGCTGTTTGTCGGAATCAGAAATATCCCGAATAACTTTCGCAGGTATTCCAACAGCCACCTTTCCGTCGGGTACAGTCTGATTGCTAGCGACGACGGCCCCCTCTGCTACGATGCTCCAAACGCCTACGGTTGCATAATCGCTGATAACAGCTCCTACGCCGACAACTGCATAGTCCTTGACGGTACAATTGTGTAGCAATGCTCCGTGGCCGATTTGGACGTAGCTGCCGATGGAGCATGTTTCGTTAATGCGTGCATGGATAACACAATTCTCTTGAATACTTGTTTTGTCTCCGATTACGATCGTTCCATAATCGCCCCTTACCCTAGCGCCCGCGCCGATGAAACACTGTTGCCCGATCTTTACGTCACCTAAGACTTTGGCATCTTCGTCAACGTAGGCGTCCGGCGCGATCAATGGAACGCGCCCCTCGAATTCATATATGGCCATGGAGCCAGCCCCTTACAGATTTTACGCGATTAATGCAAAGGGGTGCAGCATGCTCTTTAATGTGAGCTATTTCGAAGCGGCTTGGAAGAAGATTCAGTGAGACGTTCCCGATCTTTAAGTCAATTGAAGAGTACGCTTCAGACACGCTTCGGAAACCACGTCGAAGCCGACCTGAAGACGTGCCCAATCTGCAAGATGCCCCTCTCAGAAACTAGGGACCGTTATGAATACGTGACTCATAATGCCGAGACTTGTCGGCTCGTTAACGTCGCTTTGTCGGAGTTAGGGGTTGTAATCCCGCAGACTGTTCGAATCAACGTCTATACTAACGCTGGACCATTAAGTGGATTCTACTTTACTGGGGACCCATACACAATCCACATTTCGGAAGAAGCTTATGCCCATTTGCGAGAGTACACCATCTTCCATGAGACGAAGCACCTCGTCGACTGCCTACAGTTCGGCCGCAGCGAGGAACTGACACCTGACCGTTTTGCACGGTCGTTATGTTTGAAATTTGCGTACAAGTGTCCACCGGAAAACTATGCAGGCCCATGGTTTGCTTACGCGTAGGCGTTAACTTTCGCTTCTATCCGGTTCTTGGGAATGACGCCGACCACGCGGTCTACTTCCTGCCCGTCCTTCATTACCAGCAAGGTTGGAATCGCCATTACACCAAAGCGTTGGGTCGTCTCCGGATTCTCGTCTACGTTGAGTTTACCGAAGACAACTTTACCGCTGTATTCTTTGGCTAGCTCGTCGACGATCGGGGCAATTGCCCTGCAAGGCGCGCACCACGCGGCCCAGCAGTCGACGACCAGCAGCGGATAGCTCTTCGTGGTCTGATCGAAGTTTCTGTCGCTTACAACAATGGGCTTATCGATTCTTGGAGTGGACATTTCTTCTTTCAGCTCTCTCATCTTCTTTTCTCGGATCTGCTCAAGCTCATCCAAGACTTGGGCCTCGTCCAATATCGACTGCGAAAAAGTTGCCTCTCGTTATAAAGGTACCCTGCAACTTGCTCGCTTGATTAGCCTCTCCTTTCGCTTGAGAAAATGTGATTCTCACCAACCTTAAGAACTGAGGTTAAGCTTACTCATCGTGGCGTCACCGCCTTGACATTGAACTTTGATTTTAGCGAGGAACAAGAGCTGTTTCGCAGAACGGTTCGCGAGTTTGCCAAAAAGGAGATCGCCCCTAAAATCAGAGAATATGAGCGTAAGGGCGAATTTCCGTGGGAACTGTACAGGAAGATGGGTAACGCGGGGCTGCTTGGGTTGAGGTTCCCGAGGGAGTTTGGTGGACAGGAAGGCGACGCAGTGACGATGGGAATCCTTGTTGAGGAGGTGGCTCGTGCAGGGTGGCAGATCCCGCTCAGCGACATTATGGGTGAAATCCTTGCATTACACGGACCAACCAGATTGAAGGAAGAATGGCTTCCTGCGATGGCTAAGGGAGAGCGAATGCTCGGAATCGCGAACACCGAACCATCGACGGGCTCGGATGCAGCCGCGATCAGAACGCGTGCGATACGTAGGGGTGGCAGTTACGTTCTGACCGGAGAGAAACAGTGCATCACCGGCATTAACGAGTGTGGCGCTTACTGCCTGCTAGCGAAGACTGACGCGGACAAAGGTTCGCGAGGAGTCAGCATGTTCTTTGTAGAAATGGATAGGCCTGGGATTGAAAAATATGAGTTTGACGCGTTAGGCTGGAGGCTGTTCTCCTTTGGCGGAATTGTGCTCAAGGACGTCACGATTCCAGCCTCCAACCTGATCGGAGAGGAGAACAAAGGTTTCCACTATGTTATGGAAACTTTTGACCTCATGCGGGCGCTTATCGCGGTTTGGTGCGTAGGTCTAGCTGGGAGTTCGTTAGAGGAGAATATCGATTTCACGAGGCAACGTACTGCGTTCGGGCGCCCGATAGCTAAGTTCGAATCTGTCCAATCTAGAATCGTTGAAGGGTACACTGAACTCGAAGCGGCGCGGTTGCTATGCTATAGGACATTGTGGCTGAAAGATAAAGGGCAGAAAATTACGAAGGAGTCTGCGATGATTAAATGGTATGTTCCGCAACTCTGCTTTGGTATTGTTAACAATTGTCTCCAAAACCGTGGAGCAATAGGGTATACCACGGAGTGCATGGACGAGTACCGGTTGCGAGAAATACGGGGGGCAATGATCGGCGACGGAACAACTGACATAAACAAGATCGTAGTAGCACGTGAACTGCTTGGAAAGGAGTTCCTGCCCTACAGATGACACGTGAGGTTAAAACGCGAGCGTCAGATGCTATTCATCCTCACGGAACCTGACAGATACCTGCTATTTTCCTTCACTCACTATGGTAGTTAGTGTCGAACGGATCTTGTCGAGCCGTCGCACCTTCCATGTAATTACTTCTTTCAATCGGTCCATGGATTCAGTCTCTATTTTTGCTACGACATCGTAGACACCGTAGACAAAGTAGGATTCTTTAACCTCGGGAACATCCCGCAGGCTCTTCAGAATCTCATTCTCGGCGCCAGCGTCAATATTCATAAACACGAAAGCCTTTGGCATCCAGCTTACCCACTAAGAAATGTACGGATGAGCATTATGAGATTATCTGTGCCCGGAAAGGGAGTATGCCTGGCGACATAAAAGTGGCAACGCAGCAAGACCCGCCCCTCAATCGCATAGAATCCCTTGTACGACGTCGTACTGAGACCGACAGGAGGATGGGTTACAAATGGATGATAGTTCCCCTCCTTCCGGTTGGGGCGGCTATAGCAATCGGAGCAATTTCCGTGGGAATCCTAGTTTCAATCCTCCCCAGGATTGGCAACCTCTCTCAACCAACGACGGCGGAAAGCGCGATTGAACCGATTCTAGGAGGGATGCTGGGTGGGGTCATAGTCTTCTTTGCCGTTTTGTTCTTTGGTGCGTTGAGTTTCTACTACCTGATAGACCGCCGGAACCATCACTTCGGCCGACAGCAACTCCTATTCTCCACTCTTCACCTGTACCTTGCATCAAAGGTACCCGCATCAGAAACCATCTCACAATTAGGCTATTTATCGGAGGATTCCATATACGCAGAAGGAGTGAGGCCGGCGGGGCTCTGGGCACTACTCTTCTTGTTCCTAAGCCCAATCGTTGCCCTCATCGCATCCTACAGCTTAACCCAAGATATGCGCAAGCATGATGAACTCCAATCCAAGTATCAAGTAGCACTCGCCCCTTCTTTAGTTGAGGCAGGCTTCCAAGAACCGAATTTCCCCACCTACAAACCTCACAACCGAGACCCCGTCTTGTTCATAATCCTCACAGCGATTACGGGCGGCCTCTTCTGGATATACTGGTACTATACATTGCTGAAGGATTACAACGAACACTTTACGGACCAAGCCAAATTCGAGGAACAAATTCTCAACACCCTAATCCCCCTCCCAACCCAAGGAACCTGCGGAAGATGCGGCGGCATCGTTCCCCCTGGCGCCAGATTCTGTCCAAACTGCGGAAGCCAACAAACGGCGTAAGCGACTCCTATGAGCACCAAGGATACGCTCGCACAAACGTTTCGCCGGAATCGACTCCTGATACTTGCCATCTCGGCCGCTTTCTTCGCCGTAATGATCATCACGGCAGTTGTCGCTTACCTATTCTTGGTGGCATCTTCAAACCTAGTCGAAGGGCTTCAGTCCTGGACGCAGTCCACGGCGAGCTATATCGCCATACCACCACCATATACGAGCGGGTTGTATCAGTTCATCTTTCTGAACAACATCGGCCACTTCTGTAACCCCATCCGTCTTTGGGTTTGGGTGCCGTTCGTTGGCGCCTTCCAGTTGGGATATGAGTTATTGCTTAATGCCATCTTAATCGGTGCCGTCGCATCCTTTGTCAGCGTAACAAGGGGTCCGATCTACACTATCGCCGGCTTAGTCCCCCACGGCGTCATCGAGATTCCTGCATTTATCCTTGAATTCACGGGCTTAGCACGATGGCATGTAAGCACGACACGCGCATTGTACACGAAGCTGAGCGGTCAGCCGGTGGACCGGCCGCTACTTCGGCAGGGGATTAAGGACACCATCACCTTGTCGCTCCTGTCAGTCGCGTTGTTCGCCGTAGCGGCCTACATTGAAACGTTTATCACACCACACCTTCTCGGCCGCTAGACTTTCTTTTCTCAGCTGAACTGGTACGTTACTTGAACCGTGGCTGTAACCTGCAATGTCCCGGGTTGTATTGGCGTGGGAGTTTGTGGGGCTGCACTGAATCGGCTGTAGCTGATCGGTTGGAAAACGTAGCCGGGGGTTACTGAAATCGGTCCAACAATTGTAACGCCCAGAGTGGCTGCGGTTGCCTTGGCTTGGGTGTCCGCGTCCTGCAGCGCTAGCTGGAGTGCTTGTTTCTGTAAAGCGGCCATGGCTTTACTCGAGAGCGTGAAGGTTATGCCTTGCACTTGGTTTGCTCCTGCCGAGATTGCTTGGTCGAGCACTTTACCGACTGATCCGAGACCGCTTAATGTGACTTGGATGGCGTTGACTGCGTCGTAGCCGATTATCGAGGGCGGAACGCTTTGGTTGACCGGATTGGAGTAGACTGGGTTTAGACTGTACGACGTAGTTTGGATCGAGTCGTTGCTGATCCCTGCGGATAACAGAGCGTTGATGACGTTCGTCATGGCAGCAGCATTTTTCGTTGTGGCCGATGTCGCAGTAGACGCTTGAGTCTCAACTGCCAAGTACAGCAAAGCCTGATCTGGGGCGGCGGACAATGTCGCAGTGCCGGTGACTTGAATTGTCTTTGATGAGTTGGATGAGATCGCTGGGGGCCGCGTGATCGCCACTGAGCTTACTAGAACTATTGCGATGATCGCTAAGGCGGTTAAGTAGTAGGCTCGTCGGGCTGCTATTTCACTCAATTCTTCAACCTCCTCTTGACTATAAGTTCAGCATGCGTGGCAATAACCCCATGGTTTTGAACGGGCTGTTCACAAATTAGAACAAACATAGGTTTGCTAGATGAACAGGTATATGGCGAAATCTGAGCGGTAACGTGGAAGATTCATTCGAGTTCAAGGTTGAAATCTTATCTCGACAAAGCCACTTTAGCCGGTTGGCGCACGTGATCAGCGTGTTTAAGGTCTTCATTACAAACCGTGTGATAGACCGCATCTCGCGGGACGTCAACAGGCCGTTCGAACGTATCGGCCTGTTGATGGGAACATTACAAGATTCGTCGCTATGGGTTAACGACATAATCCCCGGCGGCACTGAGTTGAGCGAGGTTTCATGCTCGTTTCCTCCCGACCTGCTTGCGAGGGTAGCGAGCGATATCATTGAGGGCAGGATAGACGGGAGAATAGTTGGGTGGTATCACTCCCATCCCGGCCACGGTTTGTTCCTTTCGCAGGTCGACGTACAAACTCACATGCAATTTTGCCAATTTTCGCCCTACGCCGTGTCCTTGGTCGCGGACCCAAAATCCGAGGAGTTTGGGATATGGATCTTTGAAAACGGCGCGGGAGTCGTGCAGGTACCATCCAGCTTAATCCACATCATCTAGAGCGCGCTAGACCGCGGCCTTGTAAAGCCGAACCGCGGTTTTGCGCAAGTCGTTGACTGACGGTATCTTAACGCCGGTGAGATAGCGATTAGTGCTTGTCCAGAGACCGACCAGGATCCGTCTGGGGTACCCTTTACGATGGTATGCAATGGCCTGAAAGAGAATGTCCAACTTATCGGCGGCATGAACGATCTGCGACTCGAACGTTTCTTCAGCGTTGAACTCTGATTGCAGCTCTGTGTACTTCGTCCTTATCGACTTGCTGCGGATGCTCTCGATTATATGATTCCAAGCGGCTTGCTCGACCTGCCGCTTTATGGCCTCTCCCTCTCTCCCAAGATATTCCAAGTAGGATTTGTTAATGTCGAACGTTAACGCTTCAGCAAGATCGTGAAGCAACGCCATACGAAGGACCCGCTCGACATCGACATGCCGACCGCTCCTCGCTTCCATATCGGCAAGTAGCATAGCGAGTGTGGAGGTTGAAAACGTGTGGTCAGCCACTGACTCCACCTCTTGGAGCATAATGCCATGGCTGATCCAGCCCGTTCTCGGAATCATCTTCAACTTCTCGAGGCCGGAAATGAAACCTAATGGCTTATCCGACAACTAAAACAACCGAAAAACATCAGCCCGAGTGAGGGCTTAAGCCTTCTGAATAATGCGAGGAACGACCCTAGTCACTTCCCCCGACCCTGTGTCCCAGACCGCTCGTTCACCGATGGGCGGGTAACTGAAAGCCGTCAGCCGACAAAGCCTTTATGGGGTTGCGGTTTGACCCTCCGCCTATGAGACGCCGCATCTTCGCAGCGATAGTGGCCGCCGTCTATGTTTTCACGTTCGCGGGTTTCTGGATCTCATCGGTCAAGACGGTCGTGTTATTTCCCGACAAGGACAGCTATAGTTGGGAGTCAGTCCCCCTCGCCAACAACGGTAAGTCAAACAACTTCGAAATCGCTTCCTACGATAAGCCGCCCTACAACATGAGGGGTTGGATAGAATTCAACATTAGTTCGATTCCACAGGACGCTTGGATCATCACCGCTACGCTGCGCTTGCGAATTTGGCATAAGACGACACCGGACCCAACCCAGAACATGGGAGACCCAACTGGAAGGAGCTATGGGGTTTACCGCCTACTACAACCCTGGGGGGAAAGAACGGTGAACTGGTCCAACCAACCAAACTATACCGATGCCGACCATGCCACCTCTCCGGTGCCAACCGGACAAGGGGGCTGGTATGGGCCGTTTATTTGGATGGACTGGGATATTACAAGCATAATGAATGTATGGCGCTCAAACTCTAGCAACTACGGACTCGTCGTGCGAGACACTCAAGAAAATGCGCCGACATTCTACTCCACTCAGTTCTTCACCCATGACCAAGTCCCTAACAGCACCTATTATCCCAGGCTCCTCGTGACGTACGTCTCCCCGTTAGCTATTGCTTCGCTAGTGGCCGTGTTCATTGCTGAAGCATTTGTCACAATGGTTGTCTGGCGAACCAAGGTCGGCCGAAAGCCGCGATAGAGTGGAGTCTTAGGGCATTGGGAACTCTATCTGAAAGCGCGAAGAATGCGGTGGAATGGCTTATGATGGAAAACATCTGAACGACGCGAATAGGGCGCAGAGTTGCAAATGACAGCATAAATCACCTACGCGGAACTGTCCACCAAACGCTTAGGTACCGGAACCAGGCAACGAAAGTAATAAGTAAGCCTCACTGTATCCGCCGCAACGATTCGAGTGAGACGCCTTGTCGGAGTATAAGCCTGGGAAGATTGAACGCGTCGCTGGTCCGGTCGTCGTAGCGTCGGGCATGCTTGGCGCACGAATGTATGAACTCGTTAAGGTGGGCAACTCGGGCCTTATCGGAGAGATCATCAGAGTAGAATCTGACAGGGCTACGATTCAAGTCTATGAGGAGACAACAGGCATCAAACCTGGGGAGACAGTCCTTCGGACGGGCCATCCTCTGTCAGTCGAGCTTGGCCCAGGTTTGATCAACCAATTCTTCGACGGGACGCAGAGGCCTCTTCCAGTCTTACTGAAGCAAGCGGGAGCGTTCATCAGCCGAGGCGTAACCGCACCCGCCCTCGACCGAAAGAAGAAGTGGGAATTCACCCCCTCGTTGAAGAAAGAAGACAAGGTCACGGGAGGCGACGTCCTGGGAGAAGTACCTGAGACTGTTCTGGTCAAGCACCGAATCCTTATCCCGCCAAACATATCAGGTTCACTCAAGTCGATTGTTCCCAAAGGCAGCTACACGCTCGAAGAACCTATTGCCGAAGTTGAAAGCAAAGAGGGAACCAAGAGCCTCTTCTTGGTACAGACATGGCCGGTCAGGACCCCTCGACCAACCCGAGAGAAAGTGCCGGCCGACACCCCGCTCATTACCGGGCAACGCATCATCGACTTTTTCTTCCCCATAGCGAAGGGCGGCACGGCCGCAATTCCAGGAGATTTTGGAACCGGTAAAACCATTACGCAACACCAATTAGCCAAGTGGGCCGATGCCGATGTGATCGTGTACGTCGGATGCGGTGAACGCGGAAACGAGATGACTGAAGTCCTCGAAACATTCCCGGAGCTGAAGGACCCAAGGTCCGGACACCCCCTGATGGAGCGAACCCTTCTGGTCGCCAACACTTCGAATATGCCTATCGCCGCCCGAGAAGCGAGCATGTACACCGGCGTAACGCTCGCAGAGTACTTCCGGGACATGGGTTATGATGTTGCCTTAATGGCTGACTCAACCTCAAGATGGGCTGAGGCGCTACGTGAAGTATCCGGCCGGTTAGAAGAGATGCCTGGGGAGGAGGGTTACCCGGCGTACCTAGCCTCACGGTTGGCTGAAATCTACGAGCGGGCGGGCCGAGTCAGGGTAATGGGACGCGAAGAGAATAAGCTAGGATCAGTCTCGGTGGTTGGAGCCGTTTCTCCATCCGGAGGAGACTTTTCCGAACCCGTCACCCAAAACACACTCAGAATTGTAAAGGTATTCTGGGCGTTAAGCAAACCGTTGGCCGAACGCAGACACTTCCCAGCAATCGATTGGCTGACTAGCTACTCACTCTACCTCGATTCTCTGGAGAACTGGTACCAAACGAAAATTGGCCCCGAATGGTCCAACCTGCGGAAGGAGGCAATGGCACTGCTTCAAAGAGACGAGGAGCTCCGTGAGATCGTAATGCTCGTCGGACCAGACGCACTCTCCGAATCACAAAGGGTCGTACTCGAAGCTGCTAGAATGATTAAGGAAGACTTTCTCATACAAAGCGCACTCCACCCCGTCGACAGCTACTGCTCACCCGAAAAGACGGCGTTGCTAATGTCACTTATAATGAAATTCTACGAACGCATGAAGCAGTCAACAGAGAAAGGAATACCTCTCCAGCGGGCACTTGAGATCCCCGCCAAAGACGAAATTGCCAGAGCAAAGATTCAACCATCCGAAACGTTCAAAGAATTCGGCGACGGCCTCTCTGCTAGAATCGACGAACAATTCCACAAATTAAGCGAAGAAATCGCAGAACCCGCCAAGTGAGGAACTACATCATGTCAGTCGTCGTTCGAGAGTACTCGACCGTAAACCAGATCTCCGGCCCACTACTCTTCGTGCAGGGCGTCAAGGGAGTTGGTTACGGAGAGCTAGTGCGAATCCGCACGCCAACCGGTGAGGAACGACGCGGGCAGGTGCTTGAAGTTCGAAGCGATTTGGCGGTAATCCAGGTCTTCGAAGGAACATCGGGCCTTGACGTGGCCTCGACAAACGTGCGTT
>Ga0187771_10003935_pt1 | contig 10440 bp, 9 predicted proteins | sample 0116_SJ02_MP15_1_FD_133139 | JGI IMG/M metagenome (GOLD analysis project Ga0187771, IMG submission 133139) | Tropical peat soil microbial communities from peatlands in Department of Meta, Colombia - 0116_SJ02_MP15_10_MG | ecosystem: Environmental > Terrestrial > Soil > Wetlands > Peat | place... | reverse complement strand
TGATTCTCGTTCTCGTCGACTGCTTCACCAGATTCGGCGGGAACCAGTACATCAATTCGTCCGCCACTGGGAGGTACGAGGATTACATCGTCTCCGAGATCGTACCGTTCATTGACAAGACGTACAACTGCGCAGGAAGGGCCATCTGGGGCAAGTCATCGGGAGGGTATGGGTCCATGGTGCTTGGCATGAGGAATCCCAAGGTTTTCCAAGCTTTGGCGGACCACTCCGGAGATTCAGCATTTGAGTACTGTTACCTGCCCGACTTCCCAAAGGCCCTGGATGCTTTCCGGGAAGCCGGAGGACCGAAGAAATGGCTCAAGGCGTTTTGGGCGAAGCCGAACAGGAGACAAGAAAAGGATGCCGCACCTCTGAACACATTCGCGATGGCTGCTCACTACTCGCCGAACCCTCGTTCCAAGGTGATGGGCGTCGACCTCCCGTTCGACCTTGAGACCGGTGAGATGATTCCGGAGGTCTGGCAGCGATGGCTCGCCTGGGACCCAGTCAGGCTGGTCGACAAGTATGCGGCCAACTTGAGGAAGCTCGAACTGATCTACATCGACTGTGGGTCAAAGGACGAGTTCAACCTTCAGTGGGGAGCCAGGATGCTCCACTCGAAACTGCAGAGGTTGGGTATCGAGCACTACTACGAAGAGTTCGACGACGGACACATGAACATCCCATACAGGTATGACGTTTCCCTACCTATGATTCAAAAGACACTGGCGTAGGCACGGCCGCGGGAACTTCGGAGTCCACCGGGCATTTTCCGTAGGTGAATCTTCGAATCCGTCCGTGTCACCCCAATAGAGGTGGACTGGGGTGAGTACCCCCCCATATGGGTGCAGAACACTGAGGCATGCCTGAAGGGATTCGCTACGTCCGCCGGTTCAGGAACAGGCTGTTCGAAGATGGGGGAATTATGCCAACACCAACCAGAGACGGCTAGTTCACGCACGAGTCCCTTTAAGCGTGGGGTACGTTTCTCCAACCTGAGAAGGGAATGCACACGTAAAAGCTCGGAGTCCGTTCACACCCAACGAGATTGGATTGCAATTCCTCGGGCGAGGCGGGAAAACCTCCCTTTTCCTGCTTGGCCTTTCATGTTTCATCCTAATGATTGCACTATCGCGTCCTTTGGTTGCCACTGGTGGAGGCTCGGGGAACACTTGGGCGGGCGCTTACAGTTCGTGGGCCTCGGGAATGGTGATCCCAGATGGAGCGAAACTGGCGGGTGGAGGAGTTGTTTCTTGGAGCAGCGGGACGAACCTCACGGCACTGGTTTGTCTCCCCAATATCACGATGCCAGATGGGATTACCTATCTGGTCCTCTCGGCCATGGGGAGCGACAGGACGGTCTTCCAAATTGCGTTGGGGATTTGGCCAGGCACCGGTCACTGGTCCGTCTACTCTTGGTTCATAACCGACGTCGATTCTAGGTCCCCAGCCTACGCTTGGGTCGCGAACGGTTCGGCCCCCCAGATGTCCCCCTCAGACCTTGTGTCCGTGACCCTACTCCTCCGACAGCCCGGGGTGTGGTCCTATAGCATCGCTGACCACAGGACTGCTGACTCGCGGCAGGGTCGCTTCGCAGGAGCTTCCGCCTCCTCATTCGCGTCAGGGGATCAGGAAGTCCTCTCATTCGAGTCATATTCGCGCAGTTCGTCCACCTTCCGCGACATGGGGAATCTCACAGTCGAGTCAATCTACTTCGACGGGATCAAAGTCTTGGGCGGGTGGTATTCGTATTCCGGTTGGGACCCCAGCCACAACCCTCTATTCATTGTTGGGAACTCGGCACTACCTCCCTTCATTTCATTCGCGGTCAACGCGCAAGGCCAAGCCATGTGGTCCTATTCCCCTCCATGGAGTGATGTGAGCGATGCGAATGGAGTCGCAGCGCCAATCATTACCGGTGCAGCAGCTGTTGTGTTCGTTACATGTCTGTCCTTCGCCCTGAGCAGAAGCTCGAAAGGGTCTAGGCCAGCCCGAATCTAACCGGAGTTAGCCAATTTACGGAGGTTAAGGGCGCCGAAAAGGCATCCAGCACCGATCAAGGCTCCACCAAGGGCGGCTAGATCAAGGAACACACTGGCCATTGGCAAAACAGTGTACACCTGGCCCACATACGGGGTTGTGTATGCCGAAGCCGCCAACGCATATGTCTCACCGAATAGGAAGACCATCAGTATCCCGGCAGACGAAAGGTATCCTACATACCGCCTGATTCTGGTGGAAACGCCGAATGTTTGAAGGGCGACCAAGAGAGTGACAAGGCTTGGGAGGAGGAAGAAACCGAAGTCTTGATGATAGCGAGTAAAGACTTGGTCGAAGTTGATGCCCGCCGCCTGGAAGTAACTCTCGTTGAAGTTGATGTAGAACCCGGTGACTGGGATGACCAAGTAGATTGTTATCCAGGCAACCACTACCGAAATGAAGATGGGGTCCCTGAAGAGGGGCTTACCTTCGCCCGTCAAGCTCTTTCTCGAATGGGCGAGCAGACCCACGAGCACGAATACAGCCCCAAGCCCAACCGTCCCGGTGGTCAGGTCGTCCCCTGCGACCCCGTTGATTCCGTTAACAAAGAAGCTGGGGATCTGGTAGTTCCCGACCCCTGAGACCACGTACATCCACAGGGCAAAGAGAAGTGCGGCAATCATCACCGAGAAGCCAAAGGCTGCCACCCTCCGGGATCCTTTCCCCCAGCTCTCGTAGTACCCGTAGGTGACGGCGACCAGCGCCACAACTCCGGCCATGAGCGAAATTAGCATTAGGTGCGAGTGGCTTCCCACTACATTTTGAGTGAAGGCTATCACAGACGTGTCGTTACTGAAGCCAAGGACCGGATACATCGTTGAGTTGATGTATTGATTGAACACGGCAGGGCTCGGACCGAACCATGTGACCCATCCCCCGACGTGTCCCATCATCGCTGCGCTGAATGCCCCGACTACCCCTGAGATCACAGTATAGTATGGCATGCCCGCCTTCAGGTAACCACCCCGTCCCTTCGGGAGGACGATCATCGCCACCACCAGCGCGATGGCCATCTCGTCAGCTAAGAGGAAGGCGAAGATTTGAGTCCACAGTGGGATTCCCATGGCGAAGTTGTCGTAGACATCGAAGATCCCTGCCACTGCTGCAATCGGGACCGCGAAGAACCCGCCAATGAAGACAGACTCCCGAACAAGCCGACCAGGCAACCCCGTCATCTGGTCAAGCTTGAACCTGCTCGTCACAAGCACTGCGAGAACCGTAACCCACGGAATGAAGATTGCCCCGTGCCAGTACATCACCAGCCTCCAGTATATGTCAGGAGTCCACGCGTTCACATACGACGGATTGAGGAATGGAGTGACGTAGTTCACAATCGGAGCCAGGGCGAATGTCCCTATGGCCCAAGCGACGCTCCACCACAGTATCAACCTGGAGTTGTGTAACCGTTGAAGCCATCCGAGCTTCGTCCCTTCCTGGGGGATCCCCCTTCCGGTCATTTGTACGGACGCCCTTATCTACCCTGGGCGACTACTTACAGACAGTCCCTAACAGACGCACCCTTCCCGATAACCCACTTCCTAACGTGGCGGCAGAGCATCCGAGAAGCACCAGGTACACACCGACCGCTGCAATAACGAATCCAACCATTGCGTCGTTGTATTCTGAGGGAATCTTCTCGAATACCTTTCCTAAACCTGTCATGCCGATAAGGAGGAAGAGCATCAGGGCGGCTATCGAAGCGATGCCAAACACTACCGCGGTGGCGAAAGCAAACCCCAGTCCTATCGGAACGCCAAGTCGCACAGCTGAGCTCAACCCCGCCAAAATCGCTGATGACGGTGGACAACCCGTATATCATCCAAGCCGCGTCTGATTGTGTGGCATGACGAAGATAGAGGCAAGCGTAGTGATCGACCGTCCCGTTGAGGATGTCTGGAAGTTCGTGACATACCCGCCGAATTTCGCGAAGTGGGACAAGGGCGTTATCGAGGCGAGACAGACTTCAGCAGGGTCGCTAGGCGTGGGCGCTACATTAGATGCGAAAACCCAGGAGTTTGGGACGCTCGAAATGAGGGTTGTCGAATACGAACCAAACCGAAAGTTCGCCTACGAGTTCAGCAAGAGGCCATCAAAGGGAACCGTATCCACGTTCAGCATGGAGAATGTTGAAGGAAAGTCGAGACAGACGCTCACATTTGACTTGAGGGTGGTTGGTTTCTACAGGCTGCTCAGACCTTTCGTCGAACGCAGGATGAGGAGCAGAGTCGGAGACAATCTCAGCAACCTGAAACGAGTACTGGAGTCTGAAGCGAAGCCATAGGCTCGCCCATTCAACCCCACCAAAATCGCTAGGCTGTTCTAGAGAGTAGGTGTAAATCCCGCCTAACCGATTCTACCTTAGCATGAAACGAAAGAATGTCGCCATCGGGCTTGCCATCATAGCAGTGGTGGCACTCGCATACTTCATGTTCATTCCCTCGGTCTGGGTGAACACGCACCCTTCGACAATCATTCCCCAACTCGCCTTTATGCCAGTCCCAGTCCGGGAGTCTCTGGGCTGCGTCGTTTTTGGCGTAGGGGCCGCTAATTGGCCTGTTCCTGTAAATGCATCCACCTATCAAAACGTCACATATCACTATCAGTTGGGTTGTCCACCATCGAATCAGAACGGCTACGTCTACATCAGAGGAAACGAGACTGTCACTGTCTACTACACATCAGAAAGCACTGCCTCTTAGGTCGTTCTTCCCTCAAACCATCGTAGAGAGGCCGTTAATCGGGGTGCTCGAACAAGGAGCCCTCGTAAGATTCCAAATAGCCAGAATTAGGCTTTTTTGCCAATCGGAATCAAATTCAAGTGGACCGGGGGGGAATTGAACCCCCGACCTTGGGGCCCGTCTGGGCTCTCCCGCGTGCAAGGCGGGCGTTCGTACCGCTGAACTACCGGCCCACTGAGGGGGCACTAGGGACTCGATTCTTATCCTCTTCTTGCCTAGAAAGGAATTATAGCCTTACCCGGGCGGCCGGTCTTAGTGGGCCGGTAGCTCAGGTCCCTCCTCGGGAGAGCAGCTTGGCTAGAGCACCCGACTGATAATCGGGAGGCCAAGGGTTCGAATCCCTTCCGGCCCATCCAAATCGCTCGAATTAGCCTCTATTCACAAAACGGAGTTGAAGTCTGACCCTTCAGGCACGCGCCCCAGCCTTTGATTTCTGACCGCGTCTCGAAATCCGAACCCTTGTCGTGAACTCGACGTGCTCCAGTCTGGAGTATTCTTCGTTTGACACTATGAACATAGCGGTGAATGGAAGGTCGCCGAGAAACTCATGCCCAGGATTCGTATTCACAGCTGGGGCCTGGCGAGTAGTTGGTTTCCATTGTGCGGTTTGGCAGGCTAGCGCCGCCCGCCGCGCTCCCAGCGTTGCGCCTTGAATGCAACAGGTTCGCTGGTCATTTGGTCCGCGAACGGCCGGATGATCCCCAGTGCCTCGGTTGGGTGGGCTGCCGCAACTGAGACGACTCCTGTCGACTTGGATTGGTCATCGTCAACGAGAACCGCCGCGAATTTCAAGCGGTGATCGGGATTAGCGCCCAGCAGTTGGCGGTCGCTTGCCTTAAGGGGTCTTGGAGACCATCGGCCTAACACCAGCGTGCCCTCGTTGGGATTGTGGTGGAGCAGTACGATCATTCGGTCTACATCCACCCTTTGATAGAGACCAGCGAGCCAGAAGGGCTCTCCGAACGCGAAACGCTCAGCACTAGCACGGTCCGCCACGTCGAGAATATGGATACTTCCCGTATGTTCAGTTCCGTCGTTAGACACCGTAGGGCCACGAAGAACGAGCCGGTCCGCAAACCGGTCCATGTACGACCAGTGCGCCTCGGTTAGACGAAGCATCTCGGTTCCGACCGCCGATTTGTCCTGAGCATGAACGTAGAATGGCATGCTGGCGAGACTTCCGACTGTACCTATCATTTAACATCATACGCAAGGTGCTGAATGGCACTCCTTCGGATCAGATTCGAAGGGCGACCGCCGCCGGTTACACGCGGTAGTCCCACAAGCTTGGGCTTGTGGATACCTTCCGGCCCAGTTTCAACCAATCCGAGGCGAATTCCGTTTGTCGGTCTAAGACAGAGTAGAGCGATTCTGTCGAGGGATTCGAGTTCAGCCTGTCTCTGTAGCTAGAGCCTTCGAAGATGCGAAAAACAACTAAAGGAAGCCGTGCCATGGCTTGCTCATGACAAGGAACCTGCATGTGAAAAGATACATGGTGAAACCCGGCTCCAGGGTTCGCCTTGGCAAGATAGACCCAAGCGACACTTCTGGATTCGATGGCGACAAGAAAGACGGGGAAAAGGCAATCGACGCGATTCTAAGGAAACTCGATCCCCTTCAGGAGCTGCTTTACGCTGAGCACAAGCACAAGGTCTTGCTTGTTCTTCAGGGAATGGACACCTCCGGAAAGGACGGCACCATACGAAGGGTGTTCGAGGGGGTGAATCCTGAAGGAGTCAGGGTCGCGCACTTCGGTGTACCATCAGAAGAGGAGAAGGACCACGACCACCTCTGGCGAGTCCACAAGCAGGTCCCGGGAAAAGGTGAGATCGTCTTATTCAATCGGAGCCACTACGAGAGTGTCCTCGTCGAAAGAGTTCACGGATTAGTCCCGGAGAGCGTGTGGAGTAAGAGATACCAGCAATTAGTCGATTTCGAGAAATTGCTGAATGAAGAAGGGACGACCATCGTGAAATTCTTCCTTCACATAGACAAGAAGGAACAGGAGATGCGGTTCCAGGACCGACTAAAAGATCCGACCAAGCACTGGAAGTTTAGCTACCTGGATTACAACGAGAGATCCTATTGGAAGGACTACATGAGGGCTTACGAGGACGCCCTGCAGCGGACCAGCACAGAGTTCGCCCCTTGGTACGTCGTCCCCTCAAATCATCCATGGTTCAGAGACCTGGTGGTATCCGAGGTGGTAGTGGGGGCTCTCCAATCTCTTGGCATGAGCTATCCCAAACTCGACCCAGAAAAGGCTGGGTTGGCGGCCGCCAAGGCCTCATCCTAGTTACAGTGTACTTTTTTCAGAAGGAGAGCACGCGTCGCATGGTGCAAGCGTGCATCTCAAGGATTTCGCGGCCTCTTTCTACTTGTAACTGCGAGGCGCACAGCTCTATAGCCCAGCCCGACCGCGAGAATCCCTAGACCGACCGCGATTTCTGGAGCGGCCAATGAAAATGCAAGCCCTAGGCACCCAACCAGGCCGGCGAGTGAAAGCAAGCGCGGGAAACGCCTTTGCTCTTTTCCGAGTCGGAGCGCCGACGTGTTGGCCACCGTATAGTACAATAATGTGCCAAAGCTGGAAATTCCTACGGCCGCCCCGAAAGGCGCGAAACCTGCCACAAGTATCGCCACTGCGCCCACCAGCAATACGCTCCTGTACGGGTTCTGGTCCTTTCCTAGGTAAGCGAAAGCCGAGGGAAGGTCTGCTTTGCGTGCCATGGCGAATGCGACCCTCGACACCCCCAATAGATCAGACAGCCCTTCATTGAAAGTCGTGAGCAGAGCTCCGAGTATCACAACCGCCACTCCCACCCCGCTTGCGACCGCTGTCATGGTGCTCTGCAGGGGAGACTGGGATGCAGCCACCCCGGCGGCGCCCAACACAGCTATCGCGGTTGCGCCTACAGCGAGGTATAGAATGACCGCTGTCCCCAAAGCGAGCACCGTCGCTCTGGGAATCGTCCTCTGAGGGTCCTTGACCTCCTCGACGAGGGTCGCGATTCGACTGTAGCCCGTATAGGCGAAGAAGAGCAGCGCAGTGGCCTGGAGTGTGCCCCCCAGTCCGCCAGGCGCGAAGGGCGTAAAGTTCGACACTTTCCACCCAGGGAGGCCGATAACCACCACCGATAGGAGAGAAGCGAGAGAGATGATGACGACCACGTCTGTGACCCGGACAGAGCGTTTGATCCCAAAGGCGTTGATCGACGTCATGGCCAACGCCGCTAGCACCGCGGCAATCCTGGCCGGGACCACTCCCACGACCGCGTTGAAGTACGCGCCGAAGGCAAGTGCGATAACACCGGGCCCGATGGTGTTTGCTGTGAGAAACATCCATCCTGCGCCGTATCCCCACCATGGGCCGAGTACTCGCCCGCCAAACTCGTAGGTCCCCCCCGTCCTAGGAAACACAGCTGCCAGTTGGGCTGATGATAGGGCATTACAGAAAGCAACGAACGCAGCGATCACCAGGGCAACAAGCAGAGACGGTCCCGCCACCGAGGCCGCCGGCGCAATGACCGCAAAGATTCCAGCCCCTAGGATGGCCGCTAGCCCAGTGGCGACGGCATCAAACATCCCAAGCTGGGGTTTTAGGGTCGGGGTTTTGGAGCGGTTTGCTTCGCTCTCTTCGATGCCGGCTCGGCCTTGCTGCACGCTCAGTATTCGCCCGAGCTGTGGTCTTACTTAGCGTTGCTGGCGAGAAACTTCGGCAACCTGACCTGTTGGCTGATGGACGCGCCCGCTCCTGTCTCCCTGTGGTGCTTACCTGTACGAAGTTCTGCGGAGCACCCTCACATCCAGCAGCACGTTCGCGGCCAGCAATACCGACGAAACCAGAAGACTCCAGGTAAGGATAGCGTTGGGGTCTGTCCCCAGGGGGTTTGTCATGAAGCGCAGGATCCCACCGGTGTAGAGGGTGTGGCCAAAGGCGGTGAGCACCAGCAGCGAGACGAACCCGAGGACCGAGAGGAACAGTTGAGCGCCGAGAGTTCCGAGCTCAATCACGTCGAATATCAGATACGCGAAAATTACAGCCACAGTGCCGAACACAACCACCGACGGATTAAGGAAATACACGGCGCCGCCAAACAGAAAGCAGCTGAGCCCTACCACGAACGGCAGAGTTCTCCCCCCCTTGCTTGCCACAGACGAGCGCCCTCTGAGCCACAGCGCCGAGAGACTGATGATGCCGAGGCTAATCAGCACCATGAAGTCAGTTATGTTGACGAGGAAGTCCTGGTTCCCGATTGCAAGCAGCAGAATCGCTACGAGTGTGAAAGCCCACGAAAGGTTCGCGAGGGACTTGGGCATGTACCCGTCTTCCCCCAGGGCAGTCAGGTGCCTCGCCGCCGCCAGGAACGCAGGCACGAACGTAGTCACGGTGGCAATCAGGAATGCGATTGCCACCAGTAGCTCCTGCCCTGGGCCCAATAAGTTCCCCGCTAGATACAGGGCTGGTATGGCCGCTGTCTGCAGACCCGTGGCCCCCGGCAGGGTGTGAGAAGAGTAGACCGCCAGTCCGTAGAAAATGTTCAGCGCAGATGCGACAACCACGCTGAGCACCATGGCCACCCCGAAGTATGTGGTCCTGCCGACCTTGAAACCCTTCTTCACCCATGAAATCACGGGGACGCTAGACTCTTCGACCGCGTCTCTCTCCAGAGACTGGATTTCCTGAAATCCGAAAAAAAGGAGATACAGGTATCCAGTGTTGATCACAAGGGCGGGGACCCACCCTGACCCAAGGCTCGTGCTGAAAAGCCCTGACAAGTTCCAGGATCCAGTCCCACCTAGCAAGACGCTGTGGTAGAGCAGAATCAGAAGAAGGGCTGCTGTCATGACGATCTGAACCAGGCCGAGAAGGCGAAGGTATCTTTGTTCGAAGAGGATGTTCAAAACGGTCCAGGCGACGAATGCCCCCGCCACCACATACACGGTGACGTCGCTCATGAGCGGGCTCATTCCGTAGGCGCTTAAGATTGCAGGCAGGTAGTGCGGGTCCAAAACAAAAATCAGGAAGACTATCTTCGTATAGGCTGCCAGCGCAGTGTTAGACACCCACATTGAGAGCCTCGAAACGAAGTATCTGACGCTCCGCGTCCCCGCTGCGATCTTGGTGAAGGAGGGTCCTCCGACTCCCGCCAGCCCTAATTCCTTCGAAGTCCGGTACATGTCTGAATAGACTTTGGCCATGGCAACGGAGAGGATGGTGGCCAGGACAAGGGACGCCACAGAGACGACCTCATATTGGATGATATTCTCAGGAATCAGGATGAACAGCGGCGACCCAAGCGTTGCCCCGATTCCCACTGCGAGCATCGTCCCGAGCCCATAGACCGGCCTCCTTTTCCCAATAGTCTCGGGAATGCGGCGGAACCTTGCCCAGAAGGACTCGGGGAGCTGCGCCACGAGGGCGACCCCCGATAGTGCCAGAGATATCGCCGCAAGCACAACAAGCACATCCCCTAGGTTGGTACTCCCTTCGACCGAGAGGAAATTCAGTTCGTCGTACACATAGCCGAGCGCAACGACGACGGCCAGGACTCCCACCGCCAGCCCCGCGACCTTGAGGGCAAGTGCCGCAATCCTCACCCGCGGGTTCAGCACGTCACCGGGTCTCTCCTGACTTCACGGCCAGCCCAGCCTGCTTCAG
>Ga0187771_10003934_pt1 | contig 10440 bp, 13 predicted proteins | sample 0116_SJ02_MP15_1_FD_133139 | JGI IMG/M metagenome (GOLD analysis project Ga0187771, IMG submission 133139) | Tropical peat soil microbial communities from peatlands in Department of Meta, Colombia - 0116_SJ02_MP15_10_MG | ecosystem: Environmental > Terrestrial > Soil > Wetlands > Peat | place... | reverse complement strand
CACTCCCGTTAAGGACGGATTAGGGTGGCAGCTTGAATGCCAAGCCCCAGTGGCTGACGGAATCCTTTCAACCACCCACTAACTCCAGGCACTCTGACTGCTGTGCTTCCCTCCGTTGCACTTCCCCTTGAATGCAAAGGACTTAGACGGTTTGGAATGCTGAAAACGAACTGGTTTTTGAGTGCAGAGACGACCAAACGAACTCCAAAAAGGGGCCAAAGAACCACTTCAGCGTGCAGTATTGAACCCGAAGCCAGTTTGTGCTTCCGGGTAGGGCGAGAAAGGATTTAGAATGTCCCCCTGCATTCGGGAGAGTTCGGCAGAACATCTGGTGATGAGATACCAGGTCAAATTGCCTGCAGCTTTAAGGGGGAGGCATGGACGCTATTGAGGTCGAATCGCCACGCGTCGAGAGAGTCCAACCTCCGACTGCCACTCCGTCTTTCCGCACGGAGAGGCTGGTTTCCCTCGACGCCTTGCGCGGCTTCGATATGTTCTGGATTATAGGCGGCACGGCGATTTTGATGGGCTTGGGCAAGGTCATCCACCGCCCTTTTTTCGACAAGTTCCTCGAGCAATTCGACCACGTGCCGTGGCGAGGATTGCACTTCTATGACCTGATCTGGCCACTCTTTATGTTTATCATGGGAGCGGCCATTCCCCTGTCAGTGGCCAAGCGGCGGGCCAAGGGCGAAAGTGACCGCACGCTCCTGCTCCATGCCCTGCGGCGGGCAATGGTCATGTTCTGCTTGGGGACGGTGACGCAAGGCAACCTCCTGCTTTTTGACTGGAACAAATTCCGTCCCTGCTACAGCGTGTTGCATGGTCTCGCCGCGGGATATCTGATCGCGACGCTCGTGGCAGTAAAAGTGAAACCGCGATGGCATGCACCCACAATCGCCGCTTTCCTTCTCGTTTATTGGGCCTTGGTCATGTTGGTTCCGGTGCCCGGAGTCGGCGCGGGAGTCTTGACGCCTCGAGGCAACCTGCCAACCTACGTGGACCAGTTGGTTCTTGGCCACTTGCATTATGGGGAGAATACTTGGTTCCTGAGCTACTTGGGCTTTGGCGCCTCGGTGCTGCTGGGCGTGCTGGCCGGGCGAGTGCTAATGTCGGAATGTTCGCCGGGCCGCAAGCTTTGCCGCCTGCTGATCATGGGTGTGGGAAGCTTGCTGGTAGGTCTCGCCTGGAGTTTATTGTTTCCCGTGATCAAGCTAATGTGGACAAGCTCCTACGTGCTGATCTCCGGCGGCCTGAGCTTCCTGATTTTGGCGCTTTTTTATTGGACCATCGATGTGCTCGGATATAAGAAGTGGGCTTTCGGATTTGTCGTCATTGGTATGAACTCCATCGCTGTTTACGTTGCCACAGAAGTGTTCGATTTCCGGAGCGTGGGCAACGTGTTCGTGGGACACCTCCTGCCGCGCGTTGGCCAGTGGGACAGCTTGGTGGAGGCGACTACCGCCTTTCTTATAATATGGTTAATACTATATTGGATGTATCGCAAGAAGGAATTCATTAGAGTATGAGGCGACCTTGCTGAGAATTGGTATCGTGGGCCTGGCCCAAGTAGGCAAGACGACACTGTTTCAAATCCTCACCCACGCGCACGCAGGCGGGCACGGCGCGGGGCGGCCGGAAGCGCATGTGGGCGTTGTCCGTGTGCCCGATCCCCGTCTTGAACGGCTGGTGGAGATGTTCCACAAGCCGAAAGCCATCCACGCCACCATCGAGTACGTCGATACCCCGGGCAGCATCATCGAGTTGGCAAGGATGGGCGTCCAATCTCAAACCTTGCGGGAGTTGAATGCCCTTATGCACGTGGTGCGGGCGTTTAATGATGAAGCGACTCCAGCAGAAGGCGGAACGGTCAATCCCCGTCGCGACATTGAAAACGTCGAGTTGGAGTTGATCCTCTCCGATCTCGCCGTGGTCGAGAAACGCGTCGAACGGCTCGAGAAGGATCTCAAGAAGCAGAAAAACCCACCCCTCGAAAAGGAGCTCCATGTTCTGAAGGTGTGCAAGGCCACCCTGGACAAGCAAACACCCTTGCGCGAGGCTTCCCTGGCGCCTGAAGACGAGCGGGTCATCCGAGGATTCACGTTCCTTAGTTTGAAGCCTATGCTCTATGTTCTCAACCTGGGCGAGAAGGATGCGGCCCGCGCCAACGCGGCGGAGCAGTTTGCGCACGAAACAGGGTTAAAACAAAGGCCCCACACCGCAGTCACGGCGATTTGCGGCAAAGTGGAAGCAGAACTGGCTGAGATCGACGATTCCGAGGCGGCCGAATTCCTGGCTAGCTACGGTCTGACGGAGTCGGCTATCTCCAGGCTCATCCACGCCAGCTATCAGCTCCTGGGCCTGATTTCCTTCTTCACCGTCGGTGATGAGGAATGCCGCGCCTGGACCATCCGCGCCGGGACCTCTGCCCTCGAAGCCGCCGGGGAAATCCATACCGACATGCAGCGGGGATTTATACGCGCCGAAGTTGTGAGATTTGACGACCTCATGGCAGCCGGCGGCTTTGCCGAGGCCCGAACTCGTGCCCAGCTCCGCCTCGAGGGGAAAGACTATATCCTGCATGACGGTGAAATTGTCCGCATTCGACATTCGGGATGAGTATGTCCTATCTCTGGATCAGCCTCGCCTTAGGGACTGTCGCCGGGGTGGCCAATATTCTGGGTGGCGGCATTGTCACTGCCCGGCCTTGGCGCCGGAGTTTTCTTGCCTACTTCATTGCTTTCGGCTCCGGGTTCATGCTGGCGACGACGATAACCGTAATGATTCCCGAGAGTTTTGCGCGCCTGCCGGGGGCCCGCGCCGCGCCCTGGATTCTGGTGGGCTACTTCATCGTGCATGTTTTCGAACACTCTCTGCCGGCACATTTCCACTTCGGCGAGGAGACCCATGCCGAGGAATTTCTCAATGCCGGAGTTGCTTACGCGGCGCTAGGCGGATTGCTGACCCATACGTTCTTCGACGGGGTGTGCATCGCCTGCGGCTTCCTGATCTCCAACTGGCTCGGCGTTGTCATCTTCGGCGCCGTGATCCTCCATAATATCCCGGAGGGGTTCACCATGGCTTCGGTCATGGCAGCGGCCAAAAAGAGCCGTGCCGCCGGGATGTGGGCAGTAGCCGGGCTGGGAATCTCAAGGCTGGTGGGCATCCTGGCCATGGCGCTCGCGCAGCGCTGGGTTAATTATGGCTTGGCGCTTTCGGCGGGAGTCACCCTGTACGTGGCTGCCTCGGACCTTATCCCCGAGGTTAACAAGTTGCCCGGCCCCCGCGTCGCCCTTACGGTTGGGGCGGGTGTGGCGCTTGTCCTTTTGCTACGGTTCTGTTTCCTGGGATCGGCTGTACCCTAATCTTGTCGGAAGGACACCCTCATGTCGAGGCATGAAAGGCGATATCTGAGATACCTGGCGCGGCACCAAAAACAGGGAAAGACCGCAACCCCGAACACTGCGGCAGAGGCTAGAGCGTCGGCCCGAGAGGTAGCACCGGCCGTCGATGGCCCGCTCCATGAATGTCTGGTCCCAGCGAATTTGTTCGAGATGGGGATGGGCAACCTAGTTTTCAGCCGCTTGCTGCCGGACGGGCGCATTGCTCTGGCTGTATTCCTGTTGGACCTGTTCTGCCTTGGGGTGAAGAATGCCTTTATTACCATCGCGAGCAGAGATGAGTACCGCCAGCGCCTGCGTCGTTGGCCAGAGGCCGAGAGGTTGCAGCCGATGAATGCCGCTTGCTTTCGGAAGCTGGTAGAAGGCGGCGTGGCTTACGCGGGCGATCTAGGCTTCAGTCCCCACGCGGATTACGCCGTGGCGCGCCAGATCTTCGGCGATGTCCAGAGCGCAGACTGCGCGACGCGCTTCGAGTACGGGCATGACGGCAAGCCGTTGTATATCTCAGGTCCCCATGAGACTCCCACTCAGGTGCGGGCCATCCTCGAGCAACTCGAACGCCGTGTGGGCCCGGGAAACTTTGACTACCTGGTGTTGGCCGAGTAATGCAAGTGTTAGGGGTCAGGGAACAGGTATGGGGGTCAGGAATCAGCGACTAGACAATTGCTCACTGCACACTGTTCACTGCCGGCTGTCGACAGTTTTTCCCCAGCCCCCAGTCCCTAGCCGCTTGTGCCGCTATGTACTCTGACCAAGTGCTCGACCACTTTCACCATCCGCGCAACGTCGGCGAAATTGAGGGCGCCACGGTTGTGGTGGAGACGTCTAATCCCGCCTGCGGCGACCTGATGAAACTGTGGGCGGTGGTCCGAGATGGTGTGATCGTTGATGTCAGGTTTAAGGTCGCGGGGTGCGTTCCCGCCGTGGCCAGCGCCTCCTGGCTGACGGAGAGAATTAAGGGAATGCCTCTCGCAGAGTTGAGCGGTCTAGCGGCTGACCAGATCGTTACCGGCTTGGGCGGGTTGCCTCCTGCCTCCAAACACGCTGCGGTCCTTGCTTCCGATGCCCTCCAACAACTCCAGGCGCGAATGGCTCAAGTGCTCCCGCCAAATCAATGATTTTGTCAATTTGAATCTACTTCTTGAAGGAATTTAACTCTCTTACGCAATAAATAATAAAAGTTAATTTTATACTTGACTTTATTGATTATTGATGTTATTCTTCAGAACGTGATTGAGGTTGCTTATGGACATATCTAAGGCTCGCTGTCCGGATTGTAATCAACCCCTGAAAGTCACACGGATGAATTGCGCCTCCTGTGACATGGCGATGGAAACCGACTTCGAGATATCCCCTCTGGCGCAACTTGGCCTGGATGACCAGGCATTTGTTATGGCCTTCCTACGCCATCACGGTTCGATCAAGAAAATGGAGGCGATTTTTGGAATCAGTTACCCAACGGTGAAGAACCGGCTGAACTCGATCAGCGCTTCACTGGACAAGAGTTTGCAAGCTCCTTCTCCAAACCTCTTCGTTCTCGAGCAACTCTCCCGCGGTGAGATTACGGTGGAGGAGGCGTTGGAGAAGCTATCCTGAGAAAAGGAGACAATCATCATGTCGGCAGAAACACGTAAGGTCCTGGATATGCTAAAGGCGGGGCAGATCAGCACTGAAGACGCGGAAAAGCTTCTGGAGAAGTTGGACCGCGGAGCGAGTGCGGGTTCCGATGCGCAGGCCAGTCACGAGTCAGCTTCTTCGCCAGCGCAGAAGCTTCGCTTCTTACGGGTCCTGGTCGAGAACCCCAAGAGCGAGCAGGTGAACGTGCGCATCCCATTGACTTTCCTTAGGAGTGGGATCAAGGTCTTGGCAGTGCTGCCCCCTCGCGTCAACGAAAGGCTCGCCGAAAAGGGCATCGACCTCTCGGCTCTCGCCGACCTTAAAGGCGAGGAGCTAGAGCAGGCGCTGCGGGACCTTCTGGTTGACGTGGATGGTCCCGAGGGGAAAAAGGTGCAGGTATTCTGCGAGTGACTTGGAAACGCCGGATCACGACGTCACACCCGCCAAATCCTTGGCACAGAATGGGCAAAAGAGATCGCCAGCTTGCACAGCGCGATGGCACTCCGGGCAGGCGAGGTGCAGGTTGAACTTGCATCTCGGGCAAAAGTTGAATGCCGGGTCCGCCACGGCTCCGCACTTAGGACATGGAATCCTCAAGGGTTGCCGCAACAGGAAGTAGATGATGAATCCGATCGCATCGGGGACGAAGATCACCAGCAGCGTCCACAGGGTTACGTTCATGCCGCGTCTTTTTGCATCGCGGTTCACGTAACCCACGAGAAGCACCCAGAAAGCGAGCACTGCACCAGCCATGAGACCGATGAAGATTCGCCAAGCCAGAGGGGGCGCGTGCTGGTCGCGAGGGAATAGGACTGCGTGCATCAGGAGTTGCAGCCCCGCGAAGGAGGCCACGGCAAGGCCAAAGGCCCACCACGGGATCACCTTTACTTCCTCAGCGATGTTCGGCTTCACTTCCGCCATGGTCATTCCACCTTTCCTATTCGTCACTCGTCACTGCACCTCTGGCTTGCTGCCACGCGATGGCCGCCGCGGCCACGACGGCGGGCACCACCCAGAAAAGCACGAAGCCTGTCATCCACACGGCCCGTGAAAGCGCCCAGCGATGCCCGATCCACTCGAAACCCCGCCACACCAGGGGGGCGGAGACCACCCCAAGGATCCACGACAACGCGCAGGAAACCCACAGAGCTCGCATCCGCGTCGCGTTCTCATAGATTTCGCGGGCTCGAACCCGAACTTGCATTTGGGTCCTCAGCGCCAGCGCAGCGTTGAAGCGCGGCACGGCGGAACGCAAGGCGCGCAGGGCGAGTTCGGTCTCGCGGGCCCGCCTCTGGCATTGGGCGCAGCTTTCCAGGTGCGTCTCCACCTCGTCGCGCTCCTCGGCGGTGAGGCCTTCCACTTGCATTTTGTCAATAAGCTGGAGAGCTCGCTCGTGGATATCTTCATTCATACGTATATGTCCTTCAACCATTCTCGGAGCGTTGCCAAGCCTCGGTACAACCTCGATTTCACCGTGGAAAGCGGCGAATCGACCACCCGGGCAATCTCTTCGAGTTCCATATCCTCGTGGAAACGCAGGGTCAACACTTCGCGATAGGAAGGTGGCAGGTGGGCCAATGCGGTCGTAACGCTCGCAGCTTCTTCGCCCTGGAATGCTTGCTCGAACGCCGAGTGCGCTGCATTGTCTTCCAGTTCAAGGGGTCGGTTTGTTCCATCGGGTTGCAGCAAGGCATCAAGGCTCTGGGGCTGCCTCCGTCGCCGAAGGTCGATCGCCAGGTGGCGGGCGATGCTAAAGAGCCAAGTCTCAAACTTCCAGCGGCGTTTGTACTGGTGGCCCTTTTCGAGTACCCGGATCCAGGTTTCCTGAAATAGATCCTCAGCCTCCTCGCGATTGCCGGTAAGCATGAGCAAATAGCGAAACAGGCGGTACTGATATTGCTGGATAAGATAGTCGATCAGATCGGGATCGCGCCGCCGCAGCCCCCGGGCCACCTCTCCGGCTTCCTGTTCAACCGCGTTCATAAGCCAGCTAGTTGCGAGTACCATTCTATCTTTGAATACGGAAAACGTCCTCCAAAAGACGCAGCAAGCCAGTGTCTCAGTTAGAGTCTTGTAGCGGCGGTCTTTGACCGCCGATCCTCAATTCTCAAGAGTTTCCGGCGCTCAGAGAGCGCCGCTAGAGCAAACTGATACACGACCCGCACAAAAAGGGGTATCATCTCCCTGTTCGAGTATCGGAGACTGCACATGATTAACGGCGCGCATGTTGTTATTTACACCAGGAATCCGGAAGCTGACCGGGTCTTTTTTCGCGATGTGTTAGGGTTTCCCTCGGTAGATGCCGGCGATGGCTGGTTGATCTTTGCCATGCCGCCACTCGAAGCCGCGTTCCATGATTCCAAAAAGAACGACAAGCACGAGCTCTATTTGATGTGCGACGACATCGCGGCGACCTTGAAAGATCTTAAATCAAAGAAAGTAAAGGTCTCAGGTGTGAGCGAGCAGCGCTGGGGAAAACTGGCCACTTTCACTCTCCCCGGCGGCGGTAAAATAGGCGTTTACCAACCGAAACATCTGAGTCCACTGAGGCCCAAGGCCTGAGCAACTACTCTGGCAAGCCTGCAATTCTGGCCGTTTCCTGCCACAGACGTTGCGCAGCGTTCTCATTTTGCGCTTCCTTCGAGGGCGCTACAGGAAGGCATTTGTGGAAGTACTCGCCGGTGAGGCCGGTTACCTCAGAGGACGACGCAAGATAAACCAGTGTTTCCGCGCCTTTTTCGGGAGTCAAGGCAAAACGCTTGGCGGCGCGAACACCAAAAGAGATCAGTCCCCCGCTCTGATCGCCGAAGCGAGTCGCGACGAATCCAGGATGCAGGCAATTGGTCGTCACGCCAGAGCCTCTTAGCCGCTGCGCCAGTTCGCGCGTGAAGAGAACGTTGCAGAGCTTCGAGCGGCCATAGACTTTCATGCCGGAGCCTCCGTACCGCAACCACTGCCAAAAATTGCTGCGATAGGCTTTTACCGACTGTAAATCGTCAAAGTCGAGCGTTGCAGACTCGTGCGCATCCGAGGCCGTATTCACGATTCGTGCTGGCGCAGAGGCCAACAGCCGCTCGCGGAGGCCGTGCGTCAGGACGAAATATGCCAAATGGTTCAAGGCGAAAGTACGCTCTAGGCCGTCTTCAGTAACCTGGCGTGACCCGAAAAGGGCGCCGGCGTTGTTGATGAGCACATCGATATGGAGCTCATCGCCGGCGATCTCTGCCGCCACCCGCTTCATCTCACTGAGGCGTGAAAGGTCGGCGTAGTAGATGGCGTGCGCGGCGCCAGGCGCACACGTTTGGAGGCGCTTCAGCGCGGCTTCCCCACGTTGCCGGTCGCGCGCCACTTGGAGGATGCGTGCGCCCATTCCGGCAAGGCGCTCTGCCGCTACTTGGCCTATGCCCGATGTTGCGCCGGTGATAACGACCACTTTACCCTGCATATTTTGGTTCATCTGGCTGGAATGTGTAACCTCCAGATGCTATCCTACCAAAGAGAAACGCAGGCTGCCATGAGTTGGCGAGGGATCTAGGCCAAAATATGAACGCGTGCGGGAGCCGGATGCAGCCGTTTCTTACTACAGTTGTCGTGGCTGTCGGTTGTGGCATCGCAGCGCAGTTGGTGCCATCCGACGATTCGGCATCCCGAAAGTCGAAGTGACACTCGGTTTTGACCGTCTTCTTGGCCAGAGTCAGTGTGATGTGGAGGCGGCTGTACGCCGACATTTGGCGCCACTATCAGGAGCGCGTTCAAACGAGTGAAGACACCGCTTAAAACTGTCGGTAGCGTCGCAATGGTTCTGCTGGTTTCTAAAGGCTTCGGAGGCGACACCTTGAGCGTGAGTATTGTGCAGGAACCCGAATTCATAGTCGTCGGAATCTCAGCCCGCACTGCAAACGCTCGGGAGATGTCAGGCGAAGGCATTATTGGAAAACAGTGGGATCGCTTTATGAAAGAGGGACTGCTGGGCAAGATTCCCCACCGCGTGGACTCCAACATCGTTGCTGTCTACACCGACTATGAGAGCGACCACGGCGGCACCTACACTTTTATACTAGGTGCAAAGGTCAGTTCGGCGGCGAGCGTTCCCTCCGGAATGGTGCTGAAGAAAGTTCCCGCCGGAAAATACGCGGTGTTCACCTCCGAGCGAGGTCCCGTCGACAAAGTAGTCCCTGAAGCCTGGAGCCGCATCAATTCCTTGCCCAATTCCGCGCCGGGGGGCGACAGGACTTATCGCGCTGATTTCGAAGTGTACGGGCCGCGCGCGGCGGATCCACAGAACGCCCAAGTGGACATCTATGTTGGGATCAGGGAGGAAGGCTTGCCCCGACGCGCTCCCTCTGGAGGGATGAAATAATCCGTGGAGGAATGAAAGGTCTCACGTTAAGGCGCAAAGTACGCAGAAGTCGCAAAGAAAAGGAGCGGCTTTCGCTTTGCGTCCCTGTGCGACTTGGCAACTCTGCGTGAGCCGTTTTCGTTTTTTGAAACCTTCTCTCCGCATTAGGGGCGAGGCTGCACGGCCGGCAGCGCGGCCTTCAGCTTGTCGCAGTGGTCATCGCCCCAGCCGGTTTTCTTGGGCTGATTCCGGGTGATTCTCCCTTACCATCTGGAGAATCGGCTCGAGGAATCGGTTGTATTTGTTCAGGATAGCTTCGTCGTTAGACGCCACAGCAGTCTCGACTGCCCGGATTGTGGCAGGTGTAACGATTTCGAGCCGGCCGACAAAAACCCGAACGATCTGTGCGGGCGCGGGATCGATCGAGACCGGCAGGACGTTCTCAATGAAACTGCTCGGCATGATGTAGATCAGGCGGCTGCCTTCTTCGAACCAGGAATCCTGCCAAGTCGTCACCATCGCCCTCGCTTCGTCCGAGAAGAGACCTTTCGCGACGAGAATTCCTTCTAGCTCGGTAGAGAGAGAATCCAATCTGCCGGTCAATTCGGGGGGATCTAGAACCGTCTCGTCCGCGAGCGCACCTGCGGAACGGTAACCAGCGGCGTCGCCCCGGCGCTCAAAAAGAATGATGGTTGGAATCTCCTCCTGCCCGAGATTCTTTACGGCTAGCTTGCCGTCAGGCTCCAGCTTGGCGGATAGCGGCAAAGGGTAGGCCGAAACCCCCCGGTAGAACAGGAATTTCTCTTGCTCGTCACCCGCAGGCGTCTTCACGATTATCGGCGAGGATGCGGTTTCGCGGGCAGCGTAGTAACGATTTTGTTGATCCTCGTGAGGGAAGTCACCAACCAGATTCGGGGAGACGGCGATGTCTTTCCAGGCGATGGTTCCACTACCTTGCATCTGATCCAAACTGGCATTGCGGAGAACGCCGTGCGGCTCGACGCGACTTGCAGAAGGATACCACTCAGTGATGATTCCCTTGGCAAAGGCCACCCTGACCGACACCGTCACATCCTGCGGAGT
>Ga0187771_10003933_pt1 | contig 10440 bp, 6 predicted proteins | sample 0116_SJ02_MP15_1_FD_133139 | JGI IMG/M metagenome (GOLD analysis project Ga0187771, IMG submission 133139) | Tropical peat soil microbial communities from peatlands in Department of Meta, Colombia - 0116_SJ02_MP15_10_MG | ecosystem: Environmental > Terrestrial > Soil > Wetlands > Peat | place... | reverse complement strand
TTCATCCGCCCCAATATCCTTTGCGGTCAAGGTGGGAATTTGTGCCTTGGCCGCTTTCTTAATCCCTAAAAGAGAAGGAAGTCTCGGTTCATTGATGTCTTTAACAACGGTCAATAAAGCAGGGAGGGAAGACTCAACGATCTCTCTTCCATGCTCAAGCAATCGTTCCACAATAATTCTCTTTTTTTCCATATTAATTTCCCTGATCTTTGAAACATAGGTCAGCTGTGGCATTCCCAAGCGCGTAGCAATGCCTGGCCCCACTTGAGCTGTATCTCCATCAATGGCCTGTTTTCCACATATCACCAAGTCCACATCACCGATGGTCTTAATGGTCTTGGATAGCGCGTAAGCCGTGGCCAGAGTGTCCGCTCCTGCAAAAGCCCTGTCTGAGACCAGATAGACCTTATCCGCACCCACGGCAAGTGCATTTTTCAAAACATCGATGGCTTGAGGAGGACCCATGCTGATCACATGGACCTCTCCCCCATGCTTTTCTTTGATGAGAAGGGCTTCTTCTACAGCATACTCATCGAAAGGATTCGTAATGCTCGCAACGCCTTCTCGAACCAGGGTATTTGTCTTCGGGTCAATCTTCACATCCGTGGTTTCTGGAACCTGTTTGATACATACTGCGATCTTCACTTTTTCTTCCTCATTTTCCTTTAAAGTTAGGCTTCCTTTTTTCGACGAAAGCCGTCATCCCTTCCTTCTGATCTTCGGTGGAATAGCAGAGGCTAAAGGCATAGGATTCTAAAGAACATGCCTCTGCGAGATCCAAGTTAAAACCCCCATCAATGACCCTCTTCGCCAATCTTACTCCAATGGGTCCATTTTTAGCGATCTGTAGAGCTGCTTTCTTTGTCTCTTCCATCAGGGATGCCTGCGGAAAGACCTGGTTGATGATCCCCATCCGAAAGGCCTCTTGGGCGCTGATCATTTTCCCTGTTAGGATCAATTCCTTTGCCTTTCCTTTCCCGATGAGACGAGGAAGTCTCTGCGTTCCTCCGAAACCTGGAAAAACACCAAGGGTTACCTCTGGAAGGCCGAATCTGGCATTTTCAGAGGCATAGATGAAATCACACGCAAGGGCAATTTCAGCCCCTCCACCTAAGGCAAACCCATTGACAGCGGCAATGACCACTCGATCCAGATCCTGGATCATCTTCAATGTAAAATGGCCTAACTTTGCAAAGTTTAAGGCTTCAATGGAATTCATGTCTTTCATTTCAAGAATATCAGCCCCTGCAACAAAGGCCCTCTCGCCAGCTCCGGTCAAGATCACTACTTTTAATTCAGGATGGTCTTTCACCTCCTGGATCCCCATCTGTATCTCTTGAAGCGTCTCGATGTTGAGGGCATTGAGCGCCTTGGGACGGTTGATCGTGAAGATCCCGATTTCTCCTTCGAACGACAATAGGATATTTTTGTATTCCATCTTTTCTCCTCAAGAGTCGCATAGTCAGTTTGTCTTATAGTCGTATAGTTAAAGACTATTAGGCTATCGGACTACGGAACTAACTTCTTTCAACAACCATGGCCATGCCTTGGCCTCCACCGATACAGAGGGTGGCTAATCCCAAACTGACCTTCCTTCGCCTCATCTCGTGGAGAAGCGTGACGATTAACCTCGCACCTGTACATCCAATAGGATGGCCTAATGAAATTCCACCCCCATTGACATTGGTCATTCCCATGTCGAAGTTGAGCTCTCGAATACAGGCAATCGCTTGCGAAGCAAAGGCCTCATTCAGTTCGATGAGCCCGATGTCTTTAAGGGAAATACCCGCTTTTTTAAATGCCTTCCTCACTGCAGGGATAGGGCCCAGACCCATGTAGGCCGGATCAACCCCTCCTGAGGCAAAGGAACGAATCGTCCCGAGAGGCTCCAGCTTCAATGCCTTTGCCCTTTCTTTGGACATCAATAGAACTGCGGCTGCAGCATCATTGATCCCTGATGCATTTCCTGCGGTCACCGTTCCTCCTGTCTTGAAAGCCGTTGGGAGCTTGGCCATCTTTTCCAAAGAAGTATCCATCGGCCTTTCATCCGTATCAAAATTGAGCGGTTCTCCCTTCTTCTGAGGAATCACCACCGGCACGATCTCCTCCTTGAAAGTTCCGTTCCTGATCGCAGCCCTTGCCCTCTGATGGCTTAGCAGTCCTAATTCATCCTGCTCCCTCCTCGAGATACCGAATTTCTCAGCGATGTTCTCCGCAGTGAGGCCCATATGATATCCGTAAAAGATCTCAAAGAGACCATCAAAGACCATCAGATCGACCATTTCTTGATTGAACATCCTCGCACCCCAGCGGCCTTGAGGAAAGGCATAAGGAACCTGGCTCATGTTTTCCATCCCTCCTGCTACCACCACCTCCGCCTCGCCTAACTGAATCGATTGAGCACCTAAGGCAATGGCTTTAAGCCCTGAGGCACAAACTTTATTGACTGTAAATGCATTCGTTTCTTTCGGAATCCCCCCATAAATCATGGCCTGCCGAGCTGGATTCTGTCCCTGTCCTGCCTGCACCACATTCCCCATAATCACCTCATCCACTTGGACCTCTAGCTCCGACCCGTCCCATCGATAATGGGATTTCTCTAATTCTGTCATTCCTGTGCTCTTAAATGAATCTGGAGCAACATCTAAGATTTCCTTTATTGTGACTGGCTTAAGGCCTATTTTTTTCAGAACCTCTCTGATTACAGCTGCACCTAATTTCACTACCTGAACATCCTTCAGAGATCCTCCAAAAGTCCCTATCGGAGTCCTCACCCCGCTTACAATAACAACTTCTCTCATCTTACTCTCCTATGAACAAAAGATAATTTTCACAAGTATCTCTTTTAGCCCAAATCCAATTTTTTGTCAACACCTTTTTCTAAATTCCGAGTATTAAAAATCTCTTATTAATTTTGATAACTTAGAGGCTATGGACATGGCTTTAACGAGACTGGTTGGATCGGCCACTCCCTTTCCAGCAATGTCATATGCTGTCCCGTGGCTGACTGATGTGCGAATAAAGGGCAATCCTAAGGTAAAATTGACAGCCTCCTGAAAATCGAACATTTTGATAGGGATGAGGCCTTGGTCATGATACATTGAGATGACAGCATCAAAAACATAGTGGCCCGAAAGGTCGAAGAAAGAGTCAGCAGGAAAAGGTCCCTCCACCTCCACTGCCTCAGATCTCGCCTCTCGGATGGCTGGAATAATCTCCATCTCCTCCTCTTCTCCAAATAGGCCTCCTTCTCCGCAATGGGGATTGAGTCCAAGGACTGCGATCTTTGGATGGGTGATCTTGAAATATTTTTTTAATCCTTCATCTGTCAATCGAATCGCGGAGAGGACGCGACTCCGGGTGATCGATTTGGAGACCTCTTTAATGGAAAGATGAGTCGTTACGAGGACGACCTTCCATCTCGTGCCCAAAAACATCATCGCCACTGAAATGGCCCCGACCAGATGGGCTAAGAGCTCCGTATGACCTGGAAAAGAATACCCGGCTGCATTGATCGCCTCCTTATTGATCGAGCATGTCGTGATCGCATCCACCTTTCCACTCCTCACCCACTTGACTGCTTCTTCAATATATTTCACCATCGCTTCTCCACACCCTCTATCTGGTTTTCCAAAATGGAGAGAGGAGGCATTCAAGTGGCTTAAAGGAAAAAGGAAGATTTTTTTAGGAAAGTAACCTCCTTCTGGAATTTTCTCAAAGGTCTCCACTCTGGTGGGAATGCCTTGCCTTTTGATGGTCTTTAAGAGCACATCGTGATCGCCGAATACGACGGGCCGGCAATCTCGAAATGGTTCTTCCATGGATAAAGCCTTGACGATTATTTCAGGTCCTATGCCAGTGGGATCACCCATGGTGATTCCAATGATGGGGAGGGACATATAGGCTGCCTTTAATTTGAAGGTTAAATTGCACGCAGCAGGCTGGGGCGCATTCGTCTTATAGTCGCATAGCCTTTTGGTTTTATTGTATTTAACCAATCGACTAACAGACTATTCGAGTAAGAGACTGCTGTCTTCTAAAGCTTGATTTCGATGATAGATTTTTCTCTCAGCTTGGTGAGAAATTGTTTGAACGCCTTATCCATCTCCTTTTCATAAAAATCCGCTTTCACTTTTTCTACCACCTCTTTAAAAGGAAGAGGGCCACCTCCCTTCTTGTCGATGAGTTTGATGATATGGAAACCAAAATCCGTTTGCACGATCCCGCTCACTTCTCCAACCCGGAGGCGCAGTGCCTCCCTCTCAAAGGCAGGAATCAATTCTCCTTTTTTGAAAGATCCCAATTCCCCCCGATCCTTACTGGATGCATCCTGTGAATAGAGGAGCGCCATATCACCAAAATCTTCTCCACCTGTGATTTTATCTAAGACCATTTGACATTTTTTTCTAATCTCTCGAATCTCTTCGGATGTCGCTCCTATCGGAATGGGGAATAGAATATGGGCTGGTCGATAGGATTCCTCAATTCGATACCTTTCGATATTCTTCTCATAAAAATCCTTTAAATCTTTTTCTTCTGTCTTAGCCTCCACCTTCACAGAATAATTGACTAATTTTGTACTTTGCAGCCTCTTCTCAATCTGCTTCTTAAGAGCTTCTATGGTCAGACCCTCTTTTGCCAACGCCTTTTCAAAATCTTCCTGTTGGGTGAAGGCGTTACGCTTCTTGATTTCTTCTATGGCTGCATCCACGTCTTTACTGGCGACTTTGATTGCCAACCTTTTCGCTTCTTGGTCAACCAGCTTCTCTTCGATAAGCTTCTCTAATACCTTCTGACGAAGCTCATGAAGCCGTTCTTGCCTCTCCAAACGATCCTCGCTCTGGACCTCCTTTTGAAGAGGGCCTGTCCATTTCTCAAGCTCAGAGAGAGTGATGATCTCCTGGTTGACGATAGCTACAATCCGGTCAACAATGGCCTCGCTTGAAGAGATCCAGCCGAATGAAGAAACAAGAATGACCCCCAATAGAAATAGGATTCTTTTCAGGAATTGAGCCACCTCTTGTTGATCTTCACATTTGCCTTTCCTTTGAGCCCTTTGAACCACTTCTGAAATTCCTCCTCCCCTTTTTTTTGTGCAAGTTTCTGTATAATCCCTGACTTGGCTTCCTCAAACGGAATTTGCCGCGCCTCGATTCTTTCCTCTAATTTAAAGATGTGATACCCGTAAGGACTTTTGATGACCTCGCTGATCGTCCCCACCTCCATTTCAAAAACACGGTCGAACTCCGCTGGTCTCTCCCCTCGGCTGAAATAGCCCAAATCACCACCGTTGACCTTTTCCGGTCCCAGTGATTTTTCCGCCGCCACTTTCTCAAAGCTCTCCCCCTTTTTCAGCCGCTTTAAGATCTGGATGGCTTCTTCCCCATCCGCAACAACGATTTGACGGGCCCTGACCCTCTGATGAAGTTGAAAAGAAGAGCGCCGGGTTTCATAATATTCTAATGCTTCCTTCTCATCGATCTCCCCCCGGTAATGGAGGGCACTGCGAATCATCTTCTCCCCAAGCAATTTTTCTTCCAGCCGTGCCTTCCACTCCTCCAAAGTCATCCCCTTGAGATTCAACTTCTCGCCGAATCCCTCTCCCGAATAGTCCATCTTTATTTCAACAATGGCCTGGTTCAATTCCTCCTCGGAGACCCTGATCCCCAATCGCCGGGCCTCTTGAACGAGGATCTTACGTTCGATCACTTGGTTCAGACAAGCCTGTTTCAAATCTTTTAGGCTCCCCCCCTTTGCCTCCTTGTCGGTATCCAATATCACCTCCTTGAATTCTTGATTAAATTCATCGAGGGTGATCTCTTCCTGATTGACCTGAGCGAGGACGTGGTCAGGGAGCCTCCCCCCCCATTGGCCACACACCCCCGCTAAAAAGAAAATCACCAGCAATGCGAAAGATGACAACACCCTGTATTTTCTAAAACTCATTAAAATCTTCATTGATGGGATTCGATAACCAAATACCAAACATCAAATAATAACCAATCACCAAATAACAATAGCCAAGCTTTTGGCAATTTGAATTTGGGATTGGTTTGGTTATAGGTGCTTGCCCTGTGCCATACGAGGTACAGGGCTTGTGATTTGGCTATTTTTATTTCTTCTCTTCCTTTGATTGGAGCTCCTTCCTCTCCTCCTTAGCCCATAATTTTTCATTGACGAGGATCTTGGCTCTCGATTTCACTTCCTTCACATATTCAAGGTAAGCCTCCTGCTTCTTCTTCGGCTGAAGAAAAGAACGGATCTTTTCTCTGACTTGATCGATCGGTCTCAAGGCAGTCCCTCGCATATCTTCCAGTCGGAGGATATGGTACCCATAAGGCGTTTTGATGACCTCACTGATCTCGCCTTTCTTTTTCAGCGAAAAAGCCGCTTCCTCGAACTGGATAAAGGAAGGGGCTAATTGGCCTCTCCGGATATAACCGAGGTTTCCTCCGTCTTCTCGAAATTTTCCAATATTATAGGTGGACGCCAACTTCTCAAAGCTTTCCCCTTCGGTAAGCTTCGTCAATACCTCCCTCAGAACAGGCTCTGAGTCTACAATAATTTGGCGGATCTTTATCTCCTGCGGTTCGACAAAAAGTGCTTTATTCTCTTTGTAGTATCGCTGGATCTCTTCTTCTGCGACTTCACCCTTCCGTCTCAATACGTCTTCGAGAAGAGCGTCGATGATCATCGCCCTCTTGAAATCCTCCACCTTCGCCAAAATCTCTTTCTTCTTATCGAGCCCTTTCCTCTTGGCCTCCTGAGATAGCACCTCTCGGGTGATCACATAATTTTCAAGAAAATCTCTCGTCCCCTTTTCGCTCAACAATTTCATCTTTCCTTCCAAGGGTTGCCATTCCAACATCTGATGAAACTCTTCAAGAGAGATAGAAACATTGTTGATCCTGATCAGTTCTGCCCCTCCCAATCCCTCCTCTCCCAATTTCTCGCAATCTGAAATCGACACTAAAAAGAAGAGCAAGCCCCCGACCAAGATCCACCTTTTTTTCATTGATGTCTCCTTCAATATTGAACCTGATTTTCTTAAATCTCAAGCACCAAATAATTACCAGTGATCAAATTCCGATCAGCAAATAAAGTTGATGAATTAAATCATAAATGTTTCGCTATCGGTCATTCGAATTTCATCATTCAGCTTGAAATCTATCATATCAAGCCAATGCTTGCAATACCTTTTTGGCTGCTCCAAAAGGGTCCCTTTTCACATCGGGCCAGCCTTCAATGATCAATTTAGAATCTGGGGTGAACCGATAATGGCCCTCTCCCTGACGAACGAACTCTACCACTCTTTGGGGAGAAACCCGGGTACTCTCATCGAAGGTGAGGACCAATTGGGAAGGATTCTCCTCGAACTTTTTGATGGATAATCTCGTAAGGAGAATTTTTACCTTGATCACTTCTAGAAGATGTTCCACCTCCATGGGAATCCTCCCGAACCGGTCTGTCAGCTCTTCCCGGATCATCTCTACTTCCTCATCGGAATGTGAGAGGGAAAGCCTCCGATAGAGACTTAACCGCTCTGCTGTATCTTCCACATAGACCTCTGGAATAAAGGCAGGAAGATGGAAATGAATCTCCGGAGTGATCTCTTCAATGATCGACTCACCCTTCAACTCCTTGACGGCTCTCTCCATCAACTGGGTATAGAGTTCAAATCCTACGGCAGCAATGTGTCCGGATTGGGATTTTCCGAGAAGGTTGCCCGCCCCTCGAATCTCCAGATCCTGAATGGCCAGCTTGAATCCAGAGCCCAGTTCGCTCAGCTCTTGAATCGCCCGGAGCCTTCTCATCGCTTCTTTGGAAAGGGTGAGGTCTCCGGGGATGAGGAGGTAGGCATAGGCCTGTTGGCTCCCCCTGCCGACCCGTCCTCGTAGCTGATAGAGGTCTGCCAGACCAAATTGTTCGGCATGATTGATCAGGATCGTATTAGCAGTGGGGATGTCCAACCCGGATTCGATGATGCTGGTGCAGACGAGAAGGTTGATTTCCTTCCGGACGAATTGTAGCATCACCTTCTCCAACTCTTTCTCTCTCATCTGGCCGTGGGCAACTGCCAATGAGGCCTCGGGAACGAGACGCTTCAGATGGTGGGTCATGGCTTGGATGTTTTGAACTCGATGGTGGACGAAGAAGACCTGCCCCCTTCGAGCGAACTCCCTCTGAACCGCCTCCCGAATGACCTCATCGTCATAACGGACTACAACGGTCCGAATCGAGAGCCGATTTTCAGGAGGGGTCTGGATGAGGCTGAGGTCCCGGATGCCTGAGATGGCCATCTGAAGCGTTCTTGGAATGGGAGTTGCACTAAGCGTGATCACATCCACCAATTTTCTCATCTGCTTCAATTTCTCCTTATGGGAGACGCCGAATCGATGTTCCTCATCAACGATCACCAATCCCAGATCTCGGAAAGCCACATCCTTTTGAAGAAGGCGATGTGTCCCGATCACGATGTCAACCTTTCCCTCCCTCAATCGCTGGAGTATTTCTTTCTGCTCTCGAGGGCTCTTAAACCGGCTCAACATCTCGATCTCCACCGGATAAATCCCAAATCGGTCCCGGAAGGTCTGGTGATGCTGCTGGGCCAGAACCGTGGTAGGAACTAAGATAGCGACCTGCTTCCCATTCATCACAGCTCGATAGGCAGCCCGGATGGCCACCTCCGTCTTCCCATAACCAACATCACCGCAGATCAGACGATCCATGGGTTTTGAGTGACCCATGTCTTTCATCACCTCTTCAATGGCCTGGATCTGGTCAGGAGTCTCTTCATACTCAAAGGTGGCTTCAAACTCTTTATAGAATTGATCTAAAGGAGGAAAACTATACCCATGAAAGACCCGTCGAGCTGCATAGAGATCGAGGATTTCTTTCACCATCTCTGATACAGCAGCCTTCACCCTCTTTTTCACCCTCTGCCATGAACCACTTCCCAGCTTATCCAATTTGGGAGGCTTCCCATCTCCTCCGATATAGCGTTGAATTAAATTGAGCCGATCCACGGGAATATAGAGTTTATCCCCGTCAAGATATTCAAGAAAAAGGTAGTCATTCGATACGCCCCAGATGTTCAAATGTCTCAGCCCCCTGTAACGGCCCACTCCATAATCCACATGGACGATAAAATCGTCTTCCCGAAGCTCTTGATATGAAGAGAGGGCTGGACTCCCAGCTTTCGAAGGCCAGGGCCGAACCTTTCCTTCGTGAAACCTCCTCCTCTCACCAAAGATTTCTTCCTCTGTCAAGAGCACCCAGCCCTCCTGGAGGTTCCGAAACCCTGAGGAGAGTGGCCCCACAAGGAGGAATAGGCCCTCTTCGAATTGACTAAGGGCTTCTTTAAACCTCTGACCTTTTCCCAGATGGGATGCTACTTTATAATGGGAGAGGAGATCCATCAGTCGATCAGCCTGTCCTGCGGTATGGGAGACGATGAAGAGTCTCATCCCCTTCTCTTGCCAGGCATGAAGCCTTTTCAGAAGGATTGAAAAAGGCGATGTCTCTGTGAAACTAACCTCTGTTGAAAGAACAGCCTTCATCTCCCTACGGAGGTCTTCATTCGTCTCCATGCCAAAAGAAAATAGATGCTGGCACTGGGAAGGGGCAACAGGTCCTCCCTGGAGAAAGACCGTCCGAAACTTTTCCAAGCAACGGGAGACCTCCTCGAAATTGAGATAAATAGCCTCGGGTGGGGAAACATACCCCTTTTTCATCAGGGCTTTTTCATAATGGTCTTGGATCAGACGAGAGAAGGCCTTCGCCTCTCTCTCCACTTCTTCCCCTTCCTCAATGAAGATCATCCCATTCTCTTTTAGGTAATCGAACAGGCTGGACAAGGGTGGACTGGAAGAATCTTTTGAGATATCACTGGCTGGAAGAAGAATCGCATTTCCCATGAATGCCTCTGGAAGAGACCGCTGGGTCTCTACCTCAAATCGGCGGATCGACTCCAATCGATCCCCAAAAAATTCCAATCGAAGGGGTTCCTCGTAAAATGGACTGTAGATATCGATAATTGCTCCTCGGAGGCTAAAATCCCCTCTCTCCTCCACAATCCTCACTGAGGTATAGCCTGCTTCGTAAAGAAAATGGGTCAGCTGATCGCGGTCTACTTCTTCTCCTGTGTGAAGAGAAAAGAGCGACTTACTTAATTCGAGCGAAGGGAGCACTTTCTGCATCAACGCCTTGATAGGGGAGACGATCATCATCTCTTCACCCTTTAAGAGAGAGAAGAGACATTTCACTCTTTCCCGAATGACTTCGGGATGCGGTGGAATTTCGTCATAGGGAAGGGTCTCCCATTGAGGAAAGAGGAAAGGGCTGCCATCTGTCTCCTCCTGAAAAAATTGAATATCTTCAAGAAGGGATTGAGCATTCCGAAGATGGGGGACAATGATCAAGAGGGATCCTTTCACACTT
>Ga0187771_10003932_pt1 | contig 10441 bp, 10 predicted proteins | sample 0116_SJ02_MP15_1_FD_133139 | JGI IMG/M metagenome (GOLD analysis project Ga0187771, IMG submission 133139) | Tropical peat soil microbial communities from peatlands in Department of Meta, Colombia - 0116_SJ02_MP15_10_MG | ecosystem: Environmental > Terrestrial > Soil > Wetlands > Peat | place... | reverse complement strand
TCACCCCGCGCGAGACGCGTCGGGTGACGTTGCCGCCGCCCATGGCCGCTCGCGGGTCGCGAGCCCGATCAGGCGCCCCTGCACGTAGTCGCAGCCCCAGCCGCGCAGCAGCGCGACCGACTCCTCGTCCTGCACCCATTCGGCCACGGTCTTGAGGCCGAGCCGGCGCGCGAGATCGATCAGGGTCTGCACGAAGGCGCGGTCATCGGAGGAACTCGCCACGTTCTGCACGAAGGCACCGTCGATCTTGATCAGGTCGACGCCGAGCTTCCGCAGGTTGCGGAACGAGGTGTTGCCGGCGCCGAAATCGTCGATCGCGATCTGGCTGCCGAAATTCTTCAGCCGGGTGACGAAGCCGCGGACGTCGTCGAGGTCGCGGATCGCCACCGTTTCGGTGATCTCGATGATGAGCCGCTCGGCGACGCCGGGATGGGCCAGCATCAGTGCCTCGATGCGCGACCACCAGTCCGGGTCCATGGTGGTTTCCGGCGAGATGTTGAGGCTGAGGCGGATGTCCGGTGCCGCGGCGAGCTCGGCCACCACGAGCTCCAGCACCCGCTGGTCGACCAGGCGAATGAGCCCGAGCCGCTCGGCGACCGGCACGATGTCGGGCGCCAGCATCACCGTGCCGTCGTCCTGCTGGATGCGGATCAGGCACTCGTGGAACACGGTGGCACCTGACCGGCAGTCGGCCACCGGCTCGAACGCGAGCACCAGCCGCCGCTCGTTCAGCGCGTTGACGATCTCGTCGGTGACACGAATGTTGACGCGGCGCTGTGCCTCGCGCTCCACGCTCGGCCGCCAGGCGAGAAACGAGCCGCGGCGGCGCATCTTCGCCGTGTCGAGCGCCTCCTGCGCCCGCACCAGCACGTCGTCGACGCTGCGCGCGTAGCGCGGCACGCTGATCGCGCCGATCGACGCCGTCAGCGACACCGGCCCCGACCTCGTCGGCACCACCTCGTTGCGGACCGCGGCGAGGAAGCGATCGGCCGCCACCGCCGTCTCGTCGACGGTGCAGTTCTTCAGGATGATGCCGAACTTGTTGCCGGAGAACCGGGCCAGCACGTCACCGCCACGCAGCCGCGCGCGGATCCGCCGCGCGATCTCGACGATCACCTCGTCGGCGACGTCGAAGCCGAAGGCGTCGTTGATGTGCGCGAGGTGGTCGACGCCGACCAGCATGAAGGCGAACGAGCTGCGGAAACGCGAGGCCTCCTCGATCGCCTCGGCAAGCGAGGCCACGAGATGGGTGCGGTTGAGCTCGCCGGTCAGGGGATCGTGGCGCGACAGCTTCAAGAGCTGCTCGTCGCGGGCATGGCGCTCGTTGTTGACCCGCACCACGCCCACGGCGCGCGCGGGCTTGCCGTCGGGACCGGCGAACCAGCGCCCGGTCTCCTCGATCCAGACGAGGTCGTCGGACGCCCTGGCGCGGACGCCGTAGTCGATCTGGTAGGGCACGCCGTCGCCGCCATCGATGGCGGCCGAATTCATCACCGCGCCGGAGCGGACCGCGCGGGAGGGCTCGATCAGCTTGGCGAGCGCGCTGCCGGTCGCGACCGCGGCGGCGGGAATATCGCCGAACACGGCCGGCGCGGTGGCGTCCCAGCCGATCGCGTCGGTGGCGAGGTCCCAGGCGAAGCCGGCAAAGCCGAGACCGGACAGCATGGTGGCGGGGTCGGGCGGCCGGACGGCCGGCGCCGCGGCCTTGGGGTCGGCTTTGGGCTCGGCTCCGTCCTGGGCGCTCAGCGCGCTCGTCGACACTGAAGGGGTCAAGCTTGCCTCGATTCGGGACGGCAGCGGGTACGGCTTGGCGGTGATTCTACGCCAGCTTCTTAAAGAACTGGAGAATTGGCCCGCTGTCACGGCCGATCGCACGCACGTCAGCCCCGCGAGGGCGCGGCGGGACGGGCCGCGAACGCCCAATCCAGCCCACCAGGCAGGAACCTAACATCCCGCCAACCGTTGGACGCGCGGGGCATATCGCGGGCTTGGTCCCGCGGCACGGCACTTGCGATGTTGAGCCTGAGAGGCTCCATCTGTGTCAAAACGAGACGCCCATGACCGATCCTGATGCCAGCCACCTTGCGCAGGGCGCCTGCGAGCGCCGGTCGGCATCGACCGCGCTCACGGTGGTCGCCGGATCAGGCTCGGGCGGCGGATCCGGCCAGGCGCCGCGGTCGTTCGCGATCACGCGGAACGATCCGTCCTTCTTAACCCAGCTGATCGCGACGGCGGCCCATGTGCCGCAAACCCGGCAGCTGCGCCGGGCGAGCCCCGAGGACGCGCAGTCGAGCTATCGCGCCGCGCTCGGCAACGCCGCGCGGCGGGTTTCACCCTGCGGGATGTCGCGCGTCGCCTGAGGCAGCAGCGCTCAGCGCACCGGATCCTTGGTGTCGGGCGCCGGGACCTGCGAGGAAGGCACCTCTGAGGAAGGCACCTGTGAAGACGGCGCTTGCGGCGGTGGCGGCACCGCGGCGGGCGCGACGGTCGTCGTCGCGGCGGGCGACGGGGCTGGCTCGGGCGGGGTCGGCGCGACCAGCGGCGGCACCACCGCTTCGGACGGGGCCGCGGGGGCGACGGGGCGCTCCGGCGGCACGCGTTTTCCGGCCGGACGCTGCAGGCGGAGAAAAACCCCGGCGAGGAAATCGACCGCCATCATCACCGCCAGCAGGAACATCACCGACGTGGCGAATTGCGGCAGCAGCAGGAATTCGGCGAGCGCGGCGGCGAAGGCGAGAAATGCCAGCAGGTGATCGGTGAAATAGCGCCCGTGCGGGCGCGCGGCCTTCAGCACCTCGAACAGGATCAGCACCACCGAGAGCGCGAGCAGCACATCGGCAAAGCTCACCTTCCAGGGTGCGCCCGAGACCAGCACCACCGTCACCAGCGGGTCGCTGAACGACACGCCGGGCATCAGCAGCACGATGATGTTGACGATCGCGAGCGGAATCAGAAGCAGCGGAAAACCGACCAAGGACATCCTGCGAACTCTCATTTGTCGGTGAGGCGCAACAGACCACGACACACGAGACTTGGACGCTTCTATGGAAGGTCCGCGACCGCCCGTCTCATCTCTGCGTGAGCACGGTGATCCGGCAGCATAAGCACGGATCAGGACGCCTTGAGGAGCCGCGACAGCGGCCCCCTCCGGGCGAGATCGGTGCGACCTCGCCCTGTGCCTGAGCCGATCAGGCTTCCTTCTTCGGCTTCAGAACCTGGCGGCCCTTGTACATCCCGGTCTTGAGGTCGAGATGGTGCGGGCGGCGCAGCTCGCCGGAATCCTTGTCCTCGACGTAGGTCGGGGACTTGAGCGCGTCGGCGGAACGACGCATGCCACGCCGCGAGGGCGAAGTTTTTCGTCTTGGAACGGCCATGGGTAAGTCCTTACAGGTGGTTTGCCGCTCGCCCCTGTCGGGACGGCCAAGAGCCGCCATTGCGAGCCGAAAATTCAGATTGAGGCCGGGCTTATAGAGGAAGGCCCTCCGTAAATCTAGTGCGCGGCAGGCGAATTTCGCCGACCGGCGGCGCGGCCGCGACGCCGCCTCGCACCATCACTCCCTCGGGCTCTTGGCAAGGCACCCCGGCGCCCCGTAAGCCTGTGCCCGCACTGAATATTTCCAGGCGAGCCGACGCACCCCCGGCCCCGGATTGCGGGCGCTGCGGGCCACCGGATTGGGCAGGATCGCCGCCATTAGCGCCGCTTCGTGGGCGTTCACGGTCCCAGCCGGGTGGCCGAAGGCATAGCGCGCGCCGGCTTCGGCGCCGAACCGACCGTCCGGGCCCCATTCGGCGATGTTGAGATAGAGTTCCATGATCCGGCGCTTCGGCAGCACGAAATCGATCCACAGCGCCAGCGGCAGTTCCAGTCCCTTGCGGATGAAGCTGCGGCCCGGCCACAGGAACAGGTTCTTGGCAAGCTGCTGGGTCAGCGTCGAGCCGCCCCGCGTCACCTCGCCCTCCTCGGCAGCGTCGGTCAGTTTCCGCAGCGTGTCCCAGTCGACGCCGTGGTGGGTGCAGAAGGTCGAATCCTCGGCGGCGATCACCGCCCGCGGCAGTGCCGGCGACACCGCGTCGAGGTCGATCCAGTCGCGCGTGACCTGTGCCCCCGTCATCCAGCGCCACAGCATCGGGGTGGAGACCGGACGCCCCCGCGCGTAGAGCGGCACCAGGACGTAGGGCACCACCAGCACGATAACCAAGACCAGGAGAAGGCTGCGGACAAGGCGCAAGGGCTGTGCTACCGGCTCGCTCGTGGTCCGATTCCAACATTCGCATCCCGTCCCAGCAAGCGCTTTGCGAATGTTGGAATCAAAGGACCACTAGCTAAGATAAAGTAGCTAGTGGAGTTTTGGATTTGACATTCGCTTCACGAGCCCGCAGCAGGTGGGGGAGCGAATGTCAAATCCACTCCACTAGCGCGACATTCGACAGGGGTCCCCTCAACCCGCAATAGCGCGGATCCGCCCCCCGCTCCACCCGCGGGCCCGCCGCGGCCTGCCGGGGCGGGGAAAAGTGGCGGATGGTCGCGCCGCAATCGTTCAGGAGCTGTTGCTAGATGACATCCACGCCTTCCCCGCAGGACTTCGCCGCGAGGCTCGATCGCACCGCCGAGGACATCGAGAGCCTGCTCGGCAGCATCCTGTCCGACGAGGTGCTGACCAACGAGATCGCGCGGCCGCGCCGGCTGCTGGAGGCGATGCGCTACGGCAGCCTCAACGGCGGCAAGCGGCTGCGGCCGTTCCTGGTGGTGGAAAGCGCGGCGCTGTTCGACGTGCCCCGCGCCGGCGCGCTGCTGGCGGGCGCCGCGCTCGAATGCATCCACTGCTATTCGCTGATCCACGACGACCTGCCGGCGATGGACAACAGCGACCTGCGCCGCGGCCGGCCGACCGCCCACAAGGCCTATGACGACGCCACCGCCATTCTCGCCGGCGACGCGCTGCTCACCATCGCTTTCGACATCACGACGCGCGACGAGGTTCACGCCGATGCGGACGTTCGGCTGAAGCTGACCCAGGCGCTCGCCCGCGCCTCGGGCATCGGCGGCATGGCCGGCGGCCAGATGCTCGATCTTGCCGGCGAAGGCCGGTTCGGCGACCGCGAGCCGCCGGACGTGGCGCGGCTGCAGCAGATGAAGACCGGCGCGCTGCTGCGGTTCGGCTGCCAGGCCGGCGCCATTCTCGGCCGCGCCTCGCAGGCCGACTACAACGCGCTCGACGACTACGGCAGGGCTTTCGGCGAAGCCTTTCAGATCGCCGACGATCTGCTCGACGTCGAGGGCGACGCCGCCGCGCTCGGCAAGCCCGCCGGCCAGGACGCGGCGCTCGGCAAGGCCACCTTCGTCACGCTGCTCGGGATCGACGGCGCCAGGAAGCGGCTGCGCGACCTGCTCGACACCGCGGACAGGGCGCTCGCGCCGTTCGGCGCGCGCGCCGACGTGCTGCGCGCCGCGGCCCGCTTCGTCGCCGAGCGCAAGAGCTAGGGACGCGTGCCGCCGATGACCGGGGCCGACCGGTTCGACCAGCGTCTGCGGCGACTGCGCGCCTTTCCGCGGCCGCTGCGGATCGTGATGGCGCGGCCGCGCTTCTTCGTCTCGCTCGCGATCGGCCTCGTCGCGCTGGCGCTGATGCCCGCGAACATGCGGATCTCGACCAGGCTCCTGGTCGCCTGGGACATCGCCATCGCGCTCTATCTGCTGCTGGTCTACACCACGGTCATGACCGGTGGCGACGCCATCCGGCAACACGCGGCGCTGATGGACGACGGCCGCTTCGGGATCCTGGTCCTGACATCGATCGCCGCCTTCGCCACCTTCGCCGCCATCGTCACCGAGCTCGGCGGCGGCCATCGCGCGCTCTACAGCCTCGTCCTGGCGCTCGGGACCATCGCGCTGTCGTGGGCGGCGATCCACACCACGTTCGCCCTGCACTACGCCCATGAATACTACCGCGGCGATGTCGCCGGCGGGCTGGTGTTTCCCGGCAACGAGGCGCCCGACTACTGGGACTTCGTCTATTTCTCCTTCGTGGTCGGGATGACCGCGCAGGTCTCCGACGTCGGCATCACCGACAAGGCGATCCGCCGCACCGCCACCGCCCACGGCATCGCCTCGTTCTTCTTCAACACCGCGCTGCTCGCGCTGACCATCAACATCATGGCGGGCGCGCTGTAACGCCGATGACCCAGGATTTCGTCATCGTCCTGTTCCTCGTGACCGCGATGGCGACGATCGCGGCGCTCGCCCGCCGCTTCGAGGTGACGCCGGCGATCGCGTTTCTGCTGAGCGGGATCGCGCTCGCCTTCATCCCGGGGCTGCCGCGGATCGAGCTCGCGCCCGAGGTGGTGCTGCTGATCATGCTGCCGCCGCTGATCTACTCGGCGGGCGTGGCGATGAGCTGGCGCGAGTTCAAGCTCAACCTGCGGCCGATCGGGCTGCTCGCGATCGGCTGCGTGATCTTCACCACCTGCGCGGTCGCCGCGGCCGTGCATTGGGGCCTCGGCCTGCCGTGGGGCAGCGGCTTCATTCTCGGCGCCATCGTCTCGCCGCCGGACGTGGTGGCGCCGCTGGCGATCGCGCGCCGTCTCAGCCTGCCGCGCCGGATCCTGGTGGTGCTCGAGGGCGAGGGTCTCGCCAACGACGCCACCGCGCTGATCCTTTATCGCTTCGCGGTGCTCGCGGTAGCCACCGGCACTTTCTCGCTGGGCGAGGCGGTCGGCTCGTTCGTCGCGATCGTGATCTGCGAGGTGGCGTTCGGAATCGGCGTCGGCTGGCTCAGCCTGCGGCTGCGGCAATGGGCCAAGGATCCGCGCGTCGAGATCACGCTGTCGCTGCTGACGCCCTATCTCGCCTACTGGGTGCCGGAGCATCTCGGCGGCTCGGGCGTCATCGCCACCGTGGCCGCCGGGCTCTATGTCAGCTGGAACGGACCGCTGTTGATCCCGGCGGCGACGCGGCTGCAGGGCATCTTCTTCTGGGACCTCGCGATCTGGCTGGTCGAAGGATCCCTGTTCCTGCTGATGGGCTTCCAGATGCGGGCGATGATCCTGAGCCCCAAGACGGCGTCGCTGCACGACATCGCGGTGGCGACCGTGCTCACCACGGCGATCGTGTTCTTCGCCCGCTTCATCTGGGTGTTTCCCGCCACCTACCTGCCGCGCCTGCTGAGCCGGCGCATCCGCGCGCGCGATCCGTCGCCGCCGTGGCGCTACGTCGTCGCGATCGGCTTCACCGGCATCCGCGGCGTGGTCTCGCTGGCGGTGGCGCTGGCCCTGCCGCTGACGGTGCCGAACGGCGATGACTTTCCCTACCGCGATCTGATCCAGTTCACGAGCTTCGGCGTGATCTTCGTCACGCTGTTCGCCATCGGCCTGACCCTGCCCGCGCTGGTGCGCTCGCTCGGCCTGCCGCAACACGGCGAACGCGAAGTGGAGGAGGAGCGCAAGGCCGAGATCGTGGCGCGGCGCGAGATGCTGGAAACCGCCCGGCGGTCGCTCGAGGCGATCGCCGCGCAGGGCGACCTGTCGGACGGGCTGCTGAAATTCCTGGAGGTGCGGCACGAGACCCGCACCCGCTCGCTCGCCGAGCCCCGCGATTCGGACCAGCCGACCAACGGACGCGCCGGCGCGCCGGTGGTGCGCGAGCTGATCGCCGCCGAACGAAAGGCGCTGCACCGGCTCTTGCGCGAGGGCAGGATCACCGACGAGACGCGGCGGCGCATCGAGCGCGATCTCGATCTGGAGGAGGCGGTGATCAACAACCGGCAGAACAATCTGCTGGAGTGAGGACAAATCGCGTCAGTCGTCATGTGCGGCTTACGCCACACTCGCACAGTCATCGCCCGCTTCAAGCGGGCGATCCAGTACGCCGCCATGTCAATGGTTTCACTCGCAGGCGCCCCGAAATACTGGATCGCCCGGTCGCTTCGCGCCGGGCGATGACGGGGGAGATCCCCTACTCCGCCGCCTGTCCGGGGCGGCCGTAGCGGCGCTCGATGTAGTCGATCACCATGGCCTTGAAGTCGGCGGCGATGGTGGGGCCGCGCAGGGTGGTGAACTTCTTGCCGTCGACGAACACCGGCGCCGCCGGGGTTTCGCCGGTGCCCGGCAGCGAGATGCCGATGTCGGCGTGCTTGGATTCGCCGGGGCCGTTGACGATGCAGCCCATCACCGCGACGTTGAGGGTCTCCACGCCGGGATAGCGCGTCTTCCAGTTCGGCATCTCGGTGCGGATGAAATCCTGGATCTCGCGCGCCAGCTCCTGGAACACGGTGGAGGTGGTGCGGCCGCAGCCCGGGCAGGCGGCGACCAGCGGCACGAAGGTGCGAAAGCCCATGGTCTGCAGGATTTCCTGGGCGACCTGCACCTCCAGCGTCCGATCGCCGTTCGGCTCCGGCGTCAGCGACACGCGGATGGTGTCGCCGATGCCCTGCTGCAAGAGCACGCTAAGCGCGGCGGCGGACGCAACGATGCCCTTCGATCCCATGCCGGCCTCGGTGAGGCCGAGATGGATCGCGTAGGACGAGCGCGCGGCGAGATCGCGATAGACCGCGATCAGGTCCTGCACCGCCGAGACCTTGGCGGAGAGGATGATGCGGTTCTTGGCAAGCCCGATCTCCTCGGCGCGCGCGGCCGAGAGCAGCGCCGACTGCACCATGGCCTCGCGGGTCACCGCGCGGGCGTCCAGCGGATTGGCCGCCTTGGCGTTCTCCTCCATCAGCCGGGTCAGGAGCTCCTGGTCGAGCGAGCCCCAGTTGGCGCCGATCCGCACCGCCTTGCCGTGCTTGATCGCCATCTCGACGATGGCGGAAAACTGGGTGTCGCGCTTGTCCTTGAAGCCGACATTGCCCGGATTGATGCGGTACTTGTCGAGCGCTTCGGCGCAGGCCGGATGATCGGCGAGCAGCTTGTGGCCGATATAGTGGAAGTCGCCGACCAGCGGCACCTTGATGCCGCGCTTGTCGAGGCCGTCGCGGATGTGCGGCACGGCGGCCGCGGCCTCGTCGCGATCCACCGTGATGCGGACCAGTTCCGACCCGGCGCGGGCCAATGCCGCGACCTGCGCCACCGTGCCCGCGACGTCGGCGGTGTCGGTGTTGGTCATCGACTGCACCACGATCGGCGCGCCGCCGCCGACGGTGACGTTGCCGACCTTCACAGCCGTGGTCTGATGGCGCGGAGCGGGGCCGGCGATGTCGATTTGCGAGGGATTTTCGAGCTTGGTCATGGGCCTCAACTATCGGTTTTCACGGCGTGCGGCAATGGATCAGGCGGCTTGCGCCTGCGGCCGGTTGACGAGGAACAGACCGGCGATGACGAGGACAGCGGCGCCGCCAAAAGCCAGCGTCAGGGGGTCGTGCAGGACGAAATAGCCGGCGGCCACCCCGAACAGCGGGGTGATGAAGGTAAAAGCCGACAATTTGCTGGCGGAATAAGTTCGCATCAGCATGAACCAGAACAGGAAGGTCAAGCCGACCACCCAAATCGTCTGGTATGCCAATGACATGAGCGCAAGCGGCCCGGGCACCGCGGGAACCTGTTCGCCGCTCAAGAGCGCGCCGGCCCCGAGAATCGGGATCGACACCGCAAGCTGATAGGCCAGCGTCTTCTCGGCCGGTGCCCTGAGCAGCGGCGTCAGCTTGACCACCAGCGTGGTCGCGGCCCACAGCACCCCGCCCGCCAACACCAGAACGTCCCCGGCGAGCGTCGTGGCGTTGACCTCGGCCTGCGGCACGCCGATGGCGAGCACGACGCCGGCGAAGGACAGCGCCAGCCCGCCCCATTGCGACGGCCCGAGCCGCTCGCCGAGCCGGAACGAACCGAGCGCCACCACGAACGGCGCGACATAGAGGAACACGACGGCGCGCGTCGCGCTGGTCCACACCAGGCCGCGATAGATCACCACGAATTCGAGGCCGAACAACACGCCGGCCCAGATCCCCGCCGTCAAGGTGCCGTCGCGCCTGAAGACATCGACGCCGCGCAGCCGCGCCACCAGCAGCACCACCATGAGGCCGCCGGCCGAGCGAATGGTCGCCATGGTGAGCGGCGGGATGTCCGGCAGCGCCAGCTTGATCGCGACCTGGTTCAGCCCCCAGCTCAGACACAGCAGCAGCATCACCGCGATGGCGCCGATGGTGAGCGGACGGCCGGCCGGCGACGGGCCAGTGCCAGCTTTTCGAAGTTCGTGAGACATCGCGGCGGGTTGCTACTGGTCGGAGACGGTCGGCTGGCAATGGGCACAGATGCCGGTGATTTCGACCACCGACATCTTGGCGGCAAAGTCGCTGCCGCGTGCCGCCTCGTTGATGCTGGCGGCGATCGAGGCGGCGGGCAGTTCGCCGACCAGACCACAGCGCTCGCAGATCAGGAAGGCCACGGTCGACATGGCATCATGGTTGTGGGCGCATGCGAGAAAGGCGTTGCGGCTCTCGATGCGATGCAC
>Ga0187771_10003931_pt1 | contig 10443 bp, 8 predicted proteins | sample 0116_SJ02_MP15_1_FD_133139 | JGI IMG/M metagenome (GOLD analysis project Ga0187771, IMG submission 133139) | Tropical peat soil microbial communities from peatlands in Department of Meta, Colombia - 0116_SJ02_MP15_10_MG | ecosystem: Environmental > Terrestrial > Soil > Wetlands > Peat | place... | reverse complement strand
GGTAAGAGCCGGTCCATGAGGCGTTCCGCCGGCTGCTCGTAAATGTAATCCACCCGCTCGGTGGGCTTTTCCGCGGGCGCCGCTTCCTCCCCTTCCATCGTTTCAATGGGTAGAAGCTTCTCCAGCGACAGCCGCGGCCCCAGCGCGCTCTTGAACTCGCTGAACACAACGTACGCCGCGTCCACACGCTTGGCCGTATACAGCTCGATCACCTCGGCGGCGATGCGCCGCGCGTCCTGGAAGTCCACCCGCGCGAGCACGTTGACGTACTCACCAGCGAATGAAAGGCCACGTTTCCGCAGGGCGTCCCGTCCCTTCTTTCCCACCGCCAGGGCGAGAACTTCTTTGCTCGCGTGCTGGCGCAAAAACTCCGCTGTTCTTCGCAGGACGTTGGCATTGAAGGCTCCGCAAAGTCCTCGTTCGCCGCTCACCACCACCAGGAGCAGCTTCTCTTCCGCCCGGCGTTCCAGCAGTGGGTGCGCGGGATTTTCTATGCGTCCCCTGGTCGAGCGCAGCACGCGGGCGATTTGCCGCGCATAGGGCCGCGCCGCCAGGGCCCGCTCCTGCGCCCGCCGCAGCCGCGCGGCGGCCACGAACTTCATCGCCCGGGTGAGCTGCTGGGTATTCCTCACCGAGCGGATGCGTCGCCGGAACTCAAGCAGCGTAGGCATGACATGCGGTGTCTCTTCGCGCGGTTCTATTCCTCCGCAGCGGACCCGTTCCTCCCCCCGTGGGCGGCGTCGAACACTTCCTTAAACGCCTCGATGGTCCGCTGCATACCGGACCTCGTCCCGTCGTCGAGAGCCTTCTTCGCGGCAATGTCTTTCAGAATCTCCGGATGGTTTGCGGTCACGAACTCCAGCAGTTCGCGCTCGTACCGCCGGCACTCGCCAGGGGGCACGAAGTCCATGGCCCCGCTGGTGCCAGCGTAGATGAGCAGAACCTGCTTCTCGATGGACAGGGGAACGAACTGGTCCTGCTTGAGCACCTCGGTCAGCCGCTGCCCGCGGGCCAGTTGCGCCTGGGTCACCTTGTCCAGTTGCTCGGCCCCGAACTGCGCAAAGGCGGCAAGCTCCCGGTACTGTGCCATGTCCAATCGGAGCGACCCGGCCACCTGCCGCATGGCCTTGATCTGCGCGTTGCCTCCCACGCGGCTCACGGAAATGCCCACGTTGATTGCCGGACGGATTCCGGCGTTGAACAGGTCGGCCTCCAGATAAATCTGGCCATCGGTGATGGAGATCACATTCGTGGGGATGTACGCGGAGACGTCGCCGGCCTGCGTCTCGATCACCGGCAGGGAAGTCAGCGAGCCCCCGCCGAGCTTGTCGCTCAGCTTGGCCGCGCGTTCCAGCAGGCGCGAGTGCAGGTAGAACACGTCGCCGGGATAGGCTTCCCGTCCCGGCGGCCGCCGCAGCAGCAGCGAGATTTCGCGGTAAGCCTGGGCGTGCTTGGACAGGTCGTCGTAGAAAGTCACCGCGTGGCGTTTCGTATCGCGGAAGTATTCGCCCATGGCGCAGGCCGCGTATGGCGCGATGTACTGAAGCGTGGGCGTCTCCGTGGCCGAACTGGCCACCACGATGGTGTAGTCCATGGCCCCCGCATCGGCGAGGATTTTCACCACTTGCGCGATGGTCGAGCGCTTCTGTCCAATGGCGCAGTAGATGCAAATCACGTCCCCGCCCTTCTGATTGAGGATGGTGTCCAGGATAATGGCCGTTTTGCCCGTTTGCCGGTCGCCAATGATCAGCTCGCGTTGCCCCCGCCCGATGGGAATCATCGAGTCAATGGCCTTGATGCCCGTGTGCAGGGGCTCGCGCACCGGCTGCCGGTTCACCACGCCGGGCGCCAGCCGCTCCAGCGGATTGCGCTCTGCCGCCGCGATGGGACCCTTGCCGTCCAGCGGCTCTCCCAGTGGATTCACTACGCGCCCCACCAGAGCCTCTCCCACCGGAACCGACATGATCGTATTCGTCCGCTTGACCTCGTCTCCTTCCTTGATCTCCGTGTACTCCCCCAGCAGCACCGCGCCCACCTGGTCTTCCTCCAGGTTCAGGGTGATGCCGGTGACCCCGTGGGGGAAGGCAAGCATCTCCCCGGCCATGACGCGTTCCAGTCCGTGGATACGGGCGATCCCGTCGCCCACGCTGATCACGTAGCCCACCTCTTCCACGGCCACGGTCTGGTCGTAGTTGGAGATTTGTTCCTTCAGAATCTTGGTGATCTCGTCTGCCTTGATATCGGCCATCCCTGCTCCTACTCCGTTGTCAATTGCGTTCGCAGCCGCTCCAGCCGCGTGCGTAACGATCCGTCATAGATCGTCGAGCCGATGCGCACGATTGCCCCGCCCATCAGGCCCGGGTCCACTGCGTACTGCGCCTCGATTTTTTTCCCCGTGAGCCGCTCCAGCACCCCCACCAGTTCCTTCCTCTGCCTCGGCGTGAGCTGCGCCGCCGAAGTCACCTGAGCCTCGGCCAATCCTTCCCGTTCCAGGATCAGATTGTGAAACGCCTTGTGAATCTCCCCCAGCAGCGGGATGCGGTCATGGTCCACCAAAACCAGCAGAAAATTCCGCACAATTCTGTTCGCTCCCAGGCGCGACGCAAGCTCCTCCGCCGCCCGGTGCTTGCCCTCGAGTTCCACGGCGGGGTTGGCCAGAAAGTTCTTCAACTCCGCGGATTCCTGAGTCAGCCTGACGAACTGGCCGAGTTGCTCCCGGACCGCCTCCATGGCCCCTTGCTCAAGCGCGGCCCCGGCCAGCGCGGCGGCGTATCGCTGTGCCGCAATGCTCAATTGGCCCTCCCTGGCAACCCGGCAACAAACGCCTGGAACGCTTCCTCTTGCGTTTTCGCCGTCATTTCCCGGGACAGCAAAGCCTCGGCGCGCGCTACAGCAAGCCGGGCCGCCTCGGCCTTTAGCTCCATCCGTGCGGCGCGTTCGGCCGATTCGATTTCCGTCTGGGCGGCTCGCGCAACCTTCTCCACCTCTTCGCGCGTCAGTTTACGGATGCGTTCCCCCTCGTCGGCCGCGTGGCGCTGCGCCGTCTCCCGCAGCGCCGCGACTTCTTCCTCCAGCCGCTCCAGCTTGGCTTCCGCTTCTGCCAGTCGCCGGCCGGCCTCGGCCTTGGCCGAAGCCGCCTGAGCCATGGCCGAGGCAATCGCGCCTGCTCGTCCCCGGAAGTACGCCGGGCCGTACTTGCCTATGGCCACGGCGCCCGCGCCGGCCACCAGCGCGAAGTTCAGCCAGGTGAACGTTCGGTTCATGGGCTGCTCGGAGGGATTCTCCGTTTCCTTCGCTCCGGCGGCCCAGGCCGGTCCGGCAAACGCCGCCAGCAGAAGCAGCGCCGCGGCGCAGAATCGCGTGGCCCGGGTCATCGCGCCTCGCCCGCGGGCGGCGTGGGCCGCCGCTGCAAAATGACGCGCACAATCTCCGAGGCCAGCAAGGTCTCCGCACGCTCCAGTTGCCGGCGCGCCGCGGCCGCATCGGCCTCAATGCGTTCCTTGGCCAAACGCACCTCGTCCCGCGCTCTGTCGCGAGCCTCGCGGATGCGTTCCTCGCGTTCCTCAAGCAGCTTCCTCCGTCCGGCGTCGTGCTCGGCATAAATAGCCGCCCGCGCCTCCTTCAGGCGCTCCTGGTACTCGCGCGCCTTTCCCCGGGCCGCCGATTCTTCCGCCTCGGCCGCGCGCATCGTTCCGCCGGTGCGCTCTTCCCGCTCGCGCAGAACCCGTTCCAGGGGACCGAAGAACTGCCAGCGCAGAAACAGGTAAAAAGCGAATACGATAAGCACAGTGGGCACAGCCTGCAGGAAAAGCTCGCCGAGCTGTCGGACTATTTCCATTCGGTTGTCGCACCTGGACCAGGAAGGGCCGCCGTTTGTGCCCCCTGAGGCCCGTGAGAAAGGATCATCGCATCACAGTGGGTGTGAAACGCGCCCGCATGAAGCTGAGTTTTATACCATTTAGCGCATTTTGCGTCAACGCGCCCGCGCTCTGCCTGCGTCCCGCCCTACCCTGAGGTGTCCCGCCAACGCGCATTCTTCTCGACCCATCCCTCCAGTTCGCGCACGTGGTGCAGGATCGCCAGAGCTCCCAGCCTCCGCAGACCCGCGGCGCGCTTGCGGTGCGCCAGCGATCCTCGCGACAGCACGCCCAAGAACGGCACGCCTGCGGCCCGAGCGGCTTTGGCGTCGTCCACGTTATCTCCAAGATACAGCGCTTTACCAGGGTCGCGCCCCCCAAGAATCAGCAGCAGCCCTTCCGGGTCCGGCTTCCCGCGTTTGACGTCTTCCGCCGTCACCACCCGCCGGAAGTACTGGTGTCCCGGCCAGGCCTCGAAGCTGAAACCAAACTCCTCGCGGTTCCTCCCCGTAAACACCGCCAGCTCGAACGATTGCGCCCACCGCCGCACGTCCCGCACGGATACCAGCCAGCGCTCCCGGTGGATGTTCCCCTTGCCTGCCCCGTCCTTTCCCCAAAAAATCCGGATGTATTGCTCCTTCACTGTTTCGTAAGGCACCACGCGCCCCAGCGACGCCACCCAGTCGGCGGTCAGCCGCCAGTCGTCGTTATATCCCGGGCGGTTCTTCCACTCGTGCAGTTGCTCGTAAGTGACGCGCTTACCCGTGAAGCGGCGCACCGTCTCCAGCACCGTACGCTGGTAGGAATGGCGCACGTCCAGCAGCACGTCGTCCACATCGAAAATCAGGATCCGCGTCGCCCCGCGGGAATCGCTTTTGCCCTTCATCGTTCTTCTGCCTGCGCCCAACAAGCCGCTCGTCGCGCTCCACCTGAAACATAAGAGTGTCGCCGCCGCCGCTTCCCTCGTCAATCTGAGAATTCAACGTAGCGCCACGGTCTTCAGCGGCATCTTCACCTTTCCACCGCGGTTATGCCGTCTCTCTCCAATTCCAACCAACCGGACCGCTTGACGACCCTGGACTTGTCACATGTATCCGCCGGTAGATTTCTCCGGAGCGGTAATCGAAATGTCCTTTTTGGTGCACCTGATCTTAAGTTGGTGAGGGCCAGCGTGCCCCTTTTCGCCCGTTGGTCCGTATACCACCAGGAAAGAATTGTGCAGCTCGTCGGCAACGCTCGCCGCCATCGCGTCAACCTCTTTTTCGTCCGCCGGGAAGTACACCCTTCCACCCGTCTTCCCCGCAAGTTCCGTCAAGTTCTTGGCGCCGCGTTTGAATTCTTTCTTGTCCTCGCTTTGGTTGGGTCTCCCGCCAACGGCATAGACTCTTATGTCCGCGTTCACCAGCTCCCGCACCGTTTCCTCTATGTTCAATCTACTCGCGTTATCCATGCCGTCTGAGAAAACGAACATCGCGCGCAGCCCGGGATCTGGGGCGGTTTCCGACATCCTCGTGCTGCACTCGGCCATTGCGTCATAAAGGGCAGTCGCACCCAGCGCCTGTTCCTGGGCTATCGCGCCCGAAATCTCCTCGGGATTGTCCGTTTCCGCGCCCGGCCATGATTCGTAATTAAAAGGGACAAACCGGCCCCGATCAACCCTCGCCCTCACGGTTGTCTGGAGCAGCTTGACCGCCTCGTTCTTCTGCCATTGGAAAGCGGCCCGTTCCGAGCCGCTGGAATCGAACACTAGGCAGTAATGGATCGGCGTGCCGCGCAAGGAGCGGACTTCTCGAACTGTCGCGCGCCTCCCGTCTTCCATGATTTGCAGATCGTCAGCGGTCAGTTCCACTGCCTTCCCGCTCTCATCATGGGCCGTGATGATCGCCTTGGCCTCAGGAACCCCGTCTTGCGCGGGCAGACACCGCATCGGTGGACACAGCACGCCGCCTAGAGCGAGCCCGGCGAAAGCCGCAAATGAGGCTGTACGTCCACAGCAGCTCCCCAAAACAGTCTTGATCGCCGCTCCCGCGCGAATCCTCCCAATGATTCCCGAAATGAGCTTCATAGCAAGCCCCTCCCGAGCAAGCGACCGTGATTCTCCCTCCAACAATCACCTGTAGCAACCCCGATGGCGCTTCCTTGTGGCACGGACAGGCAGGGATAAAATCAAATGTCCCTTTCATGATACAAACGAGACGCCATCCTGCCCCTTGCGCGGCTCGTACTTCAGCCTTTAAGCCCTGCCGTTTCTGTGGGGCTATAGCCCCTGAGGGCATGGAGTTTTGCATCGAATCTGCAACTCACCGCACTGGTTCCCTCCTAATCCCCGCTATGGCCCACATTTTCTATTGACAACTAGGTACCTGCCGTGCTACCATGCATTGTGCATGTTGGCCGCAGCCTCGTCCGCCCCGCCGTGTCCCGTCCCAACCTGCTAACCCTCCTGCCTCCGGCCCATTCCCGCCCAGCCCTCCGAGATTCAACACATACGAGAATCGCTCCCGTAACCCTTCTGGAATCAGCACGAACATTCCGACGCTCCAGCCTGCCGACCTCGCGCACTCTCTCGCGCGCTAAGTCCTTTAGAATGCACTCTTACAAAATCGCATGCACTCTAACCCTTTTAGAATCAAACTCATATCGAAAAACAGGGGGGGGCGGGGGGTCTTATTGTTAACCAGAACCAGCTCTTCCCTACCGCCCCATTCGTATCTCATAGAATACAATGGTGTTACGCATGCCTGCGTCACCGCGTTTCGCCCGTCGTTGGAGCGACTCTCCCGCGCCCGGGGCTGCCCCAAACGTTCAGACGATCCAACGTTTCCAACCGTTGTTTCTTGTGCCTGCAAACGCAAAGACCGGAGCACGCGCACAAGCGTTACAGCGGCAGTGCTGGCGTTGCCGGGGCCCGCGGCGTGCCGTTACAATGAGCCGGCCACACCGTGCCAGGCTCGGGAGAGGAGGCGCCATGGCCTTCGCCGGAGTTGATTTCATCCAGTTCGACGCGCTGCTCGACGACGAAGAAAAGCTGGTGCGCGCCACGGCCCGGGAGTTCGTGGAGAAGGAAGTCATTTCCATCATCGAGAAGCACAACCGCGAAGGGAGTTTCCCGCGGCATCTGGTGACGCAACTGGCGGAGTTGGGGTTCCTGGGGGCGAATTTGAAGGGTTACGGGTGCGCGGGAATGTCTGCGGTGGCCTACGGCCTGATGATGCAGGAGCTCGAGCGCGGAGACTCGGGCTTGCGCAGCTTTGTCTCCGTGCAGGGCGGACTGGTGATGCACGCCATCCACGCCTACGGGAGCGAACAGCAAAAGGACAAGTGGCTCCCGGCGTTACAGCAAGGCAAGGCCATCGGCTGCTTCGCGCTGACCGAGCCGCAGTTCGGGTCGAACCCCGGAGGAATGCTGGCCCGCGCGGTGAAACGAGGAGGCGCGTACACTCTCAACGGGGAGAAGATGTGGATCACCAACGGGTCCATCGCCGACGTGGCCGTCGTGTGGGCCAAATGTCAAGACGGAAGCGCCCGCGGCTTCCTTGTGGAAAAAGGGAGCAAAGGCTACAAGGCTTGGGACGTTCACGGGAAATGGTCGCTGCGCGCATCGGTGACTTCCGGGCTGAGCTTCAGCGATTGCGAAATCGCAGAGGAGAATCTCTTGCCCAAGGCCGAGGGGCTGAAGACGGCGCTGGAATGCCTCACGCGGGGGCGCTACGGCATCGGCTGGGGAGCCATCGGCGCGGCCATGGCCTGCTACGACACGGCTTTGCAGTACGCCAAGACGCGTACGCAGTTCGCGGGGAAACCCATCGCCGCGCATCAACTCGTGCAGGACAAGCTGGCCTGGATGATTACCGAGATTTCCAAGGCGCAACTGCTGGCGTTGCACGTGGGGCGGCTGGAAGACCAGGGGCGCGCGCACCACACGCACATCTCCATGCTGAAGATGAACAACGTGGCCATGGCGCTGGAGACCGCGCGCAAGGCTCGCGACATCCTGGGGGCCAACGGCATCGTGGACGACTACTGCATCATGCGCCACATGAACAATCTCGAATCGGTGTATACCTATGAAGGAACGCACGACATTCACAAGCTGGTCATCGGCGAGCGCATCACCGGCGTCTCCGCCTTCGTTTGAGGAGGCCACGCGGCCCCGGCCGCGCATCCAAAACCGCAGGAGGTTCACCATCATGCCCCCGTCCGCAGTTTTCCGCCGTACCCCCGGCGTTTCGCCGGGCCGCTTTGCCGCGGCTCTCGTTTTGCTGGCGTGGCTGGCCGCTGGGGCGCGAGCGCAAGCGCCTCCCGGGCGGCCTGCCCCCGCGCCTCGGGGACGCCCTCCTGCCACGGCCACACCCGCGAGAGAGAAGCCCAAGGTGCGCGCCATCACCGCGTTCATCAATCTGGACCGAGAAACCTACGCGCAGCAGGTGGCGGACACGCTGAAGTTCTTGAAATACGCCAGGACCGTTTTCGAGACGCGCGGCTACCCGGTGCAGAGCCTGCGCATCTCCACGCAACCCTTCCCCCAGTACACCAAGGGCATGACCACGGAACAAGCCGTGGCCTTCTTCAAGAGCTACGATGCCCTGGCGCAGAAGGACGGTTTCGACGCCTCCATCGGTCCCGCCATGCTCGATGCCGGCGACGATCCGGCGCAAGCCGCCCTTTTGGCCGAGGCCCTGCGCAACACCAAGGTTCTCAACGGCAGCGTCGCGGTGGCCGGCAAGGACGGCGTGCGCTGGAAGGCGGTGGGTGCCGCGGCCCGCGTAGTCAAGCAGCTTTCCGAAACCACGGAGCGCAGCCAGGGCGCTTTCCGCTTCGCGGCCATTGCCCTGGTACCGCCGCTGACGCCGTTCTACCCGGCCTCGTATCACACCGGGTTCGGCCACCAATTCTCCGTGGCCTTGCAGTCCGCCAACGTGGTAGCCGCCGCGTTTCGCGGCGCACCGGACGTGGAAACCGCGCGGCGGCGCCTGACGGATTCCCTGGGGGCCTCGGCGTTCGAGGTGCAAGACCTCGCCGAGCGCGTGGACCGGGACACCGGTTGGGCCTATTCCGGAATTGACCTGACGCCGGCGCCGCTCAAGGACGTCTCCATCGGCGCGGCCATCGAGAACCTCACGCAGATGCCGGCGGGAGCAAGCGGGACGCTCACCGCGGCGGCGCTCGTGACCGCCGCCATACAGGATATCGCCGTGGAGAAGGCGGGCTACTCCGGGCTTATGCTGCCCGTGCTGGAAGACTCGCGCCTCGCGCAGCGCTGGAGCGAAGGACGCCTCACGCTGGACGGACTGCTGTCGTACTCGGCGGTATGCGGCACGGGCCTCGATGTCGTGCCCCTTCCGGGCAATGTCAGCGAAGAGCGGCTGGCGCTGATTATCGGGGACATGGCCAGCCTGGCCGTGAAATGGCGCAAGCCGCTTTCGGCGCGTCTGCTGCCCGTGGCGGGTAAAGGCCCTGGCGAGCGCACCGACTTCGATGATCCTTACCTGGTCAACGGCGTCATCCAGCCATTGGACCGCGTGGCCGGCGCCCCGTGACCGGCATGGGTCGGGGAGAAAGAAGTGAGCCGAGCCTAGCGGGAAGACGCGATAAGGGCGAGGAAGACGCGCTCATCAATGGCGAGCGAAGGCGTGAACACGTTGCTGACCGGAACGGGCAAGGCCACGCGCTGGCCGTCTCCGCTGATCGCCGGCCTGGCCGCGCCGCCGGGCGCCGCCGTGTCCCCTGGGTGCAGCGAGACGCGGATGGTGCGCGGGGTGCAGGAAACGGCGCCCAAACAGGTATCGCGCACGAAAACCTGCCGGAAGCCGCTATTCGTTTGCCCAGGGGCGCTATTTCCGCCCTGCGCGGGAGTCACGGAGACGAAGGCGACAAACCGCCCCGAGGCACTGATCGTCGGAGAAATGTTGTCGTTCCCGGCAAGCACGGCGGGATCATCGGAAACGAGGACGGTGGAGGGCTGGCAGGAGGCCGGCGCGCCCGCGCACGTATCGCGCAGAAAGACTTGCCGGCCGGAAGGGGCAGGCTGTGCCAAATCCTTGGCATCCGAGTCGAAGGCGATGTATCGCCCGTCCTGGCTGACGGCCGGCCCCCGGCTATCGCCGTCCGCCGGGTCTCCTGAACTATTCGCGGTAACCAAAGTTGTTTTCTCCTGGCAGCTCTTATCCGCCCCCGCGCAGGTGTCCTGCACATACACTTGGGTATGCCCGGCCCCGCTGGAAACAAAGGCGACGAAGCGCCCGTCTTGGCTGATCGCCGGGGAATCCGCGGAGGACAGGAGCGAGGCCGCCTGCGCCGCGCTTGCAGAAGCAGGACACGCGCCCGAGCAAATCGTGAATGGCAATCCATTGGGTGTCGTGCCGCCAACCGGTCCTGGATTGGACACGGTGACAATCGCCGTTCCCGCCGTGGCGATCAATGATGCGGGGATGGTCACCGCAATTTGCGTGCTGGAGACGCTGGTAGGGGTGAGCGGTGCGCACTGCGGGCTGCCTGAGTAGCAAGCGCCCGAGGGGCCTTTCCAATTGACCGACGAGCCGGGACCAGAGTTCGACGGCGCGACGAAATTGCTGCCGACGATGGT